>Ga0209491_10000501_pt1 | contig 78448 bp, 77 predicted proteins | sample BON02_FD_187213 | JGI IMG/M metagenome (GOLD analysis project Ga0209491, IMG submission 187213) | Freshwater microbial communities from Lake Bonney liftoff mats and glacier meltwater in Antarctica - BON-02 (SPAdes) (version 2) | ecosystem: Environmental > Aquatic > Freshwater > Ice > Glacier...
AAAACACCACCAGCGCCAACCTCAGCCAAAAGAGCATCTATAATGGCCTCGGCATCAAGCATGACCCTTTGAAAAATATTTACTTCAAACGAAAGGTTGAAAGCACCGCACGCATGTAGTGCCGAAAATCTGAATGGCTGTCCCGCGTAAGCCTAGTGCTTATGCGGGGAAGCCGTAAGGCAGTTGTCGAATCGCGGTTAAGTTCGTGCCATTCGGGTCATGTCAGAATGGCACTAACTTAAGGGATTTGTTGAAATAACTGGGATCGGTTGCTTTAGCTACCGCGTATCCAAAAGGCCCTCTTCATCAGTGATTAATGTATCTGTGTGGTTCGCTATTGCTCCGCCTGAGCCACTCCATTCGACAGGCTCATACCAGCAGAACGAACGCCGCTACCTTTTGAGCATCTTGTGATTGTGGCAACTACGTCCTCCCTTTTTATCGTCTAAAGTAATCATTCACGCTCCTACACAGCTACCCCTGATTCGCCTTTTGGTGAGCCATGAAGTAGAGGACGGGCACGGCCATGCGGCTGATGAGCAGGGAGGCGATTTCACCGGCCATTAGGGCGATGGCTAAGCCTTGAAAGATCGGGTCGGCTAGAATGACTGAGGCCCCGACGACGACGGCTAGGGCGGTCAGCAGCATTGGGCGGAAGCGGACGGCACCGGCGTCGACCACGGCTTCGGCTAGTGGCATGCCCTCGCGCAGTCTCTGCTCGATGAAGTCGACGAGGATGATTGAGTTACGCACGACGATGCCAGCCCCGGCCATGAAACCGATCATCGAGGTGGCGGTAAAAAAAGCGCCCATGAATCCGTGCGCGGGCAGGATGCCGACCAGCGAAAAAGGAATGGCGACCATCACGATCAAGGGTGTGAGAAAGGAGCGGAACCAGCCGACCATGAGGATGAAAATTAGCACCAGCACGGCGGCGAAGGCGGTGCCGAGATCGCGAAAGACTTCGATCGTAATGTGCCATTCACCATCCCATTTCATGGAGGGCTGATCCTCGGTGAAGGGTAGGTTGGCGTTGTAAATTTCCAGCGGGGAGCCGTCGCCTCCGAACGCGCGGGTGTCGAGCGTGTGGAGTGCCTTGTTCATTTCGAGGATGGCGTAGACTGGACTCTCCACAACCCCGGCGACGTCGCCGATGACGTAGGTGACGGGCATGAGGTTTTTGTGGTAAATGCTTTTTTCCGCCGTGGTGGTTTCGACGCGTAGTAGTTCGCGCAAGGGAACCAGTGGCCCGTTGGGATTGGTGTCGGAGCGGACGCGCAAGGCGAGTAGGTCCTCCGGCGTGGTGCGGTTGGCCTGGGGGAGTTGTAGGTAGATGTCCACGTCTTCCTTTTCACGCGGGACGTGCAGCAAATCCACTGCGGCGCCCCCCACGGCGAGCCGGAGGGTTTCCGAAATCGTGGCCGCGCTGATGCCACTGAGGGCGGCCTTTTCTTTATCGATGACAAAGCGTGCCTTCGTCTGATCGGCTTCGATATACCAATCCGTATCGACGACGCCGGGTGTGCTCTGGAATATCTCCATCACCTGGTTGGCGAGGGCGTGGCGGTCCGCTTCGGTCGGGCCGTAGATCTCGGCGACCAGCGTTTGTAAGACCGGTGGGCCGGGCGGCACTTCGGCTACGGCGACACGTGCGCCGTATTTTTCGGCAATTTCGGTCACGCGTGGACGGATGCGTTTGGCGATCTCGTGGCTTTGCGCGCTGCGCTCGCTTTTGGACACGAGGTTGATTTGTAGGTCTGCGACATTGGCACCGCGGCGCATGAAGTAATGGCGGACGAGCCCGTTAAAATTAAAGGGCGCGGCCACACCTGCGTAAATTTCGTAGTCGGTCACTTCCGGTTCGACGCGGACGGCGGCGGCCATTTCTCGGGCACACTGGGCGGTGTTTTCCAGGGTGCTGCCTTCCGGCATATTGAGGATGATCTGGAATTCGCTCTTATTGTCGAAGGGCAACATTTTTACCTTCACCCAACCGATGCCGACCAAGGTCATCGCGCCGAGGAGTAAGCCGACGATGCAGAGGAGAAACAGGTAGCGCCATTTCCGTTGTGCGACCATTGGCTCCATGACTCGGCGATAGAGTTGGGTAAAGAAATCTTCCTCGTGCTCAAAGCGCGAGTGGGCCTCGTTGCCTTCGCTCACATCCGCTGTTTTTTCGGTTAAGTTTGCATACTTTTTGCCCCAGCGTAGAATACGAATCGAAGCCCAGGGCGTCACAATGAAGGCAATCGCCAGCGAGAAAAACATGGCCGCGCCGGACCCGACGGGGATGGGGCGCATGTAGGGGCCCATGAGTCCGCCGACAAAGCCCATCGGTAAGACGGCGGCGATGACCGCGAAGGTTGCGAGGATGGTTGGGTTGCCCACTTCGTTGACCGCCTCGACCGCGATGGCTGACCAGTTGCGACCCTTGTTTTGAGCCAGATGGAAATGCCGCACGATGTTCTCGACCACAACGATGGCGTCATCCACCAAAATTCCGATGGAGAAAATCAGGGCGAAAAGGGTGATGCGATTGAGCGTGTAGCCGTAGAGGTAAAAGACGAGCAAGGTCAGGGCTAGGGTCGAAGGAATCGCGATGGCCACGATGCCGGCTTCGCGCCAGCCGAGGGTCAGTAAAATCAGTAGTGACACACCGACTACAGCGATGCCCATGTGGAGTAGTAGTTCGTTGGACTTTTCCGCTGCCGTTTCTCCGTAGTTGCGGGTGACGGTGATTTCTACATCGTTGGGAATGATACGGCCTTTGAGTGCTTCGACTTTCTTTATTACCTGATCAGCCACGGAAATGGCGTTGGCCCCGGGGCGTTTCGCGATGCTTAGAGTCACCGCGGGTTGTTCGTCGGCAGTGGAGGCCTTTGCCATCCCGGAACCGAAGAAGACATATTGGGCCGGTTCTTCCGCGCCGTCTTTGATCTCGGCGACCTCGCGCAGGTAAACCGGTTTTCCATCGAAGACACCGACGACGACGTTGCCCACATCCTGCTTGTTAGAGAGAAACCCGCCCGTCGCCACAACCACCTCGCGGTTGTCGCTGGTGAGTTGGCCGGCGATGGTCTGACGGTTGGCCTGTTTGAGCATGGGCACGATCCCCGCGACCGTGAGATGGCGGGAGGCCAGTCGGGTGGGGTCGAGTAAGACACGCAGTTGCCTTTTAGCGCCGCCGATCAGGGTGGTTTCTGCGACGAGCGGCACTTGTTTGACCGCGTCATCCACTTGCGCCACGAGTCGCCGCAGGGTGAGGTGGTCGTAGTGGGAGCTGTGGAAGGTCAGCGCCAGAATCGGGACGTCGTCAATCGACCTCGGCTTGATCAAGGGCATCGAAACGCCCTGCGGTATGCGGTCGAAGTTTGATTGAAGTTTCTGGTTCAGTTTGACCAGACTATTCTCGATCTCTTCACCCACCTTGAAGCGGACGATGACGAGACTCTGGCCGGGGCTTGAGGTCGAGTAGATGTATTCGACGCCGGGGATTTCCCAGAGCAATTTTTCCATCGGACGGGTGGCGCGCTCTTCGACTTCCTTCGCGGTGGCACCTGGCATGGCAACGAGCACATCCACCATGGGCACTTTGATTTGGGGCTCTTCCTCGCGTGGCAGCACGATGATGGCGGCGATGCCGAGCAGTATGGAGGTGATGACGACGAGCGGCGTCAGCTTGGAATCAATAAACAACCGAGCTATTCGACCCGCGAGGCCGAGTTCGGATGTTGAACTTTGATTCGTGGATTTCATTTCACGTCGACGGGTTGACCATCGGTGAGTTGCGCTGCGCCTTCCACCACCACGGCATCGTCTGCGTTCAGCCCGGAGAGCACTTCCATTTCGTCACCAATTTGTTGGCCGGTTTTTACGAGATGCAGGTGCGCGTGCTGATCGGTGACGACAAAAGCAATTTCCATCTGCCCGCGCTGCACGATGGCCGAGGCCGGAACGCGCAGGGAATCCCTCTCGCCGACGGGTACGAGGAGCCGGGCAAATTGCCCCGAACGTAAGCCCGTCTGCTCGGGGAGATCCACTTTGACCCGAAAGGTGCGGCTGGTGGAATCGCCAGCAGGGGCGATCTCGTTGACGGTGCCGACTAAGTCTTTATGGACGCCATCGACCCGGACAGTGAGGCTGGCACCGCGCTCCACATGTGCAGTTAAGGTCTGGGGCACGTCGGCCTCCAACTGCAGAGCCGTGGGGTCTTCGATCGAAATCAAGGGTTTGCCCAGAGAAGCCAAGTCGCCCACGTCCACCCATTTCTTGGTCACAACGCCGTCGAAGGGGGCGAAGACTTCGACATAACTCATCATCGCCGTCGCTTCCGCCACCGCGCCTTGGGCGATGCGGTAACGTGCCTGCGCCGCTTCAAAATCCACGCGTGTCGCGGCCTCTTGCTCGAACAGTTTTCCGGTTCGCTTCCAATCGCGCTCGGCTTGTTCTAAGGATGCCTGCGCCTGGTCGAGTCGGGCATTGATTTCCGGCACATCGAGACGAGCGAGCAGTTCACCGACTTTAACCTGCTGCCCCAGAATCACCGGCAATTTGTCGATACGACCACTTAACTTCGCTTCAACGGTTGCTTGAAGTCGGGCCACTACGGTACCGACGACTTCCTCGGTTATGATTTGAGTTTTGCGCTCGATGGACTGAACGCGGACCGGGATGGTAGGGAGTTCGGCAGTGCGTTCTTTTTCGCTCTCGGGCTTCTTGCCACAGCCGCTGAAGCCGAGTGTCGAGAGCAGGAGTGCGGCAAGAACGATAAACGGCATCGAACTTAGGCAATCAATGCGATGTGTATTTAAAGACGGTTTCATATCATTGTGCAGGTGGTTGAGTCTCCAGTTGGGGTAGGGCGAGAGCTTTGCGCAGGGCGGCTCCGGCAATCCGCTGATCTGCTTCGGCCTCCGCGCGGCGAACGCGGACGGTCAGCAGGGCGGTCTCGGAATCAAGTAATCGTGAGTCAAGTGCAGCGCCTTGTTCGAAACGTTTGCGAGTTAAGTCTGCGCTCTCCGTCGCCAGATCGATCATTTTTTCCGTGACGTTCAGGCGCTCATTCGCGGCGTCGAGATCAAGTCGTGCCTGTTCCACTTCAAAATTCAGGGCCATGCGCAACTTGCGTTGCTCCTCGCGAGCGGATTCTAAATTGGCTTGTGATTCACTTACCTTGGAGCGTGTCAAAAAACCATCCCAAATATCCCACTGTGCCATGACGCCCACGGTGTAGCTCTCGCCCTGCCCATGCATCTCCCAACCCTTATCGTAATCGAGGCTGCCGAAGAGACTAACGCGGGGCTGATAGCCACTTTTGGCCACTCGGATTTTCGCTTCCGCCGCGCTTTCCCGCGCGCGGGCAGCAATCAACTCCGGTCGCGGGGTGAAATCGCCTGCTGCGGGTGCGCTGACTTTCGGAATGGTATCGGCGACGATGAACTCGCCGGATTCGATGCCCAGTAAGTTACGTAGAGCGAGGACGGTCAGCGTGTTGGCGTTGCGGGCGCGAACGAGATCTTCGCGCGCTTGGGCCAATCGGACTTCAATATCCAAGGCGTCGGACTTCAACAGGGTGCCGCCCTCCAGTCGTTGATGGGCGATGTCCAGATTTGTCTCGAATGAATGCACTGCGGCCTCGGCGGCGCGAATAAACGCTCGGGTCTTGATTACGGTATGGAAGGTGCGGGCGACTTCGAAGCCCAAGGTATTCCGAGTGGCGGCTTGATCAAACTTGGCAGCCTCAGTGTTGGCCTCCGCCGACTGCTGACCCGCAACATTGCGTCCACCGGCATAGAGAGGGACGGTGAGCAAACCGCGCGCGTTCAGATTATCGACCTGTGGCACATCATTGAAGTTCAGCGATGGGCTATAGGCCTGTTGATTCAGAATGCTTCCGAAAACCAACATCGGATTATCCGACCGGGTGTAACTGGATTGAATCTGTAGCTTCGGCCAGAACGCGGAGTTGGCTTGTTCGAGCCCGGCCTGAGCGGCTGCAATGCGTTGCTGCGCGATGAGTGCATCCGGATTATGCTCCAGTGCATATTTCAGCGAACTCTCCAGCGTCCAGGGTTCAGCGGCGTGTGCTTTGAGCAAACATACCAGCAATAGAACAGCCAATCCGATAACTTTTGTCATCTCTTTTAGGAGGGAGGGTTTTTTTGTAGTTAAACAACTGTTCATCACGAGTTCGAACCAAGCGCTTCGTATCCCGAAATAACATCAAAGAGCTCCTCGTCGATACTGCTCTGACGCAATTGGTGAAAACGTCCGTGGAGGCTAGACAAGAGTTCATCGATATTCTTGTCCGCGCGTTGCATGGCGGCCAGTCGGCTGGCATTTTCGCTCGCGAGGGATTCGGCACAGGCACGGAAGAGTGAGACAAATAGGTATTCGCCGATAAGGGAACGTAACGTTTCAGCGACATTCCCCATGACTTCGGGCAATTGTTTGCTGGGCCAGGCTTGCTCCGTTTGTTGCTTCCGCCAGGTGTCATCCAGAGGGAGCAGTCGCTGGGCGACGGGCGCATAGACGGCTCCAGTGGTGGGGCGATTATAGAAAAGATGAAGTTCGGAGATTTCGCCGCTGTCCACATGTGCCTGATGATCGACCAGAATTTGTCCGACGAGCGGAGTGATGGTTTTGACGGAACCGGGCACCGTGAAGCAGCCCCCCAAGGGCAATCCCGCATCGATGAGGCGCGCCTCCACACGCTCGCCGACTGCCCAGACTCGAGTTGTTTGCCCAGGCAAAGCCGCCAGCGTTTTCACCGCAAAGTCAGTGACGATATCGTTAAATTGACCCACCAGCCCCTGGTCTGAACCGAAGACCACCGCGCTGATAGTGGATTCCTTTTTACTGTTTCCTGCCGGAGTCAGTGGCATTTGTTGGTCGGCGCGGAAACAGGCACCCAGACCGAGTTCCACCGTGCGGGCATAATCGCCCAGCGCACTGACTGATTTTTCGTATTGTCCGACGCTGGAGGCGGCCAGTGCTTTCATGGTGCGAACGACGGACTGGAGATCGCCAGCGCTGTTGATCTTACGTTTTAAACTGGAGGTGGTGTCGCTCATGAATCTTTTCAGGTTGTTTCATGATCTTTAAATAGCTGAAGTCAGGTCAATTTCTTGTTCGCGCTTTGACAATAGCTTCACGAGGAGAACGATGAAAACAGCGATCGTCGCGAGGACGAAGGCACCGGAGGACGGAATGGCTAGCCATGCGAGCGACTCCTTAGCCGCCCCCGTGCTACCCATTCCGGGTGCTCGAAATCCGGCCCACATCCAGAATATCGAATAGCCCAGGCCGCCTGCGCCCAGAGCCAGACTGACCAGAGAGATGGTCTTGCCTGAACCGCTAAAAAGGCATAACACGACGATCAGGGCGATTGCAGTGGTGCCCATACCTCCCGCATGTAAGTGTGCCCGTTTCATGTAGCTCCAGGATTTATCGACCACTGCCTTGCTCGCAATCGTGTCGCCCTGATAGGCCGTTTCTAAGATATCGGCTGCGTCCGCTTTTAAACGTGATTTGATCGCGTCTTCGTTCAGGCCGAAAACGATGCCCATACCCTGACCAAATAGTATGGTCAAGAGTGCTAGCATCAAGCCAACTCCGGCGGCGCGCAGATTAGAAGTGATGGAGTGTGTTGAGGAATTAGCTATCATTGGATTTGTTGGTGTTAGTCCAATCGCTCTTGGTTTTTGAATTCGGAGGAGTGTCCTCATCATTTTCTGAAGTTAACTTTAAGAGTGCTTCCCGCGTGAGATCAACGATCACTTTCCGATCCGCATCACTTAACTTGTCGGCGCTTTCAAATCGTTCGCACACATCCGTGGGAATCTTTAGCGCGGCTTCGTGCACCGCTTGCTCCGCTTCGGTCATCTTTTCGAGTGGGATCGAATCAAAGAGTTCTGCTGACAAGGCCAAGAGCACAGCGATCTGCGCAGGCACGGAAACCGGGGAAAACTCAGGTTGTTTGAGACATGCGCGGATGCGGCGACCGTGTTCAATAATAAGGCGGGTATCGTCATCTAATCGAGCACCAAAGCGTGCAAAAGTTTCGAGCTCTTCAAACTGAGCGTAGGCGAGCTTGAGGTCACCCGCGACGGCGCGGTAGGCCGCCTGTTGCGCTTTGCCGCCGACGCGCGAAACGGATTTGGCCACATCCACCGCGGGTAGGACGCCGAGTTCGAACAGCGAGGGCGACAGGTAAATCTGCCCATCGGTGATGGAAATCAGGTTGGTGGGAATATAGGCGGAGATATTTTGCGCCTCTGTTTCGATAATGGGCAAGGCCGTTAGCGAGCCGCCACCATGTTCTGCGTTGAGGTGCGTCGCGCGTTCGAGCAAGCGTGAGTGGATGTAGAAGATGTCTCCGGGGAAGGCTTCGCGCCCTGGGGGACGGCGGAGTAGGAGTGAAAGCTCACGGTAGGCACGCGCGTGGTGCGTGAGGTCGTCGTAGATGATGAGCACATCGCGGCCAGCTTCCATAAAAGACTCGGCGATGCTGGTTGCCGCATAGGGGGCGATGTAGGCAAGACCGGGCGGGTCGTTGCCTTCGGCTACCATGACGACGGTGTAGTCCATAGCACCTCGCTCTTTTAAATTAGACACCACTTTGGCGACGGCCGACGCGCGCTGCCCGATGGCGCAATAGACGCAGATGACATTTCGGTCGCGCTGGTTGAGAATGGTGTCGAGCGCGATGGCAGTTTTGCCCGTCCGCCGGTCTCCGAGAATTAACTCGCGCTGACCACGCCCCACGGGAATGAGAGCGTCGATCACTTTGAGCCCGGTCTGGAGGGGCGTCGTGACGGGTGCGCGATCCATGATCGCCGCGGCGGGACGTTCGATCGGGAGACGTTCGTTGGTGGAGATAGTGCCCTGATCATCAAGCGGGCGTCCGAGTGGATCGATGACGCGGCCAAGCAATGTATCTCCCACCGCGACATCCATCACACGGTAGGTGCGTTGGACTTCATCGCCGGCGTGCAGGTGCGAATATTCTCCCAGCAGCACGACGCCGATTTCGTCCTCGTCCAAGTTGAAGGCAATACCGAAGGCACCTCCGGGAAAGGTGACTAATTCTTCAAAGCCCACGCCCGGCAGGCCGGAGACCCGGGCAATGCCCGTCGAGATGCTCTTGATCGTGCCAACCTCCTGCGGCTTGAATTCCGCAACGAAGCTTTCCTGCGCTTGGCTGATTCCGGCGAAGGTGCGGTCGAAGACGCTTTGCAAGTTTTCGGGTTCTAGCTTCATTGCGTGGCGAGTGTCGTCCCGCTGGCTTCCTCGGCTTGAGGGTTTTTCGCCTCCTCCGGTTTCGGCTTTTTGGCCTTAGACTGCGGTTTGTTTTGGGGCTTCAACAATTCGCCGACTCCTTTTTCCAATGCACTTAGATAGTCCGCAATACTCCAGGCAATCTTTTGTCCGCTGGCCGTGAGTTCGATCCCGCTGACCAGATCCGGTGTGGTCTCAAACGTAAGTGGGATGTTGGCCGAGAAGGTTTCGTTGATCGCATTTTGAATGTCTGCGCGTTGATCGTCTTGCAAAGCGAAGGCGCTGCAGATGCGCGCCGGCTCCGACGCAGTCGTTAACGCGGCTCCCATGCTTGCCTTTGTCGATTCATCCAGCTCGTGTAGGCGACGAATGAAAACATTGCTCAGGCGCTCTTCGAGCTCGGTCGTGGCGAGATCATCCAACGCTTTTCGAGTAATGGCAAAGACCGCCTCCTGTGTCTGGCGAGTGATCGCTTGGTTTAACTGTGCTGCCTCATTGTAAAGCGCCTCCTGACGCTTTGCACCGAGAGAGTCGGCCGCCTTGCGTGCTTCCTCGAGCAATCGCTGACCTTCCACATTCGCCTCCTCGGTCGCCTTGGTGAGTAGGGAGGCGCGCTCTTGATCCAAGGCCTCGTTCTTTTGATTAAAACTGTCTCGCTCCTTTTCTGCTTCGGACTTTTTGGTGTCGGCATCCGCAAGCGTAGCCGCGATCTTCTTTTCCCTCGCATCAATGGCATGAAGGATGGGCTGATACAAAAAACGCTTCATCAACCACACGAGAATGAGGAAGTTGAGCGCCTGCGCGCCGACAGTAAACCAATCGATTAACATGGTTTACTTTCCAGCCGCATCAGAGGCCGCGCTTATGACGTGGTTCCAAAACGGATTGGCGAAGATCAGAATCATCGATACGACGAAACAGTAGATCGCGGTGGATTCGATCATAGCGAGACCGACGAAGAGGGTGCGCGTAATCGTGGCGGAGGCGTCGGGTTGTTGCGCCAGCGAGGTCAAGGCGGTCGCGACAGCCTTACCCTCGGCCAGCGCGGGTCCCATGGTTCCGAAGCCGGTGGTGATGCCGGCGGTGATAATCGATGCCACCGCTATTGTTGTCATACTGTCCATAATATTTCCTTTGGTTGATTGGTTAAACTAAGTTTGATTCGTTGGCACGAGCGCGGTTTCGCGTGGGCTCTTGCTGGTCGCTGCGGCGATGTAAACCGCGGCGAGAATACTGAAGATGTAGGCCTGCACCATCCCGGTGAGCAGACCGAGTAAGGTCATCACGACTGGGAAGATGAACGGCGTGATGGACAGCAGAATGCCGATGATCATGGCGCCACTCATCATGTTGCCAAACAAACGAACGGCCAAAGCGAGCGTCCGGGATACTTCGCTGATGATATTAAACGGCAGCATGATGAATGTCGGCTCGATGTAAGATTTCAGGTAGCCGCCGATGCCCTGATCCGCGATGCCGAATAAAGGCACCGCTACCATAACGCAGAGCGCTAGCGCTACCGTGGTTGAAAGGGACCCCGTCGGAGGTTCATAACCGGGAATGATCGTGCACAGGCTGGATAATGCGATGAAGAGGAAAAGCGTCCCCAAAAAACCGAGATACTTCTTCGGATTCTTCAGGCCGACTTCTTCGATTTGTTTCGCAATTCCGGTGACGACGATTTCCAAAAGATTCTGCCAGCGAGAACGTTTATGTTCGGTTGTAAGATTCCGCGTGATGAGTTTGGCGCCGATCGCCAGCACCAGCATCAATCCCCATGTGAACACAATCGTGGCGTTGAGTTGGAAAAACCCATATTGCCAAAATATAATCTGATCGGGACTCAAGCGCATAGCGTGTAATCGTATTAAAAAAATTAACTTTGTTTCTCTTCTTTGATCCGCCCAAATGTGTGCTCCAATGTAGACTTTAATTTGTCGGCTGCGCCGTGTATGGCGTCATATACATCGCTGGCGTGATGGGTGACCGCGATCGGTTGATGCCCTTCAGGTCGTGCTTCCATGACACAGCGAATGTCTTCGCCGCCACTCTTGGCTCCGTTCTCGTCAGTGAGGTGCACTTCGACGCGCGAGAGGTGTTCCTCTAAATGGGACAAAGAGGTATGTAAGGACGCCTCCACTTCTTTCGTCAATGGAGAGCGAGCGTGAATAGTCTTATCGGTGTTGAATTGAATTATCATATATTTTATTTGTTTATTGAGAGAGTCTCGAGTGGGAACAGTTTGTAACTTTCATTACAATGATTCGTGCGATAAAGAAGCCGGCGAAGCCTGCCAGATAGCGCTCCCATTGGCCAGCACCCATCCAATAGAAACCGGTTAGCACAATGCCCGTTCGCACGAACAAGCTGCCGATGAGCCATAGCGCGGTATGTTTCGATGAAAGGCTTTTGCCCACCGTCCACCAAAGTCCGCCGAAGAAAATTACCCCCAGTGCTGAGCCTGCCAGAACGCAGAGGAGGAGTGTCCATGTGTCATGCATCGGGATCCTCCTGTTCATCGTGCATGGCTTTGTCTTCTTTCGAAACCCAATGCCACGCATTCAAGCAACCGACCATGAGCCCGGCCACCAAGAGCGCCAGCGTCCAGGAACGTCCACTCGGATGATGTTGGTCGATCCAGAGTCCGAGCGCTGCACCTCCTAGGGTAGGGATGGCGACCGACCAACCGACCAGCCCCATCATGCCTAAGCCGAACCAGACACCTGAATCCGGGTTCTGCCGCGCCTTGAGTTTACGCGCTGCCTTGGCTCCCACTTGGCTAGCCAGCGTGGGTTCGGGCTTGGTGTTTTTTTTGTCGGGTTGCTTACTCATGTTGAAAAGTCGCGAAGCGACGTAAGAAGCCCGTTTCTAATTTAGCCATGACCGTGCGCGCGCTCTGCTCGTTTTCATCGAGCGTCAGAAATTCCTTTTCCACCGCCTCGCGCAACTGGCCCAAATCGCTGCCGCTCATGGCACGGCGCACGGATACGAGAACATCAGCCCCGGTCTTGACCAGCACCCCTTCGTCCACGGCCACGAATACTTCGCCGCCGGTTTCGTTTTCGTAGGTCAGAATGCCCGGCACCAGTGTCGCCACACAATCCAGTCGCTGAGGCAGGAGCCCGAAGGAACCTTCTTGCGTCTCTGCCACAATGCGTGACACGCCGGGTTGCTCGGCGTAAATTTGGAAGGGCAGCAGCACTTTAAGATTCATCTGTTGCGACGGCATGCTCGACCTCCGGTTTGGGGTTTTGTTCGGCTGCTGAATCCGACTCCGCCGACTTTTCAGACTTTTCAGACTTTGCGGGCGGCTCGGCTTTCTTTTTTACCTTCGCCTCGCTGATGGCTCCGATCATGTAGAGTGCGCGTTCCGGATAGTCTTTGAACTCGTCGTTTAAAATGCGCTCACAACCATCCAGCGATTCTTCCAAGCTAACCAGCTTCCCCGAAAGACCAGTGAACTGCTCGGTCGTGAAAAAGGGTTGGGTCAGAAAGCGCTCCAGACGGCGTGCGCGGGCAACCACGTTTCGATCATCCGGTGACAGTTGCTCCAGTCCGAGCATAGCAATGATGTCCTTGAGCTCTTCGTATTGCGCGAGGGTTCGGCGGATTTCCTGCGCGAGCCGATAATGTCGTTCGCCGACAATGCCGGGCGTGGCCATCTTGGAACTCGATTGCAGTGGATCGATCGCGGGGTAAAGACCTTCGCTGGCCCGCTTGCGCGAGAGCACGATGGAGGCTGAAAGGTGCGAGAAGGTATGGACAGCTGCCGGATCGGTAAAGTCATCCGCCGGCACATAGACGGCCTGGATCGATGTGATCGCACCTGTATCCGTATTGGCGATACGTTCTTCTAAGCTGGAAAGTTCTGTGCCCATGGTCGGCTGGTAGCCGAGGCGTGAAGGCATTTGCCCCATCAACCCCGACACCTCCATGCCGGCTTGGATGAAACGAAAAATATTATCGATTAGCAGCAGCACATCGCGGTGTTCGTCGTCGCGGAAATACTCCGCCATGGTCAAGGCCGCATGCCCCACGCGAAACCGGCTGCCCGGTGGTTCGTTCATTTGACCGAAGAGCATGACCATATTGGGCAAAACGCCGGCTTCTTTCATTTCCCGGTAAAGCTCTTCACCTTCGCGGCAACGCTCGCCGATGCCGCAGAAGATACTCACGCCCTTTTGCTGTCCCACCATGTTGTGAATCATTTCAGTCAGCAGGACGGTTTTCCCCACACCCGCGCCGCCGAAAAGCCCCGCCTTACCGCCGCGTTCCAGTGGCACCAGCACATCAATTACTTTGATGCCCGTTTCAAAAATCTCTGATTGGGTGGAGCGTCGGGCGAGTGGGGGAGGCGCGCGGTGGACTGAGCGCCACTCCACATCGGTCAAGTCGCCTTCGCGGTCAATGGCGTTGCCAAAGACATCAAACATTCGAGAAAGAATCCCTTTGCCCACCGGCGCTTTCAGTGGCCCGCCCGTATCCTCAACCATCATGCCGCGAGCCAGTCCTTGGGTCGGGGTGAGGGCAATCCCGCGCACGTGCCGTGCGTCTTGCTGCGCCAGCACTTCGATGACGATACATCCCTCGTCACCCGCATGCAGCACCGAGTAAATTGGCGGCAAGTGTTGGTCGAAACGGATGTCCACGACACTGCCGCGCACCGAGACAACTGTGCCCAAATTCTTTTTCCTGTTTGCAGTTACTTCGGGCATGGGATCAATGTCTGGCCGCAGCATGGTGCTCCATCGCGTGATGGACCATGATCATTTCGGTTACATTCTCGAGGGTCAGCAGGCCGACCAAGCGCCCACGGGACATAACAGGCATTGTGGCGCACTTTTTTTTGCTCATGGATTCGACGGCGATATTTAAGGGCGTGTCCACATCGATGCCAAGCAGTTTCCCAAATTTGAAGGAACATTTCATAAAGTATTATTTGAGGAGATTTCGCTGAACCAACTACGAGCCTCGATCAGATCTGAATGATCTGAATAACGTATATTAGCTTTTGTGAATGGCTTGCAGAACGTTGTCAACCATTCATGCCATTTCTTTTCACCAACGATTGTTAAACGTTCGATATCGAGCAGCATGCCGTCTTTTGTCTTTTGACGGATTGTTTCGTCAAAGAGAATCGCACCGCTGATGGACTCACCGAGACTTGGCGTCGTGATGAGTAATTCGCGATAGGCTCGCCGCAACTCGACTGTCTGCGGAATATCATACTCCGCAAAACGTTTATTACAAGTTGGTAGGCTTTCATCCATCGCCAGCAGCCCCTTGCCGTCGGCGACCATCGCTTTAGCAGTATCGATCAGTTGTTGTGCTTTCATTTTAAATGATTCCATTTCAATGAAGACTATACACTGTCCTTAAACAATCAACTAAACTAGATTTTATATGACAAAAATAATCCTACCTAGCTGATTCACTCAATGATTGTCTATTGCTGTTAATTTAAATCAGCTAGAATTTTGCAGAGAATAGAACTTTGAAAAAATCTTTACTCATCTGTGCTCCTTATTTTGTTGTTATTCAGCAAAGAGGCTACAGCCGTTCTGGTAATTCATCCGACTTCCAGAGCTCGATCAACGAGCAAATCTGGGTAAAGGAGGGCGTCCGCCCTGTCCGCACAAAGTAGCCGCTGCTGCATACCCCACAAAGAAGCATTCCGAGGTCGTCGAGTCCGAGCATGATCGCGCTCAGGCATCCGGCACCGAAGTTGTCGCCCGCTCCAGTCGAAATGAGCGGTGTCTTCACCACGGGGCCGCGCACGTAAACGGTGCCGTCCGCGCTGGCGCAGGCCGCGCCGTCGTTCGGGTGGATCACAATGCGGTCGGCGTCAATGTGCTCTTTGAGAAAGGTGGCTAACTCAGCGACGGATTCGGGGCTCTTCTGGCCGGAGTAGTCGCCGCCAAAATAGGTACCCATTTGCCAGGCCTCCTTTAAATTGAAGCTGAGAATCGTGTGGCATTGCGCCGTGATGGCGGGCAGATCTTCCAGCAGGCCGTCCAAGTCTTCGCGCGGGCGTTGTTCGAACTCGGCCAGATCCATGAAAAAAGGCAGCTTCTTTTTTTCCACGCCCAGTTGGCCAAGGCGGGCGGCGATGTTTTTCCAAATGTCGCCTACGTGGGGAAGCTTGCCCCAATTGACCGCGCCGATGAAGTCGCTGTCCTTGAGCAGGGCGTCCAGCTCGTCAGCGCCTACGGTCGCGAGCAGTCGCTCCCACGTAATCTCCGAGCAACTGCGCATGTCGCAGAGCATCACCTTGCCATCGTCGAACTCCAGGCAATCGCTATGGGCGGGATCTGCGAGGGAATACATTCGGCTCGTTTTCGTTTCCAGCGCCTCTTTAAAAATCGGCAGAATCGCGTCGCGCCCCATTGCTCCGATATAGGTAAGGTCGATCTTGCCTTCGTGGAGGCCATGAAGGGCTGAGGCGAGAAGAGGGCCGTTGCCTCCGAATTTGTCGCCGTTGTGCAAGGCCGAATAGGAGGCCGCGATCCCGGCCGCAGCTGTGATCTTGGGACCGAACTCTGCCATGGTCGACGGCTGTTCCAAGCGGATGAAGGTGTCGATAAAACCGTCGAACCCGGCGATGCCTTTCGGCGGGGTGGTCGCACCGGCAGCGATCCGATCCGTGAGTGGGGGGAGTTCGTCCGAAAGTTCGGCGATCGATTTAAAGATACGGGACTGATTTTTCATATGTATCAAGATAGCAAATTCTTGCGCATAAACCAAACCATTTTTAATTAGAATTCCGTTGGCTCGATTTTTCAAAAAGAGTCGAAGAGTTAATCCCCTAAAACGCCGAGCGCATTGCCAGAGGCCATGGACAATGCTGTGAATGCGTTCTGATTATCAGCGCTTTGCATTTGGTTAACCAACCCGCGATACTGAAGCTAATATGTGTTTTTTGGTAGTGAGCGTAAGATAGGCGCCCCGCCTGTCCCTCTACTCGGAGCATATTAAGATGCCTGGAGACAATAAGCAGACGCTCGCCTATTTTTTAACCAGCATCACGGACTAGAAGGGGGAGGGCAGGGGGTCACGCATCCGATTCTCGGAAAGTTGGTGGGACTACTCCGTAAGCGCGCGAAGAAGGTGTGTCTGGGAATTCTGAGATCTAGCCGATTCGACTCCTTCTAGGTCACTCTTTTGATTTGAGATTTTAACTTATTTAAATCTCGCAATGCAATTATTACGGACGGAACGAAGTGTAGATGGCGAAGCAATGACCCCCTTGGATTTCCAGCCAAGGATGGAATGAAGTGACGGTGGGATGCAAACGAGACTGGCGCTCCCGTAAACGGGATACTTACAAAAAATGTAAAATCTGACGCCCCGAGACGAAGTCTCATAACTCGGAACTTGATTAGGTGCTATCCCACCGTCACATGAGAGTTTAGCCGATATCGCAGGGATTTCAATAGTAGACTGTGAGGTAGTTTTCGATGAGCAACGTCCAGAGTTCTAAGTCTTGCTCTTGGCTGCTGCCTGTTATAGATAGAATGCGGTGTGAGCCACACCGCGCTACCTGTTTTAGCTTGATTCTGCAGGACTTCGTGACAAGCTACTGCCATGGTTGAGAGTCAGGTTCGACGGCAATCGCTAAAGGAAGAATGGATTAATTCTTTGAGTCATGGTGTGGGGCTGATCGGCGTGTTGCTACTGATGCCCTACATGGTCGTGGCGGCATCCCGCCACGGTGATTCACTGACAGTGACTGGAGCGCTCATATTCGGCTTCACACTTATCCTACTCTACGCCTCATCAACGATCTACCACGCGGTGCCAGCGCTCAGCAAACGCGCCAAGCTCATCTTCAAAAGAATCGACCACATGGCGGTCTACTTCCTGATCGCAGGGACCTACACGCCATTTACGCTGGATGTGCTGCGTGGACCTCTGGGGTGGAGCTTGTTTACACTGATCTGGCTATTGGCGATACTTGGAACGGTCCTTCACTATCAAGGGCGACTGAAGAAACAGGCTTACTCATGCGCCTACTATCTGTTTATGGGTTGGCTGGTGATTGTTGCCATGGTTCCCTTGTGTAGCCAAATATCAATGGCTTCTTTGCTGGCGCTGATCGGTGGAGGCGTGTCTTACAGCGTCGGTGTCTATTTCTACCTGTCGCACCACCGCCCGTATGCACATTTCGTCTGGCATCTTTTTGTGCTAGCGGGCACGGCCTTACACGTCAGTGCGGTGCTCGGAGTCTATGCGGGCTAAATACTTCCCTTCGGGTAAGTAGCCTCGGTTCTTTGAACCGAGGATTTTTCGAGTCGAGAAACCCGGCTGAATCTCGGGTTGAATGCTACGTTGGGTGAGCCTATCTGTGGTTTTAACCTGCGTCGGTGAGCCTCACCTATTATTGTTTTTGCCCGCTAAGCCACGCTTAAACTCAGAGCACGGACCTTATCGATCCACTAAAAAATGGCTTGTCCACTTGAATTTGCTGAGGTTTGCTCGAGTCCCCCTCAGGCATCTGCTGCCTGTCTTATAACAACAAACATACATGATGAAGAAAAAACTCTCATTATTAGCTCTGCTGGTGCTTGCTTTAGCTCCGGGATGGCTTAATGCACAAGAATCTGAACTCGCGGGGGCCGTTGATTCGGCTGCCGAAGTCGTTGAAGCTGCGACGATTAGCTCGGGCGATACCGCTTGGATGATCACGGCGACCGCCCTCGTGCTCTTTATGACACTTCCGGGCTTGGCTCTCTTTTACGGCGGCCTCGTTCGTGCGAAAAACATCCTTACCATCCTCGTTCAGTGCTTTGCTATGGCTGGTGTGATGTCGCTGCTCTGGGTGATCTACGGCTACTCATTGGCCTTTTCGGATGGGGGTGGTCTACAGAAGTTTATCGGCGGCTTCGACATGCTATTTCTAAATGGCCTCAGCGTCGATTCGGTGAGTGGCTCCATCCCTGAGTCGGTCTTTGTGACTTTCCAAATGACTTTTGCTATTATCACACCGGCTCTGATTGTCGGTGCCTTTGCCGAGCGCATGAAATTTACCGCGATGCTGGCATTTAGCATCCTTTGGTTCACCTTTTCCTACCTGCCGGTTTGTCACATGGCCTGGGCAGGTGACGGCGCACTTTTCTGGGACTGGGGCGTGCTCGACTTTGCGGGGGGCACAGTGGTCCACATCAACGCCGGTATCGCCGGCCTGGTGACTTGTATCATGCTAGGTAAGCGGGCGGGGTATCCAAAGGAAATTATCCGTCCGCATAACTTGCCCTTTACTGTAATGGGCGCAGGGATGCTCTGGGTTGGCTGGTTCGGCTTCAATGCGGGTAGCGCTTGTGCCGCGGATGGCACGGCTGGTATGGCCATGTTGACCACCCAGATCGCAACGGCAACGGCTGCGACGGTCTGGATGTTGATCGAAATGTTCAAGAACGGTAAGGTCTCGGCCTTGGGTATCGCCACCGGTGCAGTCGCGGGTCTGGTCGCCATCACCCCGGCCAGTGGTTCGGCCGGACCGCTTGGAGCCATCTTGATTGGTGCTATCTCTGCGGCGACCTGCTTCTACACGGCAACAGTGCTTAAGAGAAAGCTCGGCTACGACGACAGCTTGGACGTTTTTGGTGTCCATGGTGTCGGCGGAATTGTGGGTGCATTGCTTGCAGGTGTCTGTGCCTCCGAAGCCTTTGGCGGTTCCGGAATGGAGCACGCTAATATGGGCACACAGGTCTGGCATCAACTGCTCAGCGTGGGAGTCACGATTGGCTGGAGTCTGGTCGTTTCAGTAGTTGCCTTTTTCTTAGTTGATAAGATTATAGGGGCTAGAGTAAGTCCTGATGTGGAGCGAAGCGGTCTAGATTTGGTAGAACACGAAGAACAAGCTTACGAAATTCTCTAAAACCCAATATCGAAATTATTATGAAACTTATTAAAGCAATTGTGAAGCCCTTCAAACTTGAAGCGGTCAAAGAAGCTCTCGCCGAAGTGGGCGTAACTGGAATGACGGTGACTGAAGGCAAAGGCTTTGGTCGTCAAAAAGGTCATACCGAGATCTATCGTGGTAGCGAATACACCGTCGATTTCTTGCCTAAAACGATCATCGAAACAGTTGTTGAAAACGATATTGTCGATAAGGCGGTCGCCGCCATCGTCAATGCCGCCAAGACTGGTAAGATCGGCGACGGCAAAGTTTTCGTCATTCCCGTCGAAAGTGCTGTGCGTATCCGCACGGATGAGGCTGACGAAGAAGCGCTCTAAACAAGTTGAACTTATATGACAAAGCGGCCCCCGGAAACGGTGGCCGCTTTTTTGTGGCGACTCGGGTTTTAATGCGTAAATGAATTTGCTTCGTCGATTCTTTACGCAAAACTACAGATATGCCTAAAAAGAAAACTGCGAAGAAAACCGCCTCCAAAAAAACCAATGCCTACGAAGCCCCCGCGTTTTTGGTTGATTTGCTCAATGCCCGATCGCCGACGGGTGCGGAATACGAAGCTCAAGCCGTAGTGGATCAGTATGTTGAGGGAAATGTCGACCTCTACCGCCGTGACACCATGGGCAACCGCTTTGCCACTGTGAACCCGGACGGCGACCCGAAGCTTCTTTTCGCCGGTCACATTGATGAGCTCGGCTTGATCATTACTTACATCAATGACCAAGGTTTTATCTATTTTGACACTCTTGGCGGTCACGATAAGACCATGATCTCCGGTCGTCGTGTTTCCATTTTGACCAAGAACGGCATTGTAAAAGGCGTCACCGGTAAACGCGCCATCCACTTGATGAGCCCCGAAGACCGCAAGAAGGTACCAGAGACCCACGAGATCTGGATCGATCTCGGTGTGAAGACCAAGGAAGAGGCTGAGAAGCTTGTCGGTATTGGCGATACGGCTGTCTATAACCAGAGCTTCGAACTGATTCGCGGCAGTGTCGGCGTAGCGCGTGCCTTTGATGATAAGGCCGGTGCATATGCTGTGATGGAAGCCGTGCGGCGCCTGACTAAAGGTAAGCTTGCGGCCCGCGTCACCGCCGCCGCCACCACTCAGGAAGAAATCGGCACCCGCGGCGCGATGACGGCAGCATTCTCCGAAAACCCAGACTTTGCGATCGCGGTGGACGTCGGCCACGCCACGGACTCGCCCGATTGCGATCTGCGAAAATACGGCAGCTTCAAACAGGGAGGAGGCCCCATCGTTTGTCGCGGCCCGAATATCAATCCGATCATCTTTGAGCACATCATACGCGCGGCTGAGAAGAACAAAATCCCTTACCAAGTCGAAGCCGACCCACGCCCGACCGGCACTGATGCCCGTGCCATTCAAGTCGCCCAAGCTGGCATCGCCACAGGGCTCCTTTCCATCCCGCTTCGCTACATGCACACGCCCAGCGAAATGGTCGATCTCGAAGATATCGAGCATACGGTGCAACTGCTGGTGGCCGTCGCACGGTCGCTCAAGAAGGGCGAGCGCGGGATATGGTAACGAGTAAGAAACTTAAAATTATCGGTTGGAAAGAAACCGTCGATCTCCCCGATTGGGGGATCGAGTGCATCATTGCCAAAAGCGATACGGGGGCGCGTCGTTCGGCGCTCGATGTTTGCAATGTGGTCGAGCTAGCTGGCAACCAGATCCAGTTTGATATCATCCTTGATCGCAAAGACCGCTCGCGCACCAAGACCGTGGTGGCGCCGATCGACCACCAGACACACGTTCGCTCTAGTAACGGTGAGCAGCACGAGCGCTACTTCGTGCGCACCTCCGTCGTGATTCATGGCCGGGCGAAGGAGGTCGAGTTTAGCCTCGTCTCTCGTGAGAGCATGATGTGCCGCATCCTATTGGGGCGAAAAGCGCTCGAAGGTGATTTCCTAGTCGATTCCTCGCAAAAACACGTCACACGTCCACGCAGAAAAGTCCGTGATTTGGACGATTAATCCCCGAAATACTATGAATATTGCAATCCTCTCCCGTGGCCCCAAACTCTACAGCACTAAACGTTTGCGCGAAGCCGCACTCGCCCGCGGCCACAAAGTCCGCGTCTTCGATACGCTCAAATTTGGTCTCTATCTGCGTCAAGGTGAACCGGATGTCACCTATGCGGGTAAGCCGATCAGTCACTACGACGCCATCATCCCGCGCATCGGTACCTCTGTCACTTTTTACGGCACCGCCGTAGTGCGTCAGTTCGAGCAGATGGGCACGTTCTGCTTAAACACCGCCGATTCCATATTGGCTTCGCGCGATAAGCTGTCTTCCATGCAGGCGCTCAGCCGTCACGATATCGGCATCGCCGAGACCGCCTTTGTGCGCAATCAAAAGGACATTCTCCAAGCCATCCAGGAGATGGGGGGCGCACCTGTCGTGATCAAACTACTCTCTGGCACACAGGGCGTCGGGGTTATTCTGGCCGAGTCAAACAAAGTGGCCGAGGCGATTATCGAAACCCTCTCCAGTGTGCAGCAGAATGTGCTTGTACAAAAGTTCGTCTCCGAATCGAAAGGGCGCGACATCCGCGCCTTTGTCGTAGGCGATCGCGTGGTGGGGGCGATGCGCCGCACCGCAGTCGGCCAAGAGTTTCGCAGTAACGTCCACCGCGGCGGCCAGACCGAAGTCGTCAAACTTGACGAAGCCTACGAGCGCACCGCCGTGCGTGCCGCGCAGATTCTCAATCTCAAAGTCGCCGGTGTCGATATGCTCGAAGGAAAAGACGGCCCCGTCATCATGGAAGTCAATTCCTCCCCTGGACTCCAAGGGATCGAAGGTGCCACGGGCTTGGATATCGCCGGCGAGATTGTTCAATTCACCGAAGAGCAAATCAAGTTTGGCAACTTCAATGTCCGCGAGCGTCTCTCGCTGACGAAGGGCTACACAGTGACCGAGTTTAACGTCATGCCTAACGCACCGATTATCGGTCAAACTGTCGAGTCAAGCGGTCTGCGTGATCGCGATATCGTCATCCTGCGTCTCACGCGAGGTGGTGAGCACATCGCCAACCCCCGGAAAGATCGCGAGATTATGGAGGGAGACAGCCTGCTTTGCTACGGTAGCCAGATTGCACTCAGCACGTTCTTGCCCGAACGTTTGGCCAAGAAGAAGCGTCGTAAGCTAAAGAAAATTCAACCCGAAGCGTAGCGCGCTGCTTCTGCAAGCAATTGACCTAATCACTTATTTCGACTTAAGACTAAAACGTTCGCTAAAGCTTCACGCTACGCTGATTCTCCGTAAACTATCATGCCAACTAAAAGAAGCCCTCGTTTCACCATTGCAGGTGAAAGCATTCCTTTGGGGAAATCCAAAGATGTGCGTCTAATTATTTCCGAAACCTACACGGGTGAGAAAGTGGGGGTGCCTCTCCGTGTGATCCGTGCGAAGAAGCCGGGGCCGACTATTTTCATCACCGCCGCGATCCACGGTGATGAAGTTAACGGCACCGGTATCATTCACGACTTTCTCTTTGGCGACGCGGTCAATCTGAAATGCGGCACCTTGATTCTTGCGCCGGTGGTCAACGTCTTCGGCTTTGAGTCGCACGAGCGCTACCTCCCGGATCGCCGTGACTTGAACCGTTCTTTTCCCGGAACGAAAAAAGGTAGCCTCGCCAGTCGGATCGCGTACACGTTGATGACTGAGCTTGTCGATAAGTGCGATTACGGCATCGACCTACACACCGCCGCTTTTCAACGCACTAACTTCCCCAACATACGCGCTGACCTGACCAATGCCCACGCGCGCCGCTTGGCCGAAGCCTTTGGCTGCATTCTGATCGTCGATGGCAAAGGTCCGCTCGGATCTTTTCGCCGCGAAGCCACTAAGCGCGGTTGCCCCACGATTATTCTCGAAGCTGGGGAACCATGGAAAGTCGAACCCAGTGTTTTGCAGATTGGCACTCAGGGTATCCGTAACGTCCTCTCCAATCTAGGCATGATCGACGCCGTCCAATTAAAGCCCCCATTTCAGGCCAAGGTTCGTAAAACGCAGTGGGTGCGCGCCACCGTCGGCGGGATTTTAAAATTCCACGTCAGCCCCGGCGACTTTGTGGAGGACGGCCAAGCGATCGTGACTAACTACAGCATTATGGGGGTGGAGCAAAACACACTAAGCAGTCCCACCCATGGGATCATTCTTGGCATGACCACGATGCCCGCCGTCAAACCCGGCGAGCCGATTTGTAATATCGCCACCCTGACTGCAAAACAGTTAGAGCGCTACCGCAGTAAGTTGGACAAAGCAAAGGCTGATCCTCACTCCCAAGCCCAGACCGACCTCGCGACCAGTATGGACGTGGTCGATGCGTAGAATGAGTTCAATCGCATAGAATCCAAAGAGCGTTGAGTGCCGCGACAGCTATCGACAGGCGGCTTCCTTCAATTTTGCGAGCGGGTGACGCTATTGGCATAGCGTCGCTACGGAAGGGCATCTGCCAATTCGGCAAGCTCATGACCTCTGACAAGCGGACACGCCACGTTTTCCTAGGCGACAAGCATCCAAAAAAATCTGCCTGAGCCGAAGCCGCAGGCAGATTTGTGTGAGTCTTATCTGTTCGCTCTGCGAACTCAGCCTTTGTAGATGCGAAGTAGCGCGTCGGCGATCTCGGAGGGGTTGCGGGCGATCGAGACGCCCGCGTCTTCCATCGCGGCAAACTTAGCTTCGGCAGTGCCTGCGCCACTGGCGGAAACAATGGCTCCCGCGTGGCCCATCGTGCGGCCTTTCGGTGCCGAGGCCCCTGCGATGAAACCAGCGACTGGCTTCTTAACATACTCCTTGATATAGGCGCAGGCTTCTTCTTCCGCGCTGCCGCCGATTTCACCGATCATGATGATTGCATCAGTCTCGGGATCTTCGTTGAACATGCGGATGGCGTCGAGTTGAGAAGTACCGTTGATGGGGTCACCACCGATACCGATGCAAGTCGATTGACCATGGCCACGCTGTGTGAGCTGCCAGACGGCTTCATAAGTGAGCGTGCCTGAGCGGGAGACCACTCCGACGCGACCTGGTTTGTGAATGTAGCCCGGCATGATGCCGATCTTACATTCGCCAGGCGTGATGATGCCGGGGCAGTTAGGGCCGATCAGCTTTGTCTTCGTGTTGTGGAAGTAGAGGCGACGACGCACCTCGGCCATATCGCGGACGGGCACACCCTCAGTGATGCAGATGACGAGCGGGATTTGCGCTTCGATCGCTTCGAGGATGGAATCGGCTGCGAAGGCGGGTGGCACGTAGATCACGGAAACGTTGGCTCCGTGTTGCTTGACGGCTTCCTCTACAGTATTGCAGACGGGGACTTTACCGTCCCAGATTTGACCGCCCTTACCAGGAGTCACACCGGCGACGACATTGGTGCCGTATTCGATGCATTGTTGTGTGTGAAAGGTTCCGGTCTTACCGGTGATCCCTTGAACGACGAGACGTGTGTCTTTGTTAACGAGAATACTCATTGGAATGTTTTATTAAATGTGATCGTTGTTAGGATTAGCCAGCGTTCTTGACTTGCTCGACGATAAACTCGGCGGCTTGCACAAGGCTGTCGGCGGGTGTCAGAGCGACGCCGCTTTCGCGGAGGATCTTCTTGCCGGCTTCCACGTTGGTGCCTTCGAGGCGGACGACGAGTGGCACGGTGATGTCCACGTTCTTGGCAGCGGCGACGATGCCGTTGGCGATGACGTCGCACTTCATGATACCACCGAAGATATTGACAAGGATGCCCTTCACGTTCGGATCGGAGAGGATAATCTTAAAGGCCGCCGTGACTTGGTCTTCATTGGCACCTCCGCCGACGTCGAGAAAGTTGGCAGGCGAACCGCCGAAGCTTTGGATGATGTCCATGGTCGCCATAGCGAGACCGGCACCGTTGACCATGCAGGCAATGTTTCCATCGAGCGCGATGTAAGCGAGGTTGTGCTTCGATGCTTCGACCTCTTTGGGGTCTTCTTCGTTCAGGTCGCGGAGCTGTTGAATGTCGGGATGCTGGAAGATCGCGTTGCTATCGAAGGAAACCTTGGCGTCGAGCGCGATGATCTGACCTTGCTTGGTGGTTACCAGAGGATTGATCTCCACCAGCATAGCGTTCTTTTCCCAGAACATTTTGTAGACGCCAGTGAGAATGCGTGCGAATTGCTTGACCTGCTCGCCTTCAAAGCCGAGGGCAAAGGCGACACGCCGACAGTGGTAGTGACGCAAGCCCATTGTGGGCGAGATCGACACGCGGATGATTTTTTCGGGAGTGGCCTCGGCGACCGCTTCGATATCCATGCCGCCTTCAGTAGACGCGATGATGACGGACTGTGCAGTCTCACGATCCAACACGATGGCGAGGTAATACTCGTGCTCGATGTCGCAGGCTTCGGTGAAATAAAGCGTCTGCACCTTGCGTCCTTCAGGGCCGGTTTGCGCAGTGACCAGAGTGTTATCCAACATGTGGTTCGCCGCATCCTGTGCTTCTTCACGGTTTTTAACCACTTTAACACCACCCTTGTAGCCATCAGTAAATGTTCCCTTACCGCGGCCACCTGCGTGGATTTGGGCCTTCACAACGATCATGTCGTCGCCAAGGTGGGAGATAGCGGTTTCAACTTCTCGGGAATTCGTCGCGGCGTAACCGCGCGGGACGGGCACTCCGTATTCCTTTAGAAGGCGTTTGGCCTGATACTCGTGGATGTTCATCTGTATTTTTTTTAGTTTATGTTAAAGAAACGAAAGCGACGTACATGCCGAGGTCATCAATTAGGTGCAATCTCTTTTGGCTAATTTTCGCAAAAGAAAACTGATTACCACGCGCATCCACGGGAGGTCTCGCAATTTGGGCGTGCCACGAGGCCTTTGATTGGCTCATCGGGAAAGGGCAGTTCCGCACGACCGTTCTCGATCAGGTGGTGGTCGCAGATAGCGTCGAGCTCGTCCTTGGTCTTCGCGCGGCGCATGTCGTGGAGAAATTGGCCGTCCACATCGACGCCGAGCCCCACAAAGTTGAGAAACTTCTTAATGTGGTTGATGTGGTGGTGGCCATTCACATCAGGACGGCTGGTCGCTGCGATCAGATCCTCGATATAGGTGCGCACATCGCCCAGCGTCGGTTGAAAGACAGGCTGTCCGGCAAAGTGCTCACGATGCTGACGGAATATCCACGGATTACGAATGCAGGAACGCCCAATCATGAGGCCCGCGCTTTTCGTCTCGTCGAGCACCCATTGACCTTTGGCCACAGAAGTGATATTGCCGTTGGCCAGCACGGGGCAGGGCACACGCTCCGTCGCGCGCTTGATATATTCATAGTGCACCTCGCTGCGATAGGCTTCTTTGACTGTGCGAGCATGTAGGCTCAGGAGATCGACTTGGTGTTTTTCGATTAGGTCGAGAATTCCCTCGAAATATTCGTCGCAATCAAAGCCGATGCGCATCTTCACCGTGAAGCGGCCTTTGACCGCAGCGCGGAGACAGCCGAGCACTTTGTCGACTTTTGACGGCTCGCGAAGCAGGCCGCCACCGACGTTTTTCTTATAAACTTTAGGCGCAGGGCAGCCCATGTTCAGATCGATGCCCGCGATAGGGAGTTCGGCTTTTTCGATTGCTTCGACCGTGCGCTCTAGGTCGGGCAAGCTCTCGCCGATGAGTTGCGCAAAGACGGGGCGGCCCGTGTCGTGCTGGTAGATGGAGTCCACGATGTGTTGCTCCAGTGTCGAGTGGCCGTGTACCCGGAAATACTCCGTAAAGAGCAGATCCGGCGCACCATATTTGCCGAGTAGGCGCATAAACGGCAAAGTCGTCACATCCTGCATCGGCGCGAGCGCCGTCCAAGGCTGGCCAGGAATGAGTGGGGCTGGAAGTGGTGTCATTGGCCTAACTGGGATCGGCGACTTTAGTCGCCGTCGTTGGATGCGTCGCATACGCGGGGCAGCTAAAGCAGCCCATCCTTGGGCGACCACGGATAAGTGATTTTGTGAGCATCACGATTAACTGTAAAAACCGTTTCATGGCTTCTGCTTATAAGCCCTGTTCTAAAATCTTCGCGAGTATCTCCGTCATGTCATCGACTGCATCGATCACCGCTTGGGCGACATAGATCGGTTTGCCCGATGCGAGCGCCATGACGATGGAATCACTTGGGCGGGCATCCAGTTCGATGATTTTATGCCCAAGTTCGTTTTCCATCGATACGATCAGGCGGGCAAAGAAGGTGCCTTGATCGACATGGTTGATCACCACGCGCTCCACCTCGGCGCCGAGACCATCGAGCAGGGCGAGCATGAGATCGTGCGTCATCGGACGTTCCGCTTGCTTGTCGTCAACAGCGCGTTGGATGGCTTCGCCGATCCCCTGATCGACGTAGATCACAAAGGTTTTTTCCTCGCTACCCAAAAAGATAGCACAGCCACTAGTAGTGGGCATTACGCCTTTGATGAGAACTGGAACGACCTGATTATCCATCTGAGTATGAGTCTGCCCCAAGCAACGCGGAGCTTCAAGAGTTAAGAGTGATTTGGTTGATTCGTAGCACAGGCATCCTGCCTGTGTTAAATATGACGACACAGGCAGGATGCCTGTGCTACAATCCCGGAAGATTGGTGGGTAAGCCGCCGGAGTCGTCGCCCATCTGCGACTTCATGGCTTTCATCATTTTGCGCCCCTTGCCGCCGCGCATCATTTTCATCATCTTTTGCATCTGAGTGAATTGTTTGAGCAGGGCATTGACGTCGCGCACTTGCACGCCGGAGCCATCCGCGATCCGCTTGAGGCGACTGCCGCGGAGGAGACGTGGAGTGCGGCGCTCTTGCACCGTCATCGAAAGGATAATGGCTTCCGTGCGCGCCATCTTCTTTTCCTCTTCGTCGCCGATTTCGACGCCACTCATGCCGGGCATCATGCCAACCAGTGAACCCAGCGAGCCCATTTTTTTGACCTGTTGCATTTGCGAGAGGAAATCTTCAAGGTTGAAGTCGGCCTTGCGCATTTTTTCAGCCATGCGTTCGGCTTCGCCTTGGTCGATTGTCTCTTGAGCTTTCTCGACCAGCGAGATCACATCACCCATCCCAAGGATTCGGGAGGCCATACGGTCGGGGTGGAAGACGTCAAACTCGTCCGACTTCTCGCCCGTGCCCATGAACTTGATTGGCACATTGGAGATCGACTTCATCGAGAGCGCGGCACCCCCACGGGCATCGCCGTCGAGCTTCGTTAAAATGATACCTGTGCAACCGACCGCATCGTGGAAGTGCTTCGCCACGTTGACCGCTTCCTGACCAAGCGCGGCGTCAGCCACCAGCAGAATCTCGTCGGGCTGGACAGCGTCTTTAAGGCGCTTGATCTCTTCAATCAGGTTCTCGTCGATTTGCAAACGACCGGCAGTATCGAAAATGATCAGATTGGCATCTGCTGCTTTGGCCGCTTCCAGGCCGCGCTTGCCAATTTTGATGACGTCTTTCTCCTCACGGTCGCCGTAGAAGATGCAGCCTTCATTTTTGGCCAACATTTCAAGTTGGTCGATCGCGGCAGGGCGATACACATCGCAAGCTATCAGGGCAGGGCGGTAGTCGCGCTTTTTCGCTAGGTAGCGGGCCAGCTTGCCACTACTTGTGGTCTTACCCGAGCCGTGGAGACCGACCATCATAATACGAAGCGGCTTCTTATCTTCCAGTTCGGTCGCTCCTTCGCCGAGTAGCTTCACCAGCTCATCGTGGATGATCTTGATGACCTGTTGCCCCGGGGTGACCGATTTGAGCACTTCTTGCCCCACGCACTGCTCCTTCACCGTGGCGACAAACTCGCGCGCCACTTTGAAATGCACATCAGCAGAGAGCAGCGCTTGACGCACTTCCTTCAGCGCCTCGCCCATATTCTCTTCGCTCAGCTTACCGACGCCCCGCAAATTACGGAGCGCACTGCCTAGTTTATCTGTTAAATTTTCTAACATAATCGTTCTATCTCTTGTGCCTAGGCGGGCATTCGACCACTGGCAACGGGAAAGTGCAATGAGCTTGTCGAACCGCAAGGTTGAATGCTAGGTTGGCAGTTGATGCGATGAAGATCGTATCAATGGAGGGCAATGCTCCGTCATTGCCGTTCGCACAGGGCGACAAAACTGGGTGGCCGCCCTTCATACGGCGGAAAAGGTGGAACTTTTTCCGCCAGCATTTCTAAGATGCAATGGCACAGTAAGTCGCGCTCCTACGAAAAAGCCCCGACCAGAAGAGGTTGGGGCTTTTGTCTGAAATTTTACAGGTGACGACTACTTTTTCTTCTTAGCGTCCTCAGCCTTTTCCTCGGGGGGAGCGGTGGTTTCTTCGTAAACCTCCTCCTCCTCATCTTCCTCTTCTTCCTCGTCCCATTTCATGGTGTCGTCTTCTTCGATCTTCTCGTCGACGACGCTGCCCGCATCGACATCGGCGAGGTCTTTTTCGAGTTTCTCGTCTTCAGTCTTGGGCTTGCTGTCCTCATCGTCATCCAGTTCGAAGCCCTCGGGCACGTATTCGAGAATCGCGGTGAGTTCGGTGAAAAAGTGCGACGCGCGGCCTTCCAGAAAGTCAGCATTTTGTGCTTCGCGGATTTCTTCCTCTAGTTCCTCGACGGTGAGGTTTTGGGAGAAATCGATCAAATCGTTGAGCATTTTGACTCGTAGCTTGGTGATATGGTCGAGCAAGTCAGCATAAGGCCCCTTTTCCTCATCGAGCACATCAGGTAGGGCAAAGAGAGTCTCTTCGCTCTCAAGGACGCTGTCCTGCACGCGTTTGAGCAAGACGGTCTTATCCTTTTCCACGTTGTCGATACCGAAAGAGAAGAATGCGTCGTCGACCAGTTCGTTTTGTAGGCCGTAGTCACTGAGTGGCTCCAGCAGATCGATGAGGTGTTGAAACTGGCGAGGATCAATAATACCGAGGCCATCGACGTCCCAATGGACGGGATCGCTGATCTCGTGGATCCACCAGTTCATATCTTCGCCCAGGCGGGCTTTGCACCAAGTTAGTTTAGTAGTAGGTTTCGACATACAATAGGAGACGCTTTGCGTAATTCTTAAGTGGAAGTTGCAGTGAGTTCAGCAACTTCCTACTACGGGTTAAAGCCCCGTGCTCACCTTTGTAAAGTGCTTAGTCATAATTTTTTTCAATGCTTCTTTTTCATTGTTTTGCGTAAAGCGACTGTTAGGTTTCCAGATTCTGCCTTAGACAGATCGTTATGGGATTTATTTACGAAAATTTAGTGCGTCCGGTTTTATTCAAAATGGAGCCAGAAACAGCACATGATCGCGGTCGCACCGCGTTAATGACAATGTGCGCCTTGCCGCCATTGTGTAACCTGGTGCGTCGCTGTAATCAGGTGCGGGAGGATAAGCCAGTAAAGCTCTTTGGGCTGGAATTCCCCAATCGCATCGGCCTAGCCGCGGGGATGGATAAAGACGGCGAGTTTCCCCGTGCGATCGAAGCCTTAGGATTTGGCCATGCTGAGGTCGGCACCGTCACGCCGGAAGGGCAACCGGGCAATCCGCGTCCACGGCTGTTCCGCTACCCCGAGCAGAAGGCGCTGATTAACCGGATGGGCTTTAATAACAAAGGTGCCGAGGGGATGCTCAATGCACTCTCGAAGAATTATCCTAAAGGCAAACGCGGCATGCCTGTCGGCGTGAATATCGGTAAGGCCAAAACCACGCCACTCGACAATGCGGTCGAAGACTATGTATCCTGCTTCCGCACGCTCGCTGATCAGGCCGACTACTTTACGATCAACATCAGCAGTCCGAATACCCAAGGTCTGCGCGATCTTCAGAGCGCGGTTTATCTCCGGGATCTGCTCCAGACGATTCGCAACGAGAATCTAGCGCACGCCAAGAAGCTCGGCCGCGACCCGCATCCTTTGCTGCTAAAAATTGCCCCTGATCTCACATTTCGGGAGATCGACGACATCGTCGGCGTGCTCCTTGAGTTGAACTACGATGGCATCATCGCCACGAATACAACCATCCAGCGCCCAGACGGATTTTCCAGCAAAGAGACCGGTGGTCTCAGTGGGGGCGACTTCATTCGCAAACGCTCAAATGATGTGATCAATTACATCTATAAAGCGACCGAAGGCCAATTGCCGATTATCGGTGTGGGCGGGATCGACTCAGTCGAGGCCGCAGGCGAGAAAATCGATGCCGGTGCCTCCATGGTGCAGATCTACACCGGTTGGGTCTATCGCGGGCCCTTCTTCGCGCGTGAACTGGCCAAGGCGCTTAAGTCCAAGGGCGAAGACTGGATCTAGTCACATAGGATCTTTGGCCAATAAAGCACAATCGATAAATCGTTCGGTTTGCCTATCATAGAGCCCGATTATTTACAAGTCTTTAGATTGCGTTTTTAAGGGTGCATGCCTTAGCTCGCAAGCTTTTGTAAATAGCTATCAATGCGTCGTGGGATATCATATTGCCTGAATGGGCTCACTTTTTGCATCGGACTCTTCGGTCTGGGGCTTTTGATTTGGGAGATTGGCTGGCCCTTGTCCATCGAGCAACAATCCCTCGTGGCCGATGTGATGGGTGATCTGCTATTCGGTTTTGTCGTCTGTGTCTTGCTTCGCTGGGCCGTTGCCGTGCATCGCAAAGAGTTTTTTCAGGAGCACCGTGCGATGCTTCTGATAGTTCTGTTCAGTCTCTTTGCTTTGATTTTGGAGCAATACTTGCCGGAACTCCTTCAGGGGAGTCAATTTTCGCAACGATTGATTCAGCGTCTCATTCTGCTCTATATATCGGGCACACAGCTTTTTATTCTCGCGGGGGTTAGTTTGCAGGCACTGCCCCTGTTAGAGCGTCATGTTTTTGTCCGGATGAGCCCCGGTATGCTGTTGGTCGTGACCTTCCTCTTGTTGATAATAGTGGGCACAGCACTCTTACAGTTGCCCAATGCGACACACCCCGGCAAAAATCTGTCTTGGCTGGATGCGCTTTTTACGTCCACCAGTGCGGTCTGTGTGACCGGCTTGATCGTGGTCGATACCGCCACCGAGTTTACCCGAACCGGACAAGCGATTCTGATGGGCTTGTTTCAAGTCGGTGGTTTGGGGATTATGACGCTGACCTATTTCATTGCGGTTCTCGCGGGGGAAGGCTTGAGCGTGCGCCACCGGGTGCAATTGAGCGAACTGATGAGTGAGGACCGGATCGCAAGTTTGGGCAGCGTGTTGCTCATCATTTTGCTCACGACCTTTGTCGCCGAAAGCTTGGGCGCGATTGGTCTGACTTTTTTCTGGGGGGCCGATGGGCATTGGTTTGATGCGCTCTTTCATTCCGTTTCCGCATTTTGTAATGCCGGATTTTCCACCTTTACGCATAACCTGGCCGATCCACTGACGGCGACCTCTGTGCCGACGCATTTATTGATTTGCTCACTCGTCATCACCGGTGGCTTGGGGTATCCTGTGCTGCGGGATCTAGGCGCAACTCTGCACCGCAAAGTCGTCCGTCCGCGCATCGGCTATTCCCGCGGCTTAAGCACCCATAGCCAGTTGGTCTTGAGCACCACAGTCATTCTGTTGGTGGCGGGCACCGTAATTGGGCTCTGGACGGAGGCCGCTGCGGCGACCGGGGATTTTTGGCGTCAACTCGATGTCGCGTTCTTTAACTCGGTCACGGCCCGCACCGCTGGTTTTAATATCACTGATATGGGCCAGTTGTTGCCCGCGAGTGCTTTGATGATGATCTGTCTTATGCTGATTGGCGGTAGTCCGGGGAGTATGGCTGGTGGGATCAAAACCACCACCTTTGCCGTGGCCTTCTTGAATGTGATTCGCCTCTTGCACAACCGTCGCGATATCGAAGTTTTTCGCCGCCGCCTGCCCTCCAATTTGATCGATATGGCCTTTGCCACCGTGTTATTGGCTTTGATATGGGTGGGCACGGCCGCGTTTCTACTGCTTTGGATCGAGCCACATTTGGCCCCACTGGATGCCTTCTTCGAGGTATTCAGCGCCTTTAGTACAGTCGGCGTTTCGCGCGGTATTACCGCCGCACTCTCGACACCGGCCAAATGTCTGCTCATCGTGACCATGTTTGTCGGTCGTATTGGCATACTGACTTTTACGCTGGCTCTCTTTCGCTCACGTAAAATTTCGCCGGGACGACTTCCTTCGGACAGTGTAATACTTTAATTAATTATGAAATTCTGCATTATTGGATTGGGACAGTTTGGAAGCACACTCGCGATTGAATTACAGCGCGACGGGCACGAGGTCATTGCCATCGACAAAAGTGAGGCGAGCGTCGAGGCTATCAAGGACAAGGTTGACTATGCCTTGCAAGCCGATGCCACCGATCAACGCGTCCTGCAAAAGCTGGGGCTACAAGATTTGGATAACATCGTGGTGGCGATCGGCGTAGAGTTTGAAGCTTCGCTCATGATCGTCGCACATCTGCAGACTCTGAAAGTGCGCTCGATCCTGTGTCGCGTCGTGAACGATGTACACGAGCGGCTACTCGATTTAATGGAGATTCAAGAAAAAATACGGCCCGAGGCTCTGGCCGCCGCTGAACTTGCCAAGCGCATGGGAATCGCACGGGTGATCCGTCATTTCAGTCTCGACGAGGACCACGCAATTGTCGAATTTCCGGTACCGGATAACTTTAGCGGCAAAACCTTGGCGGAATTGGACCTGCGCGCCAAATATCACCTCAATCTGATTACTTACAAACGTCTCATCTCCGGTGAGGAGAAAGGAGCGGATGCAGAGGCCGAGACTCAAGGGGTGCCCCAACCAGGCATGATTTTCCAAGCGGGTGACCGCTTGGTTCTCTTCGGCACAGCGGAAGCAATCGAGCATTTTTCCAAGCTGAATTAGTGACTCCTCAGTTAAGACCTGAGGCCTTATACCAATTCGAAAAAGTTTGAATGGGTAGCGCGGTGTGGCCCACGCCGCTTACGTCCTGCTAGGCCTCCATTTGTAAATGCTTTACATTCAGGTTTTGCTCAAAGTGTAAGTATTCAGCGCATATGGCGTTTATTTATTCTTCGCTCAATATTTCTATATTATGACTTTTATACAAATTGCTCTGCAAATCATCATCGCGATCGGGATTTTAAATGTATGGTGCCTTCGCGCCAGGAAGGCCACTGGCTATCGGGGCGGTAGTGCTCGCAACATTGAAGAAGAGTTTGCCACTTATGGCTTGCCTAAGTGGACGCTCTACGTAGTCGGTGCGATGAAAGTTTCCTGCGCGGTTGCGCTGCTTGTTGGGATCTGGCTGAGCGCGCTGGTTTTACCCGCGGTGAGTTTACTGGCGCTTCTGATGGTGGTTGCAATCGTGATGCACATAAAGGTTCAGGATCCCCTCATCAGGTCTTTGCCCGCCGTAGCGATGCTGGGCATGTGTTTGATCCTAGTCTTTCTAGTATGAGATTTGAATGAACGCGTAGCAGAGATAGGCATTAATCAACATGAAAATGAAAGAGGGACTTGCTTGTAAGAGGCTATCTCTAATTTTCACGCGAACGCAGAATCCAAGCAGCATTTGCACCGCCAGTCCTCCGGAAGCTATCATACCGATGAAGGGCGATGATAGGCCGACTAACAATCCCGTCGCGCCGAGTATTTGCAAGAGCCCTGTCAGGACTCGGAACCCTTCTAGTCTGTAGCGCTGAAACTCTGCCACCATGTGCGTACTAAAGACACAGCTAAAGCCGTAACTCATAAATGAGATCGCAGAAAACAAGATCAGGAAGTGTGTCATTCGTCATTTAAGAGGCAATGTGCCCTTCGACATAGCAAGTTGGATCGATCATTATAATGCTTTCCTGTTCTTGATATTTCCATACAAAACGACGCTTTTGCTCCATCTAGATCAGAGCGTAAATCGGGGGGGGCTTCAGGAACAGGTTAAAGCTGATTCAAGGCCGATTGATAGGTGGCGATTACGTGGTCGATGAGTGCATTATTTTGGTCGAGAATGACTTGTCGTTTGGGATCGGCATCGAACCATTTAATTGTTCGGCGGATACCTGTTTGAAAGGAGATCGTCGCTTGGTAATGGGGCACGGCACGCTTTATTTTCGAATTATCGAAGATTGCGCTGACCGCTTTGTCACCTAATAAGCCACCCTCCATCGATGGATAGAGCTTTGCGATATAGGTCGAAGGCACGTGCACTTTTTCGACAGGGCCGACACCGGCCGCGATGCCCATCGCGTCGTAGATTTGGTTCCATGTGAGCAACTCGTCAGAAGTGATATGAAAGGCTTCTCCCAGGGCATACTGGTTGCCGAGCAATCCGACAAAGCCCTTGGCGAAATCTTCGGAATGGGTAATCGTCCAGAGGTTGCTGCCATCCCCATGCACGAGGACAGGCTCACCACGCCGAACGCGGTCCACGATGGTGAAATCGTTCCAGCTCCCGATCGCCATGGGAATCACAGTTTCGTAGGTAAGCGAAGGCCGCACGATTGTGATAGGGAAATCCAGCTCCCTATAGGCCTTCGTGCAAGCGTCTTCACTGGCGATTTTTTGTCGTGAATACTCCCAATAGGGATTCTTCAACGGGGTCGATTCAGTGATGTAAGGATTGGCGAGCGGCTTTTGATACGCACTGGCAGAACTAATAAAAAGATACTGCGCGCACTTACCGTTAAAAAGCCTCACATCACGTTCGACGTCCTCTGGGGTGAAGGCGATGAAGTTCGCCACGGCATCAAAATGCTGATTCTGCAACGCTTTTGCGGTGGTCGCTTCGTCTTTGATATCAGCAATAATAGATTCCGCCCCGAAGATCCCACATTCAGCCAAGTCACGGTTTCCCCGATTTAGTAGGCTCACTTCATGTCCAAGTGAAAGTGCTAAGCGCACGCTTGCCGCACTAATGTTTCCACTACCTCCGATAAATAGAATTTTCATAATACGGGAACCATAGAGGAGGACGGAGTGAGCCGTCGAGCTTTTGAAAATTTGCCCAGGCACATTTTTCAGTCTAATAGTATTCTATAGTCGATATAGCTGCTTGGGCGCTGGCCTCTAGGGATAGGCTAATAAGAGGGCCATTTAACCAAGCGGGTGTTCTTATTCGTTCAGGCTTGCGCCGGACCAATCCAGACTTGCTGGGCGTTGACAAATTCGAGGATACCATGCGGGCCGAGTTCGCGTCCGATGCCCGAGCGCTTGATGCCGCCGCTGGGCAAACGAGGGTCGGTCTTGACGATGCCATTGATCGCGACCTGCCCGGCCTCAATTTCAATGGCGAACCGCTCTGCCTTTTCAGTGTCGGCTGTCCAGACGGAGGCCGCCAGTCCGTAGGGTGTATCGTTGGCTATCCGGAGTGCATCTTCCTCGGATTCGGCGCGCATCACGACGGCCACCGGCCCAAATGTTTCTTCGCAAGCCGCTGTCATTCCCGGTGCCACATCGGTCAGCAAGGTGACGGGATAGAAAAAGCCCTCACCTTTCGGCAAGTCACCCCCCAGGAGGCAAGTCGCCCCTTGCTGGATCGTCTCTTCGACTTGGCGGTGCAAATTCTCTCTTAAATCGGCTCGGGCGATAGGCCCGACTTGTGTGCTTTCTTGCGCCGGATCTCCGAGCTTGAGCTGGCTTAACTTATTCTTGTAAAGCTCGATAAAGGCATCGTAAACCGTTGCCTCGACAATGATCCGCTTGGCCGCGATGCAGGATTGCCCCGCATTGATAATACGCGAAATCTTCAGCACATCAGTCGCTTTGTCGAGGTCGGCATCGGCGAGAATGAGACAGGGGTCGGAGCCCCCCAGTTCGAGGACGGCTGGTTTGATATGCTTCCCGGCGATAGCGGCAACGGCACTGCCGGCTGCGCTGGAACCAGTCAATGAGACCGCTCGCACCACATCACCAGAGAGGAGCTCTTCGATTTGCCCCTTATCGAGGCGCAGGTTTTGCACTAAGCCCGCAGGCGCACCCGCTTTAGAAAAACAATCGGCAATCGCTTCGGCACAGGCCGGCACGTGCGGATCGTGTTTCATCAAGCAGACATTGCCTGCCATTAAAGCGGGAGCCAGAAAACGAAACCCAATCCAAAAGGGCGCATTCCAAGGCAAGATACCTAAAACCGGCCCCAGCGGTAAATGCTGCACATAACTGCGCGTGGCATCCGAAGGCAGCGTAACCGAAGCCAGATAGTCCGCCCCGTTTTCTGCGTAATGCCGTGCGCACCAGATCGACTTCTTCATCTCGCCACGAGCCTCGATAATCGGCTTCCCCATTTCCAAGGTCATCAGTCGGGCGAGCTTTTCCTCGTCAGCCTCCATTACGTCGGCGACTTTGTTCAACAAAGCTGCTCGTTCGGCAAAGCTGGTTTTGCGCCATTGACTGTAGGCTTCTAAGGATAACTTCTGGGCAGACTCTAAGGCTGCCGGTTCTGTGAGTGGAAACTCGTGGATGATTTCTCCGGTAGTCGGATTCGTGGCAGTAAACATATATTTTTCTAAGATTGGGGTTCTGATTTTTCTTTCGATTTCGCTTCAGGTTTCGAAGCAGGGGCGGCGGACTTGCCTGATTTAATGGTAAAGTCCTGCGGCACATCATCAAAGAAGGAGCCGCAACCATCTTCTGTAATATAGAATGTGTCGGAGATTCCGCAGGTTTTGTCACCGTCCACGCCCCACATCCAAGGGATGACATGGAAAGTCATACCCGGTTTGAGCACAGAACTATCTCCTTGGAACAGGCTCAGGATGTAGCCCTCATCCCAACTAGGGGGGAAGGCGATACCGATCGAATAGCCCGAACGAGTGACCAGACGCGCACCGATTTCGTTGTCTGTGATGATGTGGCGGATCATGTTGTCTACATCAGAAACCGTCACCCCGGGGCGTAGAGTCTCACGAGTACGAGCTAGGGCAAGCTTCATGGTTTCCTGTGCCTGGTGCATGCTATCCGTCAACTCGCCGCAGATAGCTGTGCGCATCATTGCGGTATGGTAGCGGCGATAGCAGCCCGCGATCTCGATAAAGACATGCTCGCCCGGTTGGACTTGCCGCCCCTCCCAGGAAGCGTGGCCAATCATCGTTCTTGGACCCGATGTAACGTAGGGCATGACCGCAGGAATTTCGCCACCAGCCGCAAACATAGCCTGACTGATGGCTCCGCCAATTTCATTTTCGGTGACGCCGGGTTGGCACGCAGCCATGCCCGCAGCCATGCCAGCTTTGGCCGCAACGGCCGCCTTCTGCATGGCCTCCAGCTCATAACTCGATTTACAAACGCGCCCTTCTTCCACGATTCCGAAACAGTCGATCAATCGACTCTTATAAAAAATCGTATGAAAAGTATCCTGGTGGTAGGCGGGAAAAAAGTAGGAGTTCCGCTCATAGCCAATCGACTTACCATCGAGCCCGAATTCAATGAGCGCGGAAATCAGCATCTGAATCGCATCGCCAGTATCCGGATAGGGGCGTGTCACCTCCACCCAGGTGCGCGCGATCACGTTGGATTCCTCTAGTTTTCGAGTCACCATGAAAGGTTCGCTATCCAGTGGGATGACCAGAGCCTGGAAAAACGAATACCCGGTGGTCTGATAATCGGTGAGGTACATCAGATTTTCCGGATCGGAAATGATCACAGCATCGAGAAGACGCGCTGCCATGCGCTCCCGTATCTCACGAACCCGTCTTTCGTATTCGGAAAACGGAAAGGTCATGTCGTCACGCTCTAACATGGCACGCCTTTCAGTTGCCGATGCACACATTCAGTCAAAATACTCAGACCGGCCAACAGTTCGTCTTTGGGAATCGTGAGCGGCGGAATCAGCTTGAGTACCTGTCCGCCCACACCACAGGGTCCGAAGAGCAGACCGTGCTCAAAACTATCGTGTGCGATGGCCTTGGCCAAGGCACCGTCTTTCACATCCAGCGCTTGCATCATGCCTTTTCCTCGCACAGAGAAACCTTTATCCGCGTATTCATCGGCTAGCTTCTGTAAGTGCTCACGCATGATCTCTCCTTTGGCTCGTGTTTCGGATAAGAGTGTATCGTCCTCAAAAAAGCGTAGAGCTTCGCGACCAGCGACAAAAGAGAGGTTTTGACCACGGAAGGTTCCGGTATGCTCGCCCGGCTTCCAGTGCATATCGTGCTCTGCCTTGACCAAATTCATGGCCATAGGTGTGCCGGATCCGCCGATACCTTTGGCTAGGGTGACAATATCCGGATCGAGCCCCATGTCCTCAAAGCTGAAGTAATGACCAGTCCGGCCGCAGCCTGCTTGAATGTCGTCGACGATGAAGAGCGCACCCAGACGGTGAGCCAGATCTTGCACCGCTCGAAGCCACTCGGCACTGGCTACATTCACGCCGCCTTCGGCTTGGATGGCTTCGACCAGGAAGGCAGCAGGCTTTTCCGTGCCGCCCGAACTATTCATGTAAAGGGCTTCAAGGGTTTTCAAACTCTCGATACTGCCGCCCTCATTGGACTCAAAAGGCCAGTGGGAGACATGCGTGAGCGGGACACCCGAAGCTTTACGAAAGACCTCGTTAGCCGTGCAGGCGAGCGCACCGAGCGTCATACCATGAAAGCCCTGACTAAAGGCCACTACATCGCTGCGTCCGGTCACTCGCCGGGCCAGCTTCAAGGCGGCCTCAACCGCGTTCGTGCCGGTCGGCCCCATAAATTGCAATTTGTAATGCATCTTGCGGGGTCTCAAAATTGTTTCCACGAACCCTTGGATGAAGTCTCGCTTCGCAGCGGTCATCATATCCAGGCTATGCAGAACACCGTCATTTTGGAGATATTCTATCATGGCGGCTTTTAACTTAGGGTGATTATGCCCTAAGTTGAGCACCCCCGCTCCGGCATAAAAGTCGAGGTATTCTTTACCACTTTCGTCCCACTGTTTCGCATTTTTACCTTTAACAAACACTACGGGATACATGCGTGCGTATGCCCGAATTTCCGATTCATATTCTGTAAACCAATTCAATTTATTTTATCTCCTTTTTTATATTAATAATTCACCAATTAGCTGCCCTGAGGAATAGGTAAGCCGGCGATACGACTGAAAACTTTGACGACCGGCCCAATGACAGCATCGTTAAACACATAGCAGGGGCTGTGACAGGGTATGTTGCAGATCGTTCCGTTGTGTTTAGCTTCTGCCATGCCAATTAAGGCGAAAGCACCGGGAATTTCTTTTAAATAATAGCTGAAGTCTTCGGAAGCCATCAAGGGCAAACGGATATTGCCCGCATTCAGAGGTTCCCCAAACTCACATGCCAACGCTTTTCTGTAATGCGCCGACGGCTCCGCATGATTGATTGTGGCATCGTAGCGGGGCACGGTTTCGACCTGCGCCTCGACGCCGTAAGCAGCGGCTGCGTTATGGCAAATCTCTTTGATAAACTCAAAAATAGGATCCCGCCACTCCGACTCTGAAAAACGAATACTCCCTTCAATGCGAACGTATTCCGGAATCACAGTGAGGCTGCTGCGCGCGTCGATCGATGTGACGCTGACTACGGCAGGCACCTGCGGAGGCAGGCGACGGCTAACGATCTGTTGAAGATCAAGAGTCATGGCGGCTGCGGCGAGGACAGGATCGCGGGTGGCTTCCGGTTGGGAGGCATGACCACCTCGCCCCTTGAGCCTAATATGAAAGGTGGCGTTGCCTGACATTACCGTGCCCTCCGGGCAGGCAACTTGTCCTAGACGCATAGCAGGCCAGTTGTGCCAGCCGTAGATGGCATCAATCCCGTCCAAAGCACCGTCTTCAATCATTTTTTTCGCACCATGCCCACCTTCTTCGGCGGGTTGAAAGATAAATGAAATAGAGCCCGAAAGGTCAGCTTCGTTCCCTTTAAACCACTCTGCAGTCGCCAAAAGTGCGGCGGTATGGCCATCGTGCCCACAGGCATGCATTTTACCCGAATGGAGTGAGGTGAAAGGCACCCCTGACGCTTCCTCAATCGGCAATGCATCAATATCCGCGCGAAAGGCCAGATGTGACCCGCTCTTAGCGTTCTTAGCGTTCTTTGAAGAGGGGGAGGAGGGGAGACATGCAACTGTGCCGGTACCCGCGCAGGCGCGCCAGGGAATCTCCAATGCCGTGAGTTGCTGACGAATAAAATCAGCGGTTGTGCGCTCTTCCCACTTTAACTCCGGATGTTGATGTAACCAATGCCGGTGCTCGTAAGTGCTCTGTAATAAACTATGCCAGTCCTGTAGAATCAAAAGTATGCACCAGAGTGTCCGCTGATATTGACTCTAGCAACAAGAAACTATTTTTCAACCAATCAAAGGAGCCATAATACAGTTTATTATCTTAAAAAGATGATTTGAGCGGTGCCAAAATGGCGATTGCGTTTCAAGCGTTTCCCTAAACGCTTCGGTAGCTTATGAAGAAAACCTTTCCGCTGACGCACCCTAAGATCCATCCCGAACGCTTGATCGACTCGATCCGTGCCGAGGTGAACAAATATCTCAAGCGCGAGCGAAAGAAGAAACTCCCCGAGGGGATCGATTTTTGGGACTTCGACTGTAAGGTCGGCATCAGAGCGGAGACTGCCGTTGCTGTGCATGTCACCGCCATCTCGAAGGTCATCGGCCAAGCTCTTGAAGAGGGGGGCGAAACCGTCTATGTTGAGGTCGTCGCAAAGCCTGTCAAAAGGATGAAGAAGTCAGAGGCTTAAGCATTAATACCTTCAAAACCAGCTGGCGGGATCGATTTTGTAGAAGGCTTCTAGCTCTGTGTAGAGTTCAGGTTGCTTCTTTTTGAGTTGGCGAGATTTTTCGAAAAAAGTTTCAGTGGCGACGGCGAAGTATTCGGCGGGATTGGTTGCGCCATAAGGATTGAGTGTTTCTAAAATACTCATTTTGATGGTCAGCGAGGCTATTGGTCTCTTTAGGTTTTTTTAATGAATTACTATGTTATGAGGAAAAACGCGGCGATGCCGGTCACTACGGTGCTACCGAGCGCGTAGAGGATGTGTTTTTTTAACTCGGGTGAGCCGATGCTCATAACTAGACCGGCTTTCAGTATAGTATTGGCTATGGCGGCGAGGATGATGGATTGTGTGGCTATGGTGAGCCCGACGCCTCCGGCCTTCAGGTCATGCGTGATAGAGAGGGCGATGGCATCCATATCGGTCAGACCGGAAAGGAAGCTCAGTGCGAGCAGCCCATCGGTCAGTTCGGCTTGACTGCATACCTTGACGAGAAAGGAGATCACTCCGTAGATGAGGGCGAACTTAATCGCGATACGCAGCCCCAGCGGGTTTTTGAGATCAGGGATGTCGATGGGCGCTTCCTGCGACTTTTTGCCTAACTGTATAAAAAGAGCATAGACTAAGCCCGGAGTCGCCATGATTAAAAAAGGCAGCCATAGAGTCGGCAGAAACTCGGGATAGATCAGCACCAGAATGACGAGCACGCGACCCAGCATGATCGTGCAGGCCATGACGATCGCGAGTGCGAAGCTTTTTGAGAGTTCGGGATAGGTCTTGGACTCGCGGCTGAAGGCTAGGGTGGTGGCTGTGCTGGAGGCGAGGCCTCCGACCAGACCGGTGAGCGCGACGCCCGCCCGGGTGCCCAGCCAGCGCATCATAAGGTATCCGACGAAGCCCAGCCCTGAAATAAGAACCACCATGAGCCAAAGTGAATACGGGTTGATCGCCTCGTAGGGTCCGAAGCCTTGGTTTGGGACGAGGGGTAAGACCACCCCGGTGACGGCCACGAACTGTAGAGTCGAGCGGATGTCTTCGGGGGTAAACTGACGCGTCCACGAGTGGCTGAACTGTTTGATCCCGAGCACAATCATGGTTAATGCAGCCAGCGTGACGGCGAACATGAGGTGCCCCCAGCAAACTAATGCTCCGAGGAAAACCGTGATCAAGGCGGCCGCGCCCGTGGTGAGCCCGACGCCTACTGCGGCTTTGGGGCGTGAGCTGAGAACCATGATGTGCGCGCCGACCAAAACGAGGGCGACCAAGAGGGGGGCTTGTCCTTGGTCGCCTGAGATGAAGGCAGCGGTATAGCCGATGAGAGCCCAGAGAACAAAGGTGCGCAGCCCCGCAAATTGTAACTCGCCTCGTTCTGATTCCTGCTGTTCGGCCCATTGACGAATCAAGCCAATGAGGGCACCCAGACTGGCGCTGACGATGAGTGATTGTAGCACGTTATCCATAATTGCCGCTGATTATGTCATTTACGTTAACGTTGCTAAAACGCATGGTCAATCATGCTCTTGGCGGAAGGTCGGACCCGGGTGTGATTTTAATAGGTGCCAGGAAGGATCCTTCTGCGCTGAGGTATCTTGCGCTTTTGTGAAAAACCTAGTAAGAATTGAATCATCCGATAAAAATGTGTGATTTAAATTTAGAAAAAAATAGGGCAGAGCGCAGCGTGACATCTGTTGATGGTCAGGATGGCTTTGATGTTTGTATCGCAATTGACGGTGGAGGCACCAAGACGGAGGGGGTGGCCTTTCTTACCAATGGTAAAGTGCTGGCGCATACAGTGCTGGCCGCGTCGTTGAATCCGAATGGGGCAGAGGTGGAAATGTCTCAGGTCTTAGGGAAAGTCTTCAATCAACTGAGTGCGACTATTTCTCTGGATACTGTATCGCAGGTTTTTGTTGGGCTTGCGGGGGGATCGAATCCCCAAGTTAAAGCTCAAGTTCAGGGGGTTGTGGGGCAGCTGTTACAAAATGTGAAGAGTGTGCAGGTCATGCACGATGCAATTGCCGCGTTGTGGAGTGGCGTCGATCAACTTCCGGGGCTCGTCTTGATCGCCGGGACAGGCACGGTCGCCTTCGGTGTCGATGAGCAGGGGTGCGAGTTTCGCGTCGGTGGTTGGGGGTATCTGATTGGTGATGCGGGTGGAGGATACGATTTAGGCCGACGGGCCTTGCAGGCAATCATGGCTGCTTACGATGGAGTCGGAGCGGCCACAGTATTGAAGGGTCGAGTTTTGAAAAACTGGGATCTGGCTTCCGCACCTGACTTGATTCCGTTCGTATATCGTGATGGAAAAAGACGTATCGCTGCTTTAGCGCCCTTAGTCTGTGCTGCAGCCAGCGATGGCGATGCGGTCGCGAATCGCATTGTCTCTGCGGTGGCTGGATCTGCGGCTGAATTGCTCCGAGATGCTCAGGGAATTGCTAGTAAAAAGCATAAAGCAACGTCTCCGCTTTCAGTGGTGCTGGTTGGGGGCTTGTGGCGTTCTCCGGAAATAATGAATGCCTTTAATGCCCATTTGCTAGAAATGAAATTGGCCCAGCAGGTAAACTTGATTATTCCAAAGCTGCCTCCGGTATTCGGTGCGGCGCGTTTTCTTATGAATGCACGTGAGCAGGGGATGAATGCAGAATTTACTGCTAACTTCACCAAGACGTTTTCGGATGTGCCAGAAGACGGCAGTCTCCCAGCCTCGGAGGTATCTAGTAAAAAGCACACCGAGGCTGTCAGTTCGTCGCAGCAAGATCAGACACTTGACCTTGGGGCACTCGGGACCGAGAGCGGAAACCCTGCGATGAGTGATCTGGACACCTTAGATTCGCTTGTGATTGTCAAGTTGATCGCAGAATCCAATCAGGCAGCAGTTGCCGCCGTTGCTGCTGAAGCCGCGAGTATTGCTTCGGCCATCGAAGGGATTTTTTCACGTTTGGCCGAGGGTGGCCGTCTCTTTTATGTGGGGGCAGGCACCAGTGGACGTCTTGGGGTGTTAGATGCCTCTGAGTGTCCGCCCACATTTGGTGTTCCGTCAGATATGGTGCAGGGCGTGATTGCCGGCGGTAAGGATGCGTTGATTTTCTCAGCTGAAGGGGCGGAAGATGATGAGCCGCAAGGAGGCAAAGACCTGCGGGCGCGTGGTTTAACTGCTAAAGATATCGTCGTCGCCATTGCGGCAAGCGGTCGCACACCCTACTGCATCGGCGCGCTGAAGGCAGCCCAAACGGTGGGCGCGCTGACCGTATCAGTTTCGTGTAATAAAGGTGCCTTATTGAGTGACTGGGCTGAATTTCCTATTGAAGTGGCAACGGGTGCTGAAATCATCGCGGGGTCCACTCGATTGAAGGCGGGCACCGCACAGAAGGTGGTTTTGAACATGCTAACCACGACCGCCATGATTCGAATGGGTAAAGTCTATGGCGGCCAAATGGTGGATATGATCCCATCCAATAAGAAACTTAAAATACGAGCACGTCGCATCGTGATGCTGGCTGGCGGACTTGCGAGTGAAGACGCTGCCGAGGAATTACTTGATCGTGCGGAAGGAAATATGAAAGCCGCGATTGTCATGGCGCACACAGGTGTGGCGTTGGAAACTGCCAAGCAATTACTTGTAGATAGTGGTGGCTACGTTAGAAAAGTAATCAGTGCTAAGAATGTCTCAACCCATCAGTTCGATCTGGTTGTGGCGACGTGACTAGCGTCACATCGCTAAAGACTTGTATGTTTTAGACTACTTATAGAGCGGTCCGAAGTTTTGACAGGCGCGGAAGTCGGCACCTTCGAGGTCTGCGGTGCCAGAGGTTCCTATGCGACCCCAATCAAATTTATCGTGGGCATCATCTGTGTTAAAATAACTCACGCTTCTAGCGTGTCATTGGATCTGCAACAAGCTGGAAGCTCGTTCTACTTTGGCTGCGATGCAGCAATGATGAGCCTAGGGTGATAAAGATAGGCACAAAAAAGCTCCTTTCGACGAATCGAAAGGAGCTTAAATTGGGTGCAGGGCTAGCATTTGAACCTAGGATCCGGCGGCTGCCGGATTATGAGCCTGACTTACAGTATGGGGATGAAGCTACTGAATTGATCAAGGAATATGGGAATGATTATAAGGTCGCTCATGCCCAACCCGGCGCGAGGCGATTGCCCGGCGTGATCACCGCGTGCGAAATAGACCGGATCGAACACAGTCAGGAAGAAACCTGGATCTATCTCACTCAGTACCATGGATTGGATCAGCGCGACGATGATGGCCTCACCGAGTTTTATTTCCCCTGCTTTGCCTTTGAAGGCGAAGCGACGTTCAGCATCCCCACGGTTGCAAGCACGCATTCGGATCCTCTGCCGCCACGGTCTCTGCCCCTGGTCATCAATCCTCTGAACAAGGTTGATGGCACCACTTTGAAACCCGGCATTCGTATATCGACCCTTAAATGGAGCAAAGACGGCGTTTACACCTTCCATTTTACAGCTTTACCAAACCAGCTCACACAATTTGTGGTTCACTAACTGGACCGCTGACACCAGTTGTCATTGTATGACTAATGAAATTCGATCTTCAATTGGCTGACCACCGCTCAGGATCGTATTTTCAGACATTACTAGCAGCCAAGGTTAAACCGATTGGCTTCGAGGAAATCGGCGTTTGAATGTCCGCATGTTAGCACCTGAAATCTATATAGATACCTCTGTCATCGGCGGCTACTATGACGACGAATTTAAGGCTGAGACGCGTCGGCTGTGGAACCTTAAGAAGAAGTCCATCTATCGCTTCAAGACATCGATCATCACCTTAGAAGAAATCGAAAACGCGCCTGAGCGGGTTCAGCAACTCTTTGCTAAGACCTTTGACGAAGACAGCATCTTGCCAAGCAGTGCCGAAGCTGATTAAGTCCTACATAATTAATTTATGGCCATGACAAAGAAGTTTAACGCAGTCGTCGAGTCCCGGAAGTGGCGTATTGCCACCGGGAAGAAGCTTTCCAGAATGACGGAGGAAGAGCGGTTGGCCTATTTGAATAAAGGAGTCGCTGAAAAGCTGCAAGCCTTGCGGAAGAAGTCGTCTAAAAGCAAAGTAAAACGGACTTCCAGAAGACGGGCAACACGCGTGTGATGTTCACGGCTGCTTCACCTTTATGATCAGTTCAGTGCTGATGCGCCTTGAAGACATTTTTGGTAAGATGGGTTTTTGTGTGATTTTTAGTTCTAAATCAGTTGAAAAGAACTGATAAAGGTCTAACTATCTAATTTATTTGCCGGTTCGTGCCAATTTAGCAGTAAAATCAGTGTATATCTAATTAAGTTGTTCTAATTGGCTTGATGTGAACGATTTTATGGTATAATTCACTTATATTCGTTTAATATATACTGATTATGGATAAACTTGGAGAGCTTTTAAAAGAGGCCAGAAAGGCGCAGCAACTTAGTCAGTTTGAGCTTCAGGATCTCAGCGGAGTGAGTGCCTCGGTCATTTACAAGTTGGAGAAGGGGCGTCAGGATGTGACCTTCGGCAACCTGCTCGCAGTTGCAGATGCCCTTGGCGTCAGCTTGATTGTTCGCAGTCCTTTGGGGGGAGAGGTGAGTCTAAATGGATAAGCTCATAATTTTCGTAGGGGATCTGCTCGCGGGATGCCTCATTCGCGAAGGGCAGCGTTACGTTTTCGAATATGACGTCGCATACGCTGGGCCAGTCGTATTTCTCGGATGGTCCTTGCAGCAAAGACGTCGCGAATGGGACGATTTTCCTCCCGCATTTGATAGCCTTTTGCCGGAGGGCGTTTTGCTCGATCAATTACTGGCAAAGCACAAGCTGGACAAGAGTGACAAGTGGAGGCAGCTGATCGCGGTCGGGCTTGATTTGACGGGGTTTGTTTCTGTTTTACCAGAGGAGAGTTCACTGGAGCCGATAGGTAAGTTCGCTCCTGGGCAAAAGCCGCGTCGACGCACAGCGATTCAACCTAAGGAGGAGGCACTTCCGTATGCGTCAAATGAGCTGGTCGCGTTTCACGCCAAGCATAGGCTGAAAATGTCCCTGTCGGGAGTTCAGCCCAAGGTATCGGCGGTGTTTTCCCGTAAGGATCAATGTTTCAAGGTCGTGGAAACCAACGGCAGCTATATCTTGAAACCCTCGCCGCAAGCCTTCCCAGGAGCCGCTGAAAACGAGGCTTTGACTATGCAACTTGCGCGAGCGGCTGGAATTGACGTGCCTCATTGCGGCTGGCTTAAAGCGAAGGATGGTCTTGGGGTTTACTGGATCGAGCGTTTTGATCGATGGGGGAGTAAGAACCGTAATCGTATCCGGTGCGAAGACGCCTGCCAGATTCTCGATGTTTCTTCCTCCTTTAAATACGCAGGTAACTTGGAGACGCTTGCCCGCATGATTCGTGAGCACTGTAGTAACCCTCGTTTGCAACTGGTTCGCTTCTTTCAGCGTGTGCTTTTCTGCTGGGTGACAGGGAATGGTGACATGCATCTGAAAAACTGGTCGCTGGTCGAAAACGGAAAGTTGATCGAACTGGCACCTGCGTATGATCTGCTCAATACCCGTCTCCTGATCGATGACGAGGAGGAGAGCGCACTTCATTTGGACGACCAAAAGAGCGGATTTGATCGCAAGCGTTTAATCGATTACTTCGGGCGCGAGGTCTGCTGCCTCAATGATCGAATGATCGCCAAAACTGTCGAACAGCTCACAGCAGTGGACTGGCAGATTCACATTCTAGCCAGCAAGCTTTCGGTTGAAGAAGGCAACCACTACGACAATCTTGTTCGTGAGCGCTTGGCGGTTTTGGTGAGCTAAAGTCTTATTTCTTAACGCAGTATTTCGCTACCAATTTCGGGGCTTACCGAGTGTCGCGAGTAACTATGCCCGCGGCTACGACTGGAGCCACGCATGCTGCGATCCGAGAGCTCTTAGCTGACGATCATTCAGAGGTCAGTCAGCATTATATCTTGGGGCACATCTTCTATAATTGGCCTGTAATCCATCTCATGGTTACAACGTTTTTTGAGGCTCAGTATATCTTCGACGAGCTCATCAAATAGACCAGCCTGCTCGTTGAGCTTTTCTACGAAGTTCAAGGTATTGTAAAGATCTAGATCGAGTTTATTTGCGTATTGAGTCCCTGTCCATACTTGGCTTTTCAGTATGCATGGCGTGGATTCAAGCGGGCAGGTCTGCAGCTTCTCCAATGACTGGATATTCTTGTTAAGGCTTAGCTCTGCGGTTCAGAAGCGGCTGGCAGGTAATCCTGTAAGGTTTCATTTTCAACGCGGATATCCTCCCTGTGCTCCCAGCGGTGGGAGTAAAGCCCCCGTTCGTTAATGGCAACGCCAGCGGGGCCGATCTTCGGCTCCGGTATACAGTCAATGCCGCGTTTTGCATAGGAGCGCTCGTCGAGTTCACGGAGCTTTACACCCATCCCTTGTGGTGTGACTTCGCGCGTTGGCACTGTGATGTGGACGTGTAGGTTGCGCCCTGTTTCGGGTGGCTTGGAGGTGTCTTTATAAGGGTCGTGGATGTCGGCGACGATGGTGGTTCGATATCTTTTTTGGAGCCAATTGGTGTATGCGGTGACCTCCCCGATAAAGGTGTTTTGGTTCATTCCATTTGGGCAGACGGTCACAATTTCGCGGCCTACGCGGGAATCTTTGCGCTCCTCTGCTACCTCTATTGCATTGGCCAATGTTTGTCGCTCCTTGCTCCATCCGCAATCCTTCGGTGTGCCAAAGATAGAAATGAGAAGATGGTTTTTGGAGTTGTAATTGTGGATGTTCCCCGTGGTCGCATCTAAGGCAGAATTTGGGTGGGGTAGTTTGTAGTTTGGGTGAAGTCCCAAGAAACAAAATCGGTCTGTTGAAGCCTGCGAAGCGGGCAAAAAATCCATAGCTTTGTAGTTTATAGCGAAGATTGTAGTTTAAATTTTGAGCAAGGAAAGTTCAATCGAGTTTGGTGGCCGAATTTAAAAGTTATAATTGAGCTGCTTAGAGTCGAGAGGTGTGGCTCTTGTGGTTTTCAGACTCTGCCCTTGTTCTCCTATCACCAACACTGAATCTTCAGATCCATCCGTCAGTGGAGTTCCATGATTTATCGGTGACTGTCTTATCCTCTAGGACTGGCATCAAGAATTCTGAAATTCGCTCAATGACCTCACGCAGTTCTGTCGGTGCCTGGAGATTGTTCTTTCGGAGGAATGCCGCCCACTGGATTTGTTTCCGAGCGTCTTCCGAAAATGATTTGCTCAATCCGTCGGGGGTAGCTCTAGGTAGGGTAGTCTTACGCCTTTGGAATGTTAGATGGATGGCCTCTCGTAAGTCAGAGCCAGAGAAGCTGAATTTATGCAACAAGTAGTGGATGTCGTTCTCCCAGAGCACGAAGAGCATGGCTCCCTTCAGGTAGAAATTTTGAGCATGAGTCGATATCGATAATCGGAACAACAAGCGCTCCATCGCAAAGCGGATGAGTAGGGAATTGAAATCCAAGCCTTTCTCCCTAGCCTGGTTCAGCAGTTTCTGCTTAATTGAAATGGGTAGATTTTTCGAAGATTTCTCGCTCATAGAATCACCTCTAGGTATGGCGTGATGACTTTCTCGACTCGGCAAATTCTGGCGTAGTGGTCAAGCTCGCTGATTTTAAATCGTTGCTGTCGCCAACCGTCACGCAGTGCTTCGATGGCTACATCTAGTCCGATCTTGTTTCGGAATTTGAAGCAGTCCGCAATCGTTTTGGCCGGATTATACACACGGATCGGGAATGCCCCTTGCGTGGTTTCGATGCCCTCTTGAAGTGCGGCTCCAGAGAAACGCACGATTCTCAGGGCAGGATAGTCGATTTTTGGTGCTTTGGCCTTTCCATCGATTGCGATCCAAACCTCTTGGGGGTTCTGCGTTCCGATGTCATGGTAAGCGAGAGCGGATAGCAGACAGATCACACCCGCTGTGCTTTTTTGGCAGGCAAGAGCCAGACTATAGTGTTTTGGAATATCGGTGCCTGGATGCATATAAATGCCTCGCGTCTGCTTTACCGCTTTTCCTCACTTCTCCAGTTCGCCTAGATAGGATTTTGGAAATCCCATGGGTACGAGGTCGCCCACTCGAAGAACGCCACGTTCTTTCAAGACTTTTTCAAGATGGTCTAGTTGGCTAGTCATTTAACTAAATTAAAGAAAGTGCTGGAACCCGCATAAACACTGGGGGGGGGCACCCCGACGTCTTTCCAACGTTGAATTCCCACAAAAGCCTGTCATGTTCCAAAACCATGGGCATTCAAGAAACAGAGAATTTTATCACGGTCGATGAATATATTCAGGGTGAACAACTGAGTGATGTCCGTCACGAGTATATTGGCGGGCTAGTTTACGCAATGGTTGGTGGTAGCGAGGCGCACAATGTTTTATCAGGAAATCTTTACGCGGCCATCCGCCTGCATCTCCGCGGCAAGCCCTGCAAAGCCTTCATGGCCGACATGAAGCTGCGGCATCTGATCGCCGAAGACGACATTTTCCACTATCCCGACGTCTTGGTGACTTGTGACCCCTCGGACAATGAAAAATACTACAAGACGCAGCCCGTGGTCTTAATCGAGGTGCTCTCACCCGCGACCGAGCGCCTAGATCGGCGCGAGAAGTTTCTCAGCTATCAGCGCCTGCCTTCGCTGCAAGAATACGTGCTAGTCGACCAAGAAAAGATGGCAGTCACGCTTTTTCGCAGGCTCAATGAATGGAAGCCCGAGCATTTGCAGAATCCTTCGCAATGACAAAAAACGAATGGGCTACGAAGCCTGTTTCCGGCGAACTCTGCTATAAGTGTTGTTTCCTTCTTGATTAGCAGCACTGCAAGCGTGTCAGATGATACAGTAACCTGAAATGTTTAGTTGGTTTGATCATAATGTTAGTGTTAAGTATTCTCAGCTCATTTACCTAACCCCCAAATTAAAAATACAGCATGACACGTAAAGAACGATTCCTCGCGACAATTGAAAACAGGCCGGTTGACCGGCCAGCTAGCTGGCTTGGCCTGCCTGTGCCAGAAGCTGAAGCAAAGCTGCTAGAGTATTTCGCTGTTAGCTCAGTCGATGCGCTTAAGTTGAAAATCAATGACGATGTCTATGCAATCGAAGTGCCTTTTCACAAGGCTCCCGCGAATCATATCGTTTCTGCCTTCGACTTCGCCAAGGACGATGTTAATAAATATGAAGATCGCACCCTGACGACTCCGGGATTTTTCGAGGACGAGACGGAAACGGATCGAGTGGATGACTTTAACTGGCCAGACCCCAAGGATCACATGGACTCGGACGAGTGCCGTGCGGTGGTTGAGGCGGCGCCACAGGACTATGCTTTGTTGGGGGTAATGTGGTCTTGCCACTTCCAGGACGCGTGTGCCGCATTTGGCATGGAAAACGCCCTCATGACGATGCTGACCGACCCGGAAATGTTTGACGCTGTGATCGCACGAATCACGGAGTTCTATCTGGAAGCCAACGCCATCTTCTATGATGCAGCCGGAGATAAGCTTGATGCGGTTTTAATTGGCAATGACTTTGGCAGCCAGCAGTGCCTCATGCTCTCGCCCGAATTGATTCGGAAGCATGTTTTTCCAGGCACGAAGAAACTGATCGATCAAGCCCATGAGCGAGGCTATAAAGTGATCCACCACTCATGTGGTGCCATCGATTCGATCATTCCCGATTTGATTGAACTGGGGGCAGATGCGATCCATCCGATTCAAGCGTTAGCGCAGGATATGGATGCTAAGACCCTGAGCCAAAAATACTCTAAGAAAGCGGCGTTTTGCGGAGGAGTGGACGCTCAATACTTACTGGTCAATGGCACACCTGCAGAAGTGCGGGCTAAAGTCCACGAACTGAAAGAACTTTTCCCCACCGGTCTGATTATTTCGCCCAGTCACGAAGCGATTCTTCCAGATACGAAGCCGGAAAATATAGAAGCGTTGTTTGCCGCTTTGTGACTTGGAGGGCAGTTGATAATCGGGGGAATCGAGAGGGGTCTTTCTTTAATCCAGATGAAATACCTCTTCCATGTCCGCCCACCATTCGCCTTCTTGACGGGTGGCTAGGGGGTCGTGGCAAGGTTTGCAGACGTCCCACCATTTTTGGGTGGTGGGGTCTGCCGCCATCGCTGCCATGTCGGCCTCGTAGTCGTGGCCAGTGTATTCAAAGTAACTGAAGAGCCAGCCGTCTTTGTGATAAATCGAGTAGTTCTCGATATTTGATTTCTTAATTTGTTCAAGCACCGCTGGCCACGCGTCGGCGTGGAGCACTTTGTATTCTTCAAACTTTTCGGGGCGAACTTTTATCACAGATCCGTATCTTTTCATAGTAGGGTGCAGGTTGTTGTATGCGTCTTCTGTAGCAATCAAAAAAACTGCCTAACTGGCGGCGGTTGCAATTATTTATTTCATTGCCCTGCGAGAATTTTACGGCTAAACACGATTAGTAAATGGGAAAAGTACGTGTCAATTACAGTCGATAACATGGGCGAAACGGTTGCCTTGTATTGGAATGATGCCAGCGGAGAAGCGGTGGCAGGGTTTGCGCATTTGAAAAGTTCGAGACCGCGGTGCGTGCGCGTTTGGAAATGCAAGGGCTGGGGCTGGATGTGTTTTATGAGGAAGACGGTGCGGTCGAGCGTATCTTGCGGTCCCGCGGTATTCGGGGGGTGATTATGGCTCCGCTGATTCGTTTGCCTTACCGGCACTTGAACTGGGATTGGAATAAATTCTCCGTCGTGATTGCGGGGAGTGGCTTGTGGCGCCCTGAGTTTAATCGAGTCCGGTTCAATCACTTCGAGGAAATGTCGCTGATACTGCATCACTTGCGGCATTTGAAGTTTAAGAAGGTTGGCCTGATCACCGATGAGCGGGTGGATAACCGGTCGCAGCGAGCGATCACGGGCGGGTTTTACGCATATGCGGATAATTTGGCGGGGCGGAATAAGGCGGTATTTGTGGCCAACCCCGGAGACGGGCCGGCGGTGATTCGGTGGTTGATCCGCTATCAACCCGACGCGGTGATTGCTGGTTCGGCTCAAGCCGTGCGCGGTGTTCAAGGCTCGGGGATCGAGACTCAGCTCGTGTTTATTAGTAAAGACTTCCACCCAGATGCTCGTCAGTATCCAGGCATCCATCAGGACTATGGTTTGCTGGGGAATACATCGGCGGAGCAACTTTTTAGTCTGCTGGCACTCAATCAGTCTGGTATCCCTAACGATCCGATGAAATTATTTGTCACTGGGCGCTGGGAGCCGGGGGGCGTGAAAAAGGTAGTTTTGTAGGGTGATTGTTGTAGGAAGAAATAGAAAAGAAATGGTAACCACGGATGGACACGGATGGACACGGATCAGAAAGAGAAAACAAACTGAACCATATCCGTGTCCATCCGTGTTAATCCGTGGTTAAAAGAATCCAATCCGACGCATCAGAAAACCCTCGAACAGTCGGTAGTCTTCGGCCCCGATTCGTTTCACTGAATCCCTTGCGGCGGCGTTCAGAAGCATCTCCAGCGGACTTACGTTCCTTCGGTTATTAGAGATCAAGAGCACAGTGCTCTCTAGCGAAGCGGGTGGTTTAAAATTTTCTTGGTAGGATGGCGGCGAAGCCATTGTCACCGCGTTCGCCGCGATCACACACCTGCGAAGTTTGGCACGCGATCTCGTATGACGACGCGCGGCATCTGGACGGGGCATTTGCCGACCGCTTTGCGCTGGCCGAGCCAGACCTCGACAGCTGCGCGTTGTGAGGGTTCGACGCCTCCGTAGGCGAGAAGCATGTTGGGCAGGTGCGGTTGATCGAAGAGGAGATAAGGTGTGCCAAATGAGGTGCAGCGGACGTCGGGGTGAGAAACGTAGAAACCGTGCCAGAAGTTGAAGGCTTGATCGCCGTAAAGACGTGTGTGGCCGATCAGCATGTGCGGCACGATGTGGAAGTTGAGAAAGACCGTAGCATACTTGCCCGCACACTCGACGAGCTTGGCAGCGCCCGGGTTTCGAAGATGGGTAATGTCGTATCCAGCTTCGATCAGTGCGGCGTCAAAGGCGTCTAGCTCAGCGGGGGCAAACTTATTACCTTCAAAATTGATCGTGACAGTCAGTATTTGGCTTCCTTTGGCAGGGGGATCGCCGATGCGGCCATTATCTTTGGCCACAGTTAGACTGTCCTCTGCAATTTGTCGCGCGCTGGCGGTAAAAGACGCTTTTTGCGCTGCGGAAGGAGCTGGAGAAAAAGGACTCTTACCGAGACCCAGTTTGAGCTTCATATCGAGCATGCGCTTGGCGGACTCATAGACTCGATCTTCACTTAGATAGCCCGATTGAACGGCCTGAAGGAGCGCTTTGAAATCTTTCTCGGGACGCGCGAAGAGATAGGAGTCGCCGCCTGCTTTGATGAATTCGACGACGGCTTGATCTTCGGCCACGCGGGAGGTCAGGCCGATCATGGGGGCGGCGTCAGAGACTAGCACGCCATCGAAGCCTAACTCGTTTCGGAGTAGGTCAATCTGCAGCTTTGAGCAGAGGGTGGCGGGAAGCGCATCTTCAGGATGATCGAAATGGCCCTGCCATGCCGGGAGGGAAATATGCCCCGCCATGACGGACATGATGCCTGCCTCGATCACGCCGCGCCATAGTTTACCGTAGGTGGCCATCCAAGTATCGACGGTCAGTGGATTGACCGCTGTGAGTAGATGCTGATCGCGCTCGTCGATCCCCGTGCCAGGGAAATGTTTGGCACCTGCGGCAAGCAGGCCATCCTTTTGCACACCGCGGATGAAGGCGAGCGAGGCATCGACAAATTCTTGGTGCGTGCGGGCATTGAAAAGGCGGATCCGTAATGTTCGCATTCTTGCCAGCGTTTTTGCTGATCATAGTTCGTCCCTCTGATCAGGGGGCAGAGCATTTGGCCGATGGCTTGTTCGAGGAGAGATAAGAGCCTATCCACAGTACCCTTGAAGGAAAGGAAGACTGTTTGGTTATCCACGGCGGCATCGGCGGGCAGGGGATTGCAGTAGAGATCGCGCAGGACGATGTTGTCCTTGGCGGGCGGGAGTGGCAGGCTGCCATGCCCGCCCCGGGGGCAGATGACGGCCACGGAGCGGGTATCATCGGTGAAAATGTAGCTGTAAACGCCGTCCTTCAGGCCTAGTGCTTGCACAAAGCGCAGCCCGTCGATATGCCAAGCGAGGGAAGCGCGCCCGAGGGCGGAGGGGTGCAGCGAGCCGTCCGAATTGACCAGCGTGCGGAAGGAACCGGGGGAGCCCTGACTGTCGATATCGCCCATCGAATAAAGGAAGATTTTCTCGACGCCGTTGGCTAGCATGGCGACATCAGCGTAGTTTTCGCCCCCGGCAGCCAGCACGCCGGCAGTCCATTCAGCGCCAGTGAAAACTCCCTCGGGAATGTGCTTCGGCTCGGTGTTGGAGGTGGTGTTGAAGCCAACCACGGTGATGGTGGGATCGACGGATTTGACGGCCTTGTAGGCGGCGCGCATGAGGGCGACGTAGTCCTTCTGTGGATCCTCGCTCGGCATGATTTCTTGGCGCCCCTCGTGTTCGACGTAGTGGGTGCCGAACCACTTGATCTGCCAGGGCTCGTTCCAGACCTCGTAGGCGCGGATGCTGTCTTTGTAGCGCTCGACCGACCGTGCGCACGTAGTCGGCGTAGTCGGCGGTATCGCGCGGCTGAAAATACATCTCAAAGTAACCGGGGCCGCCGGAGGCGGCGCGGCCGCCTCTTCAAGCATCAGCCTTACGTTGAAAAAATTATTGGGCAGGACGCGGTGCAAATTAACAGGTTCCGCAGTGGTCGTGGTGGCCACAGCGGCAATTTTGGACAGATCGAGCGTCGTTCGAAATAAAGGGTCTGGCTCAGGCGGAATTAAGATGCCTCGTATGCCGCGCGCTAGAATAATCTGGTCGATGCGTCGCGCGGACATGCCCGCCTCGCCTAGATTCAGCATGTCGATGCTGTAACCGTGCTTTTATTGTTAGGGGGGCATCGACTATGGATAGGCCGTAGAGATTCGTGATGCAAGGTTGCACTTCCGAGACATATCATAAAATATCTTTTATGCTTTGGAGGCTGAGCTTGCCGATGGGGCGATAGTGATGATCACTGACTTAGAGGTGGGCAGGTGGCTGGTTTGGGCGCGGGCCTCACAAATGAGGCTCCCTACGTTTTAGGAAGCTTGAGCGGTGAGCCACTCGACGATGGATTGTGTCAGCTTGGCTTTGTGCGCGGGTTGGTTAAAGCTGTGGTCGGCACCTTCGACGAAGATGACTTCGACGGCATCCCCTTTCAGGCTTTGCACTTGCTCGGTGTCTTTGGGGAGGACGACATCGTCGGCGGTGCCGTGAAGAAGGAGCCAAGGCACTTTAACTGATTCGACGAGCGGGGCGACCGACCCGATGGTTTCGCAGAGGTCGTGCATGAATCTGGAAGAGAGTGGGCAGCTGGGCTCTTCCCACATGAGGCCAGTGTCCGGGGTTTCTTCACCGAATTCAGTGGTGGCGAAAGTTTTGGTGTCCACCATGCCCGCGATGGAAACGAGTGCGTTGATGCGCGCATCCTTGGCCGCTTGCAGCACGCCGACGGCACCGCCCATACTGTGGCCGATGTAGGCGATTTTTGAATACGTCTGGGAGACGACATCGAGCACGGCAGCGAGGTCGCCGACTTCCTTAGAGATGGTGGATTCGCGGAAGTCACCTGCGGAGTCGCCGTTACCGGCGAAGGAGACGCGCAGCGTGTCGAAGCCGGCGGCATTCAAAGCCGTGGCGGGGTCGAGCACAACGGGGCGGTCTTTATTGCCAGTCACACCGTGGCCGAGCACGACCAGCCAGTCGGATTGTTTATTATCGGCTGCGCCGGACGCGAACGTGTAATCGAGCTTTTCGCCGAGAGAGTTTTGGATTGGTTGGTTCATCGGACTTTTAACTGCGGCCTTTGAAGGTGAGTTCGGCGATGCCGGATTTGTCGAGTTCGCCTTTGCCCATGTTTGTGAGCTTGGTGTATTGGTCGAAGGTGGCTTGGGCGAGGGGGGCGTTGATGCCTGCGTCTGCGGCGAGGCCGAGCGCGATGCCGGAATCTTTGGCCGCGTGGGAGGCGGAGAAGAAACAGTCGTGGTCGCGGATGATCATGTCTTCGGCGTCGGTTTCGAGCACGCGCGAGTTGGCTCCGGTCTGGCTGAAAATGTTGCAGAGCATTTTGAGGTCGATCCCGAGGGCGTCGCCGATGCCGAGGCCTTCGGCGAGGGCGGCGGTGTTAATGTTCATGACCATGTTGACGAGTGCTTTGACCTCAGAGGCTTTGCCGGACGCGCCGACGTAGTGGAGCGCTTTGCTCATGTCGTCGAGGAGTGGCTTGGTGGCATCAAAGAGGGCTTCTTCGCCGCCGATCATGAGGAAGAGTTCGCCGTTACGCGCCTGCGGTATGCTGGAGGCCATGCAGGCTTCGAGGCATTGGGCGCCGACTTTGGCGGCGGCTGCATCGAGCTTTTGGTGCACGGCAGGTGTGAGCGTGGCGCAGTTGATAAAGGTGCGGCCTTCGGCGGCGGTGAAGAGGTTATCCGCGCCGAAGAAAATGGCATCCATTGCTTGATCGTTGGTCACGACGGTGAGGATGATGTCGGCATGGGCGGTGACCTCGGCCAGCTTGCTGTAGGCCGTCGCGCCGATTTCTGTCGCGAGCTCGGTGGCGACTGCTTCGTTAATGTCGAAGACCGCAGCTACGTGGTAGCCTTTGTCCTTGAGGCAGCGAGCCATGTTGGCGCCCATGCGGCCGAGGCCGACGAATCCGATTTTTTTATCTTTCATGTTTTTTAGTGGGTTGAGGTAGGGGCTTCACTTGTCAGAGATCATGAGCTTGTCGAATGGTGACGCCCGCTTTGGATCGGCGCTTTGGATCGGCGGGCGTGACAAGTCGCGCCCCTACGTTTGCTTTTGATCTGCGGGCGTGACAAGTCGCGCCCCTACGTTTGATTATTTTTGTTGGTTTAAATTTTGGCGAGCTCTTCGGCCCACATTTGCTTGATGTCATTGCCGAGGGCAACGGTGTCGTTCCAGATATTGGGGAAGCAACTGAGTTTATAGCCGACGGTGCATCCTTGTTCAGGCATTATCCAGAGTTCGTTGTCGGGGCGAGGGCCGGCTAGCCAATGCTTGATCGCTTGGCGGATGAAGGGGCGGCAATCTTCGTATTCAGGGGAGAAGTTTCCTGCCCCATCGGTGATGGGTATCTGGCAGTGGTGCCCGTTAAATGGGCGTATGTGCCATAGATTACTCTGTTGGAATACGGGGATAATTTTATCATCAAAGAGACGCTCTATGTAGTTCGAGGGCAGGAGGTGCTTGACGATAGCAGGATGCGAGAAATCGTAATTAATACGTGGAAACTCTCCTGTGGCTTCCTTGACGCCATCGACGATGGCTTGTGCTTTCTCGGGGGTTTCAGTGCAGGTGTCACGGTGAACTTCGAGATGCACTTTAGCGCCTTGCTTTTTAGCTTCCGCCATCAGTGCGATCGTCAATTCAATGGCTTTTTCTGTGGAAGTGTCGTGGTCGGCTAGCTGGCAATTCATCGGGCCGTCATCGATGTCTAAGTTAGCCGCGATTTTAGTGGTAAACTCTTCGGCGGTGGTGGCGTCGAACGCGCCGCCGTAGCGGAGGCCATACTCCTTGAGAAGTGCTTTGATATTGGGGAACTCAGGGCAGCCGCAATAGCCGTCGAATCCCGCTCCTTTGATTTTTTCGAGATGAGTGCGGAGGCCAGACTCGGTGGTGGGGTCGGACTCATCGAGAAGCGACCAATAGTTTAGGTGTATTTTGAGAGTTGGTAGTTTGTTTGACATGATTTTTTTTGGCGGGGGCGTCAGTTGTGACGGCCGCTTTGGATCGGTGCATTGGTTAGTGGGGCCTCACTAGTGAAGCCCCACTACGGGTTCAGGACTATTCTAGAATGCGTCGAAGGCGATTTGTGTGTCAGAGACGCCGAGGCCTTTGAGCATTTTGGTGCAGGCTTTAATCATCATGGGTGGGCCGCAAAGGTAAAATTCGACGGCTTTTGGATTGGCATGCGTTTCGAGATAGTTGACAAGGACGACTTCGTGGATGAAGCCCGTATGCCCTGTCCAATTATCTTCCTCTTGCGGCTCGGAGAGAGCGAGTTGGAAGTCGAAGTTTCCGTGCTCGGCGGCGAGCTTTTCAAAATAGTCTTCGTAGAAGACTTCCTGTTTAGAGCGGGCACCATACCAGAAGCTGAGCTTGCGGTGGGTCTTCTCGTTTTCCATTAAGTGCGAGAGGTGGGCTCGGAGCGGTGCCATGCCCGCGCCGCCACCGATGTAGATCATCTCTTTTTGCGTGGGCTTGATGTGGAAATCGCCGAAGGAGCCGATGGCCGTGACGGTGTCGCCAGGCTTGAGGTTGAAGACGTAGCTGGAGCCGACACCTGGAGGGCAGTCTTGCCCCGGTGGCGGGGTGGCGACGCGGACGTTGAATTTGAGAGTGCGCTCCGTCACGCCGTTACTGGCGAGCGAGTAGTTGTTGCGACGATTAGCCTCTTTGTTGCTCACGGTGTGGTTGAAGACATGTTGACGCTCCCAGACTGCGGCATAAGGCTCGGGGATGTCGAATTCGCGGAAGCGGATTGCTTCATATTGCGGGATGTCGAGCTGCATGTAATCGCCGGGGGTGAACTGGATTTTTTCACTCGGATCAACGGGTTCGAGCACGAGCTCTTTAATGAAAGTAGCCACGCTAACATTACTGACGACTTTGAGCGTATAAGTCTTTTGGTGGCGTGCGCCGTCGCCGCCAGCCTTATCGACGTTGAGCCAGATACGGCCGTTACGCTCTTCGATGGGATAGGTGGCGAGGCCGCGGCAGATGGGGGCGCGAGCGGGGGAGCCGTCGACGAGATTGAAGCGGCCGTTGTGCTTGGGGCACTCGACGATCTTGCCCTTAACGAGGCCGCCGGCGAGGTGGGTATTGCCGTGGGTGCAGATGCCGTCGGTGGCGCGGAGGATGCCCTCGTCGTCACGCATCAGCGCGAAGGTCTTCTTACCGTGGTCGAAGCGGATAACGTCTTCCACGCCCAGATCGGCCGACGCGCAAATCTCTAGCCAGCCATCGCCATTGGGCTTGGTTTCGGAGCGGTAAGTGCCTTCGTCGAGGCCTTCTTTTGGCGGGGGGAGGGAGACTTTAATGTGATAGGTCGGGTCTTTGACTTGTTTAAAAATGGTGGGGATGATTTCTTTCCAGCAAGCCAAGAGTCCGGAATAGGGCTTGGGCATGTCGTCCTTTACCAGTTCGTGGAGCTTTGGCAGATTATGATAAGGCACGAGCGGGAACATGTGGTGCTCGATGTGGTAGTTCATGTTCCAATACAGGAAGCGGTGCACGATGTGGGTGTAGAAAGTCCGGCAATTGAGGCGGTGATCGAGCACGTTTTCGGCGAGGCCGGCGTGCTGGGTGTAGCCGTAAATCGGCATGAGCCAGCTACCGAAGAAATTCGTCAGGCCGACGAGCAGTAGTGGTAGGATGCTGCCAGTCGCGATGGAAATTGCGATGACGGTGGCATAGATCGCCACGTAAACGCGTGCGCGGCGATACACCTTAGGAAACTCGGTTTCGGGGATGTAGGTCTTCTCATCGTCGGCCATCTTGCCGAGGCTGTGCATGATGATGCGCTGGTAGTATTTTAGATAAACGCCCCAGTTAAAAAAGCTAAGGACGAAGGCTTTAATGTCCGGCGGGCGAGGCACGGCGATCTCGGGGTCGCGGCCGACGATGATGGTATCACTATGGTGGCGGGTGTGGCTCCAGCGCCAGACGGTGGACTCGCGCATGACCATGAAGGAGGCGATTTCGTAGAGCAGGTTATTCATCCAATCCGTTTTGAAGGCAGTGCCGTGGCTCGACTCGTGCCAACGGGAGTCCGAAGTCGACGCGTAGAGCGCGGCGTAGCAAAGGTAGGGTAGGAGCACCCACCAGCTACCCCAAAGCGCGATCGTGGCAGCGGCGAAACCAAGAATGAGCCCAAACCAGATGAGAGTGTCGCGGATGCCGGGGCCGTCTTTACGCTCCAGCAGTTTGCGCATCTCTGCGCGTGGGACGGGGCTCTGATACCAGTCCGCTTCCGCCAGACCGAGCTCGACCGCATGGTCGGCATTTTCGCCAGTCAAGCTGTAGTCGAGGAGATTGGGTGGCCGCAACAGGGTAGTCGTGCCGTGATCGAGATCCATTGGGTGTTCCATGATTTTATGAATTGGGTTTTTTGGGATTTGGGGATTTCTGGGATTGATTTGAAAATGCGTAAATAGTGCGGTGGTGCAAGGGCTTGCCAGGATAAATCAGAATATTGCCAAAGCCGGCTACATTGGTGGCTTCGGGGTAGCCTTGGCACTCCAAGCAGAAACCGGGAAACTGCGGGTAGGCGGCACCTGATTTGCCGATAATCGAGCCGTCGTAAGACTCGCCGAAGTAGGTTTGCACGCAGCTCTGCGTGGTGTGGGCTTCGAGGATGCGCCCGCTGGCTGGATCGACGACGCGTGCCACGGGCTTCATTTCGCTGCTCTCGCCCAGCCAGTAGAGGTCGCCATGCTGTTGCCAGATGTCGGCTATAAACTGGGCGACTTTCCTAGGCTCGCGCAAGTCGGCGGCTCGACCCTCGACCGATTCGAGCTCGTGCAGTAAGGTCATCTTTTCGTCGCTTTGGATCGTATGCGAACTGTGGATTTGCACGGCATGCTCCATTACGGTGCCTTGTCCGGAGAGGTTGAAATAAGAGTGATGGGTTAAACTCGCCGGGGTGATTTGGTCGGACTCGGCGTAGGTCTCGTAGATGAACTCGTTGGCATCTGTCACCGTATAGATGACCGATACCCGAAGCTCGCCGGGGTAGCCTTGCTCGCCATCGGGACTGGTGTAGCTAAGCTTCAGAGCGGGGGCGCCATCTTCGCGTGTGATGGGCTCGGCTGTCCAAAGCGTGGTGTTTAAAGCGGCGGGGCCGCCGTGGAGGTGGTTGGGCGCGTCGTTGATCGGGAGTTTGTATTCTTTGCCCTCGACCTGAAGTTTGCCCGCGCTGACACGCCCTGCGATTCGGCCTACGGTCGCTCCCATGAAGCAGGGGTCTTTTAAATAGCTTTCAAAATCGTCGTAGCCCAGCACGACATCAGCCAGAGCGCCGGCATGATCCTGCACCCGCAGGCGATTAACGATGCCCCCGTAGGTGAGCACTTCCAGGCAAAGCCCGTTTTTTCCGGTGAGAGTGTATGCTTCTACCACGCGGCCATCGGGCATCGAGCCGAAAGGTCGGGCGTATAACTTAGTCGGTAGGTGTGGGCTTAGCATTAGGTAGGATACTACCTTAAATTAGCTGCCCACGTCTTCTCAGTTCTTAGGAAGAAGTTATCGAATTTTGTCCAAATGCGTTTTGATGTTCATTTCATTTTATCTAGTCAATCGCTTCAAGGAGCAAGGCATCGGTGTAGTGCTCGGAGAAGGAGGGCACGAGGTTCAGTTCGATGATTTGGCAGTCGCGTAGCAGCGCATCGAGCTGTTCGGAGAAGTCGGCTTGGAGCGAAAGTGAGGCACCACCGAGCGCCGCGTTACCGATCACCTCGACGCGCTCGCGCGGGACGGGGGGCAGTAGGCCAATGGCGATGGCGTGATCGGGATGCAGGTGGTAGCCGAAGCCGCCGGCCACGAATACGGTTTCGAGATCGCTGGCTTCGATCCCTGCGAGTTCGAGCAGGACTAATACGCCGGCACCGATGGCGGCTTTGGCTTGCAGGATTTCAGCGACATCGGGCTCGTTAATCCAGAGCTCGGGGCTGAGGCGGACGATGCGCTCTGGATCACCATCCACCATGTGGGTCGATACATCGGAGTGGTTGACGTCGAAACGGCCGAAGGCGTTGAGCAAGCCACAATCCAAGCCCAAGGCAAGGAAGTCGATGTAGGCGGCACCGGAGATCCCAGTCGGCGTAGTTTCGCTGCCATCGCAGAGCTTATAATGCCAGCCGGACTCGCTGCGTTCGAGGCTGGAAATGACGCCGCCGCGTGCGCTGGCACCGCAGGAGAGACGGCCACCTTCAAAGGCAGGGCCGGCTGCGGTCGCGGTGGCGTAGTAGCGCCCCTCGTGTTTGAGGAGAATTTCGCCATTGGTGCCGAAGTCGATCAGTAGAGTCGCGCCTTGAGCGGCCAACATGCCCGAGGCGAGTGCGCCCGCCGTAATGTCGGCACCGACGAAGGAGCCGAGTGAGGGGAGGAGTTGCAGGGTGAGTTCCGGTTTTAGGCCGATCTCGGCAGATTGTAGCGTGCGTGCGCCGAGGAACTCGGGGCGGAAGGGAAACGTGCTCAAGCCTTTCAGGCTGCAGCCTAAGAGCGTATGAAGCATGACGGGGTTGCCCGCCACGGTGGCAAACTCTATGGATTTTGCCGGGCGACCGGCCTGCTGGGCGAGGGTCGTAATTAGTGGGTTGAGGCCCTTATCGACGAGCGTGCGTTGTAGTTTCTCGATGCCGTTGGCCCGGTCGATGGAGAAGCTGATGCGGGAGAGCACATTGTCGCCGTATTGGCGCTGCGGGTTGGCGATGGCAGTGTGGGCGAGGCATTGTCCGCTGGATAAATCCCAGAGCGCTCCGGCCAGAGTGGTGGTGCCGATGTCGAGTGCTAGGACGAGCGCTTGGCTGGTGGTGCGCTCTGTCTCTACTGGCAAACGGATATCGAAAAAGCTGACGCCGTAAAGTGTTTGGTCGTGCCAGGAGTTTTTCGGTATTTCGAGGGTAAGGGGCTGGTCGGGCAGTGAGTCGAGGGGGGTCTGGCAGCTGCGAAGGATCTGGGAGCTGTCGCTGGTCGTGCAGGTGACTTGGCAGCCACGGCAAAGCCCGCGACCGCCGCAGCGGGTGTTGAGCGCGTAGTCGTTTTGCTCGAGAAAGTCAGCTAGGGAAGTTTGGCTGTCGGCTGTGTCTCGTTCGATGGTCGAGGTTGAGCCGTCGGGTAAATGAATCGTTATGGGGTGGGTTTTCATCTTGGCTGGCTGAAATGGTAGCGCGGCATGGCTTCATGCCGCAGTTCGGTGTATCAAGATGCGGATTGAGGCCAATCCGCGCTACCACGTTCTATCTGGTGAAATGATTATCTTTTGCTGATTAAATGTGATCCTTCGCCCATCGCGATACTGTGGCCGGGGGGCACGTTTAAGTAGCGAGCGTCGTCCCAATTTCCGGAGATTAAATCCTGCAACATGCTGGGATCGCCTTTTAAGCGTTTGAACTGCCAGTCTAGGTGGCGGGCACAATCCTGGCAATAGTGCTCGGCCTTTTGGTTATCCGTAAGATCAACATAAGCGGCGCAGTTATGATGGGCGAAGACGCCGGCATCGGCTTCGACTAGATCGTCGACCATTTCGGGGTCGTCGGGGTAGCGGGCATCGTAGATTTCGCGGACGTAGGCTTCGCGGTCGGGGCCGGGCACACGTTTCGCTCGAACCCAGCCGGGGGAATAGAAGTAGGTGCCGGGATTTTCCTTGAGGATCGCGCTATGTGGCTCGATGCCGCCGAGAAGGATGGAGATACAGTCGTGCGCACGGGGTAGAATGAGTGGGCAGCGCCCCCCCGCCTCTATGCCGAGGAGTCCATTGCCGCAGAGCCCGTAGGCCAGCACGATGGTGTCGACGACCGGATCGGCTTCCAAACGGGTGATCACAGCTTGGACTTGTCGGCGCAACTCGTTGGGTTGATCGTGAAGCCCCATCTCAAGATACTCGATGCTGTGCCAAGGAGGTGAGGTGCCACCGAGCATGGTGAGTTCTTCCTGAAATACATCGCATGCAATCAGTGAATAGTGACTACCGTTAGATTGAGGATGAGGCATGGCTAATTTAGGGGGTTAGCGGGGCACAAAAAGCCTTTAAGTTTTCTACTGGCGTGCCAGAGGGGATTTCGCATCCGGCATTTATCATAAATCTGGATCCAGCGGCATCCTTGCAAAGTTTGAGTTTAGCTCGAATTTGTTCGGGATTACCAAAACGCAGGTCGGATACGGGGTCGAGGTTGCCCGCCAAGATGACATCTTTAGGAAAGATCGAACGTGCCTCGCAAAGTTGAACCATGTGATCGCAGTCGAAGATATCGATGGGCAGCTTGCTCATCTGAGGCCATAAATGTCTGGTCTGGCCGCAGACGTGGAGGCGTACTTTGGCGCCGGCAGTATGAATGTTCTCCATTAATTGTTTTTGGCGTGGCCAGATGAGTTTGGAATAGACCTCTTCCGATATCTGACTGCAAATGGCATCTCCTATGCCGATGGTATCGGCTCCGGCCTCTATCTGTGCGAGCGCAAAGCGTGTGGTAGTTTCGAGACAAAGATCCATTAATTTTTCGCAGAGCTCAGGCTCGTCGATTAAATCCATCAAGAATTCGGAGAGTCCGCGTAAATCACCGCCTAAAGCGGCAGGACCCTCAACCCATCCCAGAATACTGTAATGCTCGCCAACGCGTTCTTTGTAGAGTCGTACGGCATCTATCCGATCTTTCATTCGAATTGAGCCTTCCGGGTCGGGAGCTTTTAGGCTTAGAAGATCTTCGATCTCTTCGACATGGGAGAGTGGAGGTTTCCGGCATTCAGGAACCCCATTTTTATGGTAAATGATCTCCGCACCGAAGCCTGCGGTCTCGCGATAAGGGTCGGAAATACAACTGAGCTGCTCAAACCCAAAGTCCTCCGCGCAACGGATATTGGCTTCAACCAGCACGCGGTGGTCTGATGCAAACTCGCCATAATTACTGCCTATATACTCAGCGGCAAATTGCATCACGATCGGGATGCGTGGAAAGTAGTCTAAGGGCAGACCTTCAAGACTTGAGGAATAGCGTTCGTAGGGTGTCATGATGCGAGTTCTTTGAGTTGCTTTACGGTCTGTTTTAGGATGGGTTCATCGTCATCGTGGCTGATTAAGATGAATTCGCTCTGAGGTTGATTCTTACACGGGGTGAGTTCCCGGCTATCGACGGTGCATTCGAGATGAAAGCCTCCCTGGTTGGTCTGGACGTGACCTTTTACCCGTAGGATGGCACTTGGCAATGCGTCTAGCCACTTGAGGAAATTTAAATGAGGCAGGTCTTTTTTAAATTGAACTGATTTTGTGCTGAAAGGATTGGCGTCACAAGTAGACAATGGAGCATTCGGAAGCTCAGTGAGCACCTTGGATAAATGAAAGGTGAAGCGACACTGTTCGGTGCGGATGATCGTGGTATTAGGATTGCGGATACGAATGACTGACTCGGCCTCCTCGATAGTTGCGTCGTCAGCGGTGTCAGTCTTATTGATCACGATGAGATCGCTGGACTGAATTTGAGATTCGATCACGGGGAGATTTTCGAGCATCTTGAGGAATCGCTTCGGAGCGACGATGCTGATAATGCGACGCACTTCAAAGTCCTGACCCAGGCCGTGGTCGAGCATGAGTTGCCCGATGGCGTCGGGGTCGGCGGTGCCGCTGGTTTCGATGACGACGGCGTCGAGGGCCTTCTCTCGATGCATGATCAGCACTTCTTCGCACATGATGCGGAGGAAGTCGCCCGCCTTGCACTCGCAGAAGAGACTGCCGCCGACGACACTATGGGTGGCGGTGCCTGTTGCGGCGAGCGTGTCCCCATCGACACTGAGCTCGGCAAACTCGTTGACCAAAAAGACCATGTGCCAGTCCGGGTGCGTTTCCGCAAGACGACGCAGGAACGTAGTCTTCCCGCTGCCGAGAAAACCGGTGACGAGGATGACGGGGATTTTTGGAGCGTTGAACATTGAACGAATTGTAGCCGAAGTCGTGAGACTTTGGTTGTTCTAAACTTGCACCCGTATCGTCCAAAGTCTGACGACTTCGGCTACAAAAAACGGGGCGGATGTTTAAACTGGATTGTTTACTTCGCAGCTGCGGCAGCGGCATAAGCGGCGACAAGCGCAGTGCGCTCGGGGATGATGGAGGCGTAGGCCTCTTTGCCATCGATGCAGATGCTGGGGATGGCGGTGCAGCCGAGCTTGGTCATGTAGCCGAGACCGTCGCGCCCGATGATCTTGTGCTCGCGCACTTCGATTGCTTGGCCGTAGGCTTTGGCTGCTTCTTTGGCCGCTTTCACCATGTAGGCGCAGGGGGCGCAACCGGCAGAGTCGAGGGTGACGACATCGACGATCACGGCGGCCTCCTCGCTGTAGTGGGGGATCGAAATATCGTCGAAAGTATCGCTGGTATCTTTCGGGGGCAGCTTGCGCGCGATATCGATTTGATAGGGGTCGTCGATGAGGTTGGCGACTGCTTCCAGATTTTCCGGTTTGACGGCGTAGGGGAGGTCGCAACCAGGGGCGAGGACGAAGCCATTGCCTGCGCCCGCTTGGTCGAGACAGCGCACGGCATCGCGCTTGGCATCGTTGGTATCGCCGAGCAGGAGCACGACGGTGAGCTGCATGTTGCCGCCGAAGGATTTACCCGCCGCGCGGGCGACTTTGGCTAGTTGCACCATGTCGACGTTTTCATCGACCGAAATGTTGTCGCAGGTCGTCGCGCACATGGCCTCTAGGTTGCGGGTGGCGTTGCCGCAAACAAAGAGCGACGAGAGCGCGCCTTTGGCACGTGCATGGTCAAATATTTTGTTGAGCGGGGGTGCCACGAAATCGGTGAAGTGCCCCGGCCCGATCTGGCTAATCATGGGATCGACCACCCCGATGACATCAATGCCTGCTTCGATGTAGGCATCGACCATCTTATTGGCGATGTCGGCGCAGTAGTCGTAGAGCTCAGGCACTTCGTCTTCTTCGTCAAACATGTCGAGGAGCACATCGTCGCCACGGAGGTGGAGCGCAAGTGTGAGCGGGCCGGTGAGTAGGCCGTAGAGGGCAATGTCGTCGCCGAGTTCAGCCTTGGTGCGGCGAATCGCATCGAGCACGAGCGGGATACGACCCTTATCAATCGAGAACTCGGGCAGACTAGCTATGTCGTAATCCTCACCGAGCGGATGCGAGCAAACCGACGGAGGCGTTTCCTTAGCCCAGCTCAGGCCGCAACCGAGGATTTCGGCTTCGAGTTGCAAGTCGAAGACGACGGGTAGGCCATCCGGCTTGTAGCGCTCAGCTGAGATTTTGAGCGCCTCGACGATATGGTCGGCCGACTTAAGATAGGCTTCGGCATCGACTCCGACGAGCGCACCGCCGTGCACGCCGACGAAGGGCACCCAAGGGGTGCGTTCGGTGGCTTCGCATTTAAGTGCTTTGAGTAGTAGGGCTTTGTTGCTCATATTATTTATCTCCGTTGTAGCTGTGGACGGCATCGATCATAGCGATGAAGTTATCGATGGGGGTGAGTGCTTGCACGTTATGAATCGCATTGAAGACAAAACCGCCACCGGGGGCGAATATTTCACAGCGCGTGAGCACTTCGGCGCGCACTTGTTCGGGTGAGCCAAAGGGGAGAGTCTGCTGGGTATTGACGCCGCCGCCCCAGAAGGTGATACGGTCGCCGTATTTGGCTTTGAGACCTTCGGGTGCCATGCCATCGGCGGAGCATTGCACAGGGTTGAGGATGTCGAAGCCACAATCGATAAAGGTATCGATCAAGGGCTCGACTGCGCCGCAGGAGTGTTTAAAGGTGCGCCAATCCGTGTTTTGGTGAATCCAGTCGTTGATACGTTTGTAGCGTGGCAGCCAGATATTGCGCATATTGGGCACGCTACAGAAGAGGGAGTTCTGGGTGCCGAAGTCGGTGCCGCAAACCACTACCACATCGATTAAGTCGCCCGCGATGTTGTAGAGCTTCTCCATGTTTTGGAGCGCAATTTCGGCTTGGCGGTCAAAGAGCTTTTGGAGGAATTCCGGCTCGTCGGCGGAGAGCATATACCAGTCGGCCACGCCGCGCACGCCTTTGGGATTCTTCAAGAAGGGAGCGGGCACCAGTGCGATGTCGCCGAGGCAGGTGCCGTTCAGGTGCACCGAAATAGCTCGCTCGCTGCCGCGCCATATTTCGGCCTGCTGTGTCCAGTAGTTTTCCTCTTCTTTGGACATGGGGCCAAACTCTTCGAGGTTATCTTCGAGGTCTAGCTCGTCCTCATCAAAGTCGGGATCGAGTCGCTCGATGGTATCGAAGAAGTAGCCCGTCTTTGGCATGTGTCCGGAGGCCGGTGCATCCATGTCGCCCTGCGGGTAGATGTATAGATTGTCTGCGTTATCGGTGGTGGTATTGAAATGCTCCGAGACGAGAACCTGTTGCCCCCAAGGCGTCGTCCATGCCTTCCAGTTTTCATTCGGAAAGCCGAAGATGGTGCGCTGCGGGAAGATGGGCTGCACGTCGAGCCGCATGGCATCGAGGAGGTCTGCTTCGACCTCGCCGAGCATTTGATAAGGCTCGCAGATTCTCACCGGACGCTTTTCAAGTTTGTAGTGATCGCGCAGTTGCTCGACCACACTGCAGTGGATGCCGGTGATAAAGCTGCTACCGAAGTCTATCGGCAACTTGTCGGGCTGTTGATGATCGATGGCGGCTCGGATGCGTTGTTTGGAATTCATGGGATGATTTCCTGGGGGATTTGTGACAGTTAGTTTTTCGACTAGGCGCAGAGTTGCTGAGCCAGATCGACCGCACTGGCGGCGTCGGGCGAATAGCCGTGGGCACCGATCTGGGTGGCAAAGTCTTGCGTGATAGGTGCGCCGCCGACCATGATTTTGATCCCGCTGCCCGATTGATTGAGGTGTGCCACGATGCTTCCCATCGAAGGCATGGTCGTGGTGAGCAGAGCCGAGAGCGCGACGATGTCAGGCTTGTGCTCGGCGACTGCTTCCGCAAATTTCTCGGCTGTGACGTTTGTGCCCAGATCGATGACCTTGAAGTTGGCACCTTTGAGCATCATCATGACGAGGTTTTTACCTATATCGTGGAGGTCTCCCTCGACCGTTCCGATCACAATGGAGTGCTTGGGCTGTATGCCTGAAGCGATTAAGACCGGCTCAAGCAGATCCATGCTCTTTTGCATGGCGCGGGCGGCAACCAACACCTCTGGCACGAAGATTTCATTCGCCTTGAAGCGCTTGCCTACATCGTTCATCCCTTCCGTTAGGGCATTGAGTATTAATTGAGGGGAGAGTTCGGCGGCCAGAGCTTCCTCCGTCGCGGCACGGGCTTCTTTGCGTTTACCAGCCTTGATGGCATTGGCGAGATTTTGGAGTGATTCGTCCATGGGGGATTTCCTTGTTTTAGGTTAATGTAAGCTATTTAATTTACTAATTCTGCGAGAGTAGGTTATAAGATACACTAAATATTGGGTTTTGTCTTCTCGCTTTTTGGCTACTCTTTGCATATTTTGCACAAATGTTAGAAAATTTAAAATTAGAGCCTATTTACGGTTCTTCACGAAAGTGCGTTTTCCTATAGATATTTCCTAGTTTGGAGATTAGGCAAATCGTAGATTTTAAGATGTAGGTATTCTTCGTCCTTGTATCCGTATGCTTGTCTGGTGAGCCATCCAATCTTGTTGTTAAATCCTTCCTGACTGGCACTGGTCATCCTGTGGTGCTTCCAGAATGAGACGAGTCCTTCGATTCTTTTTCTGATCGTCTTTGCCATTTGCTTGAGGCAATGGATTGCGGAGGTTTCGGCTTTTTCACACCAAAGCATAAAAGCGGTTCGTGCGAGTTCACCGGTGTCAGCAATGCGGTAAATATTGCGGAGGTATTCCTTCATAATTGAGGCGGTTCCGAGATCTTTGAACTCGAACCGCAGCTTTTTGAGTTCCTGAGCGGCCTCAGAGGATAGGTTCTCCTGATTGCGCAGAATCAAGAAACGCTTGCCCTTGAGTTCCTTTTTCTGTTCATCAGCCAGCTTGTTCATGGTGCTTTTGCGCAGGCCATCCATGCGTTCATTCATCAGTTTGATCACATGAAAGTGGTCATAAACGATGTCGGCTTGGGGAAGCACTTCACTGACCCAGGCGCTATAAGAGTTCGCCATATCAATGGCGACGGCTTTGATCTGTTTGGCCTTACGCGCAATACGGTTTCGGAAGGGTTTCAACGAGTCGCCGCCTTTGCCCTTTCCAATGAAAAGCACCGCTCCAGTGTCCAAATCACGGACAACGGTGATGTAACCGAGCTTCTTACCCAGATAAACCTCATCGATCCCGAGGTATTGGACATCTCCTAGACGCACCTTCTTATATTTTTTGCGCAGATACTTCTTCTCAATATCTTTGACACTTCCCCAGTTAAGCCCGGTGAACTGCGCCACTTCGCGAATCGACATCGCTCGGCGTAGAGCTAGCACGAAGTGCACCACCCACTTGCTGTAGCTGACATAAGCAGCCGCAGAGAAGTCAATGGGCTCCTGAGTAGATGTGCCGCAGTCACGGCAAAGAATACGTCTAGTATACACCCGCATAATCGTCTGCTTGAAACCAATACACAGTCCGCGTATGTCACGTGATTTTCCAGTTTTAACCAGTGTGGTGGCTGCTGAGTTGCAGCAAGGGCAGCTAAGAGAATGAGTGGTTGAATGCAGATGGTAAATCTCAACTAAACCGATGCGTTCGGTCTTTTGGTATTTGTATCCACGGATTCCTTGGGTATGGTAGAGGCAGCTGGTTGTCATAACTTTCGTTGTTGTCGTCAGAAAACTATGAGGAAAGCGGCAACCAGCTACTTTGTCCGTATTGATCTTAGATTTACTTACACTGCGTGCGTCGCTTCGCTCCGGCCTTGCCGCTTCGCGGCACCTCCCTTCGGGAGGACGGCCTACGCGAAGCGACGCACGCAGTGCTCTCCCCACAGTGCTGCCCCATCCTTGGCCACAAGCAACCGACCTCCACTGCTTCGACTCTTAAGGCACCTCATGAGCATGTTGCTCCATTCTAAGCGTTAGCTTTAGGCTCTGAAAAACGCACTTTCACGAAGAGGCCTATTTACGAGGGCTTCCTCTTTCTGGCACAATCGGTCAAGAATCCACCGAGCCTGCGTCCACATCATCATGTCGAGCTTGAGCTCAATCTAGTGGCGGAAGGGGAGATCACCTACATCGTTGGTGGGCAGCGGTTTACATTTAGGAAGAGGACATTACTCTGGATGTTTCCCTCGCAGGAGCACCAACTGGTGGACCGCACGGCGGACGCGCAGTATTACGTGGCAGTCTTCAAGCCTGATTTGATTCAGCGAGCCTGCCGAGGCAAGCGCTATGCGGGTCTTAAGCGTAACCAGTTATCAAAGAACGTCTTACACACAGAGCTCTCGCCACCTGATTTTGAGCAATTACGCCGGGCGATGGATGCGACCATGGCCGATGGGATCGATTCAAGTGTGCTCAACCGAGAGGCTGGTTTTGGTCTAAGCCCTGACTTTAGTTTCCGGCATAATGACCCCGACTGGCTCAACGCGGGCTTGCGCCATCTGCTGCTCGCCTCATGGAGACTGCAACAGGGGCGCTCGGGCACGAATCGTGAAGTGAGTCTCCATCCTGCAGTGCGTAAGGCGCTCGATTGGATTGAACGAGAAATCGAAATGGAAGGGGCGCCGATGTTGCAATACTGTGGGGTGAGCGAGGCCTACTTAAGCCGAATCTTTCACCAACAAGTGGGCGTTCCTTTGAGCCGCTATCGTAACTCTGTTCGGCTCAGCCGTTTCTGGGAGGCACTCCGAGAGCAAAAAGACAGGACGCTCTTGGATGCCGCCTACAGTGCTGGATTTGGCAGCTATGCGCAGTTTTATCGTGTCTTCAGCGAAGCCTACCAGCAAGGCCCGCGTGATTTGCTTCGACAGCAGATTCCTAGTCGATCTAACCGTGCTTAATGACAACTACGACTTGCAGTAAGTTTGCAAGCTAGTCTTCATTCAAGCGGTGGTAGGAGACCGTGGCACGGATTGTGGTTTGCACGTGGCGTTCAACCATAGGCTTTCTGGAGCCGCCGTCTTCTTCGCCCCAGACGACGGTGACTTCGGTGCCGTCGGCCACCTCCTCATCAATCATAGCGAGGGAGAACCAGCAGCGCACATTGGCAGTGTAAACGGTGTAGGTGGAGAGGCCGACCATACGGTCGCCGATGAGCACCTTGTCGAAGGGCAGAATCGCGTAGTAGGCGTTGGGCACTTCCATGTATTTGTAGCGATCACCATGGCCAAGTTGGCTTTTGAAGACTGCTTGCACATCGTCGTCGTTCCACTTGAGCCAGAGCTTGCGGCGGTGGGGCTGATCGACCATCGTTTGCAGGGCCTCTTTGCCGATGAAGTCGTGGTCGAAGTTGATGTGTTTGCCGTAGCCGAGATCCCAAGGTGTTTGATAGTAGTCTTCGATGTTTTCGGAGTAGAAACTGCCGCCGAGTGAGGCGTTGGCTTCGAAGCCGCTGGCGCTGAGCCATTCGCGGTAAGGCTTCATCTTTTCGCCGCTATAGATGGCGGGGAAGGGGGAAGGAATCCAGCCGCTTTCGGGAGAGACGGTGGAGTAAGCGCGGCTGCCCCCACGAACGAGGCCGAACTGCTTGCCCGCTTCGAGGAGGGCTTCGAGTATGATGTCGCGGTCTTCAGCGGGGCCGTGTAGTTCGAGACCGCCCATGCGTGACATGTTGTGGTTGAGGGCGCGGACTTTTTTACCCGCGATCACGAGGTCACCGAGGTTGAAAAATTTGATCTCGGGGAACTCGCCTTCGTGCAGACTCTTGATTAAGTCGAGCGCGTTAGGCCCTTGGATCTGGTAGCGGTAAATGAGGCGCGAGCCGTCGTTACTCACGGTGCGCTCGTCGCGGGTGACTTTGACATCGTAGTCGCCCGTTTCGGCGTGAAAGTGTACCCAGTTCGGCACGGAAGGGCGACCGACCACGCTGACCTTGGTATCGGTGTGGCCGAAGAGAATGGCGTCGCCGATGACGTGGCCATCATAGTTGCAGGCTACGATTTGCTTGGCCTTGTTGGCTCCGAATTTCTTGAGGCTGTTGACGCCCACATCAGAGAGCAGGCGCATCACATCGGGGCCTTCAAAATAGACATCCGTCATGTGGAAAGATTGGTCAAAAATGACGACGCTCTTTTGCCAAGCTTCTTGCTCGTCGCGCCAGTTGCTATACTGCGGGGCGAAGGGGAAATCGTAGCCGCCGACTTGGGCGTGACGCAGCATGTCGATGGGGCTGCTGTGCTCTTGGAGTTTAGCTTCGAGGGAGGTATTATCTTTAGTGCTCATATTTGTGTGTTTTATTTAGTTGGTTTATTCTATTATTCGTAAAAGTCGCTAGTGTTGACTGCATTCGGTTCATACGGCAGTCGCCTCGAATTTGAGACCCGCGCGGGCACGAGCCTCTTTGGCGCGGTCGCGGATCTGTTGCAAAAACTCGTCGATTAGTGCGGGAGGCATTCCAAAGTTCATGACGTGGATACCTGCGGCACCGACTTCGATCACGCCCTCGGTGATCCCGAAGGCCCATTCAAGGCTGGCGCGTTGGAAGTCTTCCTGCTCCATGATGGCGTGCAAGGTGGGATCGACGTAAACCCCAGGCAGGCGACAGAGCACTTGGAAGAGTTTCTTGCTGCCGACCAAAGGGATCGAGGGAATCGTCAATTTCGGGGCGTCTTCGCGGCCGGCGCGCACTTGCATATACCACTCGGCAAAGGTGGGCACATGGGTGATGGCCTGCGTCTGGCAGAAGCGTGCGCCGGCGGCTCGTTTGAAGGCGAGGCGATCCACACTTATATTCATCGGAGTGGAAAAGGGATTGGCCGCGCAACCGAGGAAAGGCACGATCCCGAGGCGGCTCTGCCAGTCGGCCAGCTTTTCGTTGGCAAAGTGAATCATTTGCGAGCTATCCATCGGGAACCAAGTCCGCTGGGCGACTTTGCGCGCATCCTGAGGTAGCCAGTCACCCGTCAGCAGGAGGAAATTGCGGTAGCCCATCCCCATGGCGACTTCCACTTTTTCGAGGAAGTCGGCCTTATCGTGATCTCGCCCGCAGAACTGAATGATGGACTCGACGCCGTGTGCCTTCACCACCTGACCCGTCACGGTAGAGTGGAGCGAGGGCACGCCGCCGGCGTTGGTCGTGGTGTTGACCGCATCGACTTTATCGGCGATGCGCGCCATGATCTTTTCGACCCGAGCGAGGCCTTTTTCATTGATTGGTGAGGCGATCTCTAGGGTGACCACGAATTCGCCACGCCCCATCTTATCCGCGAGCTTGGAGCTGGCTGCGATGTGGCGCGTTTCAATAAACTCATGGGGTAGGCGCGTCTCACGATCCTTCCCGTTGACCAGATTTACGTAGCTGGCGGTGTTGAGCAATGCCTGCTTCGGCGGGAGGTGAACCCCCTTCGACTCAGCCTTGCCCTTTTTGACTTCGATATTCGTCCAGACGCAGTCGAGCTCGGGGATTACTTCGCACTTACCGTTAAGTGTGCCACCGCAAGGGCCATTGCGCAGCCCCTTCGGGCAGTTCATCGGACAAATCATTTTGGTGTGCGAAAGGATACATTGACCGCAGGTCTGGCAGCCAAACATCTTTTCTTTAATCCATTTTTCTGATTGGTAGATTAGACTCATGTATGGGTTTAGCTCGGGTTTGGCTCGGGTAGCCCCCCCCCGAGAGTTGGCTTTGCGAGAGGGGAGGGGGCGGGGGACTCTTGAAGAAAATAATATACTACCACGCGGCTTTAAGTCTTGGATTATTGGGGAGTATTTCATTGTATTATCCAGCAATGAGGCAATCAACAGCGGGAAATCTACGACGACAACAGCCTGCACTGGTAAGCGTGCCTGAGGGGGAAATCCGCATGGTGGAGAGCCACCACGCAGCGGACTTCGTCATGGCGATGGATACTTGGCCTTTCCATAAAATTTGCTGGGTCGCAGTAGGGCGAGGTACCCTCGAATGGTCGCAGGGCAAGGTCGTGCTCGAAGCCAACGACTTCTTGCTCTTGCCTGCGGGTTGGGCGCACCGCTTCGTGGATGATACGAAGGAGCCGTTGACCTTGATGATTGTTTGCATTTCTGAGAAATACATCTCACAGCGTCCCAGCGGGCAGTTAGCTAGCCTGTGGACAGCGGCTCTGGATCTCGCGCCACTCGGGCAAGTGCGCACTGCGCGGACGGGCTTTCACCGCAGCAGTTTGATCGAGCGATTCCGCCTCGGGCTGCGCGAACAGGAGAACCAAGACTTGGGCTGGGAAACGGCGCTCGAACTGGTAGCCCAGAGGCTCTTACTCAACTTCGCGCGCGGCTACACCGAGTCGGGTCAAGGGCACACATCTAAGGGGCCGAACAGCCAGCAAACGGTGACAGGTGCCATTGCGTATGTGGACGCGCATGTCTATGAGAACCTGCAAATCAACGATATGGCGGATCGTTGCCAGCTGTCACCCCGCCGGTTTACGGATTTATTTAAACAACAAACGGGCGAAACCTACAACCACTACCTGAGTCGCAAGCGGATCGAGTATGCCTGTCGGCGTTTAAACGAGACGGGCCACATTCTCTATGCCTGCCACGAGTCGGGTTTTAATGATTTAGCTTATTTCTACCGCGTCTTCAAAAAGGCCATAGGTATGACACCCGGGGAGTATTTGAAAGGTCGTAGCATGGGAGGTCAGGATTGATTATCAGTAGGGTCAGAAGCGGATGCGCCCGATTGGTGGAATCTGAGGTCTTCCGAGCGTAGCGACATCTCGCCATTTACGGCTCATTTTCACTGGTTGCGTTACAAAAGTGGCTATACATTTTTGGGCCATTTTCGATATAGATTTACGGGAAACGGCTGGCAGAGACGGACAAATGTTTCGCTTTATCTGGTTAGTCGTCAAGTCGGGGCAGTCTATCCGTTGGCGAGAGCGTCTAGGAGATGATCGTAAAGTCATCGGTGATTTCGCATGCCACCTTCATGCCATCCTAGGATTACGTGCTCGCTAACTGCAAATGGAAACAACCCCACAGCAATGGAAGCTCCCCGCGGATCGCCGCTGCTTACTTGTTTTCGATCTGCAGCAAGATGTTGCTTGGTTGGATCGAGTGCTGGAGGCGGAGGCGGGCGATTTTGACCATCTTATTTTAGGTGGGGACTACTTTGACTCTTACCAACCGATCCGAACGGCGACGGTGATGGAAACCTGCATGCGACTCAATGCGCTGCTCGAAGAAATGGGCGATCGATTGACTGTCCTCTTTGGTAATCACGATGTGAACCGGCGCGATGTGCTTTAGCCATCGTTTTGCGCTGTTAGGGTTGGGCGGTGCTGCCCGGTGCGTTCGATTACGTCGGCTGAAGCACGACGCTCCGTTGGGACCTAGTCGCAGATCACGAGTCCCTGATAGCGGCTTTCAATCATGACTCAATGGCTGGAAACAAATGTCTCAAGCCTCAGCTTGATGACGGCAAAAAGAAACAAAGATCAGAACTCACTAAATAGGCGGTTTTCGCTTAAATCGAGATGCAAGCAATTTTCCCGCAGATTTAGCTAAAAATCTTGCTTGGCGGGATCATTTTCTGTGAGCTGCTCGAATGTTATTATCCCTTCGTGAAGCTCAGTATGGCGAGCCCCTTCAACTCGTGCTTGGTG
>Ga0209491_10000503_pt1 | contig 78438 bp, 60 predicted proteins | sample BON02_FD_187213 | JGI IMG/M metagenome (GOLD analysis project Ga0209491, IMG submission 187213) | Freshwater microbial communities from Lake Bonney liftoff mats and glacier meltwater in Antarctica - BON-02 (SPAdes) (version 2) | ecosystem: Environmental > Aquatic > Freshwater > Ice > Glacier...
CAGCCGAGCGGGACTCAGCCGAGCGGGACTCAGCCGAGCGGGACTCAGCCGAGCGGGACTCAGCCATCCTTTGTGCCAGGTCAGTCCGGTGCTGGAGCGGTTGCCTCATTAACGCCCGGGCAAATCAATAACTTCAAGCCGTCAGAAATGGCGAACTTCACCCCGAATCAGGTTGCGGAATTAAAGCCGAGCCAGATGGCAGAATTTAAGGGGAGCCAGATTTCTTCATTGCCGCCTGAGGCATTCTCTGCGTTCAATGCGCAGCAGGTGGGAGCGATAAAGCCCGATGCGTTTAAGGGTTTCAATGCAGGGCAAGTTGGTGCGATGTCGCCGGAGGCGTTTGCTGGTATGAAGGGATCGCAAATGGATGCAATGCCCGCTGGTGCACTCAATGGGATGACGCCGGAGCAACTGGCGTCGATTGCTCCGGGTACTTTCAAGGTGATGGATGCCAAGCAGCTGGGTGCGCTTTCGCCGGAGGCAATGGGTGCGATGCAGCCTGGCCAATTAGGCGCGTTGTCAGCCAATGCGTTTAAGGGTTTCAATGCAGGGCAAGTTGGTGCGATGTCGCCGGAGGCGTTTGCTGGTATGAAGGGATCGCAAATGGATGCAATGCCCGCTGGTGCGCTCAATGGGATGACGCCGGAGCAACTGGCGTCGATTGCTCCGGCTACTTTCAAGGTGATGGATGCCAAGCAGCTGGGTGCGCTTTCGTCGGAGGCAATGGGTGCGATGGGGTCGGGCCAATTAGGCGCGTTGTCAGCCAATGCGTTTAAGGGTTTCAATGCAGGGCAAGTTGGTGCGATGTCGCCGGAGGCGTTTGCTGGTATGAAGGGATCGCAAATGGATGCAATGCCCGCTGGTGCGCTCAATGGGATGACGCCGGAGCAACTGGCGTCGATTGCTCCGGGTACTTTCAAGGTGATGGATGCCAAGCAGCTGGGTGCGCTTTCGCCGGAGGCAATGGGTGCGATGGACGCTGCGAAATTTAGCGCTCTTCCAGCGTCAGCGATCGGGGGCTTGAAGCCTGCGCAGGTGAGCGAACTAACGCCGCAAGCTTTTGGTGCAATGAAGCCCGCGCAGCTCGCGGCCCTTAAGCCTGGAGTAGCCCCCGCAGTGACCGAGGCGCAACTAGAGGGTTTGTCTAACGCTCAGGAAAAGAAGTTGACGGCGAAGTTTGTGGCGGCGCTAGACCCGCAACAAAAGGAAGCACTAGGGAACTAATCGAACAGTATTAGCTTTGACTATCGCGCGCGATTCGCGCGCCGCTGCCTTAAAGATGCCCTTGCTCATCAGCGAGAACTCGGCGTCGCGGCGCTTTTCGAAAATGATTTCGCGGTCGGCGTGAATTGCTGGGTCGTGTGGCGCAGCCCATCCCGCGAGGTCGGCGAGGTGGCAGGCCAGGCGCAGGTCGCCGCTGTTCATCAACTCGATCGCGCGGCGCATTAACACTTCGGCGCCGCCGGCAAGATGCGCAAGTTCGGCACCGAGCACAGCGTCTGGCGAGGGCTTGAGTCGTGACGCCGCGCCGTCCCACCAGCCCCCGTACAGGCGCCAGATGTTGCGCACCACGAACTCTGGCTCGTCATAAAACGGCCGCATGTATGGCTTGTCAAGAATCTGCTGGGGCACCTTGACCGTGTGAATGATTTCGTCGAGCGTCGCGCCACTGTTCATCATTGTCAAAACTTGCGCGACGAGAGATTCGAGTGACGAGGCGATGTCGTCGAGCACAGTGGCGATGCGCGCCTTGCCCTCGATGGGCAGACCGTGCGCGGGCACCAGCAACTCTGGCCCTTGGGCGATCATTTTGCGCAACGCTTGCGCCCACTCGAGCGCGTATCGCTGAACCTTTTGCGGGTTGCCCGCGTTGGGGTAGTTCCAGATCACGAAGTCGCCAGCAAAGATCCACTTGCGCTCAGGAAACCACGCCCAGAGGTGGTCGTCGGTCTCGCCTCGAGCATGGTGCAACTCGATTTGCGTGTCGCCAGCCTTGAACGAGTGCGAATCGCTGAAGGTTTCGTTCGCGCGCAGAGTGCCGAGTGGCAAGAAGTTCTCGGCGTTCTCGCCCAACTGCACACTCATGTCAGACCTGATGCCACCAAATTGGCGCTTGTTGATCCGCAAGTTCCATTCGCTGGTCGCCGTGTAGCGATCGATTCGGTCATTGACCTTCTCGTGGCCGATAACCCGCGGAGCATCGTGACCGCGGCTCGTGGCGTCTTTGGCAAATGCGAAACTACCGCCGATGTGGTCGGCGTGGCCGTGCGTGTAAATAAGCGCGGTGATCGGGTCGGTGCGCCACGCGCGCAGCGACTCGACCACGGCGCGGCCGCTGCCGGCACCAGAGGTGTCGAAACACATCAGCCCATCGCCCGAATCAAAAGTTACGCAGTGACTGAAACTCTCGATGATCGAAAGCCCGTCAGCGAGTTCGGTCAGTTCGTTAGTGATGCGATTGAGCGGCTCGCTGGCTATGCCAGAGTCGATCACTTTGGTGGACAGCTCGAGAGGGTTCATTCGCCCAATCTATTTGATGCGACTCTTACTTTACGATTACTGGTTCTTTCGGCAAGCCGAGTACCCGTTCGCCCAAGATGTTGCGCATTACGTTGGATGTGCCGCCCATGATCGTGTACCCGGGCGCGTAACAGATGCCCTGCGTCAGGTCGTCCCACAGCATCGCCTCGGCGCCGTAGGTCTTGGCTACAAAGTTGGCGACCCGAGTCTCGTGCTCGGTGCAAAAACATTTTGTTGCGGCCGAAAACCCGGCCGGCGCCTGCTTGAGCGATTCGCGGATCACCAAGATGCGACCGATGCGGTAACTGGTTTCGAGGGTGGCGATCTCTTGGCGAACCTTGGGGTCTTTTTTGTCGGCGCGGGCGAGCGCCATCTCGTACAGAGCGCGATTAGATACGAGCCTGTCGATGCCGCCGCGCTCGTGCTCTAGTTGGCGCATCGTTTGCTTGAACGCGCCGCCTTGCTGACCGACCAAGTTTTCTTTTGGCACGCGCACGTCGGTGTAGAAGACCTCGCAGAAATGTCGGTTAGTAGTCATGTCGGTGATCGGCCGCACGTCGATGCCGGGCGTGTTCATGGGCACGATAATTTCACTGATGCCTGCATGCGCCGCGCCGTCGTTACTAGTGCGACAGATCAGGTAGCAGTAGTCGGCGACCTCGCCGAAACTCGTCCAGGTCTTCTGCCCGTTGATCACCCACTCGTCGCCATCTAGCTGGGCGGATGTTTTCAGTGACGCCAGGTCACTGCCGGCGTTCGGCTCGCTCATGCCGATGCACCAGGTCGTTTCGCCCGAAAGTATCTGGGGTAAGAATCGCTGTTGCTGCTCGACTGTGCCGTAACTAATCAGCGCCGGGCCCATCTGTCGATCGCCAAACCACGAGGCCGCGATTGGTGCGCCGGCGCTAATCATCTCTTCTGAGACGATCAGTCGTTCAATTGGCGGTCGACCCCCACCGCCGAACTCGCGCGGCCAGGTCATTCCGATCCACGAGTGGGCAGCCAATTCGCGAGAAAATTCGCGCGAGTAGCCGTTCATCCATGTGTCGTTGAAGCGTCCGTACCTAAGTACTGCTTCGTCGGCCACCTTGCGGGCGCGGCTGCGCAGATCGAGTTCATCTGGCGTCCACGAGAAATCCACACGACAAGGCTAGAACGACTGGGGGCGTGTACAGCGACCGTGGGCTACTGTGTACAAGTAAGATACAAGTTCTAGACCCACAAAAATAGATTTTGCGAGAATCGCGCGACAAGGAGTCAGTTATGGCGTCGAAGATCAAGGTTGTCAATCCGGTTGTCGAACTCGATGGCGACGAGATGACGCGCATCATTTGGCAGTTCATCAAAGACCGTTTGATCTTGCCTTACCTCGACATCAACCTCGAGTACTACGACCTGGGCATCGAGCATCGCGACCAGACCAATGATCAGGTGACGATCGATTCGGCGAATGCGATCTTGAAGCACGGTGTTGGCGTCAAGTGCGCGACGATCACGCCCGACGAGGCGCGCGTCAAAGAGTTCAACCTCAAGCAGATGTGGAAATCGCCGAACGGCACGATTCGCAACATTTTGGACGGTGTTGTATTTCGCGAGCCGATTATCTGTAAGAACGTTCCTAAACTCGTGCCGCACTGGTCGAAGCCGATCGTTATCGCCCGACACGCCCACGGCGACCAATACAAGGCCACCGACTTCAAGGTGCCGGGCCCCGGCGCTGTGACAATGACGTATGTGCCAACGGACGGCAGCAAGCCGGTCGAGATGAAGATCGCCGACTTCACTGGCTCCGGCGTGGTCATGGGCATGTACAACTACGACGAGTCGATCAAGAATTTTGCGCGCGCCACGATGAACTACGCACTGCAACGCAATTATCCCGTTTTCTTGAGCACCAAGAACACCATCTTGAAGGCCTACGACGGCCAATTCAAAGATCTTTTCGCGCAGGTATTTGAGACGGAGTTCAAGTCCGAGTTCGACAAGCAGGGCCTGACGTACGAGCATCGCCTCATTGACGACATGGTGGCGTGCATGTTGCGGTGGGAGGGCGGCTATGTCTGGGCCTGCAAGAACTACGACGGCGACGTTCAGTCCGACACCGTGGCGCAGGGCTATGGCTCGCTCGGCTTGATGACGTCAGTATTGATGACGCCGAACGGCAAAGTAATGGAGTCGGAGGCCGCGCACGGCACCGTGACCCGCCACTATCGCGATCACCAGGCCGGGTTGAAAACGTCCACCAATCCGATCGCGTCGATTTTCGCATGGACGCGCGGCCTCGCGCACCGCGGCAAACTCGACAACACGCCAGAATTGATTGATTTTGCCAACAAGGTCGAGCGCGTGTGTATCGACACGGTCGAGGGCGGACAGATGACCAAAGATTTGTCTCTGCTGATCGGGCCAGACCAGCCGTGGTTGACGACTGAGCAGTTTCTTGAGGCAATCGACGCGCGCTTGCAAGCGCAGATGGCATGAGTAGTTTGATGCGCGCAGTCGTGCTCCGCAGTCACGGCGGCCCAGAAGTTTTGACGTTTGAAGACATCACGGTGCCGGCGCCGCAGTCAGATGAAATTCTGGTGCGCGTCCGAGCCGCGGCGCTCAATCGCGCCGACCTGCTGCAGCGGATGGGTTTTTATCCCAATCCATTTCCTAGTGAGTTCGATGTTCCGGGCATGGAGTTTGCGGGCACGGTCGGCGCGGTCGGCTCGCGCGTGAAACAGTGGCGCGTCGGCGACGAGGTGATGGGCATTGTCAGCGGCGGCGCTTATGCCGAGCAACTAGTCGTTCACGAGCGCCAGGCGATGTGCATTCCCGCGGGGGTTTCGCTCGCTGATGCGGCGGCCGTGCCAGAGGTTTTTATCACGGCGTGGGACGCGCTAGTGGTGCAGGGCGGCCTCACGTCGGGGCGTTGGGCGCTCGTGCATGCCGCTGGTTCTGGTGTCGGCACCGCTGCGATTCAGATCTGCAAGGCGATCGGTGCCAGCGTGATCGCGACTTGTTCGACAAATAAGGTCGCAGCGTGCAAGGCGCTCGGCGCCGATGTCGTCGTCGACTACAAGAGCGCCGACTTCGTTGAGGCCACCAAAACCGCAACAGGTGGCCGCGGTGTCGATGTTGTTCTCGATGTGATCGGCGCCGATTACCTAGACCGCAACATCGCCGCGCTCGCACTCAAGGGCCACATCGTGCAAGTCGGCGTGATGGGCGGCGGCAACATCTCGTTCAACCTCGGCGCGCTGATGCCCAAACGAGGCAAGATTTCTGGCACCGTGTTGCGGGCCAGGCCGCTCGAAGAGAAGATCGCGATCAGCCAAAGGTTCGGCCTTGAGGTCTTGCCGATGTTCGCCACCGGAGCGCTTAAGCCCGTTATCGATCGCCGCTACGCGTTCGCCCAAATATCCGAGGCTCACGCGTATATGGAGACGAATGCCAACATCGGCAAGATCGTCATCGATATCGGCGCTTAGCGCTTTGAGATCGGCGTGTAATTGCGCTCGTCGACGCCGATGTACCACTGGCGAGGGCGGCTGATTTTCTGCTCTGAGTCTTTTAGCAACTCGCTCATGTGGGCGAGCCAGCCGACGGTGCGGGGGATTGCGAACAGCACCGTGAACATCTCGACGGGGAAGCCGAGTGCCTGGTAGATCAGGCCAGAATAGAAGTCGACGTTGGGGTACAGCTTGCGGCTGATGAAGTACTCGTCGCTCAGGGCCGCCTCTTCGAGTTTGAGAGCGATCTCAAGCAACGGATTGGTGCCAGTTACTTCGAACACGTCGTACGCCAACTTCTTGATCAGCGTTCCGCGCGGGTCGAAGTTCTTGTAGACGCGATGGCCAAAGCCAATCAGTCGACCCTCGCCGCGCTTGATCGACTCGATAAATGCCGGCACGTTCTTGACGTCGCCGATTTCGGTGAGCATGCGGATCACGCCTTCATTGGCACCGCCGTGTAGCGGGCCGTACAGCGCGGCCGCCGCGGCCGCCGTGGCGCTGTACGGGTCGGCGTTGGCAGAACTGACGACGCGCATCGCGGTGGTCCCGCAATTTTGTTCGTGGTCGGCGTGCAAGATGAACAGCACGTCCATGGCTCGCGCCAAGACTGGGTCGACTCGGTAGTCGTCACCGATGCGGTACATCATGTTTAAAAAGTTCTGGGCGTAATCCATCGAATTGTTCGGCAATACGAACGGCAAGCCAGAGCTGAAGCGATAGGTCATCGCCGCGAGCGTCGGAACTTTGGCGATCAAGCGCAGGATCTGCTTGTTGAGTACGGGTTGATTGAAGATGTCTTTCGAGTCTTCGTAGAATGTGCCCAACGCGGCGATCGCCGAGATGAACATGCCCATCGGGTGGGCGTTGTAGTGAAAGCCGTCGACGAACCGCTTGCGCATGTTCTCGTGCACCATGGTGTGGTGAATCACGTCGTATGACCAAGTTTCGTATTGCGCCTCGGTCGGGAGTTCGCCGTTGAGCAAGAGGTAGGCGACTTCTAGAAAAGTTGAATTCTCGGCGAGTTGTTCGATCGGGTAGCCGCGGTAGCGCAAGATGCCCGCGTCGCCGTCTACGTATGTGATCGACGAAGCGCACGCCGCAGTCGATAAAAATGCGGGGTCGTACATCCGCAGATTTGGGTCGAGTTCGCGAAGTGCAGATGATGCAAAGACGCCGTCCTGAACCGCAACGGTAACTTTCTTGCCCGTTCGGTCGTCAGTGATGGTGATTGTTTCAGCCACCTGATTCCCTTCCTAACTATGTGGAGAGCTTCCTGTCCCCAATGACAAGTCTAGAGGGGCAAGCCTTACAAGGGGCTGTTGTCGTGCTTACGAGAAGGTAATCGTTCGCGTTTATCGCGCAACATTGCCAGCGCGGCAGCAATTTCGCGTCGGGTGTCGGCGGGGTCGATCACTGCGTCGACGTAGCCGCGCTCGGCGGCGATGTACGGGTTTAAAAAGCGCTCGGCGTAGTCGGCCTCGTAGGCGCTGCGCTCTTCGGGTGTGGCGCGGCGCTGCAAGATGGCTGCGGCCTGACCCGCCCCCATCACAGCCAACTCGGCGGTCGGCCACGCCAGGCAAAGGTCGTTGCCCATCTTCTTCGAATCCATCACGATGTATGCGCCGCCGTAACTCTTGCGCAAAATCACGCACACCCGCGGAACCGTAGCGCGCGCGTAGGCAAACACCAGTTGGCCGCCGTGGCGGATCATGCCGCGCCACTCGAGGTCTTTGCCTGGGTAGAAACCCGGAGTGTCGACGAGCGTGAGTAGCGGGATATTGAATGCGTCGCAGAAACTCACGAAGCGAGCCGCCTTTTGCGATGCGGGGATGTCGAGCGTGCCGGCAAGCGCCATCGGCTGATTGGCTACGACGCCCACAGATTCGCCGTCAATAGTGACGAAGGCTGTGATCACATTTTGCGCCCAGCGCTCGCGAATCTCGAGCATCTCTTCGTCGTCTGCCAAGATTCGGATCACCTTGCGCACGTCGTAACTGCCCGTCGTCGTATTTGGCATTAGCGCGCCGGCCTCTGGCGTTAGGCGCTCTGGCGAATCGGCGGTGTCGATTCGGGGCGCGAGTTCGTCGACATTGTTTGGCAGAAACATCAGCAGTTGCTCGAGCGCTACGAGTGCCGCGTCGGTATCTTGAACGACGAGGCTGGCCACGCCGCTCTGTTTCGCATGGGCGTCTGTGCCGCCGAGTTCTTCGTTGCTGATTTCTATGCCTGTATATTCGGCAACCATCGTCGGCCCAGTGACGAACGCGTACGAGTCGACGGTCATGATCACGACGTCGCTAAGGCCGATTAGCAATGCTGGTCCAGAAACGGCGGGCCCAGTAACGATCGTGATGGTCGGCACGATGCCCGAGCAAGCAGCAATCGCCCGCGCGGCCTGACCCCAACCGTGGAGCGCGGCGACGCCTTCCAAAATATCGGCGCCCGACGAGCCCATTGACATCACCAGCGGTAGACCATGATCGCGTGCGGTGTTGGCGGCGTAGGCGATCACTTCGGATGCCGTGGCAGAGAGCGCGCCGCGACGGTGCGACGAGTCAACCTCTATCCATACCACCGAGCGTTGACAACTTTCTAAGAGGCGCACGTCGGCCGAGGCCGCGCCCTTGACGGCTCGCTGCAGGTTTACTACGGCGGCAGGGCTTGCGATCGTCACGCCTAGAGATTAGACGGCCGAGTGCGGGTAGACGCCCGGCTGGCGAGCGCCGCTCTTGGCGATCACGTCTTTGGTAACTTCGAGGGCCGCGCGTGTCGAACGATTCGGCAACGGGCGACGGCGTGTGGCCCAGCCAACCGCGCGGCGCGGCAATTCGGGTAGCGCGATCTGGACGAACTCGCCTGTGAGCCAACTTGGGATCGCCGTTGCGGGGATCACAGCGGGTCCGAATCCCTCGAACGCCAGCGAGGTCATCAGGCGCACGCCGTCGATTTCGGCCTGCGGTTGCAGCGCGACTTTATGATTGGCGGCAGCGCGATCAAGAATGCGACGCAGCGCAGTGGAGCGCGGCGGCAGCAGGATTGGCTTTGTTGCTAGTTCGGCGATAGTGATCGATTCACGTTTGGCCCACTCGTGCTGGTTGTTCACCAACAAAACCAAGTCTTCTGCGAAAAGTGGCTCTAGAGACAACTCTGGTTCTTCGATGGGGAAGTGCAAAATCGCGCCGTCAAGGTCGCCGTTGAGCACGCGAGGAAGAATCGAAGAAGTCGTGCCCTCGAAAATAATTGCGCGCACATTCGGGTGCGATTCTTTTAACGCCGGTAAGAGGCGCGGCATCAGCCAGCGGCCTGTCGTGCCGATGCAACCCAGCCGGGTCTCGCCTTCGATGATTGCGTCGGTCGATTGCGCCTCGGCGGCGATGTCTTCGAGTTCGTGCACGACGCGGCGGGCCCGCTCGACAACCTGGGTGCCGCGCTCGGTAAGTGAGCCGTTGTGACGGTCAACGAGGCTCACGCCGAGGTCGGCTTCGAGCCGCGAGATATGCGAGGAAACGTTGCTCTGTACGGTACCCAAGGCTCTGGCGGCCGCCGAAAACGAGCCGTGGTCGGCAATCGCAATCAGGCTGGTCAAGTGGCGCAACTCCATCTGGTCAGGCTATCTCGTCCCTATCTCTAAAATAGATACAAGATATCTCGCTCTCGGCTTGAACGATGACCCACGGGTATGGCACACTTAAAGCACATCGCGGTGGGTCCCCCCAGACCCGCCCGACAGAATTCAAGGGATCCCCCCAGATCTTTGAATTCTAGGTTGAGAGGCCCTGCTGAAAAGCGGGGCCTCTCCCATTTACTGGGCACTGGCTTTTAGGCTTCGCTACTTGCCCTGCACCTTCTTGCGCACGATATTCAAGGCGCTACCAGCCTTGAACCACTTCACCTGCTCGGGGCTAAACGTGTGCAACGCACTGAACTCGATCTGTTTGCCCCCAGGTTTGTTGATGAAGCACTGCACGGGCTGGTCCGGCACTGGTGGCATGCCGCGCACCGTTATTGTGTCGCGTTCGCCAATCATGTCGTACGTGGCGGGGTCGGCAAAAGTCAGCGGTACGATGCCTTGCTTTTTGAGGTTGGTCTCTGCGATGCGCGCAAATGACCGCGCAAAGATCGCGACGGCTCCGCGGTATCGCGGCTCCATCGCCGCGTGTTCGCGCGACGAACCCTCGCCGTAGTTCTGGTCGCCGATCGCGCACCACTGGATATTGCTCAGCCCGTAACGCATCGCAATGATCGGAAACTTGTTGGTGGTGCCGTCGACATAGTCGAAGCCTTCGCCGACCGCGTCGGTATAGGCGTTGACGACGCCCTCGAAGAGGTTGCCCGAAATGTTTTCGAGGTGCCCACGAAACTTCAACCACTTGCCGGCGGCCGAGATGTGATCGGTGGTGCACTTGCCCTTGGCCTTCATCAGCACCGGCAGGCCCAGGAAGTCATTGCCGTCCCATTTCTTGAATGGCTCGAGCAACTGCAGGCGGTCGCTGTCTGGGTCGACATTGACAACAATCATCGAGCCGTCTGCGGGTGGGGCGATAAACGTGTCGTTGCCCGCGTCGAAGCCCTTGCTCGGCAGAACCTCGCCAACCGGTGCTTGTAAGCGAACCTCGGTGCCGTCTGGAGCAGTGATCGTGTCGGTCGTTGGATCGAAATCGAGCCTGCCAGCGAGAGCCAGGGCGATAACAGTGTCGGGGCTCGTGACAAAACTCAGCGTTTTGGCGGAGCCGTCGTTGCGCTTGGGAAAGTTGCGGTTAAACGAGCTGACAATTGTGTTCGGTTTATCGGTGATCTCTTTCGAGCGCTCCCACTGGCCGATGCACGGGCCGCAGGCGTTCGCCAACACCGTGGCGCCGATGGCCTCGAGGTCGGCGAGTAAACCGTCGCGCTCGATCGTGGCGCGAATCTGCTCGGAACCCGGAGTGATTAGCAACTGCATCTTGGCGACCAAGCCGTGCTTGGCGGCCTGGCGGGCGATCGATGCGGCGCGGGTGATGTCTTCGTACGACGAGTTGGTGCAACTGCCGACCAGTGCGGCAGAAATCTCGAGCGGCCAATTGTTTTCTTTGGCGGCCGCGGCGATGGCGGCGCCCGGGCGGTGGGCGCGGTCGGGCGAGTGCGGCCCGTTGATCAGCGGCTTCAGCTGCGACAGGTCGATCTCGATCAGTTGGTCGTAGTGGGCGCCGTCATCGGGGCGTAAGTGTTGGGCGACTGCGTCGGCGGCCGCGGCGACGTAATCGCGACCGGTAGCAATCAAATAGGCAGCCATGTTGCTGTCGTAACCAAATACCGAACACGTAGCGCCAATCTCGGCGCCCATGTTGCAGATCGTCGCCTTACCAGTTGCCGAAATTGTGTCGGCGCCCTCGCCGAAGTATTCGATTACCGCGCCGGTGCCACCCTCAACAGTGAGCACTCGCGCAACTTCTAAGATCACATCTTTCGGGCTCGACCAGCCCGAGAGAGTGCCGCTCAGTTTGACGCCGATGACTTTCGGCCAGCGCACATTAAATGGGAAGCCCGTCATCACGTCTACCGCGTCGGCGCCACCTACTCCGATCGCAATCATGCCAAGGCCACCAGCGTTAGGTGTGTGGCTGTCTGTGCCGATCATCATGCCGCCGGGGAACGCGTAGTGCTCGAGTACGACTTGGTGAATGATGCCGCTGCCGGGGCCCCAAAACCCGATGCCGTATTTCGCAGAGACACTCTGCAGGAAGTCGTAGACCTCTTTGTTGGTGTTGATGGCCACGCCCAGGTCGATGCTCGCGCTGACTTTGGCCAAGATCAGGTGATCGCAATGCACCGTCGACGGCACCATGGCGCTCGACAGGCCTGCAGTCATGAATTGCAACAGCGCCATCTGGGCTGTGGCGTCTTGCATCGCCACGCGGTCGGGCGCGAAGTCTGCGTAACTACGGCCCCGTTCCATCTCTTGTTTATTCGGCGCGGTGAGGTGATTGATCAAAATCTTCTCTGTCAGCGTTAGCGGTCGGCCGAGACGCTTGGTGCCTAGCGAGACGCGTTCGGCGAGACGGGCGTAGACGGCGTCAACTAGTTCTTTCTGGATTCCTGCGGTTACGGTCATCGTTAGCCTCAATTCTGGTTTGGCTTGCTATTTTGGCGCTTGTATACAAGTATAGTACAAGTGCGCAGCATCAGGTATCACAACATCGCTGCCACGTTGCGCGACCGAATCAGCATTGGAAAATTTGTCGGGGGCAAGTTGTTGCCGAGTGAGTCAGATCTCTCGCGCGAGTTCAAGGTAAGTCGCGTCACAATTCGCCGTGCGCTTGAGGTTTTGCGCGAAGAAGGATTAGTAAGCGCGCGACAGGGATTCGGTTGGTTCGTCTCGGGCAACCAGCTCAGCCAAACGCTCGGTCACCTAGGCACGATTGAAGAACAGTTGAGCGCGAGCGGCATGTTGCCGACTCGGCGGATTATTGAGTTCGCTTTCGAAAAGGCGACGCGCACGGTCGCCAAGATTTTGGATTGCGATCAGGTACTGCGTGTCAAGCGAGTGAACATGGCTGACGACGAGCCGTTTGCTGTCGTGACGGTGTGGTGCAGATTCGATCTCGGCAAACACTTATCGCGCCACGACGTCGAAGCGAATTCGTTCTACAGCCTCCTGAAAATAAATCTTGGCGGCGCAACACAAACAATTGGCGCAGACTCTGCAACTGGTGAAGAGGCCCGGCTGCTCGAAGTACCAATCGGATCGCCGGTGCTGCGCTGCGAGCGCGTGACATCGGACGAGCATGGAACCGCCGTGCTCGTTTCGCACCACGTCTTTCCAGCGCACCGTACCAACTTCGTTGTCGAGTTGCCATCGGTGCAGGCCTCGATATCGCTAACCGGTTTAAGGCTTGTCAACTAGAAGCAAATTGTTAGATTGCTACCACTTGTCCCAGTGCAAAACCTTTTCGAGCGGCAGGCGCTTGGCCGGTTGAAACTCTGTGCCGATTGTGTAGGCGATTGGGAAGAGCCCGCCCTGAGTGATTTTTTCGTACGGGATTCCGAGCAACTCGGCGGCCTTCTTCTCGCCGTCGAGCATCAGGTGAATCGTTGTCCATGCCGAGCCCATGCCGCGCCCGCGCAGTGCAAGCATGAAGCTCCACACTGCTGGCAATAACGAGCCCCATCCGCCAGCACCACTGGCGACGTCCAAATTTTCTAGGCGACCTTCGATGCACGGGATCATCATTAAGGGCGCGCGCTCGAAGTTCTCAGACAAGAATGTTGCCGAGTCGCGGACTCTGGGCAGCTGCTCGTCGCGGGCGTCGCCGCGCGGCTTACCTGCCGGCATCTTTGAGTACAGCGCCCAGTTGGCTCGGTAAATATCGGCGAGGGCCTTGCGCTTGTCGGGGTCCTCGACAACTATGAAGTGCCAGCCCTGGCTGTTGCCGCCAGTTGGCGCTTGCAGGGCGATGTTCAGGCACTCTTCGACGATCGATCGCTCTACCGGGCGGTCAAAGTCGAGGCGCTTGCGCACGCTGCGGGTCGTTGATAGTACTTCGTCGGCAGAGAGGTTCAGTTGCATGCCAGACAGTGTGCCATGCCACGATGGTGTCTTACTCAGTGGAGGGTGATCATGGTCGCAAATACAGAGCGGGTAACAATTGCCGTCGACGGTGGCGTGGCCGACGTGCGCATGGTTCGCGCCGACAAGCGCAACGCTCTCGACAACGCCATGTTCGGTGCGTTGGCCAACGCTGGCGAGCAACTCAAGACCATGCCCGGACTTCGTGCCGTGGTGCTCTCGGGCGAGGGTGCATCGTTTTGCGCGGGCCTCGACTTCGGTTCGTTTCAGAAGATGGCCGAGGCATCATCGGAGTCTGCCTCGCAGGCACCCGCGAACTCTGACAACAACATGAACGCCGGCGAGATGGCCGACGGTCGGATCACGCACTTGGCGCAGCAGGTTTGCTGGGTGTGGCAAGAAGTCCCGGTGCCGGTAATCGCGGCGGTGCACGGGCACGCGCTCGGCGGCGGAATTCAAATTGCCCTCGGTGCCGACATTCGCATCGTGCACCCCGACACGCAGTTGGCGGTGCGCGAGGTGCACTGGGGCCTGATCCCCGACATGACCGGTACTTTGATGTTGTCGCGACTCGTGCGCCCAGATATCGCCAAAGATCTTGTGTTCACCGCCCGCGTGTTTTCGGGCAAGGAAGCGTTTGAGATTGGACTAGCGACGCGCTTGTCAAATGACCCCCGCGCCGACGCGCTGGCGTTGGCGCACGAGATCGCCCAGCGCAGCCCAGATGCCGTGCGCGGCGCCAAAGATTTGCTGAACCGCATGGCCAATGCCGGGGCGGCCGAGCAGTTCGCCCACGAGCGCCGCGTCATCGGCTCGCTGATCGGCACGCCGAATCAGGTCGAGGCCGTGATGGCACACTTTGAGAAGCGTAAAGCGAATTTTAAGTAGGGAAACCCTATTTAGCCGAACGCAAACCTTGTTTAGCCGAACGCAAACCTTGTCTAGCCGAACGCAGATCAGCTGTTCTATTAGCCCGATTACTCGCTAGAGTTTTGTTACGGGCCAGCGTCGTCCCGATGCGAGCCATGAGCTCGTAGATCACTCGGGCAATAAGCCCGCGAATCAATCTTTAAGAGGACGACAAAAAATGTTTGATGAGTTGCCGCCTGCGCGCGGACTTTACGACCCGCAATTTGAGCACGACGCCTGTGGCGTCTCGTTTGTCGTTGATATCAAGGGTCGCGCGAGCCACAAAATCGTGGCGATGGGCATCGGCGCGCTATGCAGCATGGAGCACCGCGGCGCTACCGGGGCAGAAGTAGAGACCGGCGACGGCGCGGGCATTTTGATTCAAATACCAGATTTATTCCTGCGCGCGGTGAGTGGCTGCGTATTGCCAAGTGTCGGCGCGTACGGCGTCGGCTTGGCTTTTTTGCCGCAGGATATTGCGCAGCGGTCTGGGGCCGTCAGCGTCATCGAAAAAATAATTAGCGAAGAAGGCCTGCGCGTGCTCGGATGGCGAGAAGTGCCAGTTGAACCAAGTTGCCTGGGCGCAAGTGCGCTGCACGTGATGCCCGGGTTCGCCCAGATTTTTGTTGACGACCCACGCGGCTGCGTCGGCATCGAACTGGATCGCAAGTTATTTATTGCCCGTAAGCGCATCGAACACGAATCGCCAGTCGAACAGCGCGCGTACTTTCCGTCGCTGTCGTGTCGCACGCTCATCTACAAGGGCATGTTGACGACGCCAGAATTAGCAATCTTCTTCCCCGACCTGATTGACGAGCGGGTCGAGTCGGCGCTCGCGCTCGTGCACAGCCGCTTTAGTACCAACACCTTTCCGAGCTGGGCGCTTGCGCACCCGTACAGGTTCATCGCCCACAACGGTGAGATCAACACGGTGCAGGGAAATCGCAACTGGATGCGCACCCGGGAGTCGCTGCTTGCCAGCGACAAGTTGCCAGGCCTGAGCCGAGCATTTCCGATCTGCGCTACAGGCGGCTCCGATTCTGCGAGTTTCGACGAGGTGCTCGAGTTGTTACACCTCGGCGGGCGCTCGCTGCCGCACGCAGTTTTAATGATGATTCCCGAAGCGTGGGAGAACAATCCGAAGATGGAGCCGGCCAAGCGCGCGTTCTACCGCTTTCACGCCTCGCTGATGGAGCCGTGGGATGGCCCCGCGAGCGTTGCCTTCACCGACGGCACCGTGATCGGCGCGGTGCTCGATCGCAACGGTTTGCGCCCGGGCCGTTATTGGGTCACCGATGAAGGCGTGGTGATCATGGCGAGCGAAGTCGGCGTGGTCGACATCGACCCCGCTCGTGTCGTGCGCAAGGGGCGCCTACAGCCGGGCAAAATGCTGTTGATTGACACGCTTGCGCAACGAATAGTCGAAGACGAAGAGACCAAGGCGCAGTTGGCGCAGGCCGAACCGTATGCGCAGTGGTTGTCTGACGGACTCGTCGAACTAGATGAGTTGCCAGCCCGTGAGCACGTCGTGTTCAGCCACGACAGCGTGCTGCGCCGTCAGCAAGTTTTCGGTTACACCCACGAAGAGTTGAAAATAATTTTGGCGCCTATGGCCAAGTCTGGCGGCGAACCGCTCGGATCGATGGGTACAGACACGCCGATCGCGGTGCTTTCGGCTCGACCGCGGCTGCTGTTCGATTACTTCTCGCAGATGTTCGCGCAGGTCACCAACCCGCCGCTCGACGCGATTCGCGAAGAGGTCGTTACGTCTGTCGGATCGTCTGTTGGTCCCGAGTCGAACCTGCTCTTGGCAACGGCTGAGAGCTGTCGACAACTCGTTCTGCCGTTTCCAGTTATCGACAACGACCAACTCGCCAAGATCGTTCACATTAACGGTGACGGCGACCGCAGCCACCTCGCCTCGGTTGTTATCAGCTGTCTCTACCGTGTCGCCGATGGAGAATCTGGATTGCGTCTAGCGATCAACGAGATTCGGGTTGCGGTTAGCGCGGCGATTGTAGATGGCGCGCGCATCGTGGTGCTTTCGGATCGCAACAGCGACGACGTGTTTGCGCCGATTCCTTCACTGTTGATTACGAGTGCGGTGCATCATCACCTGATCTCGACAAAGCAGCGCACTCAGGCCGGGTTGATCGTTGAGTGCGGTGACGCGCGCGAGGTGCACCACATGGCGTTGCTGATTGGCTACGGCGCAGGCGCGATTAATCCGTACCTTGCGTTTGAGTCGATCGAGGACTTGGTGCATTCTGACGATGACTTGGGTATGCACGGCCTCGGGGGGATTGATCCGCACAAGGCGATCGCCAACTACATCAAGGCCGCTGGCAAAGGCGTGCTCAAGGTGATGTCGAAGATGGGCGTGTCAACGGTGGCGTCTTACACGGGCGCGCAGATTTTCGAGGCGATCGGCTTGAGCCGTGAGGTCGTCGATGAATTTTTCGTCGGCACGGTCTCGCGGCTCGGTGGCATCACGCTGGCCGAGATTGCCACCGAGGTGGCAATCCGTCACAGCGTCGCGCATCCGTCGCGACCAGATCAGCGCAGCCATCGCAAGTTAGAACTGGGCGGCGAATACCAGTGGCGCCGCGAGGGCGAACATCATCTCTTCAATCCAGAAACCGTGTATCGATTGCAGCACGCCACTCGCTCTGGTCGCTACGACGTGTTCAAGCAATACACGCGAAGTGTTGATGATCAGTCGATGGTGCTGTCGACTCTGCGCGGGTTATTCGAGTTTGCCGACAACCGCCAAGCAATTTCAATCGATGAAGTCGAGCCGATCAGCGAGATTGTCAAGCGTTTCTCTACGGGCGCGATGAGTTACGGATCGATCTCGGCTGAAGCGCACGAAAATTTGGCGATCGCCATGAATCGAATTGGGGCCAAGAGCAACACGGGCGAAGGTGGCGAAGACCCCGAGCGTTACACGGCGATGCCTAACGGCGACTCGAAGCGCTCAGCCATTAAGCAGGTCGCGTCGGGTCGGTTTGGCGTCACGAGCGAATATTTAGTGAACGCCGATGACCTGCAAATTAAGATGGCCCAAGGCGCCAAGCCTGGTGAGGGCGGACAGTTGCCCGGCTACAAGGTGTACCCGTGGATTGCCAAGACACGTCACAGCACGCCCGGCGTAGGACTTATCAGCCCGCCGCCGCACCACGATATTTATTCGATCGAAGATTTAAAGCAGCTGATCCACGACTTGAAGAACGCGAACCCGGCTGCGCGTGTGCACGTCAAGCTCGTGGCCCAGGTCGGTGTCGGTACTGTTGCCGCCGGCGTAAGCAAGGCCAAGGCCGATGTCGTATTGATCTCTGGACACGACGGTGGCACAGGGGCTTCGCCGCTTACTTCACTCAAGCACGCCGGTGCACCGTGGGAGTTGGGATTAGCAGAGACGCAACAGACGCTGTTGCTCAACGGTTTGCGCGATCGTATCGTCGTGCAGGCCGATGGGCAGATGAAGACAGGCCGCGACGTGATCATCGCCGCGCTGCTCGGCGCAGAAGAGTTTGGCTTCGCCACAGCGCCGTTGGTCGTCAGCGGTTGCGTGATGATGCGCGTCTGTCACCTCGACACTTGCCCAGTCGGAATCGCCACGCAGAACCCCGAACTACGAAAGCGGTTCTCTGGCAAACCAGAGTTCGTGATCAATTTTTTCGAATTCATCGCCCAAGAGGTGCGCGAGTATTTGGCGCAACTCGGCTTCAAAACATTGCTCGACGCCGTCGGCCATGTCGAGGCTCTGAACACACGCCGCGCCATCACGCATTGGAAGGCTCAGGGCCTCGACATTTCGCCGATACTCGCTAGACCGTCGAACTCGTATAAGCAAACGCTGCACAACTCGGTAGCGCAAGACCACGGCCTGGGCGACGCGCTCGACATTCAGTTAATACAACTTTGTGCTGGGGCGATCGCCGACGCCACGCCAGTAACTGTGAACCTGCCGATCGGCAACGTCAACCGCACGGTCGGCACGATGCTCGGCAGCGCGATCACGCGCAAGTGGGGCGGCGGCGGTTTGCCGGACGGCACGATCAAGCTGCAGTTCGTCGGATCGGCTGGCCAGAGTTTCGGCGCGTTCTTGCCGCGCGGCATCGAAATGCGACTCGAGGGAGATTGTAATGACTACCTCGGCAAGGGTCTATCGGGCGGGCGCATAATTGTTCACCCAAACTCGCGGTCAACTTTTGCCGCGCACGAGAATGTGATCGCCGGCAACGTGATTGGTTACGGCGCGACCGCTGGCGAGATTTTCTTGAGCGGCAAGGTGGGCGAGAGATTCTGCGTGCGTAACTCCGGTGTTGTAGCCGTCGTCGAGGGTATCGGCGACCACGGCTGCGAATATATGACGGGCGGGCGCGTCGTGGTGCTGGGCGAGACGGGGCGCAACTTCGCCGCCGGCATGTCGGGCGGCATCGCCTATATATATGACGCCTATATATATGGCAAAGACGAAACATTCGCTGATCGGGTCAATCACGAGATGGTCGCCTTGCAGCAACCTGACGCCGACGATTTGAATTGGTTGCGAGAGATCGTTACTCGCCACCACGCCTACACGGGTTCGGCGATTGCCAAGAGTATTCTCGGCGATTGGCAGGCACGCTCGAAGTCGTTTATCAAGGTGATGCCGAGTGACTACGAGCGCGTGCTCAATATTCTCGCCGATTCGAGCAATCAGAATCTCTCAGATGAAGAAACAGTGCAGCGAGTGATGGAGTCGGTGCGTGGGTGAGCCGACAGGGTTTTTGAAGTGGGGGCGGACGACTCCCAAGCGCCGAGCGATAGAGGTGCGCGTTGCCGACTGGCGCGAGGTCTACGAACCGTTTAGTCAGAGCGATCTCAATCACCAGGCCGGCCGATGCATGGATTGCGGGATTCCGTTTTGTAACAATGGTTGCCCGCTGGGCAACTTGATTCCAGACTGGAACGACCTGGTCTATGGGGGTCACTGGCGCGAGGCCATTGATCGCCTGCACGCCACCAACAATTTCCCAGAGTTCACGGGCAGGTTGTGCCCCGCGCCGTGCGAATCGGCGTGCGTGTTGGGCATCAATGCCGATCCCGTGGCGATCAAACAGGTCGAGGTTGAGATTATCGATCGCGCCTGGCGCGAGGGATGGGTAACTCCGCAGATCAACTCTGTGAAGTCTGGCAAACGCGTCGCCGTGATCGGATCGGGGCCTGCAGGTCTGGCGGCCGCGCAACAACTCACGCGCGCCGGCCACGATGTGCTCGTGCTCGAGCGCGACGATCGAATCGGCGGATTGCTGCGCTACGGAATACCGGAGTTCAAGATGGAAAAGCAGCACATCGAGAGGCGCATCGAGCAGATGGCAGCCGAGGGCACCGAGTTTCGCACCAACGCGATCGTCGGCGAAGACGTCGACATCGATGTGCTTGTTGCCTCGCACGACGCGGTCGTATTGGCCTGCGGCTCAACTCTCTGGCGCGATCTGAACGTGCCTGGTCGCGAACTGCGCGGTATTCATCAGGCGATGGAGTACTTGCCACCTAGTAACCGAGTGCAAGAGGGTGACATCGAAGCCACAGAAATATGCGCGGCAGGCAAAAACGTCGTGATCATCGGCGGCGGCGATACCGGCGCCGATTGCTTGGGTACTGCCATTCGCCAAGGCGCGGCGTCGATTACGCAACTCGAGATCATGCCGCGGCCGCCCGACGAGCGCGCGTCGAATAATCCATGGCCGCAGTGGAACCTCGTGTATCGCACATCGTCAGCGCACGAAGAGGGCGGCGAGCGAATATTCAGCGTCAACACCGAGCGCTTCGTACCAGATGAAAACGGCAACGTCAGGGCGCTCGTGCTTAACGAGGTGCAACTCGCAAACGGCAAGTTCGAGGCCGTGGCAGGCACCGAACGCGAGTTAGCGTGTGACTTGGTTCTGCTCGCACTCGGTTTCGTCGGACCAGAGAAAGCGTCGTGGCTAGACCAACTCGGCGTCGCCAAGGACGAGCGCGGCAATATCGCCCGCGACGAATCGTTTCAGACAAACGTTCGTGGAGTTTTTGTTGCGGGCGACATGGGCCGCGGTCAGAGCCTGATCGTGTGGGCGATTGCCGAGGGTCGCGCGACCGCTTCAGCGGTAGACAAATTTCTCATGGGTTCAACGACGTTGCCGGCGCCGATCACTGCATCTGCTCGGCAACTCGCGTAGCGGCAAAGCGACAAAGTGCTCTTGTGGTGACTCGGAAAAGAGCAAAATTTCGCCTACGCTAGAGAATTATGATTGCTAGAAATCACTCGGCGCTGTCAGCTTCGGCCGCAATATTAAGCATCGTGCTGCTGATCGCCGCCTGCAGCAGCGACACCTCGGGCACGGCTACCACGATCGTGGCCGTCGGGCCGACAGACTTCGCAACTATTCCGCCGGCGCAGTCGACGCTTCCGATCGTGAACACGACCTTGCCGCCAGGTTCGGTTGGGGTCGAGCAAGAATATGTGGTGCGCCCTGGCGACGGGCCGATCTTGGTCTCCAACCTGTTCGGCGTCAACGTCTCAGAACTGCTGGCGTGGAACGGTCTGGTTTCCTCATCGCAGTTTCCGTATGCTGGCCAAACTCTCAAGATTCCGCCGACGGCGATGGTCAACAACCCGCAGATTGTCATCGCGCCGACAGGCTCGGCCAAGCCGAGCGCTCCCGGTTGCGACCCGCGTATAGCTGGTACCTACAAGATCGCTCGTGGTGACTCGATCTACACCATCCGCAAAAAGTTTTGTGTCTCGCTAGGTTCGCTGCTTGGCGCAAATGGATGGGGCAGTTCGGATGCTTTGATTCAGGCGGGCCAGATCATCAACATCCCCGCCTCGGGCAGTTAGTTAATTTTTAGCGCTGTGTGTTGCGGCGGCGGCGCGCGTGGCGCTCGAATGCCAGATCGATCAGTTCATCAATCAACTGGCTGTAGGTCATGCCGCTGGCCTGCCACAGCTTCGGGTACATCGAGATCGGGGTGAACCCTGGGATCGTGTTGATCTCGTTGCACAGAAAGCCACGACCGCCCTCTTCGTAGAAGAAGTCGACGCGCGCCATGCCCTCGCCGCGCAGTGTGTGGAAAATTACGACGGCTAAGTTCTGTACGACCTCAATCTCGTCTGGCGACAATTTGGCCGGCACGATTAATTTGGCGCCGTCGGTTACATATTTGTCTTCGTAGTCGTAGAACTCGTTACCAGGGATTATCTCGCCGGGCACCGAAGCGCGAGCGTCGATGTTGCCAAGCACCCCAACTTCGATCTCGCGACCGCGAACTGCTTCTTCGATTAATACCCACTCGTCGTAGGCGAGCGCGCGGTCAACGGCCCTACGCACCTCGGCAAAGTTGACCGCTTTCGAAACGCCTACCGACGATCCCATGTTGGCGGGTTTGACGAACACGGGCAGGTCGAGGGTGTCGATGGCGTGATGGAGCGCGGCATCTGTAATGTGCTGCTCGCGCAGCGAAACAAACTTTGGTTGCGGTATCGAGTTGGCTTGCAAGATCTGTTTGGTGAGCCCCTTGTCCATCGCGACGGCGCTGCCGAGCACGCCTGTGCCGACATATGGGATGTTGGCGAGTTCGAGTACGCCTTGCATCGTCCCGTCTTCGCCGAGCGGGCCGTGCAATAGGGGCAACACGACGGTGCGTTCCTCGCGGCGAACCTGCTCGACGATTGGGGTGATTGAAGTTGGCTCGCCTTCGGCGACGAGCGAACTGCCGATGTGTTCTGCGCCGCGCTCGAGGGCCGCCATCGCAGCTGTCGCCGTGACCCACTTGCCTACTCTGGTGATGCCGATTGCGGTAACGCGGTAGCGAGCCGGGTCGAGTGCGCGCAAGACGTGCGCCGCTGTCACGCAACTAACGTCGTGCTCGGCCGACTCGCCGCCGAACACGACGATTACGTGCGTGCGCTGACTGTTTAGCAAATTCATTTAAAAATACCGTACTAGAAATATCGCGCTTTCGGTAGGGTTTATGTATGCGCTTCATGGCAACTGATGTTGCGATGGCGATCGGCGGCCAACTCGTCGGACAAAATGCCCACCTTGATGGCGTCAGTTTTGATTCTCGTTCGCTGAAACCCGGACAACTTTTTGTACCGATCGTTGCCGAGCGTGACGGCCATGATTTTATTTCGGCTGCTCTTGCTGCTGGCGCGGGTGCGTACCTGACGAGCCGCGAGCCAGACGGCCGCACCGCCATCGTCGTGCCCGACACTTTGCAGGCGCTGATTCAACTCGGTGCGTGGGCGCGACAGAAACTTGACGCCCAGTTGGCGGCGCGCGTGGTCGGCGTGACCGGCTCTGTGGGTAAGACAACGACTAAAGATTTCATCGCTGCCGCACTTGGTTCGCAGTTGCGAGTGAGCGCCAACCTGCGATCGTTTAACAACGATCAAGGTTTGCCGACAACGATTCTCAATTCGCCAGATGATGTCGAGGCGCTGATCGTCGAGATGGGCATGCGCGGCCCAGGCGAGATCGCGCGCCTCTGTGCTGTTGCTAAACCAAATATTGGAGTCGTCACCAGCGTGGCCGAAGCGCACACGCAATTTGTCGGGTCGCTCGACCAGGTCGCCAGCGCCAAAGCCGAGCTCGTGCAGTCGCTGGGTAAAAATGGTTTCGCGATCTTGAATGCCGATGACGAGCGCGTCGCGGCAATGCGCGCGACCACGAGCGCGACCGTGCTCACGTATGGACGCGCTATAAATGCCGACGTGCGCATCGAAACATGTTTGCTCGACTCGAGTGCGCGGGCCACGGTGCAGATCAAGTCGCCGTGGGGTGACTGCGAATACAAACTTGATGTTCCTGGAATGCATATGGCTCTCAATGCCGCCGCGGCGATCGCCGTGGCTGGGGTGATCGGCGTCGACATCCAGACGGCAGCCAGAGCCCTTACGGGCGCCACCGTTTCGCCGATGCGCATGCAATTGCGTGCATTACCGGGCGGCGGCACGTTGCTCGACGACACTTACAACGCCAACCCGTTTTCGATGCGGGCCGCGCTCGACACTCTCGCCGCGCTCAAGTGCGATCGCCGAGTCGCAGTCGTGGGATTGATGGCCGAACTCGCGGACCCCGAATCGCAACATGTACAAATCGTCGACTATGCACGTGAGTTGAAGATCGAACTGATCTCGGTTGGTACTGATCTTTACGGCGCCGTACCTGTCGCGATCGAAGTCGCGTCCGATGTTTTGCGGTCGCTCGGCGCTAACGACGCTGCGCTGGTGAAGGCCTCGCGCGCCGCGCAACTCGAGCGCGTGGTCGTTCTTGCTCTCGGCGGCTAGTCGTTAAGCTCGGCTTGAGTTCGGGTTTCGTCTTGCGCGTCGAGCGCGGCGATGTTGCACCACCACGCCAGCACGGCCGCCCACGCTGAGCCCATGATCAATAGCCACTGTGCGCCGTGTGCATCGATGATCGGACCGAACAACATGTTGCCCAGCGGCACGGTACCGCCGAAGGCCATGAACCACAAGGCCATTACGCGGCCGCGAACTTCGGGCTCGAGCCTGTTTTGCAAAACTGTCAGCATCGACGTGGTTGTAAAAAAGTAGGCGAAGCCGAGCGCGAAACCGAAGATAAATGCTGGCAGTGGCGAGCGCGACAGCGCGAAACACATCATGCTTGCGGCGAAGCCGGCGAAGCCGTATCGAATCAAAGTCCGCTTGTCGAAGCGAACGCACACCGTGCCGATTGCTAACCCGCCGAGCGCCGCGCCCAGACCCCATGTCGCGTACAGCCACTTATATGTAATTCCGCTCTCGTCGATACCGAAGTTGAGTCGGGCAACGGCGGGGAAGAGCCCCACATATGGCAGGCTCAAAAGCGAAAACGAGGCGAGGGCTAGCAACAGCCTGCGCACGACGGCCCGCTCGCGCGCGATTTGTAGGCCGCGCGTGAATCGGCGCCAGCCCTTGGTGGGATCGACGGCAATTATCGGAAATTTGATACTCAGCAGCGCATAGATCACGAACAGGTAGGTGGCAGCGTTGATGAAAAAAAACTGTGCGGTAGTCACGCCCCACTGCGATAGCACCGCGACGATTATCGGGCCGATAACTCGCGAGCCGTTGATCGCAGTTGAGTTCAACGAGATCGCCCCGCCGATATCTGCTGGCCGCACCATCGAGGGCAAGATCGCCGACCACGCCGGTGCGTTCAGCGCGTTGCCTACGCCAACGCCGAGGGCCGCAACAAACAACATCCAAAAAGCGGGGGTGCCGAGCGCCAGTACCGCCAGCGCGCAAGAGAACAACAACTGCGTTGCCTGCATCGAAATTAGCCACCTGCGCCGATCGAAGCGGTCGGCTAGTACGCCGGCCGGAATAGAAAGCAAAAGTAGAGGCCCGAGTTGGGCGAATATCAGTAGCCCAACGAGAGATGCGCGCCCCGTGCGGTGATAGATGTACGCGGGAAGCACCACGTTTTGCATCCATGTGCCGATGTTTGACAAGAACGAGCCGCACCACATGTACCTGAAGTCGCGGGCCGCGAGCGCTGATCTGGCGCTGCCGGGGCGGTGCGGATTGCCGTCGTCGATCAGTAAATTTGGTTTATCATCTGTCATATGAGCCAAGTGGACGCTACAACTACTCCGTGGGCGCCAGCGACACGTGACCTGTCTTGTTCGTCACCCCGCGGTATTTTTAGCGAGTGCCCGCACTGCGGTTCCGATCTGTACCCAGAGCACGCGCATTATCGGTGCGCAACGTGCGGCTGGCGCGATTCTTGCTGCGACTAAAGCGCCGCGTTGTTATTTAGCGCTTTAGTGCTGTCAACGGCTCGACGAATTCGTATTTGAGTTCTGTCGCGACCGGTTCGTTAGTGACGTGGCCGTCAACTGTGTTCACGCCGTGGCGAATCGGTTCGCTGTGTTGCGCGGCACCGAGCGCGCCGAGGCGAGCAATTTCGATTTGATAGGGCAGAGTTGCATTGGTCAGCGCGTAGGTGCTGGTATACGGCACGGCGCCTGGCATGTTGCCGACGGCATAGTGCACGACACCGTGCATCTCGTAGATCGGATCGCTGTGAGTTGTCTCGTGCGTTGTCTCAACGCATCCGCCCTGATCGACGGCGACGTCGACGATCACGGAGCCGCGCTTCATTAGCCTGACCATGTCGTCGGTGACGACAATCGGCGCGCGCGCGCCCGCAATTAAAACGGCGCCAACAACGAGATCGGCGTCGACGAGCGCGCGTTCAATTGAGCCGCGGTTAGAAGCAATCGTCGTCGTGCGTCCGACGCAAATTTGATCGAGATGCCTGAGGCGGTCAAGGTTCTTGTCGAGGATGCTGACCTCGGCCAACATCCCGGCCGCAATCCAGGCGCTGTTGTATCCAACATTGCCTGCGCCGATGACCACAACCTTGGCGGGGCGCACGCCCGGTGCACCGCCCATCAAAACACCGCGGCCGCCCTGGGGGCGTTCGAGAAATCTTGCGCCGGCCTGCGTTGCTAGTCGACCGGCGATCTCACTCATCGGTGCGAGCAGGGGCAACGAACCATCTGGAAGTTGCACAGTCTCGTAGGCGATCGAAGTGGTCTTGGCCTTGAGCAATGCCTCGGCAACTTTTGGGTACGCGGCTAGGTGAAGATATGTGAACAACGTCAGGTCGTCTCGCAGGAAGCCGAACTCTTCGGCCTTGGGCTCTTTTACTTTGACAACCATCTGTTGCCCCCACGCGTCTGCGGCCGTCGGCACAATGGTTGCCCCTGCGGCGACGTAGTCGCCGTCCGCAAGCGATGCAGCCTCGCCAGCACCCTTTTCGATGAACACCTCAATGCCGAGCCGTTCAAATTCGCGAACCCCATCTGGTGTGATCGCAACTCGGCCTTCGGAGGCCTTAATCTCTTTGGGAACGCCTAGGGTTTTGATTGCGGGAGCGCCATTGCTCATCTCATATGTATAGCCGATATTTCTAGCCGATGGCCTGGATTGGTTAGTGTTGAGTCATGAAATCATTCAATAACTTCATCAACGGCGAAGAAGTACCAGCTAGAGACGGCGCAACGACCCCGGTAATCGACCCAAGTACTGGCAAGCAATACGCGACTGCCGCACTTTCGCGCGAGGGCGACATCGACGACGCGATGACGGCCGCCGCCACCGCCTTCGAGTCGTGGAAGCACTCGACGCCATCGATGCGCCAAAAGGCGATCAACGACATCGCCGACGTGATGGAAGCAAACATGACCGAGCTGATCGAGGCCGAAATTGAGAACACCGGAAAGCCTCGGGCGATTACATATTCAGAAGAAGTGCCACCGATGTTGGATCAGATTCGATTCTTCGCCGGCGCCGCGCGCAATCTTGAGGGCAAGAGCGCGGGCGAGTACATGAATAACTTCACCTCGTACGTTCGCCGCGAACCGATCGGAGTATGCGCGCAGGTCGCGCCATGGAACTATCCGTTGATGATGGGCGTGTGGAAGTTCATCCCCGCGATCGCCGCTGGCAACACGTCGGTGCTCAAGCCGAGCGACACCACGCCAGCATCGACTGCTCTAGTTGCCAAAATGTGCGCCGAAGTTTTACCGCCGGGCGTCTTGAACGTGATCTGCGGCGACCGCGATACGGGCCGCGGCATGGTCAGCCACCAAACGCCGAGCATGGTCTCGGTTACTGGTTCGGTGCGCGCTGGCATGGAGGTCGCCGAGGCCGCCTCGAAGAGTCTCAAGCGCGTCCATCTCGAACTGGGCGGCAAGGCTCCTGTAATTATTTTCGACGACGCCGACATCGACCTCGCCGTCGAAACGATTGCGATGACCGGTTACTTCAACGCCGGTCAAGACTGCACGGCGGCAACGCGCGTGATCGCCGGACCAAAAATTTACGGTGACTTCGTGGCCGCACTCGCCGAGCAGGCCCGCAAAACCAAAACCGGTAAACCAGACGAAGATGTTTTGTACGGCGCGCTCAACAATTCTGGCCATCTCGGCAAGGTCAGCGGATTCATTGATCGCGTACCGAAGCACGCCAAGATCGTCGCCGGCGGGTCAAAGATTGGCAACGAAGGGTTTTTCTTCGAACCAACAGTTGTCTGCGATCTGAGGCAAGACGACGAGTTGATCCAAAGTGAAATCTTTGGACCAGTGATCACTGTGCAGATGTTCAGCGACGAAGAAGAAGCGCTGAAGTGGGCCAACGGCGTCGAGTACGCGCTGGCCTCGTCGGTCTGGACCCGCGACCTGGGCAAAGCGATGCGCATGACCAAGAACCTCGATTTCGGCTGCGTGTGGGTTAACACCCACATCCCAATGGTGGCCGAAATGCCCCACGGCGGATACAAGAAGTCTGGATACGGCAAGGATCTCTCCGCCTACGCTCTTGATGATTACACGCGCATCAAGCACGTGATGATCAACTTGCAGAGTTAAGGGAAAAAATGGGGGAAGCGGGCGAACGGGGTTCTGTCGAGTTAATTGGCGTGAGCAAAAATTACGGTGACGTCAAGGCCGTCGACAGCATTGACTTGCAGGTTAAGCCCGGCGAGTTTCTCTCGCTGCTCGGCCCGAGCGGCTGCGGTAAAACCACGACACTGCGAATGTTGGCGGGGTTCGAACAGCCCGACGCCGGATTCATCAAAATCAGCGGTGTCGAGGTGCAGGGCGTGCCCCCGCACAAGCGCGATGTCAACACGGTGTTTCAGCATTACGCTCTCTTCCCACACATGAGCGTCGCCGAAAACGTGGCCTACGGTTTACGCCAAAAGGGTGTCGCTAAGTCGGAAATCAGCACCCGTGTTTCAGAGGCACTCGACATGGTGCAGATGTCGAAACTAGGCGAGCGCAAACCGCGCCAACTTTCTGGCGGTCAGCAACAGCGCGTCGCTGTCGCTCGTGCCCTTGTCAACCGACCAGGAATCTTGCTGCTCGACGAGCCGCTCGGCGCGCTCGACCGCAAACTGCGCGAAGAGATGCAGATCGAACTGAAGCTGTTGCAAAGCCGCCTCGGCATCACATTTATTTTCGTAACGCACGATCAGGAAGAGGCAATGTCGATGTCTGACCGCATCGCGATCATGCTCGACGGTCATGTCGAGCAACTCGGCGACCCCGAGACCGTCTACGAGCACCCGACTTCCGCGTTTGTCGCCGGTTTCGTCGGGCGCAATAATTTCTGGCAGGGCGTCGCCACTGAACTTGGCGCAACGTCAGACACGGGTGTTGTGTTCGTCGCCACGAGGCCAGAAGAGAACGTGCCAAACGGCGAGGCCGCGTTGTCTGCGGTGCGCCCGGAGTGCATCCGCCTTACGGCCGAGCGGCCCACCGAGGTGACGAACTGCGTGTCTGCCAAGGTGGCAGGCGTGGCCTATTTCGGCGATGTCTTGCAATATGTTGTGACGACGGGCGAGCGTGATATTTTGGTACTCGTGCCGCGCGCCAACCTTGCTCGCTTTGAAGTCGGTGACAGCGTCTGGTGCGGTTGGTCGGCCGACGACGTCTATTTGTTCTCGGCTCGTCAAGCGGGCGTCGTGCTCGCAGATGCCTCGTAGCGGTGTAATCAGAAGTAGCAAATTAATTTTATAAGACAACTGAATAGGAGAAAGATCATGGGCAAACAACTAAACATGCTGGCACCAGAAGCGTTTCGCGAGAAACTGTCGCGTCGCGCATTTCTAAAGATCGGCACGGTCTCTGCAGGCGCCGCGTTTGTTCTTGCAGCGTGCGGTGGCTCTGATAGTGACACCGCGGCAACCGACAGCACGGTTGCCCAAGGTAGCGATGATGAGGGCCTCGCGTCTGGCGACTGGAGCCGCGTCATCAATCAGGCCTCGGGCACTTTGGCCATGTACACATGGGGCGACTACAACGACCCAGCGCTCGTCGGTGCGCTTGCCGAATCGACGCTGGGCGTGACGATGAAGGTCGATTACTTCGCCAGCAACGAAGACCTGATAACTAAGTTGGCCGCCGGCGCGGGCAACAGCGGTTTCGACATCGTCGTGCCGACGGGGCCATACGTCCCGCAGATGATCGAGAAGGGCTTGCTGCAAAAACTCGACAAGTCGCTGCTCCCTAATCTCTCTAACGTCGACCCGCTGTACCTCGGCCAAGACTGGGACACAGCCAATGACTACTCGGTTTGCAAGAACTGGGGCACGACGGGCTACTTCTACGATTCGTCGAAAATCTCGACCGAGATGACGACATGGCAAGACTTCATCGACGTGTGTATGGGTGAGGCCAGCGGTCAGTGTGCCGTAATAGACACTGCTCCAAACTTCTGCGGCATGTATTTCTGGGCCAACGGAATTGACTGGAACACCGAGGACGTCGCCCAACTCGACGCCTGCGAAAAGTTTCTGGTTAACGACTTTGCCAAGCACATTAAGGCGTTCGACAGCTACCCAAGCACAAAATTGGCCGAGGGTGCGTACTCGATTGCGATGGCATGGAACGGCGACGCCCGCCAGGCGTACTTGCGCATTGCCGATGCTGGCGGTAATCCAGACGACTGGAAGTGGGTGCTCGGAAGCCCGAATACCGAACTGTGGATGGATAACTATTGCATTCCTGTCGGTGCACCAAACCCAGAGGCGGCGCACGCGTGGATTAACTGGGACTTGGTTCCAGAGATCTCGGTGCAAGACCTCTCTTACCACGGCTACAACACCGGCATGAAGAACATGAGTGCGTTAATCGCCGAGATTGCCCCCGACCTCGCCAAGCCAGAGATGATCTTCTTCGGTGACGACCAGGTCAAGACGATGCAGACGCAAGTGATCAACACGTCGATCGACCGCCTCGTCGACATCTTGAACAAGTCCAAGGCTCAGGCGGGGGGCTGATCAAGTTTGACCCTCGCGGTCGGTGCAACGATTCGCAGAAGGCGGCGCGCGCCGAAGTATCTGCTCGCGCTGCCCTCGATCATTTGGTATCTGCTGTTTTTCGGCATGCCGATCGCGTTCATCGTCGTTTATTCGTTCGGAACAAAGGACCCAACAAAACTAATCCCCGTTGACTTCAGTCAGCTATCCGGGCAAAGTTACGGCAAGGTCTTTGACGAAACTTTCTTCAGAACGTTTCGGGCGACGCTGCGAATTTCGGTGTTGGCAACCGTGCTGTGCCTATTGATCGGTCTGCCAGTCGCCTACTTCGCGGCGTTCAAGGTTGCCGAGCGCTGGAAGGCGGTGATCCTGGCGCTCGTCGTCGTGCCGAGCTTCACGAGTTTCTTGATTCGCACCGTCGCCTGGCGCATTCCGCTCGCACCTAACGGAACGTTCTCGAAATGGCTCGTTGAAATGGGGTGGATTGGAAGTCAGGGCATCCAAATTCTCGAAACGCCGACGGCCGTGCAGATTGCGATCGTTTACAACTACCTCGGGTTCATGATCCTGCCGCTGTTCGTGGCCCTTGACCGCATCGATGTGCGGATGCGCGAGGCCAGTAAAGATCTCGGCGCTGGCCGCGTTGCCACCTTCTTCAGCGTGACGCTGCCGCTCGCCGCGCCGGGCATAGCCGCGGGCGTTTTACTCACGTTCATCCCAATGTGCGGCGACTTTGTAACGGCCACCGTGCTCGGTGGCGCCAAGGGCAACATGATCGGGGCGATGATCGCATCGCAATTCAGCGGTGCGCAGAACTGGCCGCTCGGTTCGGCGATGGCGATCTTGATGATCGGCGCAGTGCTCCTGACTTTGCTCGTCGGCGCCGTGATCGTGTGGTTGGTGCCGCGTCTAACGCAACTATTTACGCCGCTAACGCAATACGAGAGGCGCATGATTCACTCGCGATCGGCGACTAAGGCCGCCCACGATTACCGCCGCCCACTGGTTCGATTTCAGGTGCTCTCAAAATTGCTCGGGTTGTGGACCGGTCTCGTTCTCCTATTCCTGTTTATCCCGATCCTGCTCGTTATCTTGCACTCGTTTAACTTTGGCGAATCGTTCACAATTTGGTCGGGCAGGATGAGCACGAAGTGGTGGGGCGAATTATTTGATGGACCCGTGGCAATTTCGGTTGTGGCTTGGTTCGTGGCGATAATTGGCGGCGGCCTAATCGCGCGCAAGGTGTTGCAGCGATACACCGATGTGCCCAAGAGAGTGCTGAGTTGGATCGGGCCTGCGTCGTTCGCCCTCGCGGCGATTGTCAATGGGTTGAGCACTGATTGGTACCGCGGCATCTTTGACTTCGTAGGTGTTGGCGACTCGATTCGCAACTCATTTATCGCCGCGATCGGCGCAACCGTGATCGCGGTGATCTTGGGGGGCACATCTGGCGTGGCGCTCGCGCGTCGCCCGGGCAACTGGACAAAAGTTTTCATGGCCACCATCTTCTTGATTCTCGTTACGCCAGAGATCATGGATGCGATCGCGCTGACGACTTGGTTCCCGCGCATCGGCGGTATTCCGATACTCGGTTATCCGTTCAAGAACGGGTGGGGCCCATTCAATGGCGGCATCAATAAGTTGTGGGTCGGGCAGTCGCTGTACGCAAGCGCGGTCGTGACGTTGATTGTTCGCGCGCGCCTAGCGGGCCTCGACGAATCTCTCGAAGAGGCTGCAGCAGACCTCGGCGCTCCACCGGCGCGCGCTTTCAGGCAGATCACGATGCCGCTGATCTCCCCGGCGCTCATCGCAGGTGGCCTGCTTTCGTTCGCCCTGTGCCTCGACAACGCCGTTATCTCGACGTTGATTAGCGAGGCCGGCTCGACGACCTTCCCCGTCGCGCTATTGGGCGCTACGAAGAGCACTATCAAGCCGTTCTGGGGTGTCGGCGCCGCGTTGCTATTCGTTGTCACGCTGAGCGCGCTGTGGTTTGTCGCGGTGGTTCTACGCCGTAGCGGTCAATCCACTAACAAAATTGCGGCCACGCTCACCGGCGGCTCCTAAACGCGCGTTTCGACGGAGCCAAGCTATGTTCCTCGTTCACTGATGTCTGCATTCGAGAGAGATCATTACGAAGTCTTAGGAATTGGTAAAACGGCGGGCAAAATTGATATTCGCAATGCCTATCGTAAATGTGCTCGCGAAGCCCATCCCGACACTGCGCCGGGTTTTACGCCGGGCTTTGCGGCTGGCTCGACAACGAATGCCTCGGCGCGCATGGCCGAAATCTCGCAGGCGTGGGCGGTGTTGTCAGACCCCGTGCGGCGGAGCCAGTACGACGCGGTATCTGCCAGCGAGACTGAAACTAGCGAGACTGAAACCGAAAGAGAAACCTGGCAGTTTGTCGAACGCACCAAGTTTCCGTGGCGCTTGATGCTCGTACTCCTTTTTGTTGGCATCATCGTCGTGTTGGTTCTTGACGCGACGAGTCAGCCTGCAGTTCCTGCTGGCCCCGATGGTTTGCTGCGCTCTGGCTCGTGCATTGTTATAGACGCCAATCTCGCCGCGGTTGAGGTGCGCTGCGAGGATGCTCACGATGGGGTTGTGCGGCAACTCGTCGGTTTCGATACGGTGTGTCCGAGCGACACTGAGGCGATCAGGGATCGCCAAGGCATGGGCCTGGCCTGCGTTGTCCGTAACTAGTGTCTCCGCTAGTCTTTGGGCTCTCGGGCGGTTAGCTCAGTCGGAAGAGCGCCACGTTCACATCGTGGAAGTCGTGGGATCGAGGCCCATATCGCCCACTAGTTGTAGTTCTGGATTGCCGGCTATCACATATCACATATTGAAAACGAATAGTGAGTAAAGTTTTAGCGTGTCCAAGCAGTGCGAACGACCGGTGTGTTCTGGCCCCGCCGAGGTGTTGTATGGCTTTGATTCGAGCCAACTCTTGGTGTGGCTCGAGAAGGGTCCGATGCCTGTTGGATCGCGCGCTAACGCGCTGTGTCGCCGTCATGCCGACGCGCTGACCGTGCCCAAGGGTTGGTCGATAGACGACCGCCGCGAGGCCGCTCCGCGATTATTTAGCGCACCGGCCAGAGCAAAGGTCGTCGATATCGCGCCGGCTCGGGGCAAAAGAGAGAAGATCACACCCGCGCCAAAACCAGAGTCGTTTGACGATGTCGAAGTGTCGGCATTTAGCGTTGATACGGCGACGAGACATCCGGCCGCCACCGAACTTGCCGGGGCTGCACTTGCTGAAACCAAAGCGATCGCGTGGACTCCGCAGTTCGACAAGGAAGACGACCTCGGTGGCGTGTTACGCCCTAGGGGCAGATTGATGAGCCGTGCGTTTGGTCTTGACGACACCAAAACAAATTTGCGTATCGTGCGGCCAGACGACGGTTATTTCGACAATGACGGTGCCGAACTTGATAGTGGCGATCTTGAGCGCGAGCCGTTCAACGAAAACGATATTCCGTAACTATTTGTGGATGTAACGGCATCCTTAGACGCGCCTGTGGCCAGCGCGGCGATGTACGAGGTGGTGCGCGACTTGGCCACGTATCGAGAGTGGTTAGACATCGTGCACGGCGTGCGGGTTGATGAGACCCAGGCGGGCGAGGATTGCGCGTGGGTCGTCGAATTACGCGGCAAGGTCGGGCCATTCGCCCGCTCAAAGCGGCTGCGGATGGTGCGTGCTAGTGACCAAAGCCCTGGCTCTGAAAGTTCTGGCAAGGTCGTGTTTGAGCGCCGCGAGCTTTCGACGCGTCGCCACTCGCCGTGGGTGCTAACGGCAGACATCGTCGACGCGGCGACGGGTTCAACTCTCAAAATGCACCTGCATTACGGCGGCAAGTTATTTACCGGCTATATGCTCGAGCGGTTACTCGCCGAGCAGATCGGCAAAGGTCGCGAGCGACTACTCGGTCTACTTGTAGGTAATTAGTTTTACGAGCCGCGCTTTGCCGACAGAGCGATCGGCTGTCCCGCCGCGAGTTGGCCGCAGGCCGCATCAATTGATGTGCCGCGGTTGCGACGAATCGTCACATTCACGCGCAAGTCTTCAAGTTGGGCCGCGAAATCGCGCACGCCTTGTGGCGACGTACCGCGAGTCGCGTAGCCGGGCGTGGGGTTTAGCGGTATTAAGTTGACGTGGGCCGAAGGTCTTAGCCGTAGGCAGAGTCGGGCTAACTCGCGCGCGTCGCGCGGCTGATCGTTAACACCTTCGATCATCGCCCACTCAAAACTGATGCGGCGATTCTTCTTGCTCAAATATTCGGCGCAGGCCTCCATCAAGTCGGCGAGCGGGTAGCGCTTATTTATCGGCACGAGTTCATCGCGCAGCGCGTCGCGCGCAGCGTGCAAACTCACGGCCAGGTTGACTGGCAGTGGTCGCTCGGACAGTGTACGAATGCCGGGAATGATGCCGACAGTAGAAATCGTCAGGTGGCGCGCCGAGAGGCCGATGTCGTTGTGCAGTCGTTCAACCGCGCCCCACACTGCCGCTTCGTTGGCGAGCGGTTCACCCATGCCCATGAATACGACGTTGGCAAGTCGTTGCTTGCGCTTGGCGCTTTGGCGCGCGGCATGAATCACCTGTTCAACGATTTCGCCCGTGGTCAGTTGCCGCGTGAACCCCGCCTGACCCGTGGCGCAAAACCCGCACGCCATGGCGCACCCTGCTTGCGTGCTGACGCAAACGGTGGCGCGTTCCTTGTAGTGCATCAAAACTGTTTCGATGGGGTGATTGCCGTTGGTCAAGTTCCACAAGAACTTGACGGTGTCGCCTTTCTCGCTGGATTGCTGCGTTACTGGTGTTAGTGCCGTGGCGAAGTTTTCGTCGATTGAATTGCGCATCGCTACGGGAATTGTCAGCAATTGCGACGGCTCGGCAAACTGCTGATACAGGCCGTCCCAGACTTGCTTGAGTCGGTAGTCGGGCTGACCTACCAATAGCGCGGCGAAGTCTTCGCGGGTCGCGTCGTAAAGGCTTGGCACGCCTACAGGCTATTGGCGCATCGGCTAGGTGCTGGTGCTGGTATTGGTATAGGTGCTGGCGCTTTACAGGTGCGGCGCGGCGAGAGCGGCGTAGTCCTGCATGCGAGCACGCAAAACGTCCAGACTCGCTGTCCAGAATGCTTCGCTAGTGACATCGATGTCGAACGACTGTCCGAGTTGCTCGGCCGTGTCCATGCCCGCGCGCGACAACACGCTGTCGTATCCGCCGCGAAAGCGCTCGGGGTCTTGTTGATAGCGCGCATACAAACCCAGGCCGAATAGCAAACCATACGTGTACGGCCAGTTGTAGAAGTGCGAGCCGTAATAGTGCGGCTTGAGCACCCACATGTGCGGATGGGCGGTCGATTGGTTGATGCCGTTGCCGTACGCGCTGGCCTGCGCATTGAGCATGATCTCGTTGAGTTCGCTCACGCCTAGAGTGCGGCGTTGGCGGCGGGCGAAGACTTCGGTCTCGAACAGAAAGCGGCTGTGAATGTCGACGACAACCTGGGCGGCGCCCTGGAGGTCGACGTCGAGCAGTGCTAGGCGCTCGTCGCCCTTGAGCCGCGAGAGCCCGTCTTCAACAACGAGGGTCTCGCAAAAGATGCTCGCGGTCTCGGCGAGCGCCATCGGCAGGCGCTTTTGCAACGGCGTGCGCTGCGCCAGTTGCGTGTTGTGGTAGGCGTGACCGAGTTCGTGCGCCGTTGTTTGCGCCGAGTCGACGCTGCCACTCCAGTTCAGTAACACGAGTGAGCGGTCGCCAACGAACGACATGCAAAATGCGCCGCCAACTTTGCCGTCGCGCGGTTCGGCGTCGAGCCACTTCTCGTTGATCGAGCGATCTACGAGGCCGGCGAGGTTGTCGCTGTAGGCGGCGAAAGCGCCGCGCACTCGGCTGATGCCCTGGTCCCACGAGATGTCGCTCGAGGTGAAACTGATCGGCGCAAACATATTCCACCACGACAAACCGTTGGCGTCGCCGTTGAGTTGACCCTTGACGCGCATCCAGGCACGAAAGTCGGGCAGCGAGGCGAAGACCGCCGCCTGCATCGCGTCGAACGTGGCGCGACTGACGCTGTTGCCATACAGCGACGCGTCGAGCGGCGACGCCCAGTTGCGTCGGCGGTTGACGATGTTGGCGTCGCCCTTGATGCTGTTCATCGCCGCTGCGCAGGCAACCGCAATTGTCGGCCATGCGCGCATCTCTGCTTCGTAGGCGGCCTTGCGTGTGGCCATGTCGCAGTTGCTGGCGAGGCCGCGAACTGCCGCCATTGGCATCGTCGCAGTGCCGCTCAGCAATTCGACATTGATAGTGAGTTGCGAAGTCATATCGGCCTGCAAGCGACCCCACGAAGAAAGACCCGTCGTGCTCAGTTCGCTGTATAGGCCCTCTTCGGCCTCAGACATTTGGTGCGCGGCGCGCGCGGCAAGTCGTTGCAGCGGTCCGATGTGTTCGCGGGCTTCGTTGCTTACGGTCGCCAGTTCGTCGGCGCCAAGCGAAGCGACCCAGTCGGCGAGGCGTGCCAGCAGCGGCGAGACCTTGGCGTCGAGGGTCTCGAGCTCACTGAGCAAGCCCTGCGCCTTTTCTTGGCGCGAGTCTGTGCTGACGGTGGCGTAAACGTACGCCCCCAAGATCTCAGACTGTTTAACAGTTTCGTTGAAATGCTTGATGATCGTGTCGGCGGCGATACCGTCGGCGCTCGTTACAGGTCGTTGATCGACGGCACGAATGTTGTACTCGTTGAATGCCGCCTCGAGGCGCGTCGCTTCGGCGCCCGCGTGCTCCATCGCATCGGTGAACGATCGGGCGTCGAAAGATTCGTGAACATCGGCGACAGACCAGCGGGGCAGTGCGGCTTTAGAGCGATTTTGCGTTGAGGTCATCGCCTAAAACTACTTGCTCGAGGGGCCGATGTCGCCCACGAACGCGCGTTGCATGTGGTGGGCCGTGAAACCGAGGGTGTTGTACATCGATACCGCGCGAGTGTTCTCAGAGTCGACGAAGAGCATGCCGACTTTGGTCCCCAAATCGCTTAGGTGTTGAAGCCCCGCAACCGTGAGTGCGCGACCCAGACCCTTGCCGCCATGCGTCGGGTCGACGGCAATTACGTATATCTCGCCGAGCACTGGCGTTTTGTCGAGGTGCACCTTTGTCCAGCAAAAACCCGCCAACTGACCATCGATCTCGTGCAGTAAAAAACCGTTGGCGTTAAACCACGGCTCGCGCTCGCGCGACTGAAAAACTTCTCGCGTCCACGCGCCTTGTTCGGGGTGCTCGACGAAAGCGCGGTTGTTAACACTTAGCCACTGCTCTTCGTCTGCTCCAACACGAAACGGTCGAGTTGAAATTAGCGGCGTCTCGTCAATAACTTTGGGCGCGAGCGGCAACGCGACGCGCATCTGCAACATGCTGCGGCCGGTGTCCAGGCCAATGGTTTTGGCAAGTTGGGCGTGAGTCTCGGTTGGTTCAAATACCCACCAGTGCACTTGACCGCCGCCCTCACTCGCGATGATATGGGCGGCCTCGGCCAGCAACTCTGGGCCGATCTCGTGCATCTCGTAACGGTGGTGCGGGTGGACAATTAGGTCGAGGCTCCACGATTCATTGCCGCGCGAAACTTGGCAGTAGGCAACCAAGTGTTCGTGTCCTGCCTGATATGCGAGCAGGCCCGTGAAACCGGGCTGCCCCCCTTGGCGCAGGTCGATCCACAGATGATCGGATAGAGGCCTCATCCCGTCGGCTCGCTCGGCGGCGCTCAATAACTCGTGCACCTCAGACATCTCGGAAGTGGTGCCGTGTCGTTTGATGATCAGCTCGGCCATGCGATTTAGGTTACTAGTGTTGGTGTGATGGTTGCGATGGGTAGTGCCAAACAGCGCGGCGCGCGGGCGACCGAGATTTTGGCGCGTTTGAAGACGATTTACCCAGAGGCAATTTGCGAACTTACTCACGACAGCGCGTTTCAATTGCTGACGGCGACGATCTTGTCGGCGCAATGTACAGACAAGCGCGTCAACATGGTCACGCCAGAATTGTTCGCGCAGTACGAGACAGCTAAAGATCTGAGCGTCGCCGACATCGGTCGGGTCGAAGAGCTGGTGCGATCCACGGGCTTCTATCAAACCAAAGCAAAAAATATCATCGGTATGGCCAGCGCAGTTATGAACCGTTTCGGTGGAGAGGTACCGCGCGAGATCGAAGACCTAATCACTCTGCCAGGCGTCGGCCGTAAGACGGCAAATGTCCTGCGCAGCGTAGTCTTTAAGTTGCCGGGGCTGCCCGTCGATACGCATGTCGGGAGGTTGTCGAGGCGACTCGGACTTACCGATCTGGAAGACGCCGTGAAGGTTGAGTTCGTGCTAAATGAGATGCTGCCGCCGAGCGAGTGGGGCGAATTCAGTCTGCGCTTGATATTGCACGGGCGCCGAATTTGTGACGCCAAGAAACCGCGCTGCGGCGAATGCGAACTTGCTGACATTTGCCCGTCGTCAGAACTGTTGTTAAATAACAAACGTGTAACGAAATCGGTTGCCAAGAAGACTGTTAAGAAGTCGAAATAATTTTGGTCTTGGGGCGGTTTTGTCTAGGATGGAACTTCCAGCCGGTTCTCCAGAACTTGGTTGAAGGTGATAGCGGGTCCGCCGCCCGCTATCGCGTGTCACAAGGCCTTGGGTTTACCCCCAAGGCCTTTGGCATATTTGGGGGTTTACCCCCAACTATTTGGCATATTTGATCTAACCTTCGCCGATGCCTAAACACGAAGCCGGTAACTCTGCGAGCACCGCAGCAGAACTCGCGGCGCTGGCCGACACGATCGAAAGTTGTCGGCAACGACTCGCGGCGCTGGGATTGTCTCGGGCGATGGCGGTGCGCAACGACAAAGACCCCGATGCTGGCGACGACATGCTCTCGGCGATTTACGAAGCCGAGCGCGGTCTCACTAATGCGCACAGGCTCGTGATGCGCGCCGCGCGCTTTGGTCGATAACAGATACCCTTTTGACGTGACTGGGTTGGGCTTACGATGAGAATTTCTCCCACCCGCGACGAGTTTCGTGCGCTCGCCACGCAATATTCGGTGGTACCCGTGTGGGCTGAGGTCTTGGCCGATCTCGAGACGCCCGTTGCCGCGTACATGAAGCTCGTCGGCGACGAACCTGGCTTCTTGCTCGAGTCTGTCGAACACGGCGAACGCTGGAGCCGGTTCTCGTTTGTCGGGCGCAACCCTTTGGCGACACTTTCTCTACGCAACGGCACCATCACGACAAGCGGCTCGTGCCCCGAGTCGATGCCGCGTGACCGGGGCATGTTGGCGGCGATGGAATATCTACTCGCTACGTTTCGTGCGCCGATGTTGCCAGACTTGCCGCCGCTGCAGGGTGGTCTCGTAGGTTTCTTGGGCTACGACATTGTGCGCGAGATTGAACAACTCAAAAACATTCCAAATGACGATCGCCAGTTTCCTGACGCGATTATTAGCATGATCGGTTCGCTGGCCGCGTTCGATCACTGGCGCCAGCGCGCCTACATGATCGAGAGCGTGCCTCTCGTCGGCCTAAACGATGCGCAGATCGACGCCGCCTACGACGCCGCGGTGTTGCGTGCCAAGGCCGCGGTCGCCGACCTAGCGCGACCGCTCGCGTATATCGCCGTCGAACCGCCGCACGTCAGCGACGAGTTGCCGAAACTTGTCTCGTCGATGCCCAACGGCATGTACCAGCGCGCCGTCGAAGTCGCCAAGGAGTACATCCGCAGTGGCGACATCTTTCAGGTCGTGCTGTCGCAGCGGTTCGATTTGCAACTCGACGCCGACCCGTTCGATGTTTACCGCGTGCTGCGCCAGGTCAACCCGTCGCCGTACATGTATTACGTCAAGCAGCCTGAGCTCACGATCGTCGGCTCGTCGCCTGAGCCGATGGTGCAGCTGCTCAACGGCAAGGTCGTGAGTCGACCGATCGCGGGCACCCGCAAGCGCGGACGCGACGACGAACACGACCGTCGACTGGCCGGCGAATTGCGCGAGAATCCCAAAGAGGTAGCCGAGCACATCATGCTCGTCGACCTAGCGCGCAACGACGTCGGGCGCGTGGCCCAATTTGGCAGTATGAATGTCGATGAGCTGATGACGCTCGAGCGTTACAGTCACGTGATGCACTTGACTTCGCAGGTCTCGGCAACTCTTAAGGAGGGTCTCGGTCCGATCGATGTTTTGCGCGCGACCCTGCCTGCAGGCACAGTTAGTGGCGCGCCAAAGGTGCGGGCGATGGAGATTATTGATGAACTCGAACCAGTTAAGCGCGGACCGTATGCGGGCGTTGTCGGTTATGTCGATTTCTCCGGCAACTTAGACACGGCGATCGCGATTCGGACGATGTTCGTCGGGCCGACCACTGCCTCGTTGCAGGCAGGAGCGGGGATAGTTGCCGACAGCGTGCCGGCCGACGAAGACCTCGAGTGCCACAACAAGGCCGCTGCGCTGCTCGCTGCGATTCCGGCCGCGCGCAAGATGACGCAATTGAAGAACTCTCGTGGCTAGTTTTTGGGTGCGTTGCGACCGCGACCTTGTCTCGGTCGTTGGCGTTGATGCCAGATCGTTCTTGCACTCGCAACTGAGCCAAGATATTGCATCGATGAAGGTTGGCGAGGCTCGCGCTTCGTTTATCTTGCAGCCGACGGGCAAGATCGACGCGCTCGTGCGCGTGCGCTGCCTTGCCGACGATTCGTTCGCTCTCGACTGCGAGTCTGGTTATGGCGAAGCCGCCGTCGCACGCCTGCAGCGGTTCAAGATTCGGGTCAAGGCTGAGATTAATTTTGTGCAAACTTCATGTTTTAGTTATCGCGACTGCACGGCGAGCCCGAGCGTTGAAGCGGTAGCGGCGTGGCGTGGCGACGGTTCGGCGTGGGATGTTTTCGATTCTGCGCCGCTGGCAGAAATTGGGGCAGGCACAGATCTGCAATTCGAGTCGGCCCGCATTTCCAGCGCGTGGCCGCTGATGGGCGTCGACATCACGACCGAGATGATCCCCGGCGAGACGGGCATTACTGATTGCGCCGTGAGTTTCACTAAGGGCTGCTATCCGGGCCAAGAACTCGTCGAGCGCATGGATAGCCGCGGCACCAGAGCGCCGCGCGCGCTGCATGTGATTACCGCCACGCCGCAAACGCTGCCCGGTGATGTAGTCGTGCTCGATGGCGCCCCAGTCGGCACATACACATCGGTGGCGGATCTGTTTGGCCTGGCACTGATCAAGCGCGGTACCGATATCTCGCGGCTGTAGATTCGTAACACACGGTCGCCGCAAGGGGTCGAGCCCCTAAACTGAGTGAATGACATACATCTACGCCTTTGACCACAAGCACCGCAAGTCTCCGATGAGCATGAAAGATCTGCTCGGCGGTAAGGGCGCCAACTTGGCCGAGATGATGAGCGTGCTGAAATTGCCGGTGCCGCACGGCTTCACGGTGACGACCGACGCCTGCAGCGACTACATGCGCGGCGGTTGGCCCAAAGCTCTCGACAAAGAACTCGCCGCGCAGGTGGCGATTCTTGAGCGCAAGATGAAGGCCCGTCTCGGCGACCCAGATTCGCCGCTGCTGATCTCGGTTCGTTCGGGCGCCAAGTTTTCGATGCCCGGCATGATGGACACGGTTTTGAACCTAGGCCTCAACGACCGCAGCGTCGAGGGTCTCGCCAAGAGCACCAACGACGCGCGCTTTGCGTACGACTCATACCGCCGTTTCATCTCGATGTACGGCCGCATTGTGCTCGGCATCGAGGGCGTCAAGTTCGAGCATCCGTTCGAAGAAGCCAAGAAGTTGGCGGGCATCACCAACGATGCTGAGATTTCTGCCGATGCCTTGAAGTCGCTTTGCGAGACCTACAAGCGCGTTGTCAAAACCGAAATCGGTCGCGAGTTTCCACAAGAGCCAGCCAAGCAACTGCGCGGCGCGGTCGAGGCCGTGTTCCGCTCTTGGAATGGGGCCCGCGCGATTGCTTATCGCGTGCGCGAAAAGATTAGCCACGATCTCGGAACCGCGGTCAACGTGCAGGCAATGGTGTACGGCAACCGCGACAGTAACTCTGGCACCGGCGTCGGGTTCACGCGCAACGCCGCCACGGGCGAGAACAAGCCATACGGCGATTTTCTCGTCAACGCCCAGGGCGAAGATGTCGTTGCGGGCATTCGTAACACCGAAGACCTCAACGCGATGAAGCGCAAGTTTCCTAAGGCCCACGCCGAACTGATGACGATTTTTGAGCGCCTTGAGCGCCACTACACCGACATGTGCGACACCGAGTTCACTATCGATCAAGGCAAGTTGTGGATGTTGCAGACCCGCGTTGGCAAGCGCACGGGCGCCGCGGCCTTGAAGATGGCCGTCGACATGACTTCGCCGACCGGCAAGGGCAAGACGGCCTGGAAGATTTCGAAGCGCGAGGCGTTGATGCGCTCGAGCGCCGAGCACCTAGATCAGGTATTGCACCCCCAGTTTAAAAATAAGGTCAAGGCGTTGGCCAAGGGTCTCGCCGCTTCGCCCGGCGCGGCCGTCGGTCGCGTTTATTTCACCGCCGACGATGCCGTCGATGCCGCGGCGCGTGGCGAGGCAGTGATCTTGGTGCGCAACGAGACCAGCCCAGAAGACGTTCACGGCATGATGGTTGCCAAGGGTATTCTCACTAGCCGTGGTGGCCTCGTCAGTCACGCCGCGGTTGTGGCTCGCGGTTGGGGCACGCCAGCAATCGTCGGTGCCGACGCGGTGCACATCGACGGCCGTAAGTTTTCGGTCGGCGCCACGATAGTCAAGCAGGGCGACGTAATATCTCTCGACGGCACGACGGGCGAAATCATGGTCGGCGAAATGTCGCTGACCGCCGCCGAGCCGCCAGCCGAGTTTTTTACGATCCTGAAATGGGCCGACGAGATTCGCAAGGGCAAGATGAAGGTACGCGCCAACGCCGATACCGGCGAAGACGCAGCCAAGGCCCGCGAGTACGGGGCAGAGGGCATCGGTTTGTGTCGCACTGAGCACATGTTCTTGGCGCCAGATCGCCTGCCAATCGTGCGCCGCATGATCTTGGCCGACACGCCTGCCGAAGAAGATGCCGCGCTCGAAGAGTTGCGCATCGCCCAAAAGAAAGACTTCGCCGAGATCTTGCGGGAGATGTCGGGTCTGCCCGTGACGGTTCGGTTGCTCGACCCGCCGCTGCACGAGTTTTTGCCGCGAGTCGATGAACTCGAGATCAAGAAGGCGACGGTCGGGCTAAGCGCCGAAGAAAATAAGTTGATCGCCGCCGCCCGCGCTTGGGCAGAAGTCAACCCGATGCTCGGCACCCGCGGCGTGCGCCTCGGCGTGGTCAAGCCAGGGCTATACGCGATGCAAGTGCGTGCACTCATGGAAGCAGCCGATCAAGTTGCCACAGAGGGTTATCAGCCGGTTGTCGAAGTCATGATCCCTTTGACGGTTACTCGCGAAGAACTTGCACTTGCCCGCTCGTGGGTCGAAGCAGTGTTGCACGAGCATTCGCGCAAGCCGAAAGCCAAGACTAAAGCGAAATTAAAAAAGAAGTCGACGCGACCGAAAGTTACGATCGGCACGATGATCGAGACGCCGCGGGCTGCGTTAGTCGCTGGCGAGATGGCCGAAGTTTCGGACTTCTTTAGTTTCGGCACCAACGACCTCACGCAGATGACTTTTGGTTTCAGTCGCGACGATGTGGAGAGTCGGATGATGCCGGCGTACCTCGAAGCCGGTCTACTCAAGCGCAACCCGTTCGAAACGATCGACCAAGTCGGTGTCGGCGAACTCGTCGAGATCGCCGCCAAGCGCGGCCGCAAGGCCAAGCGTGGTCTAAAACTTGGCGTGTGCGGTGAGCACGGCGGTGACCCAGAGTCGATCGCATTTTTCTATCGTGCTGGGGTTGATTATGTGAGTTGCTCGCCGTATCGTATTCCGATAGCCCGACTTGCGGCAGCGCAGGCGATCATCGGGGGAAGTAAAATTGAAACGAAATAGTTTCGTTTCGCCGTTTCCCGCGGATCGAGAGAAAGCAGCTAGATGCTCGTATTAGAGGCCCAAAAGAACTAAAATTTTGTTGATATCACCGTCCCAGCGTGGGGTTGGCCGATGTTGCTTGGTGTCATCGTGACGTTGTTGCTGGTCGATTTGCTGGTGTTCCACCGTAAGGCACACGTCGTCGAAATGCGTGAGGCAGCAATCGAGTCGGCCGTGTGGGTTGGCATGGGACTGGCGTTCACCTTTGTAATTGGGTTCATGTTCGAGCGCGCGGCGGCAGTTGAGTACATCAGCGGATATCTCATCGAGAAGAGCCTGAGCATCGACAACGTGTTCGTCTGGGCGATGATCTTCGCGCACTTCAAGGTGCCGCGGCAGTACCAGCACCGCACACTGTTCTGGGGTATCTTCGGCGCCTTGGTGATGCGATTTATTTTCATCCTTCTGGGTGTTGCCATCATCGAGCGCTTCAGTTTCATGCTCATCGGGTTTGGTGCATTCCTCATCTACACGGGAGTCGGTGTCTTTAAGTCTGGTGGCGACAGCCATGCTGACCCTTCGAATACTCGCACGATGCGCCTCTTTCGTCGGTTCGTGCGGAGCACCGAAGAATTCGATGGGCAGAAGTTATTTACCAAGGTCAATGGTAAGCGCCTAGCCACACCGCTGCTCGCGGTGCTTGTCGTGATCAAAGTGTCCGACCTGATCTTCGCCGTCGACTCTGTGCCGGCGATACTTGCGGTGAGCCGTGAGCAATACATCGTGTTCGCGGCCAATGCGTTTGCAATTCTCGGGCTACGCGCGCTCTACTTTTTGTTCGCCGATCTACGCGAAAGATTCCGCTATCTTAAACTCGCGATCTCGGTACTTCTCGTTTATGTCGGCATCAAGATGATCATCGCCTATTGGTACCACATTCCGACCGTGGTGTCGCTCGGTTTCATCTTTGCGACGATCACTACGGCGATCGTCGCTTCCGTCAGCTACGACCGTAAGCACAGGCACGGGCAAGATGCCGGGCACGAGCACAAGCACAAGCACTAGCCTTCGCGTGTGGCAATTGCCGAAGACGATATTGAAAGACTCCGCGACACTGTCTCGCTAGTCGACATTGTTCAGGGCTATGTGCCCTTGCGTCGTGTCGGCCGCAACTGGGTCGGGCTGTGCCCTTTTCACGCCGAGAAGTCTGGTTCGTTCAACGTCCGCGAAGAGACGAAGCGCTACCGCTGCTTCGGCTGCGGTGCTGCGGGCGACGTCTTCAAGTTCGTTCAAGACATGGAGCACGTTGATTTCGTCGGAGCGGTAGAGCATCTGGCGAGCAAGGCGGGGATAACCCTCACCTATACGACCGGCGGCCAGGGCAAGGATCGCCAGCGTCGTAAGCAACTAATCGAGGTGATGGGCAAGGCTGTCGACTGGTATCACGACAGGCTTTTAAGTGGCACAGACGCCCGATTGGCTCGCGAGTATTTACGCAACCGTGGACTGTCTGGTGATATTGCCAGACAATTCAGAATAGGTTGGGCGCCAGACGATTGGGACGCGATGAGTCGCGATCTAGGCGTCTCAATTGAGATGCTCAAAGAGGTCGGCCTCGCATTCATCAACAAACGCGGCAAGGCTCAAGATTCATTTCGGGCCAGAATTTTGTTTCCTATATATAGCGACATCGGCGAGCCGGTGGCGTTCGGCGGTCGGATCTTGCCTGGCAGCACCGACCCGGCGAAGTACAAGAACTCCTCCGAGACGACGATTTACGCGAAGTCAAGAACCCTTTACGGGTTGAACTGGGCGAAGTCTGAGATCGTCACCGCCGACGAGGTGATCGTCTGCGAGGGGTACACCGATGTAATTGGTTTTCACCGCGCCGGCATCAAACGTGCGGTAGCGACTTGCGGCACCGCTCTGACAGAAGAGCACGTCCGACTACTGAAGAGATTTGCTAACAAAGTTGTGCTGGCGTTCGACGCCGACGCGGCTGGTCAAGGGGCGGCTGAACGTTTCTACGAGTGGGAGAGCCGCTACAAGGTGCAGGTAAGCGTGGCGCAGTTTCCTGAAGGTAAAGACCCGGGCGAGATGGCCTCGAGCGATCCCGCAGCGTTGGTGGCTGCAGTCGCTAACGCCAAACCGTTTCTCGGTTTCCGCTTGCAACGCGTGCTCAATGCCGGATCGATCGCCACGCCAGAGGCAAAGTCGCGAACCGCTCAAGAGGCTCTTGGGGTCATCAACGAGCACCCCGATCTGAATGTGCGCAAGCTTTACGCCGGCGAGGTTGCCAGCCACGTCGGCATCCCCGCCGCAGACCTCGTCTCGCTGGCCCAACGCGGCACCCGCAGGCCAGTGGTGAATACCCCGATGCCGGCGGCATCCGCGCGCCGCGAGACAGGTGAGTTTGTTGCAATTGCGCTACTCATTCAGGCGTGGGACGAGATCGCTACTTGGATGGTCGAAGCGCTTTTCTCTGACGACGTTTTGCGCAGGGCATTTTTGGCACTCGCCCAAACCGAGGGCAAACTGAACGAGGCGTTAATAGTTGCCGACCCCGACGCGCGTGAGATACTAGAGCGAGCGGCGGTAGCCGATATTGAAGTACAACCAATAATCGAGGCATGGAATCTCATTGCGGGAGCGGTTCGTCGAGAACTTCTGCAGAGGGTACGCATCAGTGATCCAGAAGAAATTCGCAAAGACCGAGAGGCTCGTTTGCTACTAGAACAACTTGAGATACCGACGCAGGCAGACGCTGCGGCGACGATGCTTCTGGACTGGCTCGTTATTCGTTCGCAGGATCACGCGTGAACCGCAGCGCGCTGAGTTACGACACCGGCCCAGACGCGGTGCGGATGTATCTCAACGAGATCGGCCAGGTCGACCTGCTAACTGCCGAAGATGAAAAACGGCTGGGCAAGGCAATCAAAGAGGGGCTTGCAGCAAAGAAAGAGTTAGAACTCAAGGCGGCCACTCTCGGGCTGCGATCTCGCCGTGATCTGCAGCGGCTCGAGAGCGCTGGTAAGAAAGCCGAAGACCATATGGTGCGAGCCAACTTGCGTCTGGTCGTCTCGATCGCGCGCCGTTACGACCGCAACGAGTTACAACTCGCAGACCTAATTCAAGAGGGCAACCTCGGGCTAATGCACGCGGCGCAAAAGTATGACTTCGAAAAGGGATTCAAGTTCTCGACTTACGCAACATGGTGGATTCGCCAGTCAATGACTCGAGCGATGGCCGACCAAGGGCGCAACATTCGCATTCCTGGTCACATGATGGAAGTCGTCAACCGTGTGCACCGCGCCGAACGCGACTTGATGTCAGAACTAGAGCGCAGCCCGACGCCCGAGGAAGTCGCCGAGCGCAGCGGCCTGACTGTTGAAAAGTTGCTAGAGGTGATGCAGCTTGCGCTGTCGACGATGAGTCTTGACGCGCCGGTCGGTAGCGATACCGATGCTCTGACTATCGGCGACACGATAGCCAGCGCCGACGAATCTAATGATCCGCTCGAACAAACTGAGCTCAGTCAACTCAACGAGGCAGTTGAGCGCACGCTGCACGACCTGCCAGAGCGTGAGCAAGACATTGTGGCGATGCGCTTTGGTATCGGCAAGTACAACGGCGAGCCAAGGACGCTAGAAGAGGTCGCCAAGACGATGAATGTCACGCGTGAGCGTGTGCGCCAGATCGAGCAAAAGACTTTGGCGCGCCTGCGTCACCCGCACAACAGCGCCAATCTCAGATCATTCTTAGACAACGACTAGTAACCTGACAGCTTGAGCACGATGTCGAGTACAGCGCGTAGCAAGGCCACCGACTGCAAGGTGACAGTCGTGACCGCCGAGGGTCGCCAGGGCTCAAAGCCAGACCTGCTCGTCACCGAAGAGCCGATGGAGATCCGTGCCGGCGCACCCGGCCACGAGCCGATCAGCATCGCGGTGACCATGCGCACGCCCGGGCACGACTTTGAGTTGGCCGTCGGTTTCTTGTTCACTGAGGGCATCATCACTCACCCCGACGATGTGCGCTCGGTCAAGTACTGCGAGTTGGTTGATGGCGAAGAGCAGCAATACAACATCGTCACCGTGATGCTCGCCAGGCAATTCGATATCGCGCTCGCGCGCCGCGCCATGGTGACGTCGGCAAGTTGCGGCATCTGCGGCACCGAGTCGATCGACCAGTTGCTCACTAGCGCGGCACCGCTGTCGCTTGACACTGGGCCCGTACTGACTGCGAAAGTTCTAATCGGCCTGCCAGATTCACTGCGTAAATCGCAGCCGACATTTGAACGCACTGGTGGTTTGCACGCGGTTGGCCTGTTCGACTCGGTCGGCAATATGAAGGTTGTGCGCGAAGACATCGGACGCCACAACGCGGCCGACAAGGTCGTCGGCCACTGCGTACTCGACAAGTCGGTGCCGCTCGACACTTACGGATTCTTGGTCAGCGGACGGGTGTCGTTCGAGATTATTCAAAAGGCCGCGATCGCGGGCATCGCCTTCATCGCCGCGGTTGGCGCGCCGTCAAGCCTGGCGGTTGAAACGGCAGATCGCTTCGGTGTCACGCTTGTCGGATTTGTTCGCGATGGCAAGGCCAACGTCTACACGCACGAGCACCGCGTACGGATGTAGGGCACCGCTGCTTCGCAATCTATGGATGCCTCAGAGCCAACACTTACGGTTGAAGCGTTCCGATAGGTAGGAGATAAACGCCGTCGCTGCGTCTGTACCCAGGACCGGTCGCTGTGACGACGGCCAAAAATTCGGGTTCACCACTAAGCGTGGTATCAATCTTGGCGGCGAACTTTAGGAGGGTGTTTGCTGCGGCGTCTAGATCGTTTACGCCTAACTTGACTTCGATGGCAGCCCAACGGCCATCCTGTGTCTCAAGGATCACGTCAACTTCAAGATCGTTGCTGTCGCGGTAGTGAAAAGTGTGGCCACCGACCTCCTGCATATAGACACGTAGATCTCTGACAACGAGGCTCTCGAATAGAAAGCCGAAGAAGTTTAGATCCTTTAGTAGTTTGTCTGGGGAGGTATTGAGAGCGGCGACAGCTAGACAGGGGTCGACGAAGTGGCGGGTCGCAGCCGTTCTCAACTTTGCCCGGGACCGCAAATTTGGTGCCCATGCTTGTAAATCTTCAATGATCATGAGTCGTTCGAGCGCGGCGATATCTCCACTAACGGTCTTGCGCTCGAGCGGTCCATCCGATCCGCCCGCGTCAGTAGCGATTGTTATGATCGAGGCTTGGGTCGCAACGTTACGAGCGAACGACCGGAGGACCCGGTTGATCCTCATTGAATTGCGTTTGACTCCGTCCACCCGTTGGATGTCGGCCCGTGCGATTTCACTTAGATAAGATCTGATAGCTCGTTGAGCGTCTTGCGGAGGCAACCCTGTGAATGCAGGCCAGCCTCCAACGCAGACCCGATCGATAATCTGGCGGACCGTATGACCCGGGTCGGCAGCTCTAGGAGCTTCGCCGGCAAACAATGCCGAGAGTGACACATCTCCAGTACTGTGTCCGGTCTCGTAGAGGGTCATTGGTCGGATTCTCAGCCGCGAGAAACGTCCCGCTCCCGTGTGGCGGGTGTGGTCGTCGGCGGGTACGGCCGAGCCGGTCAAGATGAATTGGCCGGGCAACTGTCGCTTGTCGACCTCGTGTCTGACGTGGTTCCATAAATCCGGTGCAATTTGCCATTCGTCAATGAGCCGAGGGACGGCACCTTCGAGTAGAAGTGCGGGGTCGACCCTGGCTAACTGGCGTGCGTTGGAGTCGACGTCGAGGTGGACGGCGCTCGCGGCCCGTTGTTTGGCGGTCTCCGTCTTGCCGACAGCCTTAGGGCCCTCTAGGACGACGGCGCCAGTGGAGGCGAGTAAGCGAGTCAGTTCGCTGTCAACGATCCGATTTTGGTAGAGCATCTAACCCTCAAATCTTGTCTGCATGTGAGCCATACAGTTACTAAAGAACAGCACTATTATACCCCAGATTGGGGTGTTTCTATACCCCAGTTTAGGGTTTTTTTACACCCCATTTTAAGAGGGCCTCTAGTCCGAAATCTTCGCAGCAGCCCAAGCACGGTTATTCAAATAATGGGTCGCTCTTTTGAACAAGGATAAAACTGATGTAAGACAACTTTAACAAGATTGACACTATTAAAGAATTCTTAATATTTTATAATAGTCGACTTGGAAGATCCTATACTGCGAGGGATGCGGTCCGAAGATTTTCAAGCGAACGATCGAGGAGAAATCCGCCAAGTACCAGAAGGCAAATACTGGGCGTACTTCCCGTCTCCACTACCTCGGCAAGTCGAGTACTCCCATGAGATCGTTCTATTACTTGAGAAAGCCACAGGAGCTCTACACCAACTGAGCGGTGTTGGGCGACTTCTGCCAAATCCCCAGCTACTCCTCGCCCCCTATGTTCGGCTTGAGGCGGTGCTTAGCTCTCGAATCGAAGGGACGCAGTCCACTATGACCGACCTACTGCGTTTCGAGGCTGGCGACGAAATGGGAGTTAGCAAGTTGCATGACGACGTGCAAGAAGTCCGCAACTATATTACGGCACTTGACCACGGGATTCTGCGACTCGGCGAAGGATTCCCACTAAGCCTGCGCCTCTTACGAGAGGTCCACGAAAAACTAATGGTCGGCGTACGTGGCGGATACGCGACCCCTGGAGAGTTCCGACGGAGCCAGAACTGGATTGGTGGCACGTCTCCGTCCGACGCAACTTTTGTCCCACCACCCGTCGAAGCAATGAACGAGGCGCTCCAGGATTTAGAACAGTTCCTCCACGACGATTCATTGCCACTGTTGATCCATTTAGCGCTGGCCCACTACGGGTTCGAGGTCATTCACCCATTCCTCGATGGCAATGGTCGTCTCGGCCGACTCCTCATACCACTCGTTCTCATCGAACGCCACGTGCTGCCACAGCCACTGCTTTACTTGTCGGCTTACTTTGAGCAACACCGAAATGAATACTATGACTTGCTTCTGAGCACGAGCCGTACCGGCGATCTCGGTCCATGGATAAAGTACTTTCTGAACGGCGTCGCTTCACAGGCAGCGGATGCGGTAGAACGCACAGTCCGCCTCGTCGATTTACAGGCAGTGATGCGTAACCAACTTCTCGACGAAAAGGCGAGTACCAATGTCATCCACACCGCTGAGTTGCTTTTCAGCATGCCTTATATTTCGGCTACTGGTCTAGCCAAGACACTCGGCGTCACGTATCCCACCGCCCAATCGGCGATCAATACTCTGGTGGCCCGAGGTGATCTCACCGAATTCACTGGCAAAATGAGGAACCGCTTCTATTTCGCTACTCGAATCTTCGATGCTGTCTATAGCCACTCATCCATTCTCGAGCGCTAATCTGGTGTTGGGGCATAAGGATGATAATTCATTTTAAGAAAACGTGGCTTGCGCGCTGGCGGTTTTGGCCAGCACCTCTTCGTTGAGAGTGATGCCGAGGCCCGGCTCGTCAGAGAGATGAATCCAGCCTTCGCCGTCGGCCTCGATCGTCTCGGTCATGATGTAGTCGCGGCGCTTTGTTGTCCACTCTGGTGGGTCAAACGGAAACTCGATGAACGGCGCGCCAACCGTACCGGCGGTGACGTGCAGGTTGCCCATCATGCCGATGCCGTTGCCCCAGGTGTGCGAGGTGAAGATCTTGCCGGCCGCTGCGACCTCGCGCGCCAATTTGGCGAGACCGGTGATGCCCTGGGTGCACACAACATCGGGCTGAAACACATCGAAGCAGCCGCGCTTGAGCAGTTCGCGAAATTCGTAAGGCTCGCGCGTTAGTTCGCCGCCGGCGATGCGTATCTTCACGCGCTTACGCAACTCGGTCATGCCGTCGTAGTCGCCGCGGTGCAGCGGCTCTTCCATCCAGTACACGTCGTTGGCTTCGAGAACTTTAGCGACTTGCGTGGCGTGGTCGAGCGTCCACGGCGCGGCGACGTCCCACGGCATGCGCCACCCCTGGTTGCAGTCGACCATCAATTCGAGCGATGTGCCCAGCGCGTCGCGAATCGCCTTGACGACGGCCAGGTCGTCGTCAAGATTGGGTCTGCCGAAGCGAACCTTTAGTGCGGGGAATCCGAGTGCAACAGTACGCGTCGCGACCTGCACCATCTCGGGGATGCTGCGGTGTACGCCCGACGAGGCGTAGGCGCGAATCTTGTTGCTAAAACCTCCGAGCATCTTCCAAACGGGCTCGCCTTTGATTTTTCCGTTCAGATCCCACAGCGCGAGGTCGAGCGGCCAAGGGCGACCGGCGTGAAACTCGATGTTCGAGAGCACCGCAGCGTGGCGATCGATGTTCAACGGGTCTTGACCGATGAAGTAGCTCTCGTAATCGGCGAAGCCGTACATCGAGTCGCCCGAACCGACGCCGCACCTGCCGGCGTCGTCGAAGACGCGCACGATGGTGGCGGGAAAGTGCGTGCGCGGCCGCGTGTCCCACGAGGCGGGGAACGGCGGGTCGAGCGGTAGCCGGTGATGCGTGATCTGGATCTTGGTGATGACGCTCATAGATTTTTGTTGCGCGTTAGGCGCGCATGCGCGAGCCGCTCGGATCGAGCACTGGCTCGGGCTGCAGTTTGGCGGGGCGCTTCTGGCCGATGATCTCGATTTCGAAACCAGTCGTGCCGATATTGGCGAGTTCGGCGGGGATGTAACCCAGCGCCAGCGAGACGCCAGAATAATGCGCGTAACCGCCGCTCGTGACCCAGCCGACGACCTTGCCGTCGTGCCACACGGGCTCGTCGCCGATGACATCTGCTGGGGCATTCGGGTCGACATCGACTTGGAACATCACGAGTTTGCGCGCCGGGCCAGTCTTCATCTCGGCCTCGACAGCACTACGGCCGATGAACTCGTGGTCGAACTTGAGCGAGCGCTCCATGCCAGCCTCGAGCGGGGTGTAGATCGGCCGGTATTCGCGGTACCAGGTGCCGAAGTTTTTCTCGAGGCGCATCGTGATCAGCGCCCTGAATCCGAACAGGCGCATGTCGAACTCGCGGCCTGCTTCCCAGATCAAATCGAATAAATAGCGCTGGTACTCGGGTGCTACCCAAATCTCGTAGCCAAGGTCGCCCGTGTATGTCATGCGCGACAGCCACACCGGCGCGTGGCCAATATTGACGCGTCGAAACGACATGAACGGGAAGTCGCTCGTGGCCAGCGAAGTCGCCGTTAGTTTCTGCAACACATCGCGCGACCTTGGGCCCGCAACCGTGAGCCCGAGCATCGACAGAGCCAGCGTCTCGAAGCGAATCTGCGAATTTTTTGGCAGGTGCGCGAGAAACCAGCGGGGGTGGTGCACCTCGGCTGCCTGCGAGCCGAACAAGAAGAACTCTTCGTCGCCGATGCGCGAGACAGAGAACTCTCCGACGATTTTGCCCTCTTTGTTGAGCATCGCGGTGAGTGCCGTGCGGCCAATCTTGGGCAGTGAGTTGGTGAACAGGCTCGACAGCCACGCGGCCGAACCCTCGCCGCTGACCTTGTACTTGGCGAAATTGGAAGCCTCAGAGAAGCCCACGCGCTCGCGCACCGCGCGCGACTCTTCGCCGACGTTGGTGAAGGCGTTAGAGCGATAAAACGTCACTTCTTCGACTGGTTCTTTGTCCTTGTCTTGAAACCACAACGGGTGTTCGAGACCGAAGCCCGCGCCCATCACCGCGTTGTGCTCGAGCAGGCGATCGTAGATCGGCGTCGTGTGCAGCGGCCTGCCGGCTTTGAGTTCTTCGTTGGGGAAGGTGATGCGGAAGCGGCGCGAATAGTTTTCGCGAACTTTAGAATTGGTGTACTCGAGCGTCGCGTAATCGCCGTAACGGGCGACGTCCATGCCCCAGATGTCGGCGCCAGGGTCGCCGTGAATCATCCAGTTGGCTAGCGAAAGACCGACGCCGCCGCCTTGCGACAATCCGGCCATCACCGCGCACGCCGACCACATCCCTGGCATGCCCTTGATCGGACCGACCAGCGGGTTGCCGTCTGGGCTAAAAGTGAATGGACCGTTGACAAACTTCTTGATGCCCGCGCGGCCGACGGCGGGGAAGTGCGCGAAGCCGCGCTCGAGTTCGGGGGCGATGCGCTCTAGGTCGTGCGGCAGCAACTGAAACACGAAGTCCCACGGCGTCTCCTTTGTCGACCAGGGGCGGTTCTCCTGCTCGTAAGTGCCGAGCAAGATGCTCTGACCCTCTTGGCGGGCGTAGATTTCGCCGGCGAAGTCGATCAAGTGCGGTAACTCGCGGCCTGTCTTGGTGTTGTACTCGATAACTTCGTCCATCGGTTCGGTCATCAGGTAGTGATGCTCCATTGCCAGAACAGGCAGCTCGAGACCACACATGCGTCCCACTTCGCGAGCCCATAATCCGCCCGCATTAACGACGTGCTCGGCGTGAATCTCGCCCTTGTCGGTGACGACTGTCCAGGTACCATCTGGGCGATGGTGCAAAGCCGTCGCCCATGTGTCGGTGTACACCTCTGCGCCGCGGTTGCGCGCACAGATCGCATAGGCGTGAGTAACGCCATACGGGTCGACGCTGCCCTCGTCTTCGTCGTAAAGGGCGCCGACGAAGTATTTCTCTTCGAGCAGCGGGTTGAGTTCTTTGGCCTCTTTCATCGAAATCATTTCCATGTGCATACCCAGGTAACGGCCGCGCGCCTGAGCCATTCTTAGCCAGTCGAGACGTGCCGGCGTGTCGGCAAGTTGCAAACCGCCCGGCAGGTGGATGCTGCAGTTCTGTCCGGATTCTTTCTCGATTTCCTTGTACAAGTTGACGGTGTACTGCTGCAGCCGCGCGACGTTGGGGTCGCCGTTGAGCGTGTGCATGCCGCCGGCGGCGTGCCACGTCGAACCCGCCGTGAGTTGTTTGCGCTCTAGCAACACGACGTCGGTCCAGCCGCCCTTGGTGAGGTGATAGAGGACGGATGCGCCGACGACGCCGCCCCCGATGACTACTACGCGCGCCGATGACTTCATGGGTACTGCCTTTCAGACTTTTTGGTTAAGAAACTTAATAATCTGTCGCGACTCCGCCTTCGGAAAGTCGGCGCGCCAGAAATTCGTCCAACTCTTGGCGCGCGATCGGGTCGAGATCGGGCTGTTTGTACTCTTCTAGAAATAACTTGGCGAGTTCGCCAGCCTTGCCGCCGGCCTCTGGGCGGCCAGCCTCGTCCCACGACTCGAAGTTGCGCCAGTCTGAGAGCAGCGGCTTGTAGAAGGCGTCGCGAAAACGATCCTGAGTGTGTTGCACGCCGAAGAAGTGTCCACCCGGGCCGACTTCCTTGATCGCCTCAAGCGCCAGCGTGTCATCGTTGACCACAATCGGGTCGAGGTATGCGGCAACCATTGCCAGCAAATCGGCGTCGAGAACGAATTTAGAAAGCGAAGCGTGCAGCCCGCCCTCCATCCAGCCAGCACCATGCATCAAGAAGTTGACGCCGCCCTGAATCGCGCCCCACAGCGAGAACACGCTTTCGTAGGCGGCCTGGGCATCGAGTGCATTTGCTGCGCAGACGTTGCTCGAGCGGTACGGGACGTTGTAGCGACGGGCGAGTTGGCCGCCGGCCATAGCGGTGCGCATATATTCGGGAGTACCGAAAGCCGGCGCACCCGATTGCATGTCGACATTCGAGGTAAACCCACCGTACATAACCGGCGCGCCTGGGCGCACGACTTGGGTGAACACCATGCCCGCCAGCGCCTCCGCGTTTTGCTGGGCGAGTGCGCCAGCCAGCGTGATCGGCGCCATTGCCCCGGCCAGCGTGAACGGCGTGATCACGATCACCTGATTGCGCGAAGAGAACTCCATGATCCCTTGCAACATCGGGATGTCGAGGCGCAGCGGCGACGACGAGTTGATGATGCTGAACACTGATGGCTCCTTGTCGAGCGTGGCGTCGTCAATTTGTCGCGCGATTCTCACCATTTCGAGCACGTCTTGGTTGCGTTGGCGGCCGAGGCTGTAACAGTGCAAAGCCTTGTCGGTGTAGGTGAGCATGTCGTGCGTGCATTCAAGGTGGCGGATTGAGGGGTGCAAGTCGACGGGTTCGACGGGGTAGCCGGAAATGAAGTGGATGATGTTGAAAACCTGCGTAAGTTTGAGCAGATCGCGGAAGTTTTCGCGCGTGCCCGGGTGGCGGCTGCCTTCGAAGTCGACAAAGTTTGGCGGGCTGGCTACCGAGCCGAAGGCCACGTTGTTGCCGCCGATGTCGAGAGTGTGCGCCGGGTTGCGCGAGTGCAACTTAAATTCACTCGGGCAGGTCTTGATTGTCTCGAGCACCATCTCTGGATCGAAGCAAACCCGCTGAGTGCCGGGCTCAACGGTGGCGCCGGCCTTGATCAGTAAGTCACGCGCCTCTGGATCTAGAAAATCCATTCCGAAGTCAGACAAAATACTCAAAGATGCGCGGTGGATCGACTCGATCTCGTCGTCGCTGACAACCTTGGTCGGGGGGTACTGCATCTTCGGTTGACGAAACGGCTTCTGGTCAGGGACCTTGGAGCGCGGGCCGGCAGATTGGCGATCGCGGCCGCGTCGACGCGGCCCACCTGTTTCGATCTCTGTCACAAATCCCCTTGGTCAACCACTAGCTATTAGAGAGTTGAGGCTACAGCCGCGCGGCGTCGCCGGATCTCGGCTGAGATGGCGGGCACAACCTTGTGCAGGTCTCCGATCACGGCGTAACCAGCCTTGGTCACGATGTTGGCCTCTTTGTCGATGTTGATGGCCAAAATATTTTTCGACGCCATTGCACCGACCCAGTGCTGAATTGCGCCAGATATTCCGCAGGCGATGTAGATGTCGGGGGCGATGCGGGTGCCCGTCTGGCCGACCTGATCGGTGTGGTTGCGCCAACCATTGTTGGTCACAGCGCGAGAGCAACCCACGACGCCGCCGAGCAACTCGGCGAGTTCTTCAAGCGGGGCGAAGGCCTCAGCAGAGCCGACGCCGCGCCCGCCGCTGACAACAACTGGCGAGGTCGCCAGCGTTACCCCAGCGACCCGCTCAACTCTGTTGCGTACGATCGAATGCAAGACGGCATCGTCTAGTTGAACTTCGATCACAGTGTTAGTCGCCAGAACGGGAGACTCGATCGGTTCGACGGAATAGTTGGCCAGAGTCACGAGTTTTGTCGGGGCGTCGATCTCGGCGGTCTCCTTCAGCGAGCCGCCCCAACGCGCGCGCGTTACACGCAACGGTTGCGACCCCGTGAAGTTCGTGTCGAACTCGGTGCAGTTCATCGCCGCAGGCAGGCCGAGCCGCGCCGCGGCCTGGGCCATCACCTCGTTGCCGCGCTCTGTGCCGCAGCCGATTACGATCTGCGGATTATTGGCGCGCACGATTTGGGCGACGACTTCGCCCCACGCCTCTGGGCCAAAGTCGCTCAGCGCGGAGTTGTGCGCCTGATAAATCGTCGTCGCGCCGTACTGCGCCATCGTCGCGCTCAAGTCGTCAGAATTGGCCCCGATCGTCAGGGCTTCCATCGTCGTGCTCATCTGCTTCGATAAGTTTTTCGCCGCAGTTAACGCGCCGAGGGTTGCTGGCGAGATCGCGCCGCGATCGTGATCGACTACTACGAGCACGCTCACTTGAGTACGCCCAGTTCGACGAGCAGGTCGACGACGGCGGGCGCGGCTTCTGGGCCAGTGCCAAGAATCTTCGTGTTACTCACGCGCTCTGGCGGGCGTTGCAGCGTGATCATCTTCAACCCGCCAACGGCGAATTCTTTCTCGGTGCGGGTGATTTCTACCTTCTTGGATGCGAGGCGACCCTTCATGGTCGGGTAACGCGGCAGATTGATTCCTTCCTTGACGCCGATTGCGGCTGGCATCGGTAGCTCGTAGACCTCCACCCCGGCGTCGCCTTCACGCCGAACGGATGCGACTCCGTTAGCGACATCTATATTTTTCGCACCGTTTATCATCGGGCGACCCAACGCGTAAGCGGTGCGCACGCCAACTTGATAGCCGCACGAGTCGGCCGACTCATTGCCGAACAAGATTAGATCGAACTTGCCGCCAGAGTTTTCGAGATCAGTCGTCGCCGCGACTATCGCATCGGCAGTTCGCTGCGCGTCCCAGTCTGGCCCGCTGATCGCTATCAGCACCGCGCTAGTGGCGCCAACGCTGACCGCTGTTCGTAGCTGCTCCTCGGCTTCGACCGGCCCGAGCGTCAGCACCGTTACGCCGCCGCCGTGTTGCTCGACCAACTGCACGGCTGCCTCGACCGCACACTCCTCATGCGGGCTAACAGTGAACCCGAGAAACGCGGTGTCTACTGCTTGGCCGTCGTCGGTGATGTTGATGCGCGCGCCGGGTGCTGGCACCCGCTTGACGCAAACAAGGATCCTCATCGTCGTGATTTTCTGGCTAGCTCTTCATGCGCGCGTCGGTCGGATCGAATAGCCCTTGGCTGCCGACGCGGGCGACGCGCACAGGAAACAACTCGTTCATGTACATCACTCGCAATTCGGTGCCCTCGACGGCGTGCTCTGGGGTGAGGTAACTGAGCAGTAAGTACTTATCGAGCGACGGCGCCGCACCAGCTGTCGTGACACGCGAGACGCGACCCTTAGAATCGACGATGCGCTCGCCGTTTTTTGTCAGAATCGGTTCGTTGCCCCCTACAGGGAAGCGCTTGATGCCAGACTTGCTGGTGTTGTCGATCATCTCGAGTGTGCACATGATCGCAGCAGGTTTTTCGTCGCGGGCCTTGAGGTATGCGGCCTTGCCGATGAAGTCGGCAGACTTGACCTTGGCGCGATTAAGACCGGCCTCGACTGGGTTGTATTCGCTCTCGAGTTCCGCGCCCATCAAGCGGTAACCCTTTTCGATGCGCCCGGTCACCGCGTAAACGCCCATTCCGACGGGGATGATTCCGAACTCCTCGCCGGCCTTGGCGATCGTGTCCCACATCCGCAAGCCGTGCTCCATCTTGGTGTAGACCTCCCAGCCATTTTCTCCGACATATGAGATTCTGAACATGGTCGCTGGTACTCCGTCGATCAAAACATCGCGCACAGAACCGTAGGGGAAGTTCTCCTGCGAAACATCGAACGGTACCAACTTGCCCTGCGCGTCGATATTCTGCGTGGCTTTGGCCATGGTCTTTTCGGCATTCGGGCCCCACACACCAATGGTGCACAAGCTTCCGGTCATGTCGGTGAAAACGACCGAGCCGTCTTGTGGCATGTGGCGCGTGAACCAGTAGTTGTCGCGGCCGCCGTCGAAGGCACCTGTGATCACTCGGAAGTGTTGCTCGCCTAGGCGCATGATCGTGAGGTCGCCACGAAAGCCGCCGCCCGGTGTTAGCAACGGCGTGTACACCGACCGGCCGACCGCAACATCGACGCTGTTGACCGTCATGTACTGCAAGAAATCTTTGGCACCTAGACCAGTGAAGTCGAATTCGTTGAACGCGGTGAGGTCGACCATGCCGACAGACTCGCGCATCTGCAAGTGCTCGGCGTTTGTGATCGGCGACCACCAGCGGGCGTCCCACTCATGATCGCGCGGCTTGCAAGCCTCCGGAAACTTCTCTATCAATTTGGCGTTAGAGGCGAACCACTGCGGGCGCTCCCAGCCGCGGGCGTCAAAGAACGTTGCGCCGAGGGCCTCCTCGCGGGCGTAGAACGGGCTGCGGCGCATATTGCGTTGCGACGCCCACTGCTCGCGGGGGTGCACGATGCCGTATGTCTTGTTGAAGTGTTCGTTGCAGCGCGCGTAGATGTGGTGATCTGTTTTTTCGTGCGGGTAGAAGCGGCTGATATCCGACGAGTGCGGGTCGCACAAGTGCGGGTAGCCGTAAGTCATCCATTCGGCGACGAGTTGGGCAATGCCCGGGCCCTCCTTGATCCACACCGCGGCGGCAGACCACAAATTGCGCACCTCAATCGTTTCGCCGAGCACCGGCATCGCGTCTGGCGTGAGCGAAAGCAGGCCGTTGATCGCGTACTTGATCTCGGCGTCGCCCAGCATCTCCATCAGCTCGATGGCTTGTTCCATCTGTGGATCAAAATCGTCTGGCGTGAGCGGCAACTCGGTAGGAGAGAGAGCCGATGCTTCGTTGGACGGAATGTCGTTCGGGTGCATGAAGATCGCGCGGTGCGCATACGAGCCAACCTCCATCGAACCCGCCGACTGGCGCTCGTAGCAAAACGTGTCCATGTCCCGAACAATTGGGTAGGCGACTTCGGCGTTCGACTGTTGCAGAATGTCGATCGGGCCGACGTCTGCCATTTGGTGAACCGCAGGCGTGAGAGGAATGTTGGCACCTGCCATTGCGGCGATGCGCGGGCTCCAGACGCCACAAGCGATGACCACGAACTCTGCATCGATGCGACCCTTGTTGGTGACGACGGCCTTAATCGTGCCGTTGTCGACTTCAAGGCTGAGCACTTCGGTGTTGGCGAAGACGCTGAGATTTCCGTCCTTAACAGCGCCCTCGCGCATGAGCGTGCCTGTCTGCAGCGAATCGACAACAGAAACGCTCGGCGTGTAGAAACCGCCAAGAATAATTTTCTCGTTGATGAACGGCACAAGTTCTTTTACTTGAAGAGGTGTGAGCAACGATGCCTCGATGCCCCACGACTTGGCCGATGTCATGCGACGGTTGAACTCTTCGAGACGCTCTGGGGTACGCGCCACTTCGATGCCGCCCGATGTGTTGTTCATGCCCATCTCGATGTATTGCTTCTGCGAGGCAAGTGTCAGCAGCGCCATCTCTTTGTTGTGATCTGTGGGGAAGATGAAGTTTGAAGCGTGACCCGTCGAGCCGCCTGGGTTTGGCAGCGGACCCTTATCAATTAGCACCATGTCTGTCCATCCGAGTTTGGAAAGATGACCTACGAGGCAGTTGCCGACGATGCCGGCTCCGATTACGACGACTTTGGCGCGGGTTGGAAATTCGCTCACTTAATTGCCCCTTATATGATGGATATATAGCTGTCGGAGGTGTCCGAAAAGCCTACTGATTCGTTTCGGTAGTATATCACTGTAATATCAGTGAAAAAAATCGCTACACTATGGATAGATGAGCGTTTCCCTGAGCGAAAAGGCGTATCTCGAGATCCGCGACAAGATCGTGCGGCTGCAACTCGCCCCGGGCGATGTGATTCGCGAAGATGAACTGCAGGCCCAGTTGGGTATCGGTCGCACTCCGATCCGTGAGGCGCTGCAGCGGCTGGCCCGCGATCAGTTCGTGACCGTTATCCCGCGCCGCGGAATGCTCGTCTCGGGTATTAACGTGCTCGAATTGTCAATGTTGTACGAGACCAGGGCGCTACTCGAGCCGTATGCAATGCGACTCGCCGCCGCCCGCGGCAAGGTTGAGCACTGGCAAAAAATGGAGAAGGTGCTGGCGGGTGCCCAACGCCGCGGTGCGACCAACGACGACCTGATGGTCATTGACCGCACCTGCCACGAAATTGTGTGGGACGCGGCGGGCAACCGATTTCTCACGGCGACGCTCGACATGATGTATGCCCAGAGCGATCGATTGTGGCACCTGTACATCGCCGACGTTGCTGACATGAAGCACGCAGTCGAAGAACACGGCGAGATGTGCAAACTGTTGGCCGCCGGTGACGGCGATGGTGCTGCGCAGCTTTGTGAGAGCCACATTCGCGGCTTCGACGGCGAGATGAACCTCGCGGTGCGTAAGCAACTCGGTCCGCCGCTCAGCTAACCAACGACCGCCCCGCTATTTGTAGTCGCCAAGCACCTGGCTTGGGTCGCTCGAGTCGGTGTCTGGCCAATTCGAATACCAAATGTCGGCAGCCGACCTGCCAACGTGGAGCGCGGCTCGGTTAAATCCGCGGATCGGCTCTAATAACGGTTCGACGACGACGTCAAACCGTGGCTTGCAAAAATACGGAAACGATTGGCGCGGCTGACCTGAGCTATTGAAGACTCGATGCGGCGTCGATAGCAGGCGACCGCCGCTCCACAGCTCGAGCATGTCGCCGACGTTAAGAACCATGCCGTCTGCGGGGCACTGCGCGCTCAACCATTGATCGTGGCGATTGCGAACCTCTAGGCCGCCGATCGGGTCGTGGGCGAGTAGCGTCAGCAAATTGAAATCTTTGTGCGGGTGAATGCCCCACGAGTCCGACTGTGGCGGCGTCGGCGGGTAGTTGAGCAAGGTCATGTTCGTTAGCGGGTTCGCCATCGCCCCGAGTAAAATATTTTCGTCCACGCCCATTGCCCAGCACAGTGAAATTATTAAGCCTTCGCTAACGCGCGTTAGTGCCGCCCAATAGGCGAGCACGGGCGTGCGAATGTCCGCCGAAATTTTGGGCCACTTGTTCGGGCCGTAGAGGTCGCATTGCGAGCAGATCGGGTCTGACGCAGAAGTCTCGTTGTGCAACTTCCAGGCCTCGTATTGGTCGGCCGCGCCAATACCGGAATTTGGCGTGAAATAGCCCAGCGGTACGAAGCCGCGGTAGTTGCCCTTGACCACCATGTCTTGCGCGAGCACCTCGCGAGGCGTTTCGAAGATCGTTTTGACGGCTAGTCGCATATTGGAAATCACATCGCTCGCTACGCCGTGGCCGACAATGATTGCAAAACCAATCTCGCACAGCGCCGCGTACAGCTCGGCGCTTGCGGCGTCGAAGTCACTGTCGCCTGGCCGCGCCGAGTACAGCGGTGAAACATCAATTATCGGCAGTGTTTGGTCAACAAGCGAATTTGTGTCGGCGGTTGTCATTGCCAAAAAACCTTAGTACGGCACGACGAACTGTCGCCCCGCTGGGCGAGTGACAACTATTGAACCCTATATAGTGGTGCGGGCAATCAGTAGCTATCAATGGTGATAGCTGAGAACAATCAGGAGCGTTATGGCATTTCCGTCAGACCTAGCAATCGCAAGAGCTGGCAAGCCGCTCCCGCTTCCGGAGATCGCCGCCCAGATGGGCATCGGCAAGCATTTGCTTGAGCCGTACGGCTCGAGCCTCGCCAAAATTCAGCTGGAGGCAATCGACGAGTTGAAGACGCGTCCGAAGGCCAAGTACGTCGTCGTCACCGCGATCACGCCGACGCCGCTGGGCGAGGGCAAGACCACCACAACCGTCGGCCTCGGCCAGGCGATGAAGCACATCGGCAAGAATGCCGTGATCAGTTTGCGTCAGCCGAGCATGGGCCCGACATTTGGCATCAAGGGCGGCGCCGCAGGCGGCGGTTACAGCCAGGTCATCCCGATGGAGTTGCTCAACTTGCACCTGACCGGCGACTTTCACGCTGTCACCGCGGCGCACAACTTGCTTTCCGCCATGGTGGACAATCACCTGCACCAGGGCAACGAACTCGGTTTTGACTTGCACAACATCACGTGGCGCCGCGTAATTGATATCAACGACCGCTCGCTGCGCAACATCATCATTGGCATGGGTACCAAAGAAGACGGCGTTGTTCGCCAAACGGGCTTCGACATCACGGCGGCATCAGAAGTTATGGCGATTTTGGCCCTGGCCACGAGCATGGAAGACATGCGCGCGCGCTTCAGTCGCATCGTCGTCGGGTACACAAGTAAGGGCACGCCGATCACCGCCGAGCAACTCAGCGGTGCAGGCTCAATGGCCGTGATCATGCGCGAGGCGATCAAGCCAAACTTGCTGCAGACTCTCGAGAACACACCAGTCATCGTGCACGCCGGTCCGTTCGGCAACATTGCCCACGGCAACTCGTCGATCATCGGCGACCTGATCGGCATTCACGGCGGCGACTACCTGATCACCGAGGCCGGCTTCGGCGCCGATATGGGCGCTGAGCGTTTCTTCAACATCAAGTGCCGTGCGTCGGGTCTTGTACCAGATGCTGCGGTGCTCGTGACCACGGTGCGCGCACTCAAGGCCCACTCGGGTAAGTACAAGATCGTCGCTGGCAAAGAGCTGCCAGCCGACTTGCTCGCCGAGAACCCGCAAGACGTCGAGGCTGGTGCCGCCAACCTGCGCAAGCAGATCGAGAACGTGCAGGCTCACGGCGTCACGCCGGTGGTGGCAATCAATGCCTTCCCGACCGACCACAAATCTGAGCACGACGTGATTCGCAAGATTGCCGAGAGCATGAATGCCCGCGTCGCGGTGTGCACACATTTTGCCGAAGGCGGCGCTGGCGCAACCGATCTAGCCCGCGCGGTGGTCGAGGCTTGCGAAGAGCCAAACGGTTTTCATTTCTTGTACGAGGCCGAGGCGTCGCTTAAAGAAAAGATCGAGACCGTCGCCACCAAGATTTACGGCGCCGCCCGTGTCGAGTACACGGCCGCGGCGAACCGCCAGTTGAAAAACTTCACGGACAATGGCTTCGCCAATTTGCCGGTGTGTATCGCCAAGACGCACCTCTCGATTTCGGGCGATGCGTCGCTAAAGGGCGCGCCGACAGGGCACACTCTCACGGTGCGCGAGGCGCGCGCTTCCGTGGGCGCCGGTTTCGTGTATCCGATCTGCGGCGAGATGCGCACGATGCCAGGCCTCGGCACAAAGCCAGCTGCATCAATCATTGACTTCGACGAGAACGGCGAAATCGTCGGCCTTTCATGACGCAAAATTTCGCGCGCACGGCGGGCGGGGCAATCTTGATGGACGGCAACGCGCTGCGAGACGAAACAGTCGCGCGGTTGCGCAAAGAAATCGAAGCCGCAGGCTCGCCAAAGGTTTGCCTTGCAACCGTTCTTATTGGCGGCGATGCTCCAAGCCACATCTATGTCAATAGCAAGCACAAGAAGGCACAGGAAGCGGGCATGGTCTCGGTTGGGGTGCACCTTGAGGAAGATGCAACGCAAGAAGAGGTAGAAGCCGAAGTGCGCAAACTTGCTTCCGATCCGTCAGTTCACGGAATCCTCGTGCAGTTGCCGCTCCCGAAGCACATCAATTCCGAACCAGTGTTGGCACTGCTTCCACCAGAAAAAGACGTAGATGGCCTCACCGAACGTTCGATGGGTCGTTTGATGCGGAGCCTTCCAGGTCACGCGCCATGCACGCCACTGGGCGTCATGCGGTTACTCGAGCGTTACTCGATCCCGACGAAGGGCAAGAAAGTTGTTGTAATCGGCCGCTCTTTTTTGACAGGTCTTCCTCAAGTGATCCTGTTCATTCGAAAAGGTGGTGATGCAACGACAACATGCGCGCACTCGATGACATCGCCAGAAGACTTAAAAGCAATGTGTCGCGAAGCCGACATCGTCGTGTCGTGCGTAGGTATTGCACGCATGATCAAAGCCGACTTCGTCAAGCCTGGTGCAACGGTTATCGATGTTGGAGTTTCGCGAATAGATAACAAAATTGTTGGCGATGTCGACTTCGAAGCGGTGCAGGCCGTCGCTGGCGCGATCACTCCGATGCCTGGCGGCACGGGGCCGATGACGATCGGCTGCTTGCTCGAGAACACTCTCGAAGCCGCCAAGATGCTCGGCGCCTTTCCGCGCTGAATCCGAGGATTACACCGCCGCGGCGGGTGCTTGCATTCGCTTAGCGGCAGCCTGAGTAAGCCTGTCCAGAATCGTCGCCATGATCACGATCGCAATTCCGACTTCGGCACCAAGACCTGAATTGGATCTGGTAAGTGCTTCAACCGATCGATAGCCAAGACCTTCACCCCCGACCATGCCGGCGATGATCGCCATTGCCAGCACCATCATCACCATTTGATTGATTGCCAAAATGATCGACGGCATCGCCAGCGGAATACGTACTCCCCACAGCACTTGGCGCTGTGTCGCCCCGAACATCGTTGCCGCCTCGATGGATTCGGCATTCACCTGGCGAATACCAAGCGCGGTGAGTCTGATTCCAGGAGGTATCGAATACACCACGGCAGCGAGCACTCCGGGCACCGGGCCAACGGTGAAGATCATGACAAACGGAATTGCATAGATGAGTGGCGGGATCGTCTGCAAAGAATCGAGCAGCGGCGACAGCGCTGCTTCGGCGCGCGGGCGGCGACCCATCCAAATTCCGACGGGCAAGGCGATGAGGATGGAGATCGCCACCGCGACGATGGTTTGGGCGAGGGTTTTGCTGGCTTCGCCCCACATGCCGATAATGCCGATGATGAAGAGTCCAGTCGCGGTGGTGATCGCCATTTTTCGGCCGGCGACAAGCAATGCGAGTGTCGTCGCGGCGACGACGACAAGTTGCCAGGTGAGCGTGCTGTTGAGAATGTCCCGTGCTCGAATCAGCAGTTCGCGAACGACGAAGTCATTGAAGGGTCGCGTGACGACGCTAAACGTGTCGCGAAACCATCCCACAAAACTGTCGATCGGGTCGGCGAACGATGTCCCCCAAGAATATGGAAAGTCGTGGACGCCAATGACGCGGCTGGTTGCCGATACGACAGCGACCCCAATGATGAAACTCACGGCAACCCGGCGGTTCAGTTTGCCTTGGGGTGAACCGGGGGTGGTGATCACGGCTCTGCTCAGCCGATCAAGTACCAGTGCCACTGCAACCACGGCAAGTCCGACCACAAGTCCGCGACCGGGGCTCAGCAATCTGACGGTTTGCATGATCTCTTGACCGAGTCCACCGGCACCAACGAGTGTGGCGATGACGACGATGCCGAGAGCCATCATCACCGTTTGATTGATTCCGGCGATGATCGAAGGCACGGCCAGTGGCATTTGCACTCGCAGTAGCGTTTGTCGGCGAGTAGCGCCAAACATTCGGGATGCCTCCACGGCGGCTGGCGGAACCTGTTTGATGCCCAATGCCGTCAGTCGCACCACCGGCGGCAAGGCATAAATCACCGTTGCAATAGCCGCAGGTACCTGCCCGATACCAAAGACGAGTACAACTGGAATGAGATAGACGGTTGCTGGAACCGTCTGCATGGCATCCAGCACCGGTCGAAGTGCGCCCTCAACGCGTCGATTCAGTGCCGTCCAAATACCAAGTGGCAACCCGATAATCACGCTGATGGTTACCGCAACTACCATGAGTGAAATCGTTTCGATACTCTGCTGCCACACACCCACGACGCCGGGATAAATTACTGCACCCGCAGCGAGAAGTCCTGAACGCCAGCGACCGGTTCGAGCAATGATCGCAAACACCAGAATCGGCGCAACGAACCACGGAAACCAACCGATAAATGCCGTGACGAAGTCAAGCGCGTTGTCAACGATGCTGGTAAGTGGATGGAAAAACCATGTGAATAGCCAGTGGCCGCTGCGATTGTCGCGAATCCAGGACTGCACACCGTTGATCGGATCTGCCAGGCCGATGTTCCATGACTTCGGGAAACCCCTGTTGCCAAACACCTGGGCGATAGCGCACAGCGCGGCGACGCTCAACGCCGTTGCACCTAAGCGTCGATTTGAATTGCTCCGGTGGGTACCGGCAGCGATGGCGATGCTCACCGTTGTTCGTCTTGCAAGATGTTGGCGACACTCACTCGATTGACGATGCCTATCGTGATACCGGCATCATCGATGACGCTGATCGGCTCGTCGTTTTGGAGCAACATCGGAATTACGCGTTCAACCCGTGCATCCGCACTCACTGATCTGCCGCCGAGTTTTGGTGAACCAGCGACGGTGACCGAACGAACGGTGAGGACCTTTGCACGCGGAATGTCGGTGGTGAATTCGCGGACGTAATCGGTCGCCGGATTGGCTATAATTTCTTCAGGCGTACCCACCTGATCGAAGGCGCCGTCTTTCATGATCGCGATCCGATCGCCGAGGCGCAGCGCTTCGGCGAAGTCATGCGTGATGAAGACGATCGTTCGATTCATGGACTCCTGCAAGCGAATGAGTTCGTCCTGCATCTCCCGACGGATAAGTGGGTCGAGGGCAGAGAACGGTTCATCAAACAGCAAGATCTCCGGGTTGACTGCCAACGCCCGGGCAAGACCGACGCGTTGTTGCATTCCTCCCGACAACTGTTGCGGGTAGTGCTCTGCCCAACCGGCGAGACCGACGATGTCCAATACTTCTGTCGCCCGCTCGATGCGTTTGGCCTTGGGAATCCCCTGTATTTCCAGGCCGTAGGCAATGTTGTCGATCACTTTGCGATGGGGGAACAGACCAAAGTGCTGGAAGACCATGGACATCCGACCGCGCCTGACGGCGCGTAGTGCCGTGTCGTCCATGGCGAGCAAATCCTCGCCATCTAGTAGTACTTCGCCTTGGGTCGGTTCAATGAGTCGCGACAGGCATCGGATGAGCGTTGATTTGCCACTGCCCGAAAGTCCCATCACGACGAAGGTCTCACCTGGTGCGACGCGAAACGAGACGTCCTGCACGGCGACGGTCTGGGCGAGTTGCTGCAGTATCTCGGCACGAGGTGATCCGGCTTGGGCGCGAGCGATGGCCGCTTCCGGCGATCCGGAACCAAATACCTTCCACAGGTGACGAACTTCAATCGCAGGTGATATTTCCCCGGGCACCCCCAGACATTACTTGCATCACCGACCATGTTCGAATTATTCGCTATGCTGATTCGTCGACGGAATCCATGAGGGTTCCACTCAAAGGGGGAACAATGCGTTCTAGCAAAAAAGTGCTCATCGCCGGATTCGTCGTTGTCGGGTCGCTGCTTGCAGCGGCGTGCGGTAGCAGCGAGACAACGGGTGGCGGTACGGAAACCATCCGCGTCGCCCGCAACAACTGGACAGCGTCGGCAATTGGAGTCGAGATTGTCAAGCAACTCATCGAGAAGCAACTGGGTAACCCGGTTGAAATCGTGGACATCGACGAAAGTGCGATGTTCGCCGGCTTGAGTTCGGGCGAACTGGATGCCAACGTCGAACTTTGGCCATCGGGAACTTCCGCCGAGGAGCAGGCCTATATTGACGACAAGTCGGTAGTCAACATGGGCGAGCTTGGCGTCGTGGGCAAGATCGGCTGGTTCGTCCCGCAGTACGTCATCGACAAATATCCATCGCTCGCCACGTGGGAGGGTCTCAAAGATCCGGCAGTAGCCAAGGCATTTGGCACGGCCGCAACCGGAGCAAATGGTCGTTTCTTGGGAATGGATCCATCGTTCTCGCAATACGACGAGCAGATCATCAGCAACCTCAAGTTGCCGTTCACCGTGCAGTATTCAGGTTCGGAAGCCGCTACGCAGGCTGAAATTCTGGCGCTTGTCGCCAAACAAGAGCCGCTCATCATGTACTACTGGACTCCATCGGCGGCAGTGGGCAAATACAACCTGAAGAATATCGCGCTGCCCAAGCCAACCGTTGACTGTGCCAAAGACTCGGCGATGTGCGACGGCGACTACCCAGAAGATGTGCTGATCAAGGTTGCGTCAGCAAAACTTGAAGCCAAGGATGCCAAGGTGTTCGCGTTCTTCAAGAAATTCGCCTTGTCCACCGATGACCAACTGGGCTTCTTGCCAGGGGTTGAAATTGACAAGCGTACGGCAGCAGATGTTGCCGCCGAGTGGATTGCCGCCAACGAATCGACATGGTCTAGTTGGTTCAAGTAAATAGGCGATAACGAATTAGTAGACAGTGGCGGGGCGTAAGCCCCGCCACTTCTATGTACGTGGGCGTAAGCCCCGCCACTTCTATGTACGTGGGCGTAAGCCCCGCCACTTCTATGTATGTGGGCGTAAGCCCCGCCACTTCTATGTATGTGGGGCGAAAGTCCCGCCGCGTTCATTTACGTGGAACGACACGCGAAGTGACAGAATGACACCGTGACTGACCGTGTATATGACTTTGTAATTGTCGGTGGCGGCTCCGCGGGTTGTGCGTTGGCGAATCGTCTCAGTGTCGATCCGACCAAGAAAGTGCTCGTGCTTGAAGCCGGCCGGCCCGACTATTGGTTTGACGTGTTTATCCACATGCCCGCGGCCTTAATGTTTCCTATCGGTAGCAAGTTCTACGACTGGATGTATTCGTCTCAGCCCGAACCGCACATGAATGGCCGCCGCGTCACTCATGGTCGGGGCAAGATCCTGGGGGGTTCTTCGAGCATCAACGGCATGATCTTTCAGCGCGGAAATCCGCTCGACTACGAGCGGTGGGCGGCCGATGCGGGCATGTCGTCTTGGGATTACGCGCACTGCCTGCCGTATTTCAAGCGGATGGAAGGTTGCCTCACCGCGGACGATTCGGACAAATTTCGCGGCAAGCAGGGCCCACTCGTGCTTGAACGAGGAGCGGTAAAGAATCCATTGTTCTCTGCCTTCTTCGAGGCCGTGCAGCAGGCTGGGCATCCTCTAACAAAGGATGTAAATGGTTTTAAGCAAGAAGGGTTCGCGTCTTTCGATCGCAACATCAAGCGCGGCAGGCGCCTGAGCGCGGCGCGCGCGTATCTGCATCCAGTGAAGCGGCGCAAGAACTTAACGGTGCAGTGTCGGGCGTTGGCGACACGTTTGATAACCGACGGAAAGACGGTGACGGGGGTTGAGTATGTTTTACCGTTTGGCCGCAAGATTGCAGTCGCTGCGAAGGAAGTTATTTTGTGCGGAGGAGCGTTTAACTCTCCACAGTTGTTGCAGGTTTCGGGCATCGGCAACAAAGATCATCTCGCAGCGGTGGGTGTCGAGTCTGTTCATCACCTGCCTGGTGTCGGCGAGAATTTGCAAGATCACCTCGAGGTCTATGTGCAGCATGCTTGCACTCAACCAGTGTCGCTTAATCCACTTATGAAAATGGCGTGGCGACCGTGGATTGGCTTGCAGTGGCTCTTTCGCAAAGGTCCTGGTTCGTCTAACCACTTCGAGGCCGGCGGCTTCACTCGTAGCAATAGCGACGTTAAGTATCCAAACCTGATGTTTCACTTCTTGCCGATCGCGGTTCGGTACGACGGCACGGCGCCGGCAGGTGGACACGGATATCAGGTGCACATTGGCCCGATGTACTCAAACTCGCGCGGAACGGTGCGAATTTCGTCCGGTGACGTGCACGACAAGCCGCTACTGCAATTCAATTATCTCTCGACTAGCGAAGACAAGCGGGAGTGGGTCGAGGCCATCAGCGTCGCCCGGAAAATTCTCGACCAGCCAGCCTTCGCTCCATTCAGTGGCGGCGAGATCTCGCCAGGGCCGCATGTGGCAACAGACGATCAGGTACTCGACTGGGTACGCAAAGACGGCGAGACCGCGTATCACCCGTCGTGCACGTGTCGCATGGGCACTGACGCGATGTCGGTGGTTGACCCTCTGACGATGCGGGTTCACGGTATGTCCGGGCTGCGAGTAGTCGATGCCTCGGTAATGCCTTACGTCACGAACGGCAATATCTACGCACCAGTGATGATGCTGGCCGAGAAGGCCGCCGACCTGATCTTGGGCAAGCAACCGCTGGCGCCCGAGCCAATCGAGTTTTACCGCCACGCTGATTTTGCCCAAGAGTAGGTCTACGGGGGATCCTTGCTGGTACGCTATTCCCGCCGTGATATATCTGAGTGGGCGAAATACTCGTATTAATTAACAGTCCAGGGGAGCGCAAATGAGTGATTCTGACTTCGACGAAATTGACCTTGCTGCGCTGTCTGACGACGAGCTAACTAAGCAGATGTACGACGATCTTTACGATGGTCTTGGCGACGAGATCGTCGAGGGCGTAACGATTTTGCTAGATCGTAAATGGACGCCAGCCAACGTGTTGCAAATAGCGCTGGTTGAGGGCATGCGCATCGTCGGTGTCGACTTTCGCGACGGAATTCTGTTCGTGCCAGAGGTACTGCTCGCCGCTAACGCGATGAAGGCCGGCATGAAAATCTTGCGCCCACTGCTCGCCGAGACAGGCGCTGTATCGGTTGGCAAAGTTGTTGTCGGCACCGTCAAGGGCGACATTCACGACATCGGCAAGAACCTCGTGGCGATGATGCTCGAGGGTGCTGGTTTTGAAGTCATCGATCTCGGTATAAATACCGACGCCGACAAGTTCATCGCCGCGCTCGAAGAGCATCAGCCCGACATCCTTGGAATGTCGGCGTTGCTGACAACGACGATGCCGTACATGAAAGTTGTCGTTGACACCCTCAAGGCGAAGGGCCTGCGCGAGAAATACATCGTGCTTGTCGGTGGCGCGCCGCTCAACGAAGAGTTCGCCGTTGCCGTGGGCGCAGATGCCTATTGCCGCGATGCCGCCGTTGCCGCCGAGACCGCCAAGAAGATGGTGAGCGCTCGTCGCCTGCGCAACGCCGAGCCTCCTGGCCCATCGGTCGCCTGACCGCAAGGCTGGTGAATTAAATGTCGGACGACAACCGTCCGCTCGTGATTGCTTGTGGCGCGCTCGTGTCAGAGTTGCGCGAAGTACTTGCTCTCAATGGCCTAGCCGAGCACGTTGAGGTTCGGTATCTACCGGCCAACTTGCACAATCGCCCCGAGGGAATAGTGCCTGCTCTCAAAGAGCATCTTGACGGCCGCGGTTCTCGGCCAACGCTCGTCGGTTACGCAGATTGCGGAACTGGCGGTCAACTCGACGCACTGCTGGCTTCGTACCCGGACGTGCAGCGCTTACCCGGTGCTCATTGCTACGAGTTTTTTGCTGGCTCGCAACTGTTCGCGCAACTTCATGACGCGCAACCGGGAACTTTTTACCTCACCGATTTTCTAGCCAAGCATTTTCGCGCGCTCGTGTGGGAGGGCCTGGGCTTAGATCGTCATCCCGAACTTCGTGACACATACTTTGGTAACTACACGCGCGTGGTCCTGCTCTCGCAGTCGCAAGACCCAGGCGTCTTTGTTGCCGCGCAAAAAGGTGCCGAGCAGTTGGGTCTGAAGTTCGAGCACATCCATGTCGGCGTCGGCGGTCTTAGCGGTGCGATCCCGGTGTCATTTACAAAACATCCGATTGAATCGAAAGCAAAGGCATAGTCATGGCTCGTGGCGGTAGTTCGGTGGTCGTAATCATGTGGCGCGATATTCCGGCACAAGTAAACGCGCAGTCGGGTCGCGATCGCCATCAGGTGATGCTTTCGGCGAAGTTTCAGCGCGCCGTCGATCGGGCCAAGCGCAAGGCGGGTATCTACACGGCAGAAGAAGACGTCGCCCAGTGGCGCAGAATCTCGCTGCCTCTCACTGGCACACTCGAAGAGTCGGCGCAGCGCGAGGCCGAACGCATTGAGGGCGAGTTCTCGCGCGAGCGTCTCGGCATGCTGGCTTTCGCGGGCGGATACGAAAAAGATGTGCAAGACCTTTCGGTGGCCTCTAAAGAGTTGGCCGCTCTCGAAGAACTTGCCGAAGACGAATAATCGATCCAATAAGAAAACGGAAAACACAATGACTGACACAATTCTTAGTTCGGCGACCCGCGAGGTCGTGATCGGCTTCGATCGCCCCTTCGTGATGATCGGCGAGCGCATTAATCCAACGGGTCGCAAGCTGCTCGCTGAAGAGATGAAGAACGGCGACTTCAGCCGAGTCGAGGCGGATGCGCTTGCGCAGGTCCTGGCCGGCGCGCACATGCTCGACGTCAACGCTGGCATCCCGCTCGCTGACGAGCCAGCGCTGCTAGCCCGCGCGGTGCAACTTGTACAGTCCGTGACCGATGTGCCGCTTTCGATTGACTCATCGATCATCGCCGCGCTCGAGGCGGGTCTTGCCGTGTACAGGGGCAAACCACTCGTTAACTCTGTAACTGGCGAAGACGAATCTCTCGATCGCGTTCTTCCGCTGATTGCCAAGTACGGCGCAGCAGTCGTGGCGATCTCGAACGACGAGACGGGCATCAGCATGGATCCCGACGTGCGGTTTGCGGTCGCCAAGAAGATCGTCAACCGCGCCGCCGACTATGGCATTCCGTCTTGCGATGTCGTCGTCGACCCGTTGGTCATGCCGATCGGGGCACTCGGCCAGGCGGGGCAGCAGGCCTTCACGCTGATTCGCCGCCTGCGCTCAGAATTGAAGGTCAACACGACTTGCGGCGCGTCTAACGTCAGTTTCGGTTTGCCGAACAGGCAAGTCGTTACGGGTACATTTTTAGCTATGGCAATCGGTGCTGGCATGACCTCGGCGATCATGAGCCCGTTGCACCCAGAGGTCAAGGCCGCTGTGATGGCGGCAGACGTGCTCTCAGGCAACGACCGCGACTGCGCGTTGTGGATCAAGGCCAATCGTGACCCCAATGCGCCGACGGGCGGCCGCGGCGATCGCGACCCAAGCCGCCGTCGCCGCGCCCAGGCGTAAACAACCAAACGAGAAATAATGCCTCGCATCGTCTTCACACCATCTGGTCTTGACGCCACTGTCGAGACGGGCACGTCTGTTCTTGAGGCCGCGCGAGTGCTCGGGGTCGACCTCGACACGGTCTGCGGTGGTCGCGGCATTTGCGGCAGATGTCAGGTCGCGCCAAGCGTCGGTTCATTCGCCAAGTGGGGCATCGATGTCGCCGCGGACGCGCTCAGTGCGCCTGGCGAACTCGAAACTAATTACCGCGGCAACAGACCGCTGGGCGAGGGCAATCGTTTAGGTTGCAGCGCAAAAATTTGCGGCGACGTCGTCATCGACGTGCCCGCGTCTAGCCAGGTGCACCGTCAGGTCGTGCGTAAAGACCTCGACCTGGATCCGATCGTCGTCGATCCATTTTTCGCGCTCTACTACGTGATCGTGCCGATTTCACAACTTGGCGATTCGGCTAGTGCCGCCGAATTGCTGTGCGATGCTGTGGCATCGCAGCATGGCGTCGCCCGACCAGGCATCGCGGCGAGCGCGTTGACGCAAGTGCATGTCGCCGCAGACCAGGGCGAAAAGGGAGCGACCGTCGCGGTTCGAATCTCTGGCAATGGCGAGATAGTTGCCGCCTGGCCCGGATACGTCGGTGCCGCATTTGGTATCGCGGTCGATATCGGTTCGACAACCGTGGCGGGTCACCTCTGTGATCTCTTTAGTGGCGAGGTGCGCGCAAGCGCGGGCGTGATGAACCCGCAGATCCGTTTTGGCGAAGATCTGATGAGCCGTGTTTCGTATGTGATGATGAACCCGGGCGGCGACAAAGAGTTGACGCGCGTAATTCGCGCGGCACTCAACGACCTCATCGGAGAACTTACCGACAAGGCTGGCATAACGCGCGATCGCATTCTAGAAATCGTGATGGTCGGCAACCCGATCATGCACCACATCTTGCTCGGCATCGACCCGACACCGCTCGGTGGCGCGCCGTTCGTGTTGGCCACGGATAATCCAGTATCGGGTATGGCAAAGATGCTCGATCTCGACGCGCCGCAGGCAAGTTTTTATGTCGGGCCGTGCATTGCCGGTCACGTCGGCGCAGACACATCAGCGGCAATTCTGGCAGAGGGTCCGCACCGTGGCGAGGCGATGCAACTGCTAATCGACGTCGGCACCAATGCCGAAATTGTTCTCGGCGACCGCGCCCGCCAGTTTGCGGCATCAAGTCCGACTGGTCCGGCGTTCGAGGGAGCGCAACTTAGTTGCGGCCAGCGAGCAACTGCTGGCGCCATCGAAAAAGTGCGAATCGACCGCGAGACGCTCGAGCCGAAGTACAAGGTGATCGGCTCTGATCTGTGGTCTGACGAGCCGGGCTTTGCCGACTCGGTTAGCGAACTAAATATCTCTGGCGTGTGCGGCTCGGGGATCATCGAGGTCATCGCCGAGATGTATCTGTCTGGCATCACTTCGCAGGACGGAGTGATTCAAGGTGCGATGGCGAGTCGTACGCCGCGAATCATCGCCGATGACCGAACCTTCTCTTACCTGCTTTACGAGAGAGGCGAGACTCGCATGATGATTACGCAGAATGATGTGCGCGCGATTCAATTGGCCAAGGCGGCACTGCGCGCCGGTATCGACCTGCTTGTCGAGCACGCTGGTTCACCGGTTGTCAACGACATTCGCCTTGCCGGCGCCTTCGGTGCACACATCGACCCCGTTTACGCGATGGCTCTCGGGCTCGTGCCTGATTGTCCAGTCGCTGGCGTGCGCTCGGTCGGCAACGCCGCCGGCGCCGGCGCGGTGCAGTCGTTGTTGTCACGCGCTCTGCGCAGCGAGATGCAAGACGCGGTGCGCAAGGTTACAAAGATCGAGACCGCCACAGAGCCGCGCTTTCAAGAACTTTTCATCGCCGCGATGGCCTTCCCGCATGCGACGGCGCCTAATCCGCATTTGGCGACGGTGCTTACTTTGCCAGAGCGACAAGTCGGCGCCGATGCGCTAGAGGGAACGCGCAGCAGTCGACGCACGCGGGGAGAGGTGCTGCGATGACCGAAGGTGCGAGTCACAGGCGATCTGGCGGTCGCGCCAATCGTCAATCCACACGCAAGTCGGCGACGACTGCGCGCGAGGCTTACCTCACGCGCTTGCTCAAGCCTGTCGATCTTGTTACCGACGAGGGTCTAGAGATTCTTGAGCACAACGCCGAGACGATTCTCGAAGAGATCGGTGTCGACATTCGCGACTATCCATCGGCGATTGCTCGTTTCAAAGAAGTCGGCGCCTCGGTCGACGGCAATCGTGTGCGCTTTCCGCGCGGGTTATGCCGCAGCATCGTGCAGGCGACTGCGCCGCGCGAGTATATTCAGCACGCCCGAAACCCACTCAATAACGTCAAGATCGGCGGCGACGCCACCGTCTTCGCGCCAAACTACGGCTCGCCGTTCGTGCACGACCTAGACAACGGTCGCCGCTACGCAACCATCGCCGACTTTCAAAACTTCGTCAAACTCTCATACATGTCGCCGTACCTGCATCACTCTGGCGGCACAGTCTGCGAGCCAGTTGACATTCCCGTCAGTAAGCGCCACCTCGACATGGTCTACAGCCACATCAAGTACTCGGACAAAGGCTTCATGGGTTCGGTGACTGCGGGCGAGCGCGCCCAAGACTCTGTCGACATGGCGCGTATCGCCTTTGGCGGTGACCTGCAGGATCGCACCGTGATGACGAGCCTGATCAACGCTTCTTCGCCGTTGGCGTGGGACGCGACGATGCTCGCATCGGCAGAGGTCTACGCCAGTAATAATCAGGCCACGATCATCACGCCGTTTATCTTGGCCGGCGCAATGGCTCCTACTACGTCGGCAGGTGTTTGTGCGCAGACGCTCGCCGAGTCGCTCGTCGGCATGGCCTTTACGCAACTGGTTCGCCCTGGCGCGCCGGTCATATTCGGCTCGTTTGCCTCTTCAATGTCGATGCTCACGGGCGCGCCAACGTTTGGAACGCCAGAGCCAGCCTTGGTGTTGTACACGATGGCTTCGCTGGCGCGCCGACTCGGCGTGCCGTTTCGCTCGGGCGGGTCGCTCACGGCGTCGAAGTTGCCAGATGCGCAGGCCGCGTACGAGAGCGCGGGCACACTGATACCGACGATCATGGCGGGCACCAACTTCGTGTTGCACTCTGCAGGCTGGCTTGAGGGCGGGCTCGCAATCGGCTACGAAAAGTTCGTCTTGGACTGCGACCAACTGGGGATGATGATGACGTTTGGCAAAGGTCTCGACCTAACCGAAAACGGTCAGGCAATGAGCGCGTTGCGAGAGAACACTTCGCTCTCGCACTTCTTGGGAACGGAGCACACTCTGGCCAATTTCGAAACAGCTTTCTATCGCTCTGACACCGCAGACAATAATAGTTACGAACAATGGCTAGAGGACGGGTCGCTAGACGCAGCCCAACGAGCCAACAAGATGTGGAAGTCGCGTTTAGCAGAGTACGAACTCCCGCAATTGGACGAGGCAATCGATGCCGAGTTGCAGGAATATATGACCAAACGAAAACTAGACCTCCCGGATGCATTTGCATGAGCATTGTCAACACTCTTATGAGCGGCGTTTTCCGCCCCAAGAAGACCGCGCTGGTGGCAACTGAGCCTGTAAAAAGACTCGTGCGCAACATGCGCTACGAATTGGTGCCGCTCAAGTCGCTCGATCAGGCGATCGCCGACCTGCCAGTTGGCGCACCTGTCTCGGTTACTTGCTCTCCCGCGAAGGGCATCGCCACGACCCAAGATCTGTGCGAGAAACTTATCGCTAAGGGCCACAACGTGGTGCCGCACTTCGCGGCGCGCCTTGTCGAGGGGCCAGAACATGCAGCAAAACTCGCCGCGTGGGTGAAACAACACGGCATTAGAGAGGTGTTCATCATCGGTGGCGACGCTGAAGTGCCGCCGCACTACCAATTTGCTTTGCCGTTCATAAAAGATTTCTTGAGCGCCGACCCCGGCGTCGAGACGATCGGTTTCGGTTCGTACCCAGACGGGCACGCCACAATTAGCAACGAAGACTTGCAC
>Ga0209491_10000505_pt1 | contig 78348 bp, 58 predicted proteins | sample BON02_FD_187213 | JGI IMG/M metagenome (GOLD analysis project Ga0209491, IMG submission 187213) | Freshwater microbial communities from Lake Bonney liftoff mats and glacier meltwater in Antarctica - BON-02 (SPAdes) (version 2) | ecosystem: Environmental > Aquatic > Freshwater > Ice > Glacier...
TGGGCGGCGGCGGTAACCAAGGCGGCGGCGGCGGTTTTGGCGGCGGCATGGGTGGCGGCGGAATGGGCGGCGGTGGAATGGGTGGCATGGGCGGCGGCGGAATGGGCGGCGGTATGTTTAACATTCCTGCCGGCATGAAGGCTCGCGTCAAAGTCAACACCGTTTGCTTGGAACACGGAAAGCGTGATCCAAACCCAAAGATTCCCTACACTATCATTCCAATTGAGAAGTTCACAAAGAAGGCAGAAGTGATCGAAACTTGCCGTCTTTTGGCGAACGGTCAAATTTCACAGCAAGTCGCACAAGCGGCCGCATGGCACTACACCGACGACATGTCTTTCCCCGCTTTGGCGGACAAGAATCGTATTGTCTTTCGGAATGGTTACACGGAGAAATTTTTCTCCTACAACCAGGTCTTAGCCGCTCAACAAGTTGCTGGCTACGTAGCTAACGTGGCAGAGAAAGCAAAGTCCAACGAAAGCAAATTGCCAAGTCGGTACTCGGAGAAATAGTCGCTGAGGGGCGTTTGGGAACTGAAGGTCATCGCCTGCAGTTGTTAAACACCAAAGTTTTGAACAATTGAAAACGCAATCGACCTGAGGTTCATTTGGAATCTCAGGTCTTTTTTTTGGCTAGAACGTTACGGTTTGGGGAATGCGTGATCTTTGCTTAACCAGCCATTCTTCACCGTCTGGTTTTGCGGGGACTCAATTTCTGTCAGAGCACCTGAAGGTTGTACAAAAACACATTTTGCAAAGAACGTGGTGGTTAGCTTAAGACGCGGTGGTTACAACAGACCTTATCCAACGGCGTCCCATTTAGGATTACAATACCAATTCACACCAGGGCGTTTGAGCGAACCGCACGAAGCAAGATCCCAAAAACGCACCCAACGCCTTACTGACAAGATTATCGTCATGCGTGCTAAACTTACCTCGCACAGATCGTAGTGTTCGAACCAATGGATGAAACGATCGCCGACTCACTTTTGGTAAGTTATCGTTGTCCGTGCGGCGAGGAATTTCGCGTTTCGGCCAACGATGGTGGCGAGTGCCCTGAGTGCGAGCGGCGGGTGTCATCGGCCGCATTACAGGACTTGGTTTCTTCAACGGTCTCGTTCATCGAACATGAACATTTTACCGCACCCGCATTGTCCGAAGCGGATCCTTGGATCGGCAGACAGTTAGGCCACTTTAAGATCATTGAACGCTTGGGTGGCGGCGGCATGGGCGCTGTCTACCGCGCGTTAGACTGTTCGCTGCAACGTTATGTTGCCGTGAAACTCATTCGATCCAATTCCAATGAATCGCCTAACAGTCGCAAGACCCAATCTTTGTTGCAGGAGGCCGTCGCTCAGGCCCGAGTCCACCATCCCAACGTTGTCACGATCTACTACGTCAGTCAAGATCAAGAGACGCCGTTCCTGGCGATGGAATTGATGAACGGCACGATCAACGCGATCCTAGGCCGTGGCAACTTGTCGTTCTCGACCGTGGTCGATATCGCCATCCAAGTCACTCAAGCATTGAAGGCCAGTTATCAACTGGACATCATCCATGGCGATATCAAACCAAGTAATTTGTTGATCGATCGATTGGGCACCGTCAAGCTTTCAGACTTCGGATTAGCCAGACGCACGAACGAACAGGATGAAGAACAACAGGGTCTGCGCGGAACGCCCAACTATCTGTCACCAGCGTTGATGAGTGGGCACAAGCCCAACATGCATTCTGACATGTACGCCTTGGGGATTACATTTTACGAACTGACCTTTGGCAAGCCGCCTCAGATTCTTGAAGGCACTAGTGTCCAAAAATGGCTCAACGAACGATCGCAATTGGTACTGCTTGCCCCTCATTCTGGCATGCATGAAATCCCTCGCGATTGGCTGCCAATCTTAAACCGACTTCTAGAAAGTGACCCTAAAAAAGCCTTTCAATCGTACGATGAATTATTGGCTTGCCTGGCAACGGCCAAGCCGTCGTCGGAAATGGCCGCTGGTAGATTGCCGCGTCTGGTCGCTTGGGCGGTTGATCAAGTTGTCATCGCTTCGGTCGCGATGGGGCTAGCGACACTCTTTGATTCGTTAGGACGAACCCTTCCCTGGATGTTATGGCCATTGATTTTTCTTCTGCCAGCAATCGCCTATATCGGGCTGTGTAGTCGTTGGGGAAAATCACTGGGCTACTTTGCGATGCAACTTCGTTTGATCGATGCCAGCGGAATGTCGCCGACCAGAAACACGTGGCTGATCCGCGAATTATTTCGTACGTTGGTCTTTTGGATCTTTATGACATGCGTTCCTGGCTTAGGTTCTGGAATGACGCAGCAGCCGGTCTATTTAATAGCTGGTGTCATTTGGACGCTGTTCTTTGTTGACGTCACCGCAATCGTCTTTCCCGGTTCCGAGTGTCTTCACGATCGATTTCTTAGGACCCGGGTGGTATTGCGCCGGGTCGGTCACTAACCGCTAGCACCGTTAAGGTTGAACTAACTGTAAAATCTTACCAAATCCTAAAATTGCGTTAAATCATTAAAGGCTTCTGTTCCGATAGCAGTGAAGGACCACCTTCATACCTTTGTTGCAATTGGAACACCTGCAATGACAAAGAGACTTCTAACTGGCTGGGTTTTCACCGCCATCGGCTTGCTATTGATTTCGGCTGCCAATGCACAACTGCCAGGCCAACTGCCCACAGTAAACCAAAATTCTGGCAATCTTCAGACCCTTGTGGTACCTACTGCATTGTCGGGTATCCAAGCAGGAAATAGCGAAACGGCCGTCGATGTAAACGAAGCCCCAACCGTCAGTCAATCGCTGCCCGGTCCTGCCGTTATCAATGCGGTGGCTAATCAAGCATCCGACATGGCCGGGTCTTTGAGAAACGTTGCCATTGAAGGTTCGCTCGACCCATCGACTCTGCCAGCAACTTTGGCATCATCAACCTCAAGCGATCAAGGCTTTGGTAGCAGTCGCACTTCGGCCAATACCGTTTCCTTTGGAAATAGTGACGGCAACCTACGAAAGATCCCCGACATCCAGACATTGACCGCTGCGACTCAAAATCCCCTAGCTCCAAAGTCTGGATTTGCGTCCAGTGGCAAGAATTCAGAAATGACTTCCTTCCACTCAGTGGGACCGACCATTCGAGTCGAAACCGTTGGCCCACGTTCGATTTCGGTCAACAAGCCCGCCAGCTACGAAATTCGTATCAGCAACACTGGCAAGACCGAAGCACGTGGCATCAACATCTCGACAGGCTTTCCTAGCCACATCGAGTTGATGTCGGCCCAACCGACCACCGGCACCCATACGCACACCCCAGAAAATGAATCCGCCGGCATGAACTGGCGGATCGAAAGCCTTGCCGCGGGCCGTACCGAATCGGTGATCATGAATTTGACGCCACGGGAGGCCAAACTGTTTGATCTGCAAGTGAGCTGGGCAACCGATCTGATCCGTGGAAATACTTCGATCGAAGTTAGTGAACCCAAGCTTGAAATGAAAATCGCCGGACCGGCAGACGTTCACTACGGCGAAAAAGCAATCTATACCGTTACCATCCGAAACCCTGGCACGGGCACCGCCGAGGATGTTGAAATCATGCTTAGCGAACAACTGGGCGGTCAGCGTGCTGCCGTAGGTGACATCCTTCCTAACACCGAACGAAGCTTTGAAGTGGAATTGGTTCCCGGTGAAGCAGGAAATCTAATGTTGGAAGCATTCGCGACCTCAGAGACATTGGAACATTCGGTCGCCAAGGAAATCATGGTTCGCCGTGCGAATCTGGAAATCAGTGCTCAAGGTGCCGCTACGTTATACGCTGGTACCGATTGCACCTACAACATCACGGTTCGCAACAATGGCGATGCGATCGCCCGCGATGTTATTGCTGCAGCGGTTCTTCCTGTAGGAGCAACCTATCTCTCGGGCGTTGAAGGGGCGGACCAAGTCGACACTGGCCTGCGTTGGAACATTGGCACAATGGCTCCAGACACTGAAAGAACTTACAAGATCAATTGCACTTTAAACCAACCAGGTGACATGCGTCTGGAAGCTGGGGTTCGCGGTTCGGGAGATCTCGCAGCAACTAATATCGTTTCGACTCGCGTCGAGGCATTGGCCGACATTGTCTTGGTGGTTGAAGATCCCAAAGGCCCTTTGCCCATCGACCAAGACATGGCCTACACGGTTCGAGTCAAAAATAGAGGCAGCAAAGCGGCTTACAATATTCAAATCGCTATGCAATTTTCTGAAGGCCTCGAACCTGTCAGTGCCAGCGGCAACGAATACCAAATCGAACCTGGTCAGATTAGCTTCCGCGAGATCCCAAAGATCGAAGTGGGGCAAGAGATCATGATCAAGATCGTCGCCACTGCCAGCGAAAGTGGAAGTCATCGTTTCCGTGCCGTTTTGAACTGCATCGATCCCAAGACCGAAGAAATCGCCCAAGGCACCACCAAGTTTTATGGCCCAGAAATCACTACCAGCGTTGCTCAGCCGTCTACCAATGAGGGCTACCCAACGGGTGGAACCTTAGACAGTTCGCTTCGTCGCTAAACTGATCTAAACCAATGAGAGCGTGTTCCGATTAAGGATCGCCCCGCAACTTGTCGATGCGGGGCGATCTTTTTTTCTTGATCCCCTGAAACCACTCGTGACAGGGATTCACGCCCCTAGCCCTCGCCTAAAACCGATTGAGTACCTAGCCAAAACCAGAGCGATTGGGGGCGTCGCTGCTAAGCCAAAAAAACAAAGAAGAGCCCGAAGGATGGTCAATCAGAAAATCAGGTTGAACCTATAACAAACGGTAATCGACCAAAAAAAGCCCACGTCATTCAGACGCGGGCTTTTCGTATTTCATGTGGCCTTTTCGTGCATCACCTTGTCTTGCTTACTTTCCAGCGACTGCTAATCGCCGTCGGGCATCGATCTTCCATTTCACGTGGGTCACGCATAAGGAGAGTTCCTGACAGAAGACCGGTAAATTTGTAGACTGCCTGCAAAATTGCAATGGCCAAAATACCTTGCACACTGAAAATCAACTCACTCAAAATTTATTTACCCCAGCAGACGCTGTTTTTCACTGTTGGGGTGCGATTTCTTTCAGCGAACGCCCTAGCCTCTTTTTGCTGGTCCTAGTTCGCACCGCGGTTGATGATTCCAGCGCGGTCAAGACATCCTTCTTCAGTTCATTGCCTTCGGGTTCACCAATCTGTTCCACCGCGTCGGAAATACCCAAAAGAACCGACTGCCGGACGCCGTTTCGAATCCATTCAAAGAAATTAAAATCTGCCATGAACGTTACTCCTTTAGCGTTTAAGAGGAATCCGCCAATATGCAAACTTACGCGTCGACGCGAAGTCCTTGGCTTCTCCTAAGATTAGTTCAGTTGGCCATCTGCGTCCAAGAGCAAAAGTGCACCCGTCGCTAGCGAGAACGTCACACTGGGTAAGACCTGCGATTAGCTGTCAATCGACTCAATCAGGCGGTCGCGAAGGGACTGGCAGACGTCCTTCATCTTCCCGGGAACCGCTGGCGACTTATCTTCACTTCCGCTCATCGGCTTTAACTGGCTATCCTGGCTAAACCAAACGCGATTACGACCTGCGTTTTTTGCCGCATAGAGTGCACGATCGGCCCGATCAACCACTTGGGCTGGGGTATCCCCGGACAGAATTTCGGTAACGCCTAGACTGGCGGTGATCGAAACGGTCTTACCTCCGATCTTCAAAGCCGTCTTCTGAATCGCCGTACGAACTCGGTCAGCGCCTAAACAGGCTTCCTTCAAACCCGTTGACGGCATGATGATGCCGAATTCTTCGCCACCCAACCGGGCCGGAAAATCACTGTCACGAGCGGTCGAGCCAATCACCTTGGCCACCGTCTGCAGGACTTCATCACCCACCAGATGGCCGTAAGTGTCATTGAACAACTTGAAGTGATCGACATCGATGATTACGAAACTCAGTTCACCCTGGTATCGAGTGATCTCGCTGATCCTACGAGTCATTTGTTCGTTAAAAGAACGACGATTCGCAAGCAAGGTCAAGGCATCGGTACGTGATTCCGAAATTAGGTCGTCAACCTGCGAAGCCTTGGCATCAAGCTCCGCCTGAACTACTTTCAACCTTGAATTAAGTTGACTGTTGGCAGCGTTCATTCGATCCAGGATGTGTTTGAATTCAACCGAAGCCTCGGACGAATGACCCATTTTGTCGAATTCGTTAGATACATCTGCCAACAATTTTTGATGGTCCGAAAAGTCACCCGAAAATGTCGCGGTCAACCGCGACAATTGGTCCATCAGACCAAGCAAGTCAGCTTGCTCCTGGCTGGTTTTGGAATTGCGAGTCCCCGCCAACCACACGCTCAGAAAAAGCCCTGCTGACAACAACAACGCACCCACGACCACGGCAATCACAATGGTTAACGGAGCGATTTCGATTCCAAACATTAATCAATCCAAGATGTGAACACGGTGACGGCAGAATTTTCGCGGCTTCCTGAAATAACTGCCCTCAACGATAGCTTGTAATATCACTTGCACGGCACACAATGAGAATTCAATTCGTCGAAACTGCCTACCAGAATTATGCAGTGGTTATAACTGTTTTTTTCTTGAAATCTATTGTATTTGTCACGATCCTAAAGATCCGAATGAAAATCGCCCCGGCGAAAGCTATTCTTCCAATTAAATTCAGGTCGTAACGATTGGCGGGCTGCCGCACACGCCGTGCTAAGAAAACAACCGATAGGCAAACAACAGTCGAATTTCGTGTTCCAGCCCTGTTGTGTCCGTAAGTAGGCCCCTGGAACCGGGTGTCCGATGATCATTGCTTTAGCGACGTAGTGCTTGCCCAACCCTGAAGTCCGAAATGAATATTATTACGTTCGAAGATCGATTGACCCAACAGTTACATCCAATCAATACCGGACGCCCCACTTATGCGGTGACGATCGCCAGTTACCGCTTGATTGATTGGCTAAGACGGATTGACGGTCACCTAGTGGGTTGGATCCGATCGCACCTCTCTGAAATACAGGCGGCGGATTTCAGCGACGTCGATTCCGATTTGGACTCGAGTCAAGATTGGTCACTGCTGGTAAATTCTCGCTTGGTTCCCAGTCGCCACACCTTTCAAACGTTGCAACAAATTAGTAAGCGGCAAGCACCGTGTGTGATCCAAACCGAAGACGAAGTCCAAGTCGCCCTATTGCCAACCAACCACTTGTCCAAAAACGGGAAAACCGTCCTAGAAAACGGCTTGAGGAAACTGATCGCCACCGTGGATCCCCCGGCCCAGGCACTGGAGATAAAACTTGACACGTACCGGCACCCACATGAATTGGTGCAGTTCCAATTGAAGATCATTAACGAAAACCTAGAAGAACGACTAACCGAAGATAAGTACGAACAAGTTCAAGATGGTTTATTCATTGCTAAAGGCGTCTCGCTTCCCCAGTTCTTCGTTGCCAATACCACGCAAGGTCCGATCTTAATTGATGAAAACGCGCAAATAGGGCCATATACTTTTCTAGCGGGACCCATCTTTATTGGTAAAAACAGCCGGGTGATTGAACACGCCTCCATTAAGGATGCGGTTTCACTTGGACACACCACGAAAGTTGGCGGCGAGGTGGAAGCGTCCATCATCGAACCCTTCACCAACAAGCAGCATCATGGATTCCTAGGACACAGCTACGTAGGAAGTTGGGTCAACCTTGGTGCTGGAACTTGCAATAGTGACTTAAAAAATACGTACGGCGAAGTTAAGATGGAATATTCCTACGGGAAAACAAACACAGGCAGCCAGTTTGTCGGGTGTGTCATCGGAGATTATGCCAAGAGTGCGATTAACACCAGCATCTTTACCGGTAAGATGATCGGTACCTGTAGCATGATGTACGGTTTTGTGACCACCAACGTGCCCAGCTTCGTGAATTACGCACGCCACTTTGGACAAGTTACCGAAATGGCACCAAGTGTCATGGTGGCAACTCAAGAACGAATGTTTGCCCGACGAAATGTCAAACAACGTGAATGTGACATTCGTTTGATTCATGATATGTATGACCTCACCCGACGCGAGCGCCAACTGTCCGAAGAACCGCTTAGTCTTTAATCCTTGATTGCGGCTGCCAGCCCTTTCTGCCTGCCATACTAGGTCCTTTAATTCAATATTATGTCCCAGCAATCACCAGAACCTAATCCGCCACTTGCCGCAACCAACGATTCGTCCAACGATAGTGTTTTGGAAAAGGAATCGACCAATGCCCGTTCAACGCCCGCTGCAGAGATGGCGAAGATCCACCAGATCGAACAGCAATTGGCTCATATTTGGATGGTGCGGAACTTCTTAAAGCATTGCGACGAAGCGGAAGATGACGAAGACCTAAAAAAGGTGCAGCGCCAACTGTATGACTACATCCACGCGGTTGGCATTCACATCGAACAAAAGAACTTTGCCGAAGCAATTCGGTTTGCTAAGAAGAAATTGACTCGCTTGAAAAATGCGACGCTGCTGTTTATCGAAATCCAAGAAGAAGTGTCAACTCACACCAACTTTCGCATGGCCAATCGCAGTCTGCAAGCCGCCGCCGATACCCTTGCGACTATCATCAAGACCCACTGATCTCTCCCACCAAGTTCGTTTGCGCGTTCGTTTGCGCGTTCGTTTGCGCGTTCGTTTGCGCGTTCGTTTGCGCGTTCGTTTGCGCGTTCGTTTGCGCGTTCGTTTGCGCGTTTGCTTGCGCGTTCGTTTGCGCGTTCGTTTGCGCGTTTGCTTAGTTGCGACCTATACCCGTTCAGAAGTTCTTACGAATCTTCCTCACCCTTTTTCAAAAGGCAATGGCTTTCGCCTTTGGACATTCCGGTCAAAAGCCAATGGATCCTACCCCGTCAATGTCTAACTAAGATCGATGTCTAACTAAGATCGATGTCTAACTAACATCGATGCCTAATTAACGTATCGTAAGCTAACCGCTGTCCAGCGAAAAAATGGCTACTCCACAAGTCGATCTTCTTTTGATTCACGAGTAGAAAACCATGGTCAATACCAACTGGGACGCGACGCTCCAAACCAACCAAAGTGAATCCTGGTTCGAATTCATCCGATGGATCTCGATAATAACAGGATCCGGTTGCCGCAAGCCAGTACGATGATGGGCCCAGACCCTAACTGTGATGTGTGCATTGACAACACATCGATCTCACGGCGGCAGGCCGAGATCCGTAATACCGCAAGAGGCTTCCTGCAAATTGATAACAAGAGTACCAACGGCACTTTCGTTGCTGAAAAACCAATCGATCGATGCGTCTTAGAAAACGGCGTGCGCCATCGTTTTGGAAACCACCTCTACAAATTCTTATTCAATGATTGCATTCCAACCCAGCACCATGAAACCGTCTATTCGATGATGCCCCAGGACGGATTGACCGGCGCCTTGAACAAGCGATTCATGATGGATCTGATTCAACGCGAATTCGATCGAGCCAATCGCTACCAGCGACCACTTACCATCTTAATGAGGGACATTAACTTCTTTAAGAAAGTGAACGACACCTACGCTCACTAGACCGGTGATCAAGTATTGCAAGAGTTTGCCAGGGGCGGCAGCGAGATCTTTCGCAAAGAACATGTATTCGCCCGTTATGGCGGTGAAGAATTTTCGTTATTGATAAGCGAAGCGGACGCCAAAGCTGGATTCGAAGTTGTCGAATGCCTTGGAGTCGCTGTTGAAGGTACCCCCTTCCAAACTTCCGCCGGCCCACTGCCGATTACCGTTAGCATCGGTGTCGCGCAATTGAATTCGGCCATCGACACCGCTCAATCGCAACTTCTACCACGCGCAGACGACAATCTCTATCGTGCCAAAAAGAATGGCCGCCACCAACCTTTCGTTAGCTAAGTAGTAAGACTCCCGCCAAAGATAACCGCCAAAGACAACCGATTGGGTAGATCGACACGCACTGCCAGAAACGGGTTCAAACAGCGGAGACTCTCTGGCCGGTGACCCGACGCCATGCCGATACACAGTAGTTAGTCATCGGTCGCGGCAATCGATTGCTAGCAAACCGCCGGTTATTTTCGCTTGAAAACGATCAAAGTTTGTTTTTTTTGCTACATCTTTGCAAATCAGTGTTTTGCCATTTGCGCTTAATCTTCAAAATAGCCGATGGAAGAAATGCGTTACAACCGCACCAAATTTCAAGGTTTGGTGACGGGAGTTTGCGCAACGCATGAGGAATGTTCAGCAAGGATGCTGACCCTGGTTCCCTGAAAGCGAAAACGATCCCAATTAAATCTGTCCTGAATGCTTCAGACCTAGATAGATTTGTTAGTGGCGATTTTCGATCGGCTTGAATCGAAGCTCCAGCAGCAAAATGGAAATGTGGGCACCTGACATGTCGGGAATCCTCTAGCTTCGGGACAATCGAAACGATCTATAACCAAGGACGGTCATCTTAAACAGCGGCGTGATCAGAGATCCAACGATCACATCTTGCCGAGAACATTCTTGCTTCGCTTGCCAATTCGATTGACTATGACGATCTGACCGTGTTGCCCAGTTCAAACATTTCAACATGTTTGCTACCCAGTACCGCACGATCCACAAAGTCCAACGCTTGATCGATTTGCGACCGTGGTTCACTGCCAAGTCATGCTTCCAAGTTTTCATTCACGTTCTGATTTTGTAGTAATTGGGTAAGAAGATGGCTAGATCTCGACGACGCTCGGCCAGTCGGCAAAATAGTAGCATGCCGTCGATCATGACCTGGGGCAAAATTGCATTGGTTTTGCTTGGGATCGGTGGGGGCTCCTATGGTGTCTTTCGCACGGTGTCCAGTATGCCAAACGGCGTTGGCCAGGTGGTTGAAGGCGTCGAAGTTGGTCAACACAGCTCCGAATTGGCCATGGCCCGAAAACCTGCCTTACCCGACGATACTGGACCCCAAAGACTTGTAGGCGGCCCCGTACCCGGAGGATCGCTACCTGGTGAAACGCTACCTGGTGCAAATAGCGGCAGCACTTTGGCGCCCTCAAGCCTAACCAGTGCTCAGAATTCACCCAATCCACCCGCGGACATTTTCGCTAGTAACTCGCCTACCCCCAATCCATCCAACAGCCCAGCCCCGACTACACCCCTGGGCGATCTTCCAGGATCACAGCCGGCGACATCCGTTGCTGCTCTTGGTACTCCTAAACTGCCTGGATCTGCTCCTAAACTGCCTGGCCCCACAAGTCCAAGCCCGAGTATTGCTTCCAATAGCCAGAATCCCGCGGCATCGATTATGAATGCCCAGGCAGCCCCAGATGGCGATACCAGCGGTTTAGGAAATTTGCTCCGGTCGGCAGCCAATGCAAATGCAGCCCCTCCGAATAAGCTTCCCGAAAACAACTTGGCCGCCAACGCACCAAGTCTTGGAAGCCAAACCGCCAGCCCCGGTTTATTGCCGGGCGGCTTGCCTAAGCCTGCACTGCCCTCAGCTTCCAGAAGCTTGCCCAGCACCGGCTTGCCCGGCACCGGCTTGCCCAGCACCGGCTTGCCCAGCACCGGCTTGCCCAGCACCGGCTTGCCCAGCACCGGCTTGCCCAGCACCGGCTTGCCCAGCACCGGCCTGCCCAGCACCGGCCTGCCTGAAAACGATCTACGGCGACCTGAGCCAACCACAAACCCCTCGGCTCTGGCAAGACAAAATGATCCAAGTGACTTGCCTAATCCTGCACCCACGAACCAACTGGGCATCATAACGTCAACTGCCGAACTTCCAACTGCTAACCCCATCGGCCCACGAATGGACTTTGGTAAGTCCGCCGCTGAACTGCCAAACAGTAGTGGTATCGCTTCCAACGGAGTGCTCCCCAATCGAAGTCCAGCCCAATCTTTGCCCACACCAGGTTCACCCGCGCAGGGTTCATCCACACAGGGTTCATCCACACAGGGTTCACCCGCGCAGGGTTTACTAGCGCAGGGTTTAGCAAATTCTCGCCCGGCACCTCTTGACGCTGTGGCGATCGATTCCTTTCCCAATCGCACTGCAACGCAACCGCCGTCGGCACCAAATTCAAGCATGCCAAATGTCGCCGTTGGCAATCCATTGGCAAACACTAACCAAAGTAATTCTAACCAACCCAATCGTTCGGATCTAAACGACCGCCCCGGTTCCCATACGCAACTTGCATCCGAACCGATGTTGACGGATCGAAATGTCCAACCAGCCACCTACCCCAACTACCAAGAGAATCAAACGCCTGCCACGAATCGTGCACCCAGTTCATTGGTCAGCAACCAGCCTGGTGATCCAAGGTGGGAAATTCAACAAACGGCATCCCTAATTTTAGAGAAACGCGCCCCCGAACAAGTCCAAGTCAACGTGCCTGCAACTTTTTTCATGGCCATCCGTAACGTCGGCCGATCCCCTGCGGGACAAGTTTTGGTTCGCGACCGAATCCCCGAAGGTACTCGTTTGATCCAAGCAACCCCTAAACCTGATCGCCAGCAAGGTGACCTGTTGGAGTGGGATTTTGCTTCGATTGCACCAGGGGATACCATGCAAATCCAATTGCAATTGCTACCGATCAGTCCTGGCGAACTTGGCAGTGTTGCCGAAGTTTCCATGGCGGCCGTCGCTGGCTGCAGAACCCGTTGCACGAAACCACAACTGGTGATCCAACACACGGCCCCACCACAGGTCATGATCGGACAACAGGTTGTCATGAACATTACCGTCCGAAATGAAGGCGATGGACCTGCCGAAAACGTGGTCATTCGCGAAACAGTGCCTGCTGGCCTGTCGCACCCATCGGGCACGGAAATCGAAAATCCGGTCGGGCAACTGTTGCCGGGACAAAGCCGAACCATCCAACTTCCACTTGTTGCAATGACCGCCGGCAATGTGACAAACACCGTTCGGGTCACTGGCGAAGGAAAGCTAACAGACGAACACTCGATCAATGTTCAAGTCGTGTCGCCAGAATTACAAGTCACGGCCGCTGGGCCTGATCGACGTTACCTGTCTCGCGAAGCCACACACACCTTCGAAGTCAAGAACAACGGCACCGCCAATGCGACCAACGTTCAAATGATGGCCCAATTGCCGCGAGGACTTAAATATGAAAGTTCGACACCGGCAGGACGGTACGACCCTGCTCGCCACGCCGTCTTCTGGGCCATGCAGCAACTTCCTAGCAATAGCAATGAACAAGTGGCCGTGACGACATTGCCTTTGGCTGCCGGTGAACAACCGATCGAATTCAAAGCGCTGGCGGATCTTAATCAGCCACAATCAACGATCAAACAGTTCATCGTTGAACAATTATCAGAGTTGTTTTTTGACGTGGACGACTTACAAGATCCAATCGAAGTTAACAGCAAGACAAGCTACGTGGTTCGCGTTGAAAATCAAGGTTCTCAAGTCGCCAATGATGTTTCTTTGGTCGTCGATCTTCCCAAAGGTATCGAACCGTTAAACATTGAGGCGCCCGTTGAATACCAGATCCAAAACATTGCCAACGGCAAACGCATCGTGTTCGCGCCGATCGCCCAGCTAAATCCAAAATCTCAGCAAGCAATCAGGATTGAAGCCAAGGGAGTTGAAGATGGCGATCACCGAATTGAAGTTCAAATGACCAGTCGACAAAGGCCAACTGCGGTAGCCAAGCAAGAGAGCACCAAAGTTTACTCGGATATGATTCGTTAAAAGGCTTTGGTTCCACAACCGCTGCAGATGTTTGTGATCGATGGCCATTGCGCAATCTGACTGCAGCATATTGCATAAACGGACACGCCAAGTCGACCGACATAAGCCGCAGACCTGAAGGGACCCCACCTTGGGTTCTGCGGTTTCTCTTTCCCCCGCGAAATCTTCTCGATTCTTAACGAACGTTTGACCGATTCAAAGCGTATCACGCGGTAACCGATTGGCGACAATTCCAACCACTGAAGCTTACCGATCAGTAAGTAAGGTTACCGATCCGCCAGCTTGTAGATCAGCGGCAAAGGCGAATTCGCCAGCAAAACGGGAGTTATGTTGGGTTGAAGCACAGAAAGTCGTTGAATCTTCTAAAACCAGGTTAAGGAAAACTTCGCTCCCAAAAAATTTAATCGCCTTCCCCGCTGGCTTCAGTCCACTCGGCCATTCAAGGCTCAAACGAGTGATTTAGTGGTGAAAGCAGTTAAGGCCTCGGGGCGTTTTCCAACATTAACTAGGAAACACGCAGGTTCAATTGTGGTTGTTTTGAACTGACTTTATTGAAAGTCCATTGGGTGCGGGTTATTTTATAATGTCCGGTTGTCGTGGTTTAGAGACTTGTTTGAAGGCTCTGGCCGGTTTCAACGGGTCCTGCCCGCGTTAGATGCGACGAAGATACCAACGCGATTCCTGTTTTCGCGTTGTTGTTCCCGGCGTTGTTATTCGCGGCGTTGTTATTCGCGGCGTTGTTATTCGCGGCGTTGTTATTCGCGTTGCCTTTTGCAATGTCGAATGGAAATTTAGTTTCACCTTCCCAAGGTCTTTGATTTCCCAAGGTCTTTGATGTTGCCGTAATTTTGATGGCTGTGATTTTCACGGTTGTCATGTTGACGGTGTCGTGTTTTGGAATGTGTGACCCCGCCTTAATTTTGCATCGTATCCAGATTGAATTGTCTCCGAGTGTTTTGTGCCTACCCATTGGATTAGGACTGAAATATTTGTACCCAAGCAATCGTTCCATTACTTATTCCCCCAGCAGTTCAATGGTGAAATAGGTAGGCCTACATACCAGGAGTTTGGTAAATGACGAAGAAGAAAACGAATCAATCGCGTCGTACGTTTATGCAGGTGTCTGCAGCGGCCGGTGCAGGTTTCTGGGCTGCCGGTGGCGTCGCTCCTAAAAAGAGCCTTGCATCAATCGAAGAAATCCGCTTCGGTTGTATTGGCGTAGGCGGCAAAGGTGTCAGCGATTCCGATGACGCTCAGCGTAACGGCAAAGTTGTTGCGATCTGCGACATTGATGATGAAATCCTGGGAAAGGCTAGCGAAAAATTCGACAATCCGGCGAAGTTCAATGACTTCCGCGAAATGTTGGACAAGATGGGTGATTCGATCGACGCCGTCACTGTCAGTACGCCTGACCACACTCATGCGGTGGCTGCAGCAATGGCCATGAAGATGAAGAAGGCTTGCTTTTGCCAAAAGCCTTTAACTCACTCATTGTGGGAAGCTCGCCAACTCTCTGACATCGCTCGTGAAATGGGCGTTGCCACTCAAATGGGCAATCAAGGTACCGCCGAATCGAATCTACGCAAAAGCGCTGCATTGGTTGGCAAGAAGAAGATCATTGGCGACGTAGCCGAGATCCATGTTTGGACGAATCGTCCCGTTTGGCCACAAGCTTACGGCTTGGACGTCAAAACCATGGAACCCCCAAAGCACGTCCATTGGGATCTATGGCTAGGGCCCGCGAAGAAGCACGATTACAGCCCTGAAATTCACCCGTTTAAATGGCGCGGATTCTGGGATTTCGGCACTGGCGCTCTAGGTGATATGGCTTGCCACACATTGAACATGTCGTTCATGGCGTTGGACTTGCGAGATCCCGTTAGCGTGGAAGCCGATGCCGATCGTCACGACGGCATTTGCTATCCAAAATGGTCGAAGATTGTGTTCGAATTCCCGGAACGTAATGGTCGCGCGGCTTGCAAAATGATTTGGTATGATGGCGGCAAAATGCCACCAGCCGAATTGATGAAGGACTTGCCAAAGCAGAGCGATCAGCACTTCTCCAGTGGTGCATTGTTAATCGGCGATAAAGGCATGTTCTACTCGCCTGGCGATTACGGTCAAGAGACCCGCTACACCGGAACGATCGTTGACGGTGAATTTACCCCGATTCGCCAACTAGAATGCGATGACTACGTAAAATCACCTGGCCATTTCGTTGAATTTGCCGATGCGATCAAGGGCGGCGACGCTGCGATGTCAAACATCCAAACCTACTCGGGTGGTTTGACCGAAACCGTTCTTCTGGGCAACTTGGCCGTTTGGTCAAGCAAGAAGGTCGATTGGGATGCCGAAAAATTGATTGCCAAAGGCACCAACGAATTGGATAAAATCATCAAGCCTGACTTCCAAAACGGCTACTCGTTGTAATCGTTCGGCTTGTCCGCGGGATTGCTTTTGGCTTAAGCACAATTCGCTTTAAGAATTTCGCGAAAGCAACCAATACGTGTTAAACTGAAGCTCGTAAGTTCATCTGAACTTGCGAGCTTTTTTTCGTGCTTGCCCTCTGATTTGCAACACTGGTTAGCCACAGCTGATTCCTGGACAACCTTCTCCATCGGTCGACTGTTTCCCACTCTAAGTTTCGCGAGTCTATTTTGAAATCAAACCAGTCACTCAAATCTAAACAGTCTAAGCCAGACGGCTGCGATTATCATGATTTTCGAAAGGCATTTTTCTTCACCCTTTTGTGGTCAGGCGTTGGTTTTATCATGCTACTGGCCAGCAACCATCTGGCAGCCCAAGATGTGGACGGAAAAGGATCACCGACGATCCCCCTTCTGCAAACACCCACCAAGCAAGATCTGCTTCAACGCTTGGTCCGATCCAGCGAAGGTTTCCAGACGCAAATGGCTGAAGTTGCCGATCGATGCACGGAACTAGGCCGCCCCCAATTAGCGGAACACACCTTGGCCTGGATTGCACCGCAGGATCCCAGTCGGCACTATCTTTACCTTCCACCACCCAGTTATCAGAACCCGGGACAGCTTGACGTCGGTAGCGATGCCGATGAAGTTACTCAGTTTTGGGCAAGAAAAGTTAAGCAGATCAGGCAAGCGTACGCTGCAGACTTAGTGACGTTTTCGGCCGATGCGGCCCAATTGCAGATGGGCAGCAAAACCAGCCAATTAATCGCCTTGGCGCTGCATCAAGATCCTGAAAACCAAACGGCACGATCGATTCTTGGCTACATCCAGGAAGATCAACAGTGGGTGGATCCGACTTGGCAAAAGTTTATCGTCAATCCAGCCAGAAGACCTGCTTTAAAACTTGGTTGGCCTGCCGGTAAGCACTTGGAGGCCAATTCTTCTAACTTTCGCCTGCTAACAAACGCATCCCAAGACGAAGCAAAGCACATGTTGCAACGTCTTCAAGTTTGGCGAACATTGTGGCGGCAAGCATGCTTGGCTTATACGCTAGAACCCGGTGCGATCAAGGCTTCAATCAACGCCAAACGCCCTTGGCCTAGTGGCGGTGAACGAAAACATGAAGTGGTACTTTTCTCCAGCAGGCAAGAATTTCTGACCGCCCTGGCTCACATCAAAGGGATTGAAAAATCCGTCGGATATTACGATCCCACGATGCTTCAGTCCTTCTACTACTTGGACGATGAAAATCTTGATCTGGTATCAACGTGGCAGCACGAAACCACCCATCAACTTTTCCAAGAGACGGGCCGCAGAATCCGGAACCCTGGCGAACAATCGAATCTTTGGTTGGTCGAAGGAATTGCCATGTACTTCGAATCCCTGCGCCCGATAGGGACAACCGTGCCCGTACCAGACTCACCTGCCTTAAACAAGGTTTTAAACCAGGCAAAGCCAACCTCTGGAGCCGCAAGTGTCGTTTCCCAGGATTTTTTTGCAGACAATGCCTTTGCCCAACGAATTCCTATGATCTGGTCACTCGGCGGATTTGAATCACAGCGATTGCAATACGCTAGAATTCGCTGGCAACGCGAAGGCTACTTTACGCCGCTAACCCCGTTCTTTGCGAAAGGCCGAATCGCGTTTCAAGCTGACCCGGACATCACTCGTTTATATGCACAAGCCGGTGGATTCTGTCACTTTTTGATGATGGATCAGTCGGTTGGACAGCCAGAAAGTCTGGACGCGACCGATCGGGTTCTATCGATGTTAACCAATATCTATGCTGGGCGTTCCCGACCCGACATGGTGGCAACGGTCACCGATCAAACCGCGGAACAGTTGACCACGCGTTATCAACAATGGTTGTCATTTGATTCCCAACGCCTGGCACCCTTCTTGAATTTGGCCAGCGACAATCAAGAATTAGCACTGGGTTACAGCGCGCTGAATGATGACGACTTGAGAGCGTTTCTGGCACCCAATCTATTCTTACTACAACTGTCGGCAACACAGATCACAGATGCCAGTGCTGACGCAATCGCAGCGCACAAGGAACTACAACAATTGTTCCTCGACAAGACCGCGTTAACCGACGATGCGATTCTGAAGATCATAGCCGCCAATCCCAAACTGCAATCATTGGACTTATCGGGGACTGCCATCAGCGACAAGTCTGTGCAAGCGTTGGCAGATCTTCCATTACTAGAAACGCTTTGGTTAACCAGCACCGGCATTACAGATGACTGCGCTAAAAATCTGCAACAAATGACGCATCTGAAGCAACTGGAAATCTCGGGAACGCGGATTAGCCCAAGTATGAAACAGCAGATCCAAGCCGCCCTACCACAACTGACCGAATAATAAAAATCCTTGAAATTCCAAAAAAAACAATTGACGTCATATATATATATATACAATTTACACTACATAGTCCTGTGAAACCCAACATCAGCGACAGATCTGAATTTCACCGTTTGATCTTCAAGAATTATGCAAACCGATTAATCCGTTTATTACTGTGGGGAAGTTATGGAAATGGTTAGTGTAACAGGTTTGAGAAGATGGTCTTTACTTTTCGTTTTGTGCGGATGTTTTGCCGGGGTAGTGCCATTAAGCGCGCAAGAAGCTGCTCCGCAAACCGGACAGCCGCGTTCCGCAATTGTCGTCAACCAAGACGTTGACTTGAAGTTCTCGGCAACCACCGCTTCTCCAGATTTTTATGGCATAGTTGATCTTGGCGCCATCGATGCCAACTCCGAAATGATCTTGAATCTCACGCTGAACAATCGATCGGAATCGACGATCCGCTTTGATACTGCGAAACCCGGTTGCACATGTACTGAGTTCCAAGTCGATGGCAATTCAATTTCTAGCAACCAGGCAGTCAAGGCGCTGGTTAAATTCAAAGTAACCGATGGCAGGGAAAGTAACCGTCATGTCGCCAATGTACTGTTTTTTTCTGATGGGATTCGCTGCGGTGCATTAAGTGTTACTTGTGAAATCAGGAATCGTCTATCTTTTGGAAATGCCGTGCGTAATGTGGTTAATCTGTCAGACAAGCTAATTGAGTATCGCATTCCCGTGTATTTCTCGCCGCCCGTTGAGTTAAAAAACTTGGTCGCTGAAGTTCCCAAGAGCGAACTAAGTGGTCTTGAAATCGACTGCAAACTTGTCGCCCTGGAAGCTGGGATATGTATACTTCACTTGACCACCAGCGGAGCCGATGTCAAAGAGTCTTTCTTGCAAGAGAAAGTCGTCGTAAAAGACGTTATTTCGGGAAAATCAATCCAGACCGATATTCTGTTCACTAAGCGTGGCCCGGTCGAATTCTCACCCGCTGAATTATTTTTTGTTAAAAGTAGTGAACAGCCGGAAATTTACGAAGCGTCCGCATTGATCCGATTACGGGCAGTCGCCGAAGTACAAGAGCAAGTAAGCGAGAAACAGAAACAGGCTGATGCTGAAGGCGAACCCTCTGGGGATGTGAATCGCGATTCGGAAAAAAGCGAGCGAATCAAAGTCACGGCTCTAACCCCCGCAGGTAGAAAATTATCCATTGAATCCAGGGCGATCGGCAAAAAAATAGCTCGCGTGAAAGTCCGCCTTGGTGCCGACGAACTGAAGGGTCTTGAAGAGATCGTCTGGATGATTCAATTCGGCAACCAACGCTACGAATGGAAATCGAAAATTAGTAAGTAACACCAAGCCTCAACCGGTCAGAAATCAAAGGCTACAACCAATCATTACTTAACCGCCTGGCACTGTTAAATTCACTCACTGCTAAATTCACTACTTCCCATCTTTTTGGAAAGATGGGAAACCCTATTATTCCTCAGCATAAGGTTGATTTTTTCATGAAAAACACGGTAAAAACACTGTTCATTATTGCTGTTACCTTTTTCATCGCCTGCCAGGAAACAACTTTCGCACAAGGTCCCGGAGGTCCCGGAAATGCAGGGAAAATCTGCTTTGACTGTTACTTGAATGACACGCCGACCAATTGCGCCGCGGAAGTAATACCTGCGCCTGTTGCCTGCTCGAATGCGATTTGCCAGGTGCATTACCCACCTATGGGTATGCCGCAGTACTCCTGTTCGATACCCAGTGGAAACGAAATTCCGGTAAATTTCACTCTTAAGACCATCTAATTCTTTGATCCGGCCCTCGCCCCGGTGGGTAAGGATTGCTTTGAAAACAATAGCATCATCTGCGAAAAGTGGTACGTTTGCCAGTACTATGTTGAGGGCGGTCTTCCACTTGTAGGCGGCCCTTGCTTCAATGCTTTTGGAAGTCAGAGTGACGGAATCCCGTACGCAAATTATGACATCAGCGGCGTTGATTGCACCAGATAAAAAACGGATTCGCAACTTCCAGACCGAATTAATCGATCTGGGATCCGGCGAAATAGCACTTTTCATTTAGGCCATCGCTCCTGTGGAACGGCGGTCTCTTCTTGTGAATAAAGGGTTTTGATCATGCGACTTAGCTTCTGCGTCGGTCTAACTTTACTGATGTTCTTTACCAAGAGTATTTCGATTTTCGGGCAAGATGAAAACGCCGCCAGTACCTTTTTTGGGGCCGCCGCAACCAATGCGGATGCTTGGGAAAGTGGTGACGTGCTTGTGAAGTTGACCAGCGAATTTGAGAGTTTGAACGCTGACTCGAATGGCGAACCAATTGGAGTAATTATTCAGAAAGAGCAGTTCATCAGAATCATCTTTGATTACGCGAATCGAAGATTTGCACAATACTATCTGGCAAAAGACGATGTCACCCATTTTGACCGTGCGGACAGCATACCGGCGCAAAAACTAACCTGGAATGGTGCCATTGTTGACTTCCAGTCGGCTCGATCATTTACCAACGATTCAACAATACTTCGCCCGCGAACAACGACTGAGGGGCTTGAGAAACAATTTCAAATGGTCGGATTTAGGGACTACCGAGCTCTTCCTATCCTGGGTGAACGCAGCGGCGACATGAAACTGGATTACAATCGTGCGACCGAGCGAATTATTAATAATTGGAAGTCTGCCAAGGTTGTCAATCGAGAAGGCAATATCTTGGAACTCCATCTGTACACACCAATGAATCAAGACTTCACCAATCCAGAAACTGGCGATACAAATCACTTGGGAGGATCAGTGACGATCAATTCGTTTGACAAAGTAAGTCTGATGAATATCGGCAGCAAGCATTCCATGATTTTCGGCAAATTGCTTCCTGTCGAACATTTTCACTCTGAAAACAAGATACAGTGGGAAGAACGGGATGGCGTCTTCTTTCCGAAAACCTACACTCGGAAACAAAACCAATTGCTCGAGATTCAAGGCAAAACGGAATCCGGAACTCTCACGACTAAATCGGAATTCCATTGGTTTACCACAAACAAAGAAATTTCTTCAGATTACTTTGACGGCACGCACATTCAAAGTCGGGAAACGATCATGAACTTGGTGATCCCTGAAAAAGCAGGGGCGTCCACGCTAATTGGCCAACCGCACAAGGCCGACAAGTAACCTCGACTGTCGTTTTCCGAATATTAGATGACAAGTGTGGGCGGACACAGAGAACAACGCAAGTGACCCCATTCACTTCAAAGGCTTTGGTTAACCAGCACCGCGATTACCTACCAAAGCTTTGATCGACTCAGCGCAATGGACAAGCGTAGGTTGCTGGACATTCCGGGCTCGTAAATAAGCGATTCGCTTTCGGCGAAATTCGCTCAGCACTCTAGAGAATGATCCGAGTTCGAAAAGTGCAAATAAAAAACCGAAGCCTAATCGCAGTTGATTAAGCTTCGGTTTGATAAAATCTATTTGACCAATGTTTCACCAATTGCCAGTGCTGGCCCGTCGGCGATCTTAGCCGACCAATTCTTTGATCACTTTGCCACCGTTAGCGATCTTCATCGGACGTCCGCTAGTGCTTTGAAAACTGGTGCTTAGCGAAATCCCCATCGCTTGGCAAACCGTAGCCATTAAGTCCTCGGATGTGTAGCTGGTGCCTTCGACGCGGGTTCCGTCTTCGTTGGTGGCTCCCACCGCGATACCGCCCTGCAATCCGCCACCGCCTGCAACCACGCTCCAAGATCGAGCCCAGTGATCACGTCCGGTATTGCCGTTAATACGCGGCGTACGACCGAATTCACCCATCCACAAAACAATGGTATCTTCCCAGAGGCCACGTTGCGTCAAATCTTCAACCAATGCACTGACCCCACGATCCAATGTTGGAAGCTTGTCGTCTTTCAGGGTCGTGAAAATATCTTGATGATTATCCCAACCCCCGTAGTTCACTTCCACAAACGGAACGCCAGCTTCAACCAGACGGCGAGCCAACAAGCAACCTCTTCCAAAGTCGTTTTCGCCGTAACGTTCAGCCACGGACTTCTCTTCAGATGCAACTTTGAATGCTTCCATTTGTTGACTGGTCATCAACTGCAATGTCTTATCCAATACCTTCGCATGCTCACTAGCCGCTTTGCCGCGACTTTCTTTGATGAAATTGGATTCCAGCAACTGCAAAGACGCTAATCGTCGCTGCAAACGAGCCTCTTCGACACCCGTTTCCAGGTCGCGAATTCGTCCATTGGAATCGACCGAGAATGGTGCCCAGGACATTCCCAGAAAGCCAGGTCCTTCACTGCCGCCGCCAATCGAAACGAACGGTGGAATTTCCAATTGCTTGCGAGCTTCAGCCAATTCGTGGGCAATCACAGAACCGTAGCTTGGATGCTGGATATTGGGATTGGGAACGTAACCGGTGTGCATGTAGTAGCGACCACGATCATGATCGGCCTCTCGAGTGCTCATGCTTCGAACAATCGACAAGCGATCCATAACCTTTGCCGTCATTGGCATGTGTTCGCAGATTTGCATATCGCCAGCGGTCGAGATCGCCTTGAAGGGGCCACCTGTAGCGGCTCCAGGCTTCAGATCCCAGATATCCATCGAGGACGGCCCACCACCCATCCACAACAAGACGCAGCGTTTGTTGTTGGCCTTAAGCGTTGCCGCAGCCGAAGCAATCGATTGATTCATGGCCAGGGAAGTACCCACCAGCGCCGACGAACCCATCAAGTGGCTCATAAAGTGGCGACGGCTCATACCGTTTGGAGTTGAAAATAACATGCGACTGCTCCTGGTTAGGACTGGATTTTCCTTGCCCCTTGGGAAGGCAAACCCATGTCAATAAATGACCGTGAAATAAATGCCCGCAACTTTAAATAAATGCCCGCAACTTTGAACAAATGCCCTGCCAACCAATGACCACCAGTGTTTACTGCCCAAACCAAACACCGTTCCCCAGGCGATGATTCAGGCAGCCTCTATCCAAGCCGCCTGACACACGATCACCAGGGATCCAAATCGATTAATCAATGATTGAAGATGAATTCATTGCTATTTAGCAACGCCCACCAGACGTCTTCAATACCTTCAGTTGGTGACTTGGCCGTTTGGATCAAAGTCATAAACGCCAAAGCCTCCTTACGACTGGGACGCCTGGCGAATGCTGCCAAAAACAATTGGTCCACTTTACCCTTGGCATCCGTATTAGGATCGTTGATGACTTGCTGCAAAAAACCGCCGCCATCACCCTTGGTTGCCGAACGTATCATGCCGCCATTGAACATCATCAAAACCTGAGTAATGGTCCCTGCGAAATTTATCGATTCGTCACCCTCGTCGGTACCAAACGCTCGACTAAATTGCTGCAACCATTGACTCTTCATCTGTTCCGTCATTTGATAATCTTGCGAACTTCCATCCGCACGGGTCGCAACCAACAAAGACTCGTAAAGCTCTTCAGCTCCCATGGGGCGAATGTAGTAGTGCGTAAACCTTGGCTGTTCGCCCAGCAACGGATCGTCTGGTTTATTCCCAGCCGAACTGCGACTGGACAATTGATAGGCTTCGCTCAGCACAATCCATGAGATCAACCTCTTCGAATCATAACCGTTAGTTCGAAATTCCGTGGACAAGTATTCCAGCAATGCCGGGTGCGAAGGAATGTTATGCGGTCCCAAATCATCAATCGGTTTGGTAAAGCCATAGCCGAAAAAGTGCCCCCACATTCGGTTGACAATCGACTGGTCAATGTACTTCGATTGCAGCATCAAATCGGCCAATTCTTTGCGACGATTCACATCTTCGACGTAGCCACTTGACTCAACCTTAGTTCCATCCACAAACACGGGGTACGCAACTTTGACCAGACCGTTTCGCAATTCGTAAAACAGATCAGCCTTATCTGGATTGCGACTTTCACCCGCGTAGTCTTGATCAACCAGTTCGGCGTATTCAATATCGTTGGTTCCCTCAACAAACCTGCGTAAACCACGCGATTGACGGAAGAACGCATTGAATTCCCAATACTTCTCCTGTTTCCAATCATTGAAGGGGTGATTGTGGCACTGAGTGCATTGAATCTGCAGCCCCATGAAAATTTTGGAAACCGAAGAAGTTGCAAGAGTCGCGTTTTCGTCGTTCACCTTGTCGATCAGAAAGTTAGCCGCACCGTTGAAATTCTCCTTGCCCGGTTGTGTGGTTCCCGTTGCGGTTACCAATTCGCGAACGAACAAGTCGTAAGATTTATTCCGAGCAAAACTGTCACGCAAATATTTCTGCATTCCTTCGCGATTAATCAGCGAATTACGCGCCGTACCGCCCGTGCGACCGATTAGCAAATTCGACCAAATGGTGGTCCAATTTCGCGCGTAGTCTAAAGTGTAACGGTCATCATAAAGCAAACGATTTACCAAAGCCTGGCGAGGATCCTTGGATGGATCGTTTTGAAATTCCTTCAATTCAGAAACGCTTGGGATTCGACCAAGCAAATCGATGAAAAGTCGACGAACCCACTTCCCATCTTCTTCAATCGCAGACGGACTTAGCTCATACTCAGCCCATGAGGCCGAAATCAATTGATTGATCTTTTCCACTTGCGGTGCCACCGCATTCGCGGAAGCGGGCGCATTGGCGGAAGCGGGTGCATTAGCGGAAGCGGGTGCATTAGCGGATGCAGGTTCATGGGAAGTAGCGGTGTTCCCATCCTCATGCCCGATCATCCAAACATGGCCCGCCGTGGCGTCGCAATTGCCGACACCGAAAATCGTTAGCATCACAGCAATACAAACCAGAGGCTTGACCCAAGTGAAACATGGCTTGAACCCAGTGGAATTCATCAAACCGGAGTTGGCATACAGAATGTTCGGTTGGCGGCCGTCAGACGATTGCCAATTTGAACTGGAACCGATCCGAGTGCGGCAACCAATAAAATTAGGGCCGTAATTAGAGATAACCGTTTGCTCGTTCACAGGTTGCCTACTCCAAGATCAATCGATTACATAAGCCCCGTTGCCAATGAAATTCTAGTCCTTAAACCGTCCCAGTGCAGCACGATTCTTCGGCGAATGCCAAACCTTTGGGCAATCCTATGGATCGCCTTCGCAATTGTTCAACACCAGAAGAACTCAGAACTTTGTGGCTTTTGCCACTTCCACAACGAATGAGTACTCGCTGCAGGATGTATTATAATTAAACACTGTTCAAAAATCAAACACGACAGACTTGAACAACTGTTAATCTAGCGAGATATCGCATTGAAAAGCAAGTTTGCGAAGTTAACAGCCTGGAAACCACCTCACTAGAAGATGGATTTGAACTGACAAACTGAGGAAATACCTCAGTTTGTCCGCTCAAACCGTTGCCTCGTCTCTGATCCGGCCCATTATGATCGATGCTTTCAGCGGTGGCTTAAATCCGCCTCCCACACCGACTTTAATTCATTCAAGACTGGATCTAAGGAATAGTGATGCAAACACAGTGCCAAAGGTGATAGGGCTGTAAATATTTCCTGGCAGAAGGCCCTTTGACGCTGCTTCGGAGCCCCAATCCCCGGCACTTTTAGATATTTCCACCTAGCCCAGGAATCAACGTTCGATCTTATTGAAAATCATCCCTATCGGACCTGAACGTATCGCCCTTCCGCCAGCTCTGCTCCTAAAATATAAACGGCTCGATAGCCTGTCGAACGCTTGCAACCAAAGACTTGCTCTCACTTTTGCGATCTAAAAAACCTGTGAAGTCACCCAAAAATGGATTTCAGACGTTTGTTTTGCCTCAAAATCTCCATTGAATCGGGAAAACTAGCTTGCCAAGCTGCCTTAATCCTCGATTTGCATTTGTGTTTTTTCAACAATTCAATAGAATGTGCCGTTCGACCTGAGGGTTCAAGGACTCGGCTGTGGTCGTTGATTAAATAGCAAACAGTCCATTTTGACTCGAATGTCGCGGTCCATCGCGGCGATGATGAGATACTTAAAGAGGATTTTGATCTGTGGGAACGAAAAGAACTGGTAAAGGTCGACGAAAACTTGGTAGAAAAAAACGCCGCATGCGTTCCAAGATCCGCCACCGCAAAAAATAATTAGCGGTCCTGTGTAAGTGATTTTATGCGGGAATGATTTTATGCGGGCGTTTTGCGAGGATGATGACTTGCCTGACTGATGGGTTACTTCGTTTCGGATGTAACTATTTTTCAGGGTGTCAGGTGCCAAGGTCCAAGGTCCAAGGTCCAAGGGTGCCAGGTGCCAAGGTCCAAGGGTGCCAGGGCGCCAAGGTCCAAAGGGATGCTGACAATGGATCCATAGAGCCCAGCTTCCGCTTCCTTGCAGCCCGGCACTGGTTAACCGGACAAACGATTGCTGCTGCTTGCAGATATTTTCGTCCGTCAATCAGTGACGGCAAAGAAATCCGGCAATCCCTCCCAGAGTTCGAATTCAGAAAGCCTCGTCAAGCCTGCTCGCCGCGGTTTGTAACGGGGTTTATTCTATGCGCTAGGGTGGCCCGTTATGTGATTGTCGGGATCGGGTCAATTGAGTTAGTCGATACGCTGGTACAGTAAAGCAAAACAAGCTTCGCCACTTCCGATTGGATTTTATGGCTGGACGACTTCTGATTTTGTTAGCCGCGGTTTTTTGGAGTTCAAGCGGCTTTTTCGCAAAATCGCCCGTGTTTGATGACGTGCCACCTGAAACTCGAGTGGTGATGCTGGCGTTTTGGCGCGGAATCTTTGCCTCTTTGGTTGTGGCCTGCTTTGTCCGTAAATGGCAATTCGATTGGCGTCTTTTGCCGATGGCCGGCTGCTTCGCAGCGATGACCTGGACGTTTCTTTCGGCGCTGATTTACACCGAATCCTCGTTGGCGATCTGGCTTCAATACCTGGCACCGGCGTGGGTTGTCATCCTGTCATGGCTGCTGTTTCACGAAGCGCCCGAACCCTCTAGCCGAATCATGCTCTGGTTTGCCTTTGTGGGGGTTGCCATCATTTTGACATTCCAATTCCTGACGATCTCCGCCAATTCGTCGACCTGGGGTATCGTGGCCGGTTCCTTATCAGGGTTCTTTTACGCGGTCGTCATTGTCATGCTAAGGCGACTTCGAGCGATGGACGCCATGCTTTTGGTACTGGTCAATCAATCCGTGACGGCACTGGTATTGTTGCCGTCGACGGTGTCTCTAGGTTGCCTACCGCATGGCAATCAATGGCTTTACTTGGCAGGCTTTGGCATCTTTCAGATGGGACTGCCGTACATGTTTTTTGCATACGGATTGCGAAAAATTTCAAGCCAAGAAGCCAGCGGACTGGGAATGCTTGAACCGCTACTGGTTCCCGTTTGGGTGTACATTGCCTGGCGGCACTTGCCCGATTACCAACCGCCCAACCAATGGACACTGATCGGTGGCGGTTTTATCCTTATAGGCTTGTTAATCCAGTTGGCGATTCAATTCCGGAAGCATCGACAACTTCCCAAAGGAACCGCTACCTGGCAGAGCGAACGCAATCAAGTAAATATTCAATCCGTAATGGGAACCGACTTTTCGCCTGTTGAAAAAATTCCTCACCCCATGAAACTTACAGAACAATAGCGTTTGCCAAACTTGTGTCTTGCCCGATGAAGACCGGCAGCCAAGAGAGACAGCCAACCGCACGAGTGATCGCGTGGACCCGAATCCTATCGATTGCCTTTGGTGTTCTTAACGGAGTCCTACCATTTTATTCAACAATGATCTTCTTCTGCCTGAATTGTTGAACACGTGGATGTGGATTTCTGCCCCTTCAGATGAACCATTGACGTGGCTGCTTCGCGCGACCGGCGTTTTGCAAGCATGCTTTTGGCAAGCGGTTTGGGTAGTGGCTCCGATCGCCATCTTTGCCATTGTGTTTCACGGCATTGAGGCAATCGTACAGCGCCGACTGGTCGAAAGATTCGGCTGGCGAGCAGCGCTTTGGACTGGTTGGATTGGCACTCCGATCCACGAATCCAGCCACGCTTTGATGTGCTGGGTCTTTGACCATAGGATCGAATCCCTGGCGCTGTTCGAACCCGACAGCCGTGATGGGCGACTAGGCTATGTTCGCCACACATACCAGCGAGGCAATTGGTGGCAAGAGACAGGCAACTTCTTTATAGGCCTGGCACCTTTGGCCGGCGGCACGGTCATGCTGTTGCTGCTGACATGGATGCTGTACCCCAATCTGGTCGAACACTTCTTGAATACGTCCACCACGTTTGGACAAGCAAACGCTTCGGATTGGCCTAACGAACTTGCATTGCAACCTGCAACGACGGCCTCGCCACTTCCTGCATCAGGAAGCACAACCGAAGCGATCCCAGGCTTAGCCGCTGGGCTGACGCCGCCGGTCAATCAATCATTGAATCCCACGCTTAGCATGCTGGGGTTGATTCAATCCACAACCTACGCTTTTGGCCAATTGTTCAGTGGGTCGAATCTTTGCACTTCGCGACTCTGGCTATTTCTCTATTTGACGCTATGCATCACCAGTCACATGGCACCCAGCAGCAGCGACTATCAAGGCGCGAAAAAAGGCGGCCTGTTGTTTCTGACGTTTTGGCTAATGCTGAACATTTTGTACGGCATGCTGGGAATGTCCATGGATGTCTGGACCGAAGCGCTGGCCCCGATCTGGCAATTGGTTTTCGCGATGCTACTTCTGGCGATGGGACTGGGCTTTATCGTTTCGGCAATGGTCTTCACACTGACCGTTGCTTGGGACTGGATCCTGCAAAGCGTGCACGCTCCAGGCCGGAAATAGAAAACTGTTTGGCTACTGAACTCATCAGCACCCAACCAAGAACAACGACGTACGATTCGGTTGACCGATTCTGTCGACCGATGCAGTGTCATCACTTGTAGCGATTCGCCCCATTACGACTGTGATAGGACGGGAACAAGATTCTTTCAGTGTTGATAGCACATCAAGTCGATCAAAACTGTACCTCAGAAACGACAACGTTGCCAGCAATGCAACGCTGCCCAAGCCCAACCGTTTGCCATTGCGGATCGAAGTCATGTCCACCAAAACCATTCGAATCGTCACTCGTGATGTTGATGGCTCGTTGAAGACTCGCGACCTTGACGGATTTGACGACTTGATCAAATCGCACGAACAGATTGGAATTGACGACTCCAGCACCGACCTTACTCTTCGAGGCTTACCGGTTTTCCGCGGCTTGATTGGTCCAATTCCCGAAGGTCGAGTGATTGCTAGATACGAATCTCCAGAAGTTTTTGAGGTATTGACCAAAGAATGGGCCAACTTGAAGGCTCCGCGGCGCAGACGTCGACGACGTAGCGAAATCGATGCCGACGAAAAAGCCAAGGCCCTTGCGATGTCCGCCGAACATGCCCAAGATGACGATTCAGATGCCGAACCGAATTGGAACTGAAGACAGCCGAGCCAACCCAAAGTACTCCTACTTAATACGTGTCATTCACACGAGCCATTGACACGTTTACAGAATAGAAAATATTCGTGAGCTTTTCGCAGGCGAACGAAACAATAGAGCGACCTAAATCATCTGCTGGGGATGACGTAGGTCGCTTTTTTACGTTGCTAGAAAACCGCCGGTTCCGCCCTGCTTCCCGCCGCACGGTTCGGGTTTCGCCAACCGCAAACCTGCAGGTCCAGCCTTAAGATCGAACCGATTGGGCAGGCCAAGCATGATTTCCTTGGTAAGCCACTGCCGTAATCCGATAAGCGAACCACAATGCGGACAAGCCGTTTAAGAACACGGCATTGCCAATTATCATCCATCGCATAAATGGAATCGCAGCCACAAAACACTGTTCCAGGCCCAATAAAGTCTTCGGATACCAAGCCGTCCCAGCCCATACCGCGATGCTGGTCAAAACCAGGAACATCCCTGCGGCCAAGACACACCCGATATTCCAAGTCAAAACCTTAGCCAACATCGAATTGGAAAACCGCCCGGAAATCTGCCAACGATCAACCAGACCATTCCAAAGAACAGGCAAAGTCATCCCAACATAGACTGCGACCATGACTGGCCATTCGTACGCGCCAAGCCAGAAGTCCGTCACCAACATCGACACCAAAGGAACAAGCACGGCCAAACGCCAGTCCTTGATGAGGGCGCCAGCCAACAATGCCGCTGCCATTCCTGGCTTGAAATTGGGCTGATCCAGCAAGATTCGCCCGGCAATCGAAACGACGATCAACACCAATGCCGTCAACATCGTTTCACTTACGCTTTGCGGTTGCCACCAAGCTGCTGTTCGTTTTGTATTCATGTTCATCTCTTAGCCAAATGCACTTACTTGTCGTTTTTAGTCATATCAAGTCGAGCCGAATCCCAGTGGCATCAAATCTTTGATGTCCCCAAACCCAGACTCACCTGGACCAGTTTCACCTGCAATAAGACGACCCGGTCGCTGAAGCGTTCGCTTCGCTCGCACGTGAAGTCTACTCGTACTTTCCAAAGGTCCACAAGATCTGATCGCCAGGTTGGACCACCAAAGCATCACAACTCTTGTCGCCCAACTTACCATTGACGCGAAATATCCAATTATGCCCCGCAGAGCCCAGGTTCTCCTGACCAGCCAGGGAATTGACAAAACATGTTTCGCCCTGCCCTGTGGATTGGATCCCAACGCCCGGGCCCATCGCCTGGGTCGCACCAAAGACCGTCATCGACTGTTGCCAGGCTATGTCCGCTTGATAAGCGGTAACCTCTTCAGACGTCTTGATCAAGATCGAGACGGTTTTCGCCACCTTATCGGCAGAACTGTCCTGCTGAGTACTTGGCTGATTCAACCCCGAATCCGAAGTTGCCTGCGGTTTACTGGCTTGCGATTTCTCCGTTTGCACGTTCTCTGAATTCGAAACATCCTGGCAACCCATCGCCAGAATCACAACCGTTAGCAACAGCAAACTAAACCACAGCCTTGGTACCGCCAACAATCCGAACATCCAAGTCTCCCTTACCAAGAATCCAACTCCCGCCAAAACACCGTTTCTGTCCCGCACGAACGGCAACCGCCATATATGTGACGGACACCGTCGCCAGACTAGTATATCCAATCTGCCCCCAGCTGATCAGTCGTCGCGTACCCATTTCCGCAGGTTTCGCGTATGCTGATTCACTTCGCTTCGACGAAATGATCTTACCGAGAACGCCTTTGATTACCTTGATGCGGTTGATTCATGAGTTTTCCGACACAAACGCAGCCAGATATCCAATTCGTTGCCACTGGTCTTGAATTGCTGGATTCTGGAATCGCACTGCTAACACTGGACGATCCGGATTCCAGCGCCAACGTGATGAACGCCCGTTTACAGCAGGAACTGGCTGCACGCGCCGACCAACTTCTGAACGCCACCGCTTTGGTTCGCGGCTTACTTGTGGCGACCGCCAAGCCGCGAATTTTTATCGCAGGCGCCGACATCAAAGCCATTGCTTCCACCGCGCACTATACGCATGATCAAGTCCTTGCGTTTTGTGCTGTCGGACAAAAACTGTACCAACGCTACGCCACCATGCCGTTCCCAACGATCGCTTTAATTCAAGGCGCCTGTGTCGGCGGTGGCTTGGAATTCGCGTTGGCAATGGACAAGCGAATTGCCGTTGATGATCCATCGACGTTGCTGGGGCTACCCGAAGTCCACTTGGGCTTGATTCCTGGTTGGGCTGCGACCGCTCGGGTGCCTCGATTGTGCAGTGTCGAAACAGGAATGCGACGGATCGGCAGCGGAGAGAATTTCTCGGCAAACGTGGCTCTAGACATTGGCCTGATCGACGCACTCACTTCTCAAGATCAACTATTGGAACAAGGTGTTAGCAGTATCCTTAAGCCAAAAGGCGATTGGTACACAGCTCGACGCCAAGAAATGCTAGGCCCGGCGCATCGACTGTTAGAAAGTCAAATCATCAGCCAGATCCACCAGAAAGTCGGCGACACTGACGACCGAAGGACCGTAGCGAGTGCAACACCGTTGGATCCGTCGGAACTAGATCAACTGGCCACCAAGATCATTGCACAAAATCGCGAGAACTCGCCGACATTGAACCCCATCGCGCCTCAGGTGGTTGTCGATTTGATCCGTCGTTCGGCCTCGGTTTCATTACAAGAAGCTGCGGATATGGAAGCGGTGGCCATGGCGACGGTCTATACGTCGCCCACGGCCCAGGCGATGGTCAATTCGTTCCTGCTCAACGATCGAGCCAAGAAGTCACCAGGACTTTGCCCACGCCCCGCGGACTTAAAGCCCATAAAAACCTTGGGAATTGTTGGCCTGGGTGTGATGGGTGAAAGTTTAGCCCAATTGCTATCCAGTTCGCCATGGAACCTTATCTTATTTGATCAAGATCCAGCCAAGCGTTCGTTGATGGCCCAAACATTTGGGCAAGCTAATCTCACGGTTGCTCAATCCATTGAAGAATTGGCTAATTGTGATGTCATTTTAGAAAATGTGTTTGAACAATTGGCCGTCAAACAACAAGTCTTACAGCAGCTGGAATCCGTGGTTGGCCCCGAAACGATTCTCCTGACAAATACGAGTGTGATTCCGATTGAAAAAATGACGGCCGCTTTGCAGTATCCCGAACGCTTTGGAGGCTTGCATTTCTTTAACCCGATTCGTGAAACAAAATTGGCGGAAATTGCGACTCACCCAAGCATGTCTGCCCAAGCGCAATGGACCGGTCATTTGATCGCCAAACAAATTCGCAAGTTAACCATTGTTGTGGGTGATGGCCCAGGCTTGGTTGTCAATCGTTTGCTGATGGCGTTACTTAATCAGGCACAACACCTGCTGGCCGAAGGCTTTACCGTAGGGCAAATTGATGCCGCTGCCGTTGAATTTGGATGGCGATTGGGGCCCTTTCAAATCCTGGACGTCATCGGTTTGTCCACAGCCTTCGACGCCGGTCGGCAAATCTCATCCGCATTACCCGGTTCCGTTGACGCCCCGCCCTTCTTGGTGCCGCTGATCAAGGCCGGTCGGCAAGGCCTGAAGAATGGCTTGGGATTCTATCGATATGACGCCGATGGCACGCGAATAAATGACCCTCAAACCGCGAATCTGATCGGGGTTTATATCAAGGATACGAATCAAAGTCCGACTCTGAATTCTAGTCAGATTGGCCTACGACTTGCCGCAGCTATGGTATGGCAAGCCTGCGAAATCTTAGAACGACGGCAGGTTCACACCGCATCGGACATCGATCTATGCACGATCTTAGCGTTGGGTTTTCCCGTGGATAAAGGTGGACTACTCTTTTGGGCCGACCAGCAATCACCCGCCCACTTGCTTCAACAAACGCAAACCGTTGGTAAAAACTCCGGCACTTCCAACCCAATGAATTTGCCACAGTGCGCGCTTGATTACCTTTATTCAAATAAGAAATTCTACGGGTAAACCCTGGAAACCACTTCTCTACCGATAAGTAAGAAGCGCTGCCGCCAAACGCCAACACTTTCCTGTCAAGAATTACGGGCACTCATTGGCATTTGCCCAGTCCAGAGAAGACGACCGACGGTGCCAGCCAGAACTTAGGTTCTCCCAAAAGTAAACGGAATTCGATTGATGAAGTCTCACGGCGGATCCCCTGGGGTACGCGCTGCTAAACATTCCAATCGATCTCCTGAAAGATCGCTTGCAATTTCTAACCGCGAATCGGTGTAACCATCGGCACATGAGCCACCCGCCCCTGCAAGTGGCTTCTGAAATTCTGATGCGATTGGCGATTCTGACTCGACGGTCCCAATTTCACAAAATTGTGAAGCGTCGCCTTCAATTCGTCATAGGCACGACGTGAAATATTCGCGTGCTGATTTAGCACCAGTCCCACAGCGGTTTGACTTTGTGATTTTGACATGGATTTGATCTTCCCAAAGTTGACTTCGAACCCTTCTTCCTGAACGATCTGACAAACCGTGTCTTGAAAACTAAGAATGGACCTTTGAAAATCACGCTCACCCGAAAACAGTAGATCGTCGGCATATCGAGTGTACCCAACACCCGCCGAACGCGCCAAACCACTTAATCGACAGTCCAAAGTAAAACCGCATAGGTTGGCAAGCATTGGCGAAGTTGGACTGCCTTGCGGCAGATGCGGGCGTTCATACAATGCTTGATGCAGCCAACGATCTGCGAGAGTCCCGAAGGCTGGAAAATCTTCCCACACACTGGCCGGTGTCCAATTGGTACACAAACCTGTTAGTGCCCGGCACAATGGTTCAGGATATCCTGCTGTCTGGAAGATCGCCCGTACCTGTGACTTTCGGACGGAAGGGAAAAAATCCTGCAAGTCCATTCGCAAGACGTGATGTTTTCCCAAATGGGGCGTCACGAACGTCGTAATCGATCTTGAGTTGACAAATCCATGTGCGGCCGGGTGCACAGGGATCTCTGACAGAATTTCGAACAAAATCTGACGTTGAATTGCCTTCAATCGCGGTTTCGGAGATTCGATCAGGCGACTACGACCCGCAGTCCGTTTAGCCAACCAACGATAGCGATAGTGGCATAGCTTTTCGTAACTGGCCAGTCGCTCGCGCCCAGCATGATCTACGAACCAATCGAGATGATTAGCGGGGATCTGCAAACGAAAACACAATTGATCCAACGTAACAATGGCTGGCACTTGCCAACGATGCGGACGCCCTACCGCAGGACTCATGGCGGATTGCGACATTGGAATCGAAACGATTTTGACAGACTTTTTCTAACACTGACGTAAAAATTGCTCATCACTCAGCAAGAACCGAACCACTTGCAACCGTCTTGCACGACGCTTGGCCCCTAAACTTTCCAGCATGCGATCAACCAAACTAGGAATCCACTTCCAGTGCTTTCCCAAGACGTCATTGGCCTGAACTTCTAATTCAATTTTATTCCAAGCTTGCCCCAGAAACGCGTCTGCCAAGTGGGCGGCGATTTGTGTCGAATATTCCATAGCCAACCGATTCAATAGACGCTTGACGACCCTAAACCGCGACCAGCGACAACCTGCGGACAAACTTAAGGCGGTCTCTATTGAAATGAAGTAGGTCCCAAGTGACAAAACGGTGGCGATTACCAATTCAACCTGACAAGTCCTGCGTGAGAGGCTGTGCGTAAGCGCGCACGTCGTCTCACGCGACGAAAATCCAGTCCACTCTAAAGCCTCGGGGTAGCCCCGAAGTCACACCACCAAACCATTCGAAAATAGTATGTGTGCTTACTTGAACGGCAATCGCCACCAAAAGAAAGCTTGAAGGCCGCGCAGGCCCGTGTCAACCAGTCGTGATCAACCCTGCCTTACAGTTTCAGAGCCTCCGCAGCAGGGCTTTCATCGATTCGCTTCGCCTCAAATCGTCGTTTCTAACGCAAAACATAACCACTTTTGACTGCGATCCACTCTTAGCAACGCTTAGCAACGCTTAGCAACGCTTAGCCGTAAGTCAGCTAGTAACACAGGCGGAGAAAAAATGGGCCGCAATTTTGGCACGAAACCTAAGCGAGTAACTTCGATATCCAATTGCTTGCGCTGCGTGCCGATATCTCTATTACTAACGCTCGTCTAAAAAGCCCCCATTACCGCAAAGCGGCCTTAGCTGGCGAAGCAAATTGTACGAACTAGTCAAACGAGAATTCACCTCAACAATCGACACTCGCTCATCCGCAGCGGCGACCGCGTCTATTCCCACCCAACCGCAAAGCGAGGCCAATTGTTCGGGCGTGAACAACTTCTGCAGTTCCTGGAACGTCTTTCTCTGCAGTCGCTGGGCCAGTTCTGGCTTGATTAAAATCCCGCCAGTGTATGACACCTTTTGGCAGCCCTTCAATTGATCCGCGAATTTTGCTGGAACCACCAAACGATCGAATTTCAATATTTGCTTACATGCGGGCAACACTCGCACATGATCAGATTCTACGATCATCGAAATACTAAAAGCCATCCCATGGACCCACGGGCCAACCAGCAGGGACTGTTCCATTGGCGTTTCAATTTTCAACTCGCGACGCATTTCAAGTACGAATTCGGTCAAGCGAGCGTGCGATTCAAACGGTCGACAAAGCTGCAATCGCCAAACGTCCGTCGAACCGCAACTATCACTCGGTTTTACGCATAAAGTATCGACACTGCGAATGAGCCTTTCAAATTCGTCCGTATCAACGTCGGCGCATTTCCCGCCTCCAAGTCGTTGCGTGCCTGCTGCCTTACTGCTGGACTCCGAATCCCCCGGTTGGATTCGCAGCGAAGGAATGCTGGTGCTAAGAAGCTTATCTTCGCAAAGTGCAACCATCTGCAATGAACTACCCGCAATTTTCTCCTCCGCAAACGACAACAAGGATTGCCAATGCCGCTGCGTGGGTTCAGGAGCGATCAATACAATCGCATCCGCTTGGGCAGCTTGGTCACGCAAAGCGATTTCTGTCGCTGCTAGTGAATCCACGGAAATCACATGCAAGCGATGATTCAAGTCGCCAATTGACCCTGGAACCTCATACGTTGCGACCCCGACACTCTGCGTTAACCGCGAAATTTTTTGTCGCCATGAGTCAAGCTTCCAACCTTCTTGAAACAAGGCCTTGTCCGTTGCAAAACGTAAGTGATTTTGCCGGAGTTCTTCGAAACCAGAACCTTCAGAGCCTTTGGCATAAGCAAGGCCAATGGAGATTTCAGGTGCCTGGCACGGAAGCTTTTTCGGAAGCATTTCTTCCTGGCCTGCTTTGATTGCCGCCAAAAGGTCACTCGCCAAAAAGTCACTCGCCAGAGCACCCCGAGGGTCCGAAGTTGCGGCGGTTCCCAGTCGTTCATCCCACAGAAGAACCACTTCAATCGACGAAGCCGTGGCAAGTGAACGCGATATGCACCCGACAATCGACCTAGCTAAGTTCACAAATTTCAGCTTGCCAGCGTCAGTAGCGTCAGTAGCGTCAGGAGCGTCAGGAGCGTCAGGAGCGTCACTGCCCCGCTTGGGCGACTTGCATGATCCATCGGCCTGAGGAACATACGAAAAAGACAAACCCTCAGCGGCAGGACTTAGCAAATCAGCGGTCAAACCACCGGTCATTGCCAAGCCTTCGGCAATCAAACTTGCCGGTGGCTGCTGGTCGCCAAACAACCACATACCACCCCCAGTCACGGCTTCGAAGACTAGCACTCGCACCGATAAACCTTCCACTAATCTGACCAACGACCGATCTTTTTCAATTCATCGCAGCCAAACTACCAGGGAAGGCTAAACGTCGACTTCGGGTGCTACTTGGCCTTGCTTGGAGTCAGACGCCCCCATCTGAACCACCGTAATTCGGTTACCGCGGATTTCCAGAATTTTGACTGGTAAATCGACTTCTATAAACTTACCATCAGCCACCACATCAATACTTCGGCCTTCGATCCTGGCTCGACCGGCGGGTCGCAACACGCTTTCGGTGCGTCCTTCGTCACCCACTTTCAATCCAGCGGCACGACCGAATGTAGCAACGTTTGACTCGCCATTTTGGCCGCCATTTTTTTTGTCTTGCGATTTTAGATCAGCCATTTCTGGTGGTGCCAACGCTAATCGATTCAAGGCAGGAATGCTGCCGATATAGTTGATTACCGCCAGGACGCCGAGCAGACCGAAAACGCCTGAAGCCGAAACCGTCAAAACCGTCCACCCTAAATCTTGCCATTGGCTATCATTGGTGGGATAAAGAAAATCCAAACAGGCCATGATCAGCGACGCGCCAACCAGGCTGACTCCCATAATTCCAGCGACACCAAAACCGGGAATCACGAACAGTTCAGCCAACAGGAAGACCACGCCTAGCAGGAACAGCAACACCTCCAGCCAGCCGGCCGTTCCGCCAGCAAAGTGACTCCAGAAGAACAGCGAAAAGCAAAGCAACGCGACCAAGCCGCCCACACTAATTCCCGGAGCCGAAATTTCAATAAACAAGGCAATAATGCCCACCGCCAGGATCAAGCCCGTAATCCAAAAGTTATTCAAAAAATCTACCACCGAATCGGTGAAGCCGTATGTCCGCTTCTGCCAATCACCGGTCACCGAAATTTGCTCTTCCAAATCTTTCCTATCTAAAACGGACCCTTGACTAATTCCCAGCTCGGCTGCCCTTCGATCTGGCACGGCCAAAAATCTTCCCGGTCGGGTTTCGGCAATCAGTTGCCAGCCCCCTTCCAGTTCCTCCCTGGCAACCACACCGTTAACCGCCTGCCCCTGAGCCTGCTCATTCGCGTTGGCTGGCGGTCGAACAGGTCGCCTTGGCTTGTCCGCCTGCGGGTCACCATCCGGAGTTCCCATCGATACCAACTTGAATTGATTGGGTGCATCTTTTTGTCTATAAATCACCGCGTACTCGTCGATCATCGCTTCAGCCAAGTCGGGCGAGCGCCCATGCAACTCACAAAGTGCCCTGGCTTTGGCAACCAAGATGGAACGAATTTTTGCCGGAGCGTAGCGAAACGCCATCATCGTAGGATCCAGTTGAATGACGCCAATGTCACCAATGGTCGCTCCGGGTTGGAGCACAATGTATTCGCAGCCCAACGCAATTAATGCGCCGCCACTGGTTGCTTCGCGTGGAATCAAAGCCACCGTTTTCGCCCAGTTCACCTGAGCCAACAGGTCCGCGATTTCCATGCTTTCGACGGCGCCACCGCCAGGTGAATCGATCTGGACAACCAATAGGTCTGCTTTGGCTACTTGAGCTTGCAAGACTCCCGAGCGGACAAACTTCAACGTGGTACCATCGATCGCGCCTTTAACTTCCAACAGAAAAGGACGCTTGAAGGGGCCAGCCGCTTTCAAATCCTCCAGTGACCGCATTCTGGCAACGGATGTCGCCTTACTATCCGTTTTGACTGCTTGTTCTGCCTTAACTGCTTCCTGGGCGTCCGCTGGGTTCGCATCCACCTTAGCTTCGCTTTCCACTTCTCCCGGTGCAGCCTGATCCTGAGGTTGTCCAGGCTGCCACAATACGTGTCGCAAGTCGGTTTGGGAAACGACAACCGGTTGCCGAGCCCCGTGGTGCATTGGGGAACTGGAGACGTAATTGGACAACTTCGCCGACTGTTGTTGCGTGGTTCGCAAATGGTCCCAACACTGGCCAAGCGGCAAGAGCAACGCAATCAACAGCAGTCCAAAAAAACAATTCCGAGCATCAAAAGTTGTCTTAAGGTAAAAGGTCATCAGAAACCTTGCGGGAAAAAGAAGGCCGAATCGATCTCAATATCAAACGAACCAGTGATCGTCTTCAAACGGACGATCTGCCCATGTTTTTCAAGGCAGGCCCGACGACTGGCATACGCTAACCGCTACCGAACTTGCCGACATAACGTCAGAACGATGGTTTTCTAATGATAGCACAAATGGCCTTGAATTGAGCACGTTTCGCCCGAATACCTGCAAGTCCGAGGTCAACTTAGGACAAAAATTGATGGCATTTTCAAAGACTGGTCTTGTCAGTTTTATCGATTCGGAACACGTTATTAGTCAGCAGCTAGGCAGGTCTGCCATTTGCAGCCTGATATTCAACAAACATCGCGATTATGACAAATGGATTTGTCAGACAGAGCATGCGTACGTTTGACCATGGCAGCGAAACCAAGACTGATGGACTGCGTGGGTTGGATCGAGTGAACTTAGTTCGATCACAACCACTAATTTGCAGATTCGAAAATGTGCAGATTCGAATCCAAAAGGCCCAAGGAAGGGTAACTGATGCCAATTTTTTCCACTATTTGTCAGGCAGCCTCAAGTGTTTGCCGACCTCGTTCCACTGCTTCAAAGGCAGGGGGTTGGATACGGGTTGCAGTCCAACAGAAAACGGGCAAACGGAAAACCTCTGGCGTTTTCGCCACCATTTGCTTGACGTCACGTTGCTGGGTTTCTGCAGTCATTCAAGCTATTCTCGTTGCACACGGCTTGCTTGCATCTCGACTGATTCCCAAATGTTTGCCTACAAAATGCTTAGCCACCGCGTCTGTATTCCTGCTTACCCTATTAAACATTCCTGGCAACACCCTGGCCCAAGTAGATTCAAACGGCGCCTCAGAATATCGTAGCGCAAGATCTAGTAGCGCAAGGGCTGACGATTCGCAAAAACAGTTAGGTACCGGCATTCTGTTCTTCACTCAGGCTGGATGCCCGCCGTGCCTCCAAATGGCCCCCGTGGTCGATCACTTGATCAGCAAAAGCTGGCCGATTCAAAAGATCAATACTGCCGCGAACCCTCAATTGACCCGACAGTGGAATATTCGCACAACGCCGACAATCGTTGTCGTCAAGAACGGACAGGAAATTGACCGACGCTCTGAGATCTTAACCGCACACCAAATCAGTCTATTGTTATTAGACGCGGGCTATCAGGCCGATCTGAATGTCTTAACCAAGCCAACAGCGGTTTCGCCGCTCATGAATTTCCTGGACCGACTGCGTCCTGGCAAGCGGCACAACAGGCTGGACAGCGGGGACCCGCAATTCGTTGCCGATCCCACTGCATCGATTCCCGTTCGTGAACTTTCACCCGCCGAAGCGAAAGCACTGTCGGCCACTGTCCGAATCAAAGCAAGTTACTCGGATCGAGGCCAAATCGTCACCGACTTCGGAACGGGAACGATTATCCATCGAACCCAGGACGATATCCTTATCCTGACGTGTGGCCATGTCTTTCGCGACAGTCAGGGGAACGCGGAAATCAAAGTGGACCTAGGATTCGCGGGTGGTGCTTCAACACAAACGGTCCCAGCCTACCTGCTTTTGTTTGATGCTGGAGCGCCCGACGTTGCCATCATCGCGGCGTCAACCACACTGGACATTCAGCCCGTTGAATTGATTCAAACCCAATATCAGCCCGCACAAAAGATGCTCACGTTTTCCGTTGGTTGCGATCAGGGCAAGCCTGCGACGGTTCGCCGAGGCAACTACCTGTCGACCAGTTTATGCGGCGAGGCACATTCGATCGGACAGCGACCGTCGAACATTCAAGCCAAAAAGTATGACGTCTCAGGGCGTCCAGTGGTCGGGCGCAGCGGTGGAGGACTGTTCACCTCTGACGGGAAACTATTCGGGGTCTGCAACGCCGCTGTGGTTGAAGCCGACCAAGGTGTTTATTCGTCGATCGACAACGTAATCGCGATCCTCGAAAAGGCAAAGTTAAACAGCCTATTCGATCCCACTCACCGTTTAGCTGGAACTCAACGACAAGATGCACCCTTGGCATCACCACTAATACAGCGGACCGATTTTCTAGCTGACTCAGGCGGGTTTGGCCGAAATGAAGGTCAATTGAATTCGGCTGGGGAACCGTCGCCAGCTTTCAGCTCTTTAGCTTCGACACCAGCCAAACGACGGTTTGCTCCTGCAATGAACTTGTTGGACGCGTCTTCGTCGGTTGCCTCGGTTGCCTCGGTTGCAACTGATCGCAATATCGCAACGGATTTAAATTCAGCGTCATTGCCATCCGCGGGCCAGACGATTGTCGTGATGATCCCCGACCCCAACCATCCATCAGGGCAACGATCCGTTGAAGTCCCAGCCACCGCTAATCTATTGCAACAAATCCACTTAGCACAGCAACTAGGAAATTCATCGCCGGCTGGATCGCCTGCCCAACCGAACGCACTTCCTATCCATCGACTGGCACCTGGGATCAGTTCAACTGCGTCCATCCGCGCTCAATCACCCAAGTAATTTCCTGCATGGCAGATCTTTGGTTCCCCATCGCTAGTGAGTTGAGGTGCTTAAACCCTCCGGACATCAACCAAGACATCGATTACAATCACTCCGGTCCATGCAATTCAAGATCAAGAGAGATTCCCGATGACTTTCATTTCCGACGACTTTCTACTTAGCAACTCTACCGCTCGGCAACTTTACCACGACGTCGCGGCCAATCAACCGATCATCGATTATCACAGCCACTTGCCGCCCGACGTTATCGCTCGGAACGAAAATTTCTCTACGCTTTTTGACGTTTGGCTGGCCGGCGATCATTACAAATGGCGAGCGATGCGAGCGGCTGGAATCTGCGAAGAACTTTGCACGGGCAACGCGTCTGCCAGAGACAAGTTTCTAGCGTACGCCCAAACGGTCCCCCAAACCCTGCGCAATCCACTCTATCACTGGACTCACTTGGAATTAAAACGATACTTTGGTATCGACCAATTATTGAACCCAAAGACGGCACCACAAATTTGGGACCAGTGCAATCAACAGCTGCAAACCAATGATTTTAGACCTCAGGCCATCCTGAGTCGTTTCCAAGTCAAAGCACTGTGCACGACCGACGATCCCGCAGAACCGTTGACACACCATCAGCAACTTGCGAAACAAAACGACTTGCCGTTTCGCGTCTATCCAACGTTTCGACCCGACAATGCATTTGCGATCGACAACGGGAAACATTGGAACGCTTGGTGCGACCGCCTTGCCGCGATTACAAACGTAGAAATCAATTCACTGGCCCAATTGTTGACCGCTCTAAAGCAAAGACACGATGATTTTCATCAACTGGGGTGTCGACTTTCTGACCACGGACTAAGTTACTGCTTCGACGTTCAATGTACGCAAAGTCAGGCTCAGGCGATTTTTGAAAAGACACGAATTTGCCAAGGCGATTCGAACCTAATTACACCAGACGAAAAAGATCAATTTGGTGGTTACTTGATGCGTCAAATGGGCCTGTGGGACTTCGAAAAACAATGGACGAAGCAACTGCATCTAGGAGCCCGAAGGAACAACAATACGCGATTGTTCAATCGTGTCGGCGCCGACATCGGGTGCGACAGTATTGGCGATTGGAAACAAGTAGATCGCCTTGCCAATTACCTTGATGACTTGGATCAACTGGGGCACTTACCTAAGGTCATCGTCTATAATTTGAATCCTGCAGACAACTATGCGATCGCAACGTCCATCGGCAATTTCCAAGATGGAACCGTGCCAGGCAAGTTACAATTGGGAAGCGGTTGGTGGTTCCTGGACCAGAAAGAAGCAATGCAGTGGCAGATGAATGCACTTAGCAATCTTGGCCTATTTTCTAAATTTATTGGAATGCTGACCGATTCGCGGTCCTTTTTGTCATTTCCAAGGCACGAATACTTCCGCCGCGTCTTATGTGACTTAGTCGGGAAAGATGTCGAAAGTGGCGAACTGCCTGATGATCCTGATCTATTAGAACCCTTGATTCGTGGCATTTGCTTTCAAAACGCAGCCACGCAATTGGGACTAGGTTTACCCAACTAAGCCAGCACTTACCCACAAAACTACAACCCGAAGCTGCCTATGGCCGTCTGGAAAGCTCTTACCAAGAGCGGAACAAATTTCCCGCTAGGCTGCTGCTTGACGACGCGGTTCGCCTTTAGACACTATTGGATTGTGCTGTGCTGGGTTCGCCGTTGTCGCAACCACAGGTGCCTTGGTTCGAGCGTCCACGGTTTCAATTTCAATTTCAATCGGAACGGTCATCAACCATTGCCCGTCACGGTAGATCTTGATTGCACTTAGCTGGCTTATCCAACGCCCTTCATAGGCCCCCCACTTAAAGAAGTGGCCGATGTAAATGCCGTCGTGCAGCAAGAATCTTGTTTCAAGCACATCAGAGGAGTTGGCCTGCCACTTAGCGACAGCTGTCTTGAATCGATTGGCAACTTCAGTGACAACAGCTAGCGACATAGGTTCCGGTCCGACGAAAAGGCCAAGTATCACAAGTCCATCAGAAGAACTCGTGTCTAGCCTTTAAAGTCGTCACAACCAGGAAAGCTTCTCAAACCAAGCCACACTGGCCCGCAAACTCAACGCAAACCGCTCATTTACCCGGCCGGCTTTTGGCCGTTACTGGGCAGCTGGTTGTTGCTGTGTCAAGCAGTGAAAGGACCCTAGTCCGTCCGACAAATAGCGAGACGCCAGCGGCTTTACCTTGTGATTTGGGAAACATTGGGCCAAGCGATCGACAGCAACTGCGTCGTTGGGATCGCCAAATTGGGGCACCAAAATGTGATGGTTCGTGATATAGAAATTGGTATAGCTGGCTGGAAGCGTTTGCCCGCCCATTTCATAGGGTGCAGGCATTGGTAATGTAATGATCGCAGGCTTGTCATCGGAATTGTCAACATGCTGCCTTAACGCCGCTAAATTCTCTTCAGCCTTTTCATAGTCTGCCAATGATGAGTCTTCACACGTCGCGACAACAATAGCCCCAGACTGGGTAAACCTAGCGATTTGATCAATGTGCCCGTCGGTATCGTCGCCTTCAATGGGATTGCCTGGCAACCACCAAACCTGATTGATCCCCAAGTAGTCTTTCAGGATTTGTTCCACCTCTTGCTGATTCTTGCCTGGATTTCGATTTGGATTCATCGCACAAAAGCGGGTGGTCAGCAATCGCCCTTTTCCGTCGGTTTCGATAGCCCCACCTTCAAAGGTTAGCGGCACCTGGAACCTGGACAGACCCAGCAGTTGGGCGATCTTAGTCGCCACCTTCTGATCGGAATCGAACGGAGGATACTTTGCTCCCCAACCGTTGTAAGTAAAATCCACAACCGCGACCTCGACCGAATCAGCAGAACGCTTTAACACAAAGGTAGGACCATAGTCGCGCACCCATGAATCGTTCGTGGGCCAGTCCCAGAACTTTACATGATCCAAACGCGTTTCCAGCGTTTTCAAATGCTCCTCAATGCCAGTCTGAAGTTCTTTTCCTGCAATCACATTGCAAACCTCGTCCAACGAAATCGCGGCAACCAACCCCGCGAAATCCTGCTTTGCTTCTTCGAAACAATGGGGCCAGGTGGCTGGGTTATGCGGCCAAGTCACCCAAGTCGCAGCGTGCTTGGCCCACTCAGCTGGAAAACGAAATCCTAGTTGGCTTGGCGTCAATGACATTGGAGATCCCTTCAAACACTGCAACAATTTCATTCTGTTGACAATTAAATTCTGTTTCGGATTCGTGACTTCGGAACGACCTTAAGATAGAAAGTCACTGGCAACTTGGTAAGGCGACCTAACTCCTTCAGGACCCCACCAATCTCGACCGATTGGAACAAACCGCCCAAGAAGTCGTCTTCCACGGCAACCACATTTCGAATTATCGAGCCCACGGGTTACAATCAACCGTGCAAGCTTCGTTTCACCAATCAACTCTTGGAATCACTACTGTGCAAAACCATAGACTCCGGTCCTTCTGCCAATCGATCTTTCTAGCCACTTTATTAGGCGTTACTTCTGCGTTGTCTTCTGCCACAACAACGTTGGCTCAGGATTCACAATGGCCTCAGTGGCGTGGCCCCAATCGCGACGGAGTGCTAGCCTTCGATAACTTTGTCGAAGACTTTCCCGAAGAAGGGTTGGAAATGCTGTGGCGAATGCCGCTGGGACCTGGCTACACCGGCCCGACGGTTGCCGAGAATCGAGTCTTCGTGATGGACCGAATCAAAACGCCTAAACAACAAGAGCGAGTGGTCTGCTTTGACGCCAAAAACGGAGCAAAACTTTGGGAACACACCTACGATTGCCAATACGTTGGGGTGGGCTACGAAGCAGGACCGCGTGCCAGTGTCGCCATCGATGGGTCCCGCGCTTATTCACTAGGATCCATGGGCAATTTAATTTGTTTCGATGTCGGCGGCGGCGTCTTGTGGCAAAAAGATTTGGACAAAGAATATAAGATCCGTGAATCCCAACGGATGCCTATCTGGGGAATCGCAGCCAGCCCAATCGTTTACAAGAACCTTGTGATCGTTCAGGCCAGCGGTGCCGACGGAGCTTGCATGGTGGCGTTTGACAAGAAGTCTGGTGATGAAGTGTGGCGAGCCCTAAACGATCGGGCCCAGTATTCATCTCCCATCCTGGTCAAACAGGCAGGTGAAGACGTACTTGCGATTTGGACGGGCGACAGCGTTGCCGGTTTGAATCCCAACGACGGAACCGTTCACTGGCGTTTCCCGTTTACCCCACGGAGCATGCCCATTGGTATTGCAACACCGATCGTGCACAACAACATGCTTTATGTCACGTCGTTTTATGATGGGTCGCTGATGTTGCGGCTAAATCAAGACACCATTACCGTTGAAAAAGTGTGGGCCAAGATTGGCCAAAACGAACGCCGAACCAACGCATTGCATTCAATCATTAGCACCCCGGTTTGGATCGGTGATCACATTTACGGTGTCGATAGTTACGGTGAATTTCGTTGCCTGGAAGCCGCGACAGGCGAACGAGTCTGGGAAGATCAAACCGCAGTACCCAAGGCGCGCTGGAGTACCATTCACTTTGTTCAATTCCCCGACGCCCAAAGTAAACGCGTTTGGATGTTCAACGAACGGGGTGAACTGATCTTGGGCGAACTATCACCCTCTGGTTTTAGCGAAATTGATCGCCAACTGCTAATCAAGCCAACCACCCCTCAACTGCCGCAACGTGGCGGTGTTTGCTGGACTCACCCCGCCTTTACCAAAGACACCATCATTGTTCGAAACGATGAAGAGATCATTTGCTACAAGATCAGCCGCTGATAGAGGCCGACGCGCCAGCCTGACACATTGCTTCTTGCTTCTTGCTTCTTGCTTCTTGCTTCTTGCTTCTTGCTTCTTGCTTGCTTCTTGCTAGGGCGTTAGCAAAATGCGTTTAAGTCGATTTTGCACGCAAAATCTGAACACCACCAGCAAAAAAAAGGCTGACCCTAATCCAGGTCAGCCTTTTTTCTAATTTCAGCACGATCTGCGATGGCACCCCACCGTGACTATCGCTTAGCTATTACGAATCGCCGCTTGAGCAGCGGCCAAACGAGCGATTGGTACTCGGAATGGTGAACAGCTAACGTAGTCCAACCCAGTACGATGACAGAAGTCGATCGAAGCGGGATCACCACCGTGTTCGCCACAGATGCCGACTTTCAAATCAGGCCGAACCGCACGGCCCTTCTTCACGCCCATCTCAACCAACTGACCAACGCCCGATTGATCAATCGAAACGAATGGATCCACCGGCATGATTTCCTTACGCAAGTATTCGGGTAAGAAAGTACCGATATCGTCACGGCTGAAACCGTAAGTCATTTGCGTCAAGTCATTGGTACCAAAGCTGAAGAATTCCGCTTCGGCGGCAACCTTGTCCGCAGTCAAAGCAGCACGAGGAATTTCAATCATCGTACCAATCAAGATATCTAATTTACCGGTGAAATTCTTATCAGCCTTCACCTTGTCAATTGTCTCTTGAACCTTGACCTTCAGCATTGCCAATTCTTCAACCATGCCCACCAACGGAATCATGATCTCAGGCATCGCCTTGATCTTCTTCTTGGTGCAGTTGATTGCGGCTTCAACAATCGAGGTGACCTGCATTTCCAGAATTTCCGGATAGGTCACGCTCAAACGGCAACCACGATGCCCCAACATTGGATTCATTTCGTGCAACTGTTCAACGCGAGCCTTAACATCGGCTGCCTTGACGCCCAAGCTTTCCGCAACTTCCTTTTGCGACTTGGCATCGTTAGGCAAAAATTCGTGCAACGGCGGATCCAATAGGCGAATGGTTACGGGCAAGCCGCTCATTACTTTGAAGATGCCTTCGAAATCTTTGCGTTGAAACGGTAGCAGGGCCGACAATGCTTTACGCCGAGCAGGTTCGTCTTCCGAAAGAATCATCTTTCGCATCGCCATGATACGATCTTCTTCGAAGAACATATGTTCGGTACGGCAAAGACCAATACCTTCGGCACCAAAGGAAAGAGCCTTCTTGGCATCTGCTGGCGAATCAGCATTGGTACGTACACCCAGGGTGCGGTACTTGTCAGACCATTTCATCATGGTCGCAAAATTGCCAGACAACGTTGGGGTTTGAGTATCCACCGAACCTTCCATAACTTCGCCGGTGGTGCCGTCGATGCTCAGGATGTCCTTGTGAGTGTAAACTTTCCCATTAACCGTAATCTTGCGACCCTTCTCGTTGATCTGGATATCGCCTGCACCCGCAACGCAGCAACGACCCCAACCACGTGCAACCACTGCAGCGTGACTGGTCATGCCACCGGTGCTGGTCAAAATACCAGCGGCCTTATGCATACCGTCCACGTCTTCGGGACTGGTTTCTTTACGAACCAACAAGACCTTTTCGCCGGCTTCGGCTCGCTCGACTGCTTCTTCGGCAGTGAAAGCCAACGCGCCCACTGCGGCACCTGGCGAAGCTGGAAGCCCCGAAGTCACAACCACTGCCGACTTCTTCGCTGCTGGAATGAAGCTAGGTAGCAACAATTGAGTCAAATCGTTGGCAGGAACCCGCAAGACCGCAGTCTTTTCGTCGATCAATTTTTCACTGACCATTTCACAAGCGATCCGAACCGCAGCGGCACCGGTTCGCTTGCCAGTACGAGTCTGCAACATGAACAATTTACCTTTTTCAATGGTAAATTCGATATCTTGCATCTCTTTGTAGTGAGCTTCCAGAGTGTCTTTGATTTGCAGCAATTCGGCATAGACGCTCTTGTTCCACTTCTTCATCTCAACCACAGGCTGTGGCGTACGAATACCAGCGACCACATCTTCACCTTGAGCATTGATCAAGAATTCGCCGTAGAACTTGTTTTCGCCGGTCGATGGATTCCGAGTAAACGCAACGCCGGTACCGGAATCTTCGCCCATGTTGCCATAGACCATCGATTGAACATTGACCGCTGTGCCCGCCAAGCCGCGAATGCCTTCGATTTCACGATACTTGATGGCTTTGTCTGAATCCCAAGACTTGAAAACCGCTTCAATCGCCAACCGCAATTGCTTGCTTGGATCTTGAGGGAATGCTTCCTTCGCGTACTTCTTGTACACGGCTTTGTAAGCAACAACCAATTCCTTCAAGCCTTCGGCAGGAACATCGGTGTCCAATTCAACCTTGTAACTTTTCTTGATCGCGGCAAATGCTTCTTCAAAATGTTCGTGATCCACGCCCATCACCACATCACCAAACATGTTGATCACGCGGCGATACGCATCGTAAGCAAAACGCGGATTTTCAGTCGATTCCGCCAACGCTTCCACCGAAGTGTCGGTCAATCCCAAGTTCAGAATCGTGTTCATCATGCCGGGCATACTTACCGCTGCACCCGAACGAACAGAAAGCAGAAGGGGGTTCTTGTCGTCGCCGAACTTCTTGCCCAACTCCTTTTCCAAAGCAGAAATGTGCTTGCCAACTTCATCCATCAAGTCTTTGGGTAAGCGTTGACCGCCCTTGCTGTAAGAATCGCAAACTGCGGTGCTGATCGTGAAGCCCGGAGGAACTGGCAAACCGATCGAGGTCATTTCGGCAAGGTTCACACCTTTTCCACCAAGTAGAGCTTTGGGCTTTCCTTTGCCTTCGGTTTTCGAACTTCCGAAGTAATAAACCATTTTCTCTGGCTTCGACGTTGACTTCGCCATCTTTTCCCTTGACCTCAATAAAAGTTAATCTCGAAACTCGACTTCAATTTGTGCTGAACGAAACCGCTCAACCACTGTTTTCCAAAAACCGTTTTCCAAAAACTGTTTTCCAAACACTTGCCAGGCACTTAACCATGCAAGTACAAAATCATCACCTGCTAAACCGCGTCTTTAATCTTTCAAGCTAACCCTTAACAGGGCCGCTGGAAGGCTGCGACCGAGGCAACCCTCACGAAACGAAAGTCACTCGTACAAAGCCAACCCCGACTTTCTACTCCTTTGACTTTCGACTTAAGACCGCTTTGACATCATCAAGCCACAATCCCAAATCGTATCAGTCCAAATCGTATCAGTCCGACAGCAGTTCCCAAATCACTGTAACCCGATCGCCAGCACCCATTACGGATCGGCAGAATAAGGTCTCAAATCTGGGCCAGAGGGTCGCCCAAATTTGGACAACGGTCAACGGATGATCGCATCGCGGCAGGTGCCTGGGCGCGCAACGATTCCGCAAAACCGATTCTCGGCCTAACTCTGGACTCGGCGAATGTAGCAACCCACGCTAGAATCGTCAATGATTGCAGCACCGCAAACAGCGGAAAACGACGGTAAATGAAATACCTTGAACACTTCACCCATCGACCGCACGACCGATTCCAGGCTTTACTTCACCTGCCCGGGCGGTGCTAATACTCAACCCCACAACGTTAAACCGCCCGGACCTAATTAGATACGGGATCGATTCTCGAACATACGCCTGGGTCGAGTCCGCCAGAACCTAGCGTTGGAAACATCTAGCGGCCCATAACTCTTGCCAAAATGAAACCTACTTTCGCCCGGGCTGCGGCTGGATTCGCGACACCACACCGACCCTTAAGTCGCAGACATTGGTGTCGGTTGGCCCCGTCAACAAAAGGCCACCCACCTGCCCAAAGTAGCCCAATCCATCATTAACATCCAGATAGTGGGACACGTTCACACCTAAGGTTTTAGCGGTACTAAGCGTCGCTGGACGCAAACAGACACCCGCCATTGGTGTGGTCCCATCTTCTCCGTCGCTACCGCCCGAAATTAAACACCAATCGCCGGGCGAGAGCGACTTCGTGGCCGACGCCTGAAAAGTCCGATCGGCCGCCATAACCAATTGCTGATTTCGGCCGCCTCGTGACGCCTGGGTAGGGTTTCCCATCCGCACCGTTGGCTCGCCGCCGGTGATCAAGCAATCGGGGCCAGGCTGACTGCCCATTTCCTCCAAAATTCCTGCAAAATGAATCCCTACATCTTCAGCTAAAAATTCTTCAGATTCATTCCCGGGCTTTTGTATATGCATCGCATGCGAATACCCACGCTTCTCGGCTTCGATCCCCGCCGCATCTACCGCCACCGCATTGTTGCCGATCACCACATTGTAATGTGGGGGCGTTTCCACCAACCGTTGCGGGCCAAGATTCTTGGCCGCAGGCTTCGAGTCCAAATATTGGTGGATCAATTCTGGAATATGAATCCGTAATGGATCGACTCGGACAAGTATTTCACAGGCCGCGTTTTTCAAGTCCTCTTTGGCGGTTGCACCCATATCAACGGTCGGCCCTGAGGCGATGCTTTCCAATGGATCGCCAAGAACGTCGGACACGATCAACGACAAAGTCAAACCCGCTTTACTGGCATGCAGCAAACCGCCCGCCTTCACGTCACTTAACGCCGACCGCACAATGTTGATCGCTTCAATCCCAACACCGACACTGGCCAAGAACTGGGCCGTCGAATTCTTATCCTGCAGCGACACGCCCGCCGAAGGTCGAGTCAACAAAGCAGAACCACCGCCAGAAATAAGAACGATGCACAAATCATCGGCCTGCAGACGTCCAATCTGCTGCATCATTTCTGCAGTCTTCTGAACCGCCAAAGGCGTCGCAACATTTTGACCAACCGGGCGAACCTCATTCAATTGCAACCACCTCAGCGGCGATCGTTCATAACTTCGCAATTCATCGAATTCCGAACGCAGATCCAATGTGGCATGGAAATCATTCGCATCGATTTGCGATGAATGTGACTGGGGAATATTGACCTGCCCCGTCAATTGATACTGCTGGGCAATTGGCGACAAGACCTGTTCAACCCCATAAGCCATCGCACGCCCAGCCTTGCCTGCCCCCATTACCGTGATCCGCTTGAACGGTCGCAAATCAATCTCAAGATCACTGTCAGGGACCACCAGGCGATGATCGACTAGGTGCAGTCGCTGGACAATCAACCGATAACCGTTGACAGCCTTTACGCCAGCAGTCCAAATCGCTAACGCATCTTCCAATAATTGCGATTGCGAACGAAACATAAGAGAATATCACCTTCCCAAGTGCGGCCCAATAGCCGCAACCACTTTACCAAGAGATCGAAAACAACTTCCCCAAAATCGCACATCTTCAACCAACGGACAGGGTTGCCGTTTGCGCCGAAAACACAGCCATTTACCGGGACAACGCAGTGGGAAGTAAAAGCCTGCCTGGCACGACACCTGCCTGATTTGCCAACGCGTCTGATTTGCCAACGCGTCTGATTTGCCAACGCGTCTGATTGCCAACGCGACGACTGATCTTGCAGCGTCTGTTAGAACCTTAACCTGTTTACCCCGGCAGTCCTGGCCATTGATCGATGCCGCGTGGTTTCCCGATTTTCGCCACGTCGTCGATCCCTGCCACTTCCTTCCGCCAGGCGAAAACGTCACGGGACCATCGGTGACGCTTTTCCCAATCTAGGATCCGCCCAATGGTTCTAACCAAACCCACAACATAAGCCAATTCATGCGCACCCAGACTTCGCTTGCGGCGCCCCTTCAAGTATTTCTCAAGCACCTGATGCGTCCCCTGTTGAAAACTCCAAATCTCGGGGCGAATCTTCGAAAACCCGGAAGTCGAATTGATCAAGACACGTTGTCCGCTTTCATCGAACTGCGGAAACTTGACGCTTACCAAGCGATCGGGCCCTTCCCAAAGCCCACCCTCAACCTTATCTCCCTCAACCTCATAAGTTGCAGTCACATCCGGCGCAAGACAATCCGACGGTTGGCGGGAGTTGGCCCACGCTTGCATTCGCAGTTCAATTGCAATTCGCCGCTGTCCTTGCTTAATCCAATGCCTCGCTTGCAGGGTGTTGCCGGGAAAGAATATTCGCGGATACCCTTCGGGTAAGAAATCAACGAATGTCTCTTGGTAATCTGTTTGACTCACGACGAAGAAAATCATGGACACAATCGCCTCGGCCGACAATCGCCCCGCATCAAAACTGTCCAAAATCGCAGTCGATTCTATCGCCCAAACATCGGCCCCGCCCTGCGATTCCCCGTGGGCAATGCCTAAAAGTTTCGAATAGGTCTTGCCATAAAATTCCGCCAATTTGCTTGCCCACATGGGCTGCAATAACGATTGCCCGTTCTGATCGTAGAGACAGAAGATCGTTTCATTTCCGCGATTGTCAGATCGCAACGCACCGTCAATCACCGGGCAACGGCTAACCGCAAAGAATCGATAACGTTGCACCGCAGGCGAAGCCTTTCTCGCCACCAAGGCCAAATTCCCAGGCAAGTGCAACGCGTCAACACACTCTTGCCGGGGCCAATCAATCCACCGCGAATCATCAAAAATCCATTGATAGTCCAGCGCACGATAAAGGCACGGTCGAATGCGATCACGCCAAGCCGAGTCTTGCTGCAGAAGTTCCCGCGCCTCCTGAAGTCGCCAGCCACGAGTGTCTCCTGATTGATAACGAGTGGAGCGAGTCCTAGCAAACCAACGCTCTCGCAGTTGATCGGTGGAAACATGAGCGTCAGCCAAGGCGACTAACCGTTCTTCCAGTAACCCCCGTTGCGAATCGACGACGATGCGATCCCGAGCGGTCACGATCGAGGACCAGCCTTTTTGAAAAAGTTGATCCAACGGCAATCCAGCTTCATAAATTTTACGAACTTCCACCAAACCTGCTGCCGGAACCCAAGAATAAGTCGGCGTCTCCGGATCGAAAAACATTGCAGAGAAGTGCGCCGAACTCTTGCACGTCGCCGTCTCGGAATTCAAATATTCATTTTTCTGCACTACCGGCCCTGACAACCGTCGGTAGCAAACCGCTGGCGACACCCCGGGTTCATGGCCTAGTGATCGGTTCGCATCCACCTTTGGACTCAATGATCGACTCAATTGAGCGATCGCGACACCCTGCCCAATGTTGAACAAAGGTTGGTCATCAACGCGACTCACTTCTGACCGGGCGGGCATTTGCAGATCCACCACCAGAACTTGGTCAAAACTCTGCTGTAATTGCCAACGCATTGCACGAAAACCAACGTTATCAATAAATCCGCGATTCGTCACCAAGGAAAGAATCCCCAGGTCCGACTTCTGAATCAGATAATGCCCTAGCCGAAAGAATTTCACATAGTCGTCATGCAACCACGACTTCTGAAGAGACAATCGCTGATTCTCAACTTCGCGATAACTCACCCCATCCACCTCTCCTTCCAGCAAACGGTGAATCCAAGAATTACTGGTGCTAGTCAGCGCAGCGTAGGGAGGATTGCCCATCACGATCGATGCGCAAAACCCTTGAAACGGATAACTTAATGCATCCGCCAGGACGTAATTGAATGCTTTTTCTTTGCCAAAGACGTACCCCGTTCGCTGGAGATCAAAAGCGAAAAAAATTCGCCCTACCCACAATGCCAGTGGATCGATGTCAATACACAACAATCGCGACAACAAACGTTCATCAACAAAACAACTCCAATCACCCTGCTCTTCCTTAGACTGCCTGGCCCAATAATCATGCCCCAGACGTAACCACTGCCGAGCGAACACGCAACTTCCTGCCGATGGATCCAGCAATTGCACAAAGCTGGGATCTAGTGGGTTGGCATCTGGACTAGGTTTATCTTTTGGGTCCATTCGGGCGCCCCGTCGATTCAAGACGCTAGCCCGACTTTCTAAATCAAAAATCCCTTCTGGCAAGTGGAAGTGGTCCCGCAAACTCTGGTCCACCTGACCAAGCATGTAGGTGGCGACAGAATTCGGCGTCGCATAGTAACGCAATTGCTTCCGAGCACCTCGGTCTACTGTTTCTAGGAACCACTCCAATACATCCACTCGGTCACTTGGCTGCGCAGATCGGAATTGTTGGCACCACCGCAGCACCACTTCGGGCAATTGATTCTGATCGGCCCGAGAGGACAGCTGGGCGAAGACTTCAATCGCGATTTCAAGAATGGTTTCACTATCTGCGGCATCACTTTCACTTATCCAGTGGTTAATCGCCGGAAATTCGTACCCCACTTTGTGGTCAGCTTGGGTTTCATCTACCGAAGTCACTCGATGGTACAAAAACCCCAAAAATCCAACAGAAAACCCGACTCCCAACCCTTCTCGCCAGGGAAAAACTTCCACCCAATCCCCCGGGGATGCCGGCAACTGGCCTGTGGATTCAGAACCACCAGGCGACCAAGATAAACCTTGCTGAACCGGCAGTGGCAGGACCGAAAGAACGCAAGGGACGACCTGACTCTCAAACCAATGGAAAATTTTCTTCGAAAGTCTACGATTTAGCACGAAATCAACCATTTTTAGGCGAGGCAAAAATGTTGCGACTTACCGGTACAACATTTAGAATGAAAGCTTGGCTTCTGTACAAGCATACAGCCCGTGACCGTATCTGGAAAACGTATCTGGAAAACGTATCTGGAAAACGTATCTGGAAAACGTGGCCGCAGACGTTAGTCTTCAGTGGTAAACCCAATCCCGACGACTGTTGCACCGTTGGATCCGACAACTTGCAAATGGTAAACGGCGACACTCCGTTAATGCCGGACGCTTCCACGTTAACTAAATTCGATTGGGAAAAATTCAACCAAGATTTTGCAGCCGATCACTTTGTCCGTTGGCTTTTAAGCAGCGGGCGACTTTATAACACTTTAGTCAACAATCGAGCCAAGACATGGAATCCATCATAGCGTGTCCAAATTGTGGCAAGCGTTTCAAAGTCAACTCTCAGACCGTTGGTTCGCAGGTAAAATGCGCTGGCTGTCACGTTGCATTTCTTGCGCGGTCGTTGGGCCCTGCGCCAACAGCACCCTCGAATGCGGTACCACCGGTTCCCACCGCGAACGACCCCTACGCTATCCCGCAAAGTCCGCCTAGTGTTTCGTCAATATTTAATTTCAGGGTATAGATGCTTCAGTTTCGTCCGGGCGTTTGCGATAGTGAACTGCCAGTCGACTCCACGCTGCCTTGCGTTCGTCGCGTCTGCCCAGGCGGATACTTGCTCCTCAATGGACTGGATCGTGGCGAAGCGGTGACCATGCATCGCTTGCCGCGTCATCGAGCTTAGCTCATTCTCGGCAATGTTGAGCCAACTTCCGTGCTTGGGTGTGTATTGTAAATCAAGGCGATCCAAAAGCGAGCGAGCTTCATTGGCCGCGAACGCCTCATAGAATGATCCAGTTACATGCGTGTTAAGATTATCGCACACCAAGGTTGCTTTCTCGGCTTCTGCGTAACGCCCGATCATCAGATCGCGGACTTCGATCGCCCAATCAATCTTGGTCCGTCGGAGGCGAACTGAAACATCACGCCATCCGGCAAGAGGTTCGCAAAACATGAAGATGCTCACCGTTCCCGCTCGCTTGTATTCGTAGTCCGCCCGGCGAGCATGATTCTTCGTCGCAGCAATCCGAATGCTGACTTCCTCCAGAAGCTGCACCGGTTGTTCGTCCATGCAAATGACTGGAAACCGCTTGTCATACGGCCTTTTGTAGATTCCCAACACGTTTTCCATGTTGGCGGCAAACTGAGCATTCTGTTTCGGCGGGATCACCCAGTACTGAATCTTTCGCTGCGTCATCCCATTTTTTTAGTGTCTTTCGCAATGTCTCTTTGCTAAGGGTATCGACAATCGACAGTGCGACTACACGCTGGGCGAGTAACTCGAGAGTCCAGTTGGCATAGCCTTTGGGTGGCTCACTGAGCCTCATGGCGATGACGGCGGCCTCCGCTTCACCATCGAACTTTCGCTGGCGAGGAGGGTGCTCGCGTTTCTTGCCATTGAGCGTGACTTCAAACCCTGACTCACAGCAACGCTGAGGAACATTCTCAATTGTATTGACGCCACATGAGTAAGCCTCGGCAATTTCTGCATCGGTCCAACCTCCCTCGCGTTGATCGGCTTTGAGAAGAATCTGTGCTCGCTTGACCTTCTGCGGCGATCCATCAAGTTTGTTGGCAACCAGCTGAGCCGATTGACGCTGACTTTTTGTTAATCGAACGATATGCTTCTTATCCACTGGTTCCCTCCTTGGGTTGCCAGCAGTTTGACCGAATCTTAGAAATCAGGCGACCCCAATATTTAATGTGGGCGAAACACTAGCTGCAGCGAGAAGAAGGCATAATTCCCCTGCCGCAACCCACCAAATAACCTCAATAAATTTGGAGAGGGGCTGCTGCCAGTTTCGGCTGAATGTTCGGTATTGCCTGCCATTTGTGCTTCCTTCCAACTTCAAGGCCTTATTTTTTGTTGGCCTGAATTGCCTGCCTAGAAAGTGTCTTCAGCGAATCGAATGCGAAAATTCGATTTCCTTCTGTAGGTATTCAACTTCACATGCGTTCATATGAAATTAATACGCAAGAAACGTTATCGGGTTCAAACTTCAACGAGTGCAAAGCCATTACGCAACACAATTCTTGACAGAATTTTATAGCCTTCGTAGCTCGCCCTTTTCGAGCAATAACAGCATGAAACGCTCGCTAAGTAGCCGTCATCCATTCCCCTAGATCGCAAATCACTTTCAAAGCATTTTCAAACAAGAATTCTTGCCGCTGATCTTTCATTTCTCCCTCCGTTCTTCCTCGTTACCTCCTGTCAATATTCATCATGGCGAAATCGAAAGTAGTTAACAGAGGCGGACCCTTCGCCAGTCAACAACACATCGATCTGTTCACTCTTTGCACAAGCCTTTGCGACTTCTCGCGTCTTGGCGTAAGATATTGCCTTTGCCTTCCCAATCCGACGTTGCCTTTCATGGCTTAGGTTACATTCCAAATCCTTGGTTCATCCGTAGCAGCTAAAATCTGAAACCAAAGACATCTCAAGCCAAGACGGTAAAAATTTCCTGCCCAACTTTCGCTGAAGCAATTGCAGACAATGCGACCGTTTGTGCCGCAAAAGCACTCGGCCTAGGGCAATTCAAAAACCTCGCGACCCGCTACCGTTGCCAACTCTGGCAGCACACTGTCTGCCTCATAGGACAGGAACTTTACACTGCCGTCGCCATAACAAAAGTTCGCTCCGCCGGGATGCTGCGACCAGAAATGCAGACTGCTGCATTGGTATTCCGACGAGCCCGGTTGAAAATGAAACGGACCGTCGCTGCAAATCGCATTACCGCGTTGGTGAAGGTTTCGTTCACGAACGCCTAACAAGGTATCTAGGCAACTGGTCCCCATTTGACCGTAGCCACTGTACCACCAACCAAAGCAACCATCGACGCTGGGCGGTCGTTCACCAATCATCAACGTGTTTGACAAACCGTCGACCACATTGGCTGGCCGACGTTTCAGATCCGTTCCAAAAAATCCATCCCGCTTCGTGAAGTCCGTCCCCAACACTCCCAAATAAGTCGTGTTGGCAGCGGTTCCATATTCTGGTGCTTCCGAAGGAGCATCCGCTTGTGGGAAACTGGGGCAGATCAGATCGTTCAACGTATCAGCGAACCCGCGATGTAGCGCGGTGTTGGCAAATGGATTGGGGTTAGACTGATAATCGGCTTGAGCTTGATCGTAGACGCTTTGTTGTTCCAGATACGGAGTGATTCGCAGCAGCCAAGTGGAATACTGCATGGTGGTAGTCGAGTTATGATAGCCCACCGGATAGGAGCCACGCGCCGACTGGTAGTTCATCACCGCCAAACCCAGTTGCCGTTGTTTGTTCTGGCAACTGGTCCGCCGGACAGCCTCCCGCGCCATCTGCACCGCGGGTAACAACAGGCCCATCAGCACGGCAATGATGCCGATGACGACTAGGAGTTCGACGAGAGTGAATCCTCGCTTCATATTACGAGAAACGCAAATAACATGGTCAAGCACTTTGAAATTCCATTTCATCTTGCACGCTTCCGCAGAAATACGATTAGCATGATAAAAGACGTAACAAAAATTGCAGTCGATACAAAATAAAAGTATGTCGTGAACGCATTTTCGTTTGGTCCGAAAGGCGGTTCACCCATTCCGTAGTAAGAAAGGTAGCACTGCTTTTGGCTGGCTGTCTTGTCACTAGTTGAAATACGGATTATCTCATATTCACGGATCGACTTACTAAATGGCTTGAATTCTCTGTAGGTAGACTTTGGAATGATCGAATCACCTTCGTACGAATATCGGACTAAATACTCCTCTTCAGTTGAGTCGCTAGTTTCTCGAAGTTCTAAACAGCGACGATTCACCATGTCGAATACAATCGCCAGCGTTACGGAAACCTCATTCGTATCATAAAAATTCAGCCCTTTCCAAACCACTTCCATTCTGGCGGTACCCGCGTCTCCAGAAACTTGCATCACTCCATGTTGAAACAACTTCGTGTATGGCGTGCGCCAACAAATGTCCAGTCTGTTTGGAGCTGCCAAGACGTCGGGTTCGCCGGGGAAAATTGGTTGTTCCAATTGATTCCGAATATGACTTAACGTGAGATCCTCATTTTCGGAGGTTCCAATGTGGGCTGAGTAATATGGGTTTATCAATACAGCCCCTGGTGTTAATGGAAATTCCAATACGGCTTCGCCGTTGATGTTCGACGGAATAGGGCCCGTCGATTTCGTAAGTACGTGTGTTCCCTCGTAGTCAAAAAACGTCGTCCGGCGGCGGTACCGATTTGGGTCAGAAACCCCTTTATTCAAATAATCGATGGTTACCGGATAAAGGTCTTTGTGACGCAACTCGAGTTCCAGAAATAGTTCTTCAGCATCCCGATAGGAGTATTTTTCTGGAGGCTCCAAAATAGCATTTGTGAGGCTCAAGAGTGAAATCCAAATGCAACCGTGAACAATATTGAGGATGATTACCATGAGACGATAGTCCTTGCGAAGTGAGTTTTCAACTTGGATCCTGAGATCATACTAACTATTCTCCCAACATATTCCATTGCGACTTCGAACCCCTGTCTACCCGAAGAATTAGGAACTTTCGTTCGACATCCGGTAGCACGACCTCCGGCATTTGAAGCCAAACGCGAAAATCGGTCGTCCCGGAGCGCGTGCACTACGCTCGCGGGAGACCACGAATTACCAACTGGTAGTTATTAAAGCTGGCAAGAACAGTTAATTGGCTGGCCCTGCGCGACGTTAACGAAGTCGCAATTTGGTTGGTTTTTGCGGCAATTGTTGGGGCCGCATCCTTGCAACAACCCATTCCGGAACTTCTCTGGACACAAGCCACCAACAGCAATACCGCCGGGATCGTCCGCAAACGCCTGCAACCCAATTAATGCCATACAGCATACAGCCATGGCGACCGTAAAGCCACGAACCAAACGAACCGCAAAATTCATTGCATTCTCCTTAACTAAGTAACCCAATGATATACACTTGGTGCAACCGAGAGCAACTAATGCTCGTCGACGATTACACCACGAACAACACCCCGCACCAGAAACTGTTGGCCACCCTCGAGTTAGTAGACCAGGCTGCTGGTGAATTCCTTCTGCCCACGGAGATGCTCGCCAACTTTGAAGCGAATGGCCAGTTCGCGTCGACTGTTAGCAGGTATCTCCAACGGAATGTCCTCTAAAGTCACGCACGTACAACTCGTGCCACCCCCGACCACTCGGATTGGTTTCGACAAACGATTGTACAGCGTGACGGTCGATTCATAACTTTGTCCCGGAACCAAGTCTGGCAGTTCGCCGATTTGCAATACAACTTCATTGGCTGCGGCACCAGTTCGCCAAAATTGCTGGCCTTGGGATGTTGATAACATGAACAGGCCCAACAACAGTCCCAACCCAACACCAACTTGGGTGCCGATGTCAGGTAACTTTATCCAAGCAGTTGTAACAGGCTGCGGGTTCGTTTTGACTGCAATCCACAAGAAGCACGCGACTGCCCCCAAGTTGTAGACTGGAAGCGACCAAGTGGAGATTTTCCAGGCCCCCAATTGCCAATCACCAAAACACTGGCAACTTTGACCGGTCACCCAAAATGAAATACTGGCGACCAACAAAACACCGTGCATCATCTGCCCAATCCAAGCCGCTTTGCGCCGCGATGGAAGCAATAGCAATGCCGCTGCGGTCCATAATTCAAGCACGATCGAAACAAGCGTCAGCCACACACCACCGATCGCAATGTCTTCCCACAACGGGTTGCTGAAGATCCATTGCAATTTGGCAAAGACGGCCAAGAACAAAACTCCAGCAGCAATGACAAACCACGCTGAAATTAGATAGCGAGATAAAGAAGGAGCCACTCCAAGAGAATTGGAATGCCGAAGAAGCCCGTCAGCAACAACGGCCGCGGATGACTTATCATCTACCAACACACGTTCACCCGTGCTGGAGTCCCCGTGCTGGAGTCCCCGTGCTGTGTTCTGGCCTGCCGAGCCCATCACCATTCCCCGGAAAAGTTGCACCCAAAAACCGACGATTCTTGCAACTGCCAATGTGGGCAATCGCGATCGTTTTGCCCAAATCCTACCAAGTGAATTTGGCGTTGCAAGAAAAACTCTCCGACTTGGCAACTTTCAGGAAAAGAGTCCTTCGGCCGCCAATTCGCTCCGGGGACCCACACTGCGGCTTTTTCCGCTCCACCAAGCACACTTGAAGTCGATCCCCCCGGAATTCTGAACGCACATCGCGGTAGGGACGGCCATTGCTGGCCGCCCCCCGCACAGATCCGTACGAGCGGCTTTCCCGCATACGGCTCTTACCGTTGATAACGACGTCGCGCGGCGGACTGTCTTTTACATTTGTCGAAGTGAAGTATCGTCGCAATCTGCGTGCGGCGAGATCGCCTGAACTGATCCAGCTCATCGACGATCAAACGCAGTTGCATCGTAACGCTTGGATGGATTGGTACTTTGATGGTAAAGTCGCTGATCCACTTCTGGCGATTAGGCGCAGTCGGTTGGTTCGTGCTTTGCGATTTTATCTCGAAAAGGCACGTCGCCATTATTTGGATTCGGCACAATATGAACGTTTCCGACAACAGTTGGATCGCGTGATGACGGATGGAAGTAACTACAAATTCACCGAGCCATCGATTGCTAACCGCGGTTACATCTTTTGCCCTGAATACACCAACAGCGATCCCCTCAGGATTTCCGAAAGTGGCGCGACGACCACCACCATTCTGTTCGGAGCGACGACTATGCCTGATCTTGCTGTTGGAGTAGAACGCTCGCCGACACCGGTTGAACCCACGACGCCCCGTGCGGCGGTTGCGGACAAAGATTCATCGAGCGTTCCCGATTCCGGCGACGAAAAGGAGAGCGTCGAAGGGAGCGATAAAGCGGCAACTCGGCGTTTAGACAACCCAGCCACTGAACAGATACACGAAAACAAGATTGCTCAGACTAAGTCCGTATCGATTCGTTTCGGCGTCGATAAGTCGAGTGATGAACCGGTTGAATGGTCCGTTTCAAGTTACGCAAACCCACATTTGATGATCGTTGGTTTTCCCGGAATGGGGAAAACCGAGGCAGTCATGAATATCTGCCAGCAGTTGAACGCTCAGTCGATTACTCCGATTGTCTTCTCGTATCACCCCGACATCGACGAGCGGTTATCAGAAAAGCTCGCAGACGTGCAGTTGCTCGATCATCAACAACTTGGTTTCAACCCAATGCACTTGGACACAGTTTCGCGAACGGCTCACGTGGACAGTGCGGGAATGTTGCGGGATGTTTTCGCGGCGATGTTTCCTGATCTTGGCGATATTCAGTAGGCTGTGACACCTTTGGTCAACATCGCGAAAATATTTTCCATTTCTTCGGGAGTGGCGTCCTCACAATGGTAAGCGTTTGTGAGCACCGTTGTTGACGGGTGGGTTAGGTTGGTGGATTTCCTTTTGGATTCGAGGAGATCCGATGTTACCAATGTCCAAAAATGAGCGAACTCGACTTTGGCTCGACCGACTCAGACGGCAGGCAGCTTCCCAACTTACAATCGCGGATTTCTGTCGGCTTGATCAAATTTCAGAGGCAGCCTTCTATAAGTGGAAAAGCCGACTGGCACCAAGTGGTGCACCAAGTGGTGACTCGGCCTCAAGTGTTGACTCCGACCCAAAACGCCGCCAAGGTAATCCGGAAGCTCCGCACAGTTTCACCGAACTGATGGACCAATCGACAAACACTCCTCACTCAAACATTCCGACACAAGCAACCTTGTCGGCGCACGCAACGCTGCCCGGCGGGATCATGATTACTTTAGGAACACAACCTGAGGTCGCTGGGATGATTGTGGATCGCCTGCTGCAGCACGTGTTGCCTGCGGCCACGAAGCAGGTGCGGTGATGTTGAATTTTCATCGCAACGCCAGAATCTTTATTCACACCGGAGTTACCGACATGCGAAAAGGTTTCGGCGGGCTGTCGGCGATCGTGCGACAGCAGTTCGCAGCCGACCCAACCGACGGCAGTCTGTTCATCTTTATCAATCGACGCCGCGATCGGATGAGAAAAAAGACGTTTGCCTGGCACTTGAAGGCAATAGCAAACGCAAGCAGAATTCCCTGAAACGCACTACCCAGCTCTACCATCGGCTAACTGTCCGAACCAACGGATTCCACCAAGATTTTCATGTAGCCTGCGGTGTCCCTTGGAACCCATTCCTTCACCCCGGGGCTTCCTAAAATTTTGCCCAATCGCACAATGCTGTTTCCTGATTTTAAAGCCTGGACGGCGCCTTAAATTTTGGGGAGACCTGAAAATTAAGCTCCGATTCGATAACGGTCCCGGCAGGCAGGTGCCCGAAAAATACATTCAAGCAACATCTAGGAACTCTTCTGAATCATCAAACGATTCCGAATCAGATGAATACGATCAGGCTACTAAAATCACAAGTTGAAATAATCTTTTAATTTGAAAATTTCACTTAAGCACCCGTTGTACAAGACAAGACAAGACAAGATTTGCAACTTTTTTGAGATTCGTTGCGAGGAACGATTCGTCCAGCCGTCGAAGCCATAACCGGCTGACAATCCTAATGGTGTATTCTCAGCCAATGATTGACGCATAAAACCGTTTAACGACGATCCAGCGCCCAAAGGTCGATCAATTCCAATCGCATAACATTAAGAATTTGAACAAAAAAATCAAAGTAATTTTCATTGCCATTCCAAGCACATAGACACCCATCAAATTTTGGGGAACGGAGTGTCTGCCCGAGTTCTATGAAGCGTTTTGATCCCAGGAATGCCGCAGACTTCGGATTGACCCCGAAGGAATCACGAACCGATTTTCAATGCTGATTGCACTCGTTCCACCAATCGATTATCCGAATCCAAGGCTCCCTTTAAATTGAAGACACTCATCGCTAAAAATGGTTTCTTGCACTCAACACTCAGATGCTCAAAGTCCTCCAAGACCGCCGAACTAAACTTGTAATCGTGGGCATCACGGCCTTTGGCGAAAACCAATCTTCTGGCAGTGTCAATGACATCTTTGGGACCTCCACCAGTCTCCAAGTATCCCAGCAGTGAACTGGCTGCACGATAGCGATCGGCACTCACCTGTTGAAAAATCTCAGCCACTGCTTCGGCTTGCGAGTCTGTTTTCGAATAGCCGGCACTGTCTTCGATTAACTTTGGCAACGTGATTTCCTTCAACCCGCCGCGTCCCCTTGCCGACTGACGAAACATCGGCAAGAACGAACATGCTTGCAACAGTAGCAACTTCCGCGTCTGCTGATCGCCACTGGTTTGGTAGGCGTAGTGTAGCGCATTAGCCGTGGTTAACCCATGCAATCCGATGATTCCTGGCTGCTGCATTAGCAGTTCACCCGCACTTAAGAACACAGCATCCCAAATCGATCGAGGACTAACCGAATTTCCCAATACATCAATACTGGACCTAGCTGCCTCGTTGCTATCGGCTTGCCGCAAGGTTGTTACCAAGTCATACGTTGCGTTCATATCAGGCTTACCAACCTGCCAAGCGTCAGAAATTCCATCCACCAACTTCTGATTGTCTCGCCAGGCTTGATCCGCTGGCAAATCATTCTTCGAAGGATTAGGTTCCCCTTCATGATTCTGTAAGGCAAAGGTCAACGATCGCAAGACTGGTTCTGCATGGTGCCAACCGATACACTCAAGCGTTCGAAAACTGTTAGCAACATAGATGGCTTTGTGGCCAATGGATCGGTAATCACGAGCCCCATAGCGACAAAACAATTCGAACAGTTCGTTCTTCCCAGCCGCGCGAACCAAGCCGGCGATCGCACAATCAGCCGCTTCCGGATCCCAGTTATCCATCGCGTGAACAAACGCCTTCCTAGCGTTGATCGCGTTGGGCACATTCGCCTCATCGACAGCCGCCATTTTCCAACCTGACGTCTGTTCTTCTTCCAACTGAGTCGATTTAAAATAATCCAATGCCCAAAGAATCGGCAACCACCGCTCGCTGCCGGGCGATGCTTGACTAGCCAAATGCGCCGAATTCACCACCAATACTGAATGGAATTTAAAGCCAACCGCCGGGCGAGGTTGAACATTCCTAACACCCGCCAATAGCAAAGCAGCTAAAACCTCCTGGTACGAAGCCCCAGCTTGAATTCGCTTGGCCATTACCTCAATCAATTCTTGCCGAGGCGTGGTTTCAATCAGTCGAACCATGGGCTCGATGCCAGACTGGAAACGCACTCGCTCTGGGTTAAACCTCAATTGTCTGGCACTGACCGCTGGAAGAGCGCCCAGCCAACTTCCTAAACCAAGGGCACCAGCGGTATACCCAACTTGCTTAAGAAAATTACGTCGCAGCGATTTCATGATCCACTCCTCAATAGGTCGCACGATTTCGTTTCGAAACGAATCGCCAGCTACTCCCAAAAAACAAACCGTTTATTCCCTGGGAAGCTAGTTACCTAGCCTAACAGAATTCTGCCAGAAATCACGTAAAATGGGGATTCAATGATTTGCCACCCAAGCCTAATTGGCACCAGCCCCATTCTTACGAAAGCCATTCTTCTTGGGTTGCTGCTTCGTTGGCGTCGGTTTATCAATCAAATACTGCAAGAAACCGCTGCCTAGTAAACTGTCGATTCGCTTTTGCATTTCTTCGCTGCGCAAAAGCTTTAGGCGTTTAGAATTCCCTCTTACGATTTGCCCGTCTTGCAACCGGACCATCAATTCCAACGGCAATTCACCGGGATAACCACGAACAATTTCGTAGGCCTTTTCAATCCCCTCAACACCATGGATTTCTTCGTCCAAATGCAAACGGACGCCGGTGGTGAACTTCTCATCTAAGCCTTCAATTGGGATCAATTGATTGACCACCAAGTTCGCTTCATCACCGCCCCGTCGGTCCAGCACACCACGGATGATCACCACACTGTCGGTTTGCACCAAAGAACCACAGACCGCAAATTCAGTCGGCCAAATGATGCAACGGATTGCGCCATCGACATCTTCCAAATCGAACATTGCATAACGTGTCGGTGCACCTTCTTCACGGACTCGTTTGACGTTGGACAATTTTACAGACGCGATCATACCGCCCATAAACACTTCTTCGCGGTCTTTGACGTGTTCTAAATTGGTGGTACCGTGCGAACAGAACTGCCTCAACTTCTCTTGAAATTGGGCCAAGGGGTGACTGGATAAATAGTAACCCAAGACTTCTTTTTCTGCCGCCAATCTCACCTTCTCATCCCACTCGGGGATATCGGGCAACGCAACGGCCGCTTCTGCGGGATCTTCTTCCACATCATCATTGCCAAACAGACTAAGTTGACCACTCTTTCGATCCGCCGCTTTGGTTTGTCCACCTTGAATCGCCCGATCTACCAACGCTTCAATTTGACTGCGAAATCCGTCAAAGCAATCAAAGGCGCCGGCTTTCAATAAACTATCGATCGACGACCGGCCACATTCACCTAGCGGCACACGTTCGCAAAAATCAAAGATATCTTTAAACGGCCCAGCTTCGTTAAACTCTCGCAAGATTGCTTCGGCTGCCGAACCGCCGCAGCCCTTGACCGCAGCCAAACCGAAGTGAATTCGATTATCCTGGACCGCAAATTCCACCGCCGGCGTATTCACACTTGGGGCAACCACGTCAATCGTCATCCGTTGGCAATCTTCCAAGTGCTCGACCAACGAATCCTTCTTGGTAAAGTTACGACCGGGAATATCGCCCGTCAAAAGAGCCGCCATGTACTCAACGGAAAAATTGGCCTTCAAATATGCGGTCTGATAGGCAATCAACGCGTACGCCGTCGAGTGACTTTTATTGAAACCGTAGCCGGCAAACTTCAAAATCATTTGCCAAAAATCTTCCGCAGCCGCCTTCTTCAAACCATGTTGCGTGGCACCTTCAATGAACTGATCATGGTTGGCCGCAATGATCTTTTCCTTCTTCTTGCTGATCGCCTTAATACACTTGTAAGCGTCAGACAATTGAATCCCGCCCAAGCGATTCAAAATCCGCATGACTTGTTCTTGGTAGACCATCACACCATGGGTTTCGCCCAAAATTTCTTCCAAAACCTGGTGCTGATATTCGGCCTTCTTACGACCATTCTTCACGTCGATATACTGCTGAACCATACCGCCTTCTAGCGGCCCTGGTCGATACAGCGCGTTGGTGGCAATGATGTCCAGGAAACTATCGGGCTTCATTTTCGTCAACAAGTCTCGAATGCCGCCACTTTCCAATTGGAACACGCCCTTGGTCTCGCCCCGCTGCAATAATTCGAAAGTCTTTTGATCGTCCAATGGAAATTTCTGCGGATCAATCCGCTTGCCCGTCGTTTGTTGGATCAAGTCGATGGCAATTCGCAGAATGGTCAAGTTCCGCAAGCCCAAGAAGTCCATCTTCAAAAGGCCCGCAGCTTCCACGTCATTCATCGACCATTGCGTGATCACATCGTCCTTGCCCGACACTCGGGTTAGGGGAACATACTCCGTCAATGGCTTGTCACTGATCACCACCGCTGCTGCATGAGTCCCCACATTTCGGGCTAAGCCTTCAATCTTTTTAGCAAACCCAATCATCTCACGAACGTCAGGATCCGATTCGCAGGTTTTCCTCAACTCCTCGCTTTGTTCGAGTGCTTTTTCGATCGTAATTCCTAACGAATCAGGAATCATCGCCGTCACTTCGTTCACTCGCCCTAGCGGAATCCCAAGCGCCCGCCCCACATCCTTGATCGCAGCCCTAGCTGCTAAAGTTCCAAACGTTCCAATCTGAGCAACGTTCTCCTCGCCGTACTTGTCTTTCACGTAACGAATCACTTCGCCACGCCGCTCCTTGCAAAAGTCGATATCGATATCGGGCGCTTCAACGCGACTTTCGTCCAAAAACCGTTCGAACAGCAAATCGTATCGAATCGGGCAAACGTGGCTCATGTAAAGTGCGTAACAAACCAATGCACCCACTCCGCTACCTCTGGCCGTTGCCGGAATCCCTTGAGCCCGTCCATATTCTACGAAATCCCAAACAATCAAGAAATAATTTGGGAAACCTAACTTGCTAATCACCGTCAATTCGCGATCCAATCGCTGCATCACGACTTCGCTTAGTTGATCGTCAATCAATCGCGCCGGTTCATCTTCGTAGCGTTCTTTCAAACCCTTGATGCAAAGTTCACGCAAGTACTGGTCAGGCGTCTTTTTATCGGGTGGATAGAATACCGGAAAGTGCCGTTTGCCAAGTTCCAGGTCAATATCGACCGTGTCTGCAATCTCTTGACTGCGAGCAACTGCATGTTCCAGACCAACAAACTTTTCGTACATTTGATCGGGACTGCGTAAGAAATATTCGTGCCCGTCCATTTGCATGCGACTGGCATCCGATCGAAACTTGCCTGTATTGATGCAGAGCATCACATCTTGTGCGGCCCAATCATCCTTATCCACGTAATGGCAATCACTGGTGGCAACCAAAGGCAATCCCATGCGTTTTGCCAGATCGACCGCGCCTTCCAATTGCAAGCGCTGAATGTCGACCCCGTTGTTCATGATCTCGATAAAGTACCGCTCGCCGAACAACTTGCTAAACCAACCGGCAATCTCGGCGGCTTCGGCAAAGTGTTTCTCCTCGTTGGGCTGCCGCTTTAAGATCGCGCGACTAAATTCACTAGACACACAGCCGCTCAGACAGATAATGCCTTCGCTGTGATTTTCCAACAACTCCTTGTCGATTCTAGGCTTGTGGTAGAAGCCCTCCAGACTGGCCGATGATGCCATTTTCACTAAATTGCGAAAGCCGATTTTGTTTTGGCATAGCAACGTTAAGTGATAGCTGCTGTCTCTGGCCTTCTGGCCACCCTTTTCAAAACGGCTGCCCGGCGCAATATAAGCTTCATATCCGATAATGGGATTGATGCCCGCGTCTTTACAAGTGCGGTAGAATTCCAACGCACCATGCAAGTTGCCGTGATCCGTCAACGCCAATGAATTCATACCATGCTCTTTGGCTCGAGCGACCAGTTTCTTGATCGATCCCGCACCATCCAACAAGCTATAGTGACTATGACAATGCAGGTGAGCAAAAGGGCGAGTCGACATATTCCAACCTTGAGTTCGTTAATACGACAAGAGAAACACTGGGTCGTTGGGTGGCAGTAATGAATTTGAATTATATCGTTAACCCACGACGCACCAACCTCCTCTTGACGAAGACCCAACCCAGGCAAACCTCTTCAACACCCAGCAGTGACTACTTCAACACCCAGCAGTGGCCCCAGCTACAGCCCGCAGTGGCCACCGCAACACCCAATAGTGGGGAGTGGTCAGCAGAATTAACCACTTCCTAGGCCAGCGGTTATGTCATTTGCAAGGATTCTGGAGTGCCCAAATTGGAATCGCCGACCGCTAAAACTTAGTCTATGGATTTATTGACTCGGCGAATAAACTTCAACAGCAACGGATGAGCTGGCACAGCCATTTGACCGTGATCGTATCCTTCAAGTTCAAACAATTCGGTATCCTTGTGCCCCACCTCTTGCATCATTCGCCAAAAGTAAGCGGTCTCTTCGTATCGGCCCAGCAATTCTAAATCGCGATCGCCTGTAATCAACAGCAGTGGCGGCGAATCCTTCCGCACATGAAACAATGGCGCCATGTCATCCACAATCGCTTGCTTTCCATCGATCCCGCGTTCGGCGCGAACGGTGAAATGCGTAATCGTGTGTCCACTGTACGGGATCAAACCGGCAATCGAATTCGCATCCAAATCGTGGGCCGCCAACCATCGCCGGTCCAACCCAACCATACTCGTTAGATAGCCACCAGCGGAATGGCCACTGATAAAAACTCGCTGCGGCGAACCGCCATACTTTTGTATATTCTTAAGGGTCCAGGCCACCGATGCTGCGGCGTCTTCCACATACGCAGGCGATTTCACTTTTGGACTTAGACGATAGTTGACCGCCACCACCGCGATCCCCTTCTGCTTCAATTCGTCGGGAATGAATTTTTGCCCCGATGTCAAACCACCCCCATGAAACCAAACCACAGTCGCATAGTCTTTTTGACCATCAGGGTAGTACAGATCCAAGCAACATCGTTCTGCCATATATTCGGTAAGCTGCCCCTGAGACCGATACACAATATTTTTGACCGTCTGGTACTGGGCCTTTGCCTGATCAACCTGTTTTGCCATTAAACTGCAAGGCAAACCAATCAATGCAACGGCTAGAATCAAAACCAATTTTCGCGAATCAAACATGGCACTCGTTGTAGTTGGAGATAATTTGAAGCGAACTCACCGTTTTCAGGCTTGTTGATTTGCCCTAAACCCAATGCTTCGGCAAGGACATCGACAATCGTCGCTAATTCCTGGCTTACGCGGCGGGCTACCATCGCTAACGGTAAACTCAATGTTGCAATGCGGCGACGATGTTCAATGGATGGTGTTTAATGGGCGATGTTTAATGGGCGATGTTTAATGGGCGATGTTTAATGGATGGTGTTTAATGGATGGTGTTTAATGGATGGTGTTTAATGGATGGTGTTTAATGGATGGTGTGCTTATAATTCGCGCTGGGATAACGACCTGATTTCGCTCCTGGGAGTGAACTTCAGAAAATCGTTGAACCAAACGCACCACCCTATCTGTCGGCAGGAACTCCAAACAGATAGCAATGCGGTCACACGTCGAACGTAAGTCTAACAGGCAGCCAATCAGTTAGCTAGAATTTGCGTAAACAAAACGGCGCAACTGACCAGTCTCTTCATCTTTGCTACCGCCCTGATCGGCTGACGTTAAGAACCCTACGGCTTCCCATATGACGCAACGACAAGAAACAATAAAAGGCTGGAACCTGATCGATTCCAGCCTTTTTAGTTTTTCTTCAGTTCCGCAACCCTCGGTCAGCCCTGCCGTTACTAGCCAGAGATCACGTCGCTGTCATAGTGAAAGTAGGCATCGATTTGTGCTTCGATGTCGCCATCCACATCGTTATCGGTTTCTACTGGAATTTCGCCTAAATACTTAGGCAGCAAATTCGCTTCTTGCTCGGCCGCTTCTACTTGAATTCGGATGTCGTCGATCATTGCACGAGCCGAAGACAATTCGCTTGAATCCAAGTTCAAGTGATTCGCTTGTTGCTGAACTTCAACAACTCGCATCCGAGCTTCCAGTTCTTCGACCAGGACTTCCAATTCGCGACGCTGCGACTTAGTTTCTTCTAGTTTGTCGAAAGCGGCCTCAATTGAGGTTTCGCGAGCGACCAAGACTTGTTGCATCGCTTGGATTCGCTTCTGAGTCGATTTCAGGCGATCAAAACGCTTTTGCAAGTCGTTGCGAACTTGGTCATTGCTAAACGCTCGGCCTTTAGAAACGTAATGCTGGTCACCACTTTTGAGGTGATCGCGCAAGCTGACAACCTTAGTTTCTTCGTTCTTCAATTGAACGGCCAAACCTTCGATTTCTTCTTGCAAGTGACTGATTGCGACCTTTTCGGTTGCAACCTTGTGAACCATGCTGCGAATCTCAGGACCGATTTCCTTGACTTGCTGCCGCGCGGCTTCCAACTTGGCTTCCACTGGAATTGCGCGTTTTACGCTGGTTCGAATACTCTGAATGCCCGATTTTGCATAAGGAACGATCGTTCCTCCGAACAGCAGTGCCAGGGCCAAAAATGCGACACCGCTAATAAGAGCAGCTTTTTTAAGCATCGAAAAACACCTCCAAATCGTGTTAGGTTAAAGATGCCAGGAACGTGTTTCAGTTTGGTACTACTGGCAGTCGTCCGGTCGCCCAACCCCGGGCCTGACCGTATCATCCAAGTAAGTGTTCGGTGGCGGTTGGCAAATATTTGGAAGCACGCCCGAAAAATCCTTAAATTTTCAAACAATCACTAATCTGATCCGAAAACCAGGAATATTGACCGCACTACGATCAAAATACGCCTAGCATTCCCAAGACCCATGCCTTGGGAATGCCTCTTTTCGTCCCCGCTCCCAAACGCTAGCCCATTGGCGGTTTTCAACCCAAATCACGCCAGAGTTATTGCCAAGCCAAAAAGAAGCAGTCCGTGAATCACGAACCTACACAATTCGGCACTGCCGACCCACCAATGGCTTACGGACACTGGATATCTGAAGATCACGACAATTTGACGCAGACCTCCGTTTGCACAACCGAGCAAAAACGCCCAAACTAGGTGTTTAACTGCCGTTAAAAGTATACCTATCGCCCATCCCTACGATTCCAACCGGCGGTGATTTTCGAAGCTTACGGTGACGATAGAGACCAGTAAGCCTTACCGATCGCCTTGAGAACTCTTAGCCCCTAAGCAGACATCATGGATTACGAAAAGCTGAAAGAACTGACCGACATGTTTTTTACATGCCGGCGCGAAGAATTAAGTCAAATTTTCAATGAACTCCTTTCCGCACTCGAGGCCGAACAATCGTTGCCGCCTGGCATGCTGATGTCACGAAACTACGAAACGGCTCAGGCGAACCCAGAAATCCATACGATCCCGGGAAATTTAAAAGACGCACGCGATGCCATCTTCCCATTCTATTGGGGAACCGATAGCTGGCAGTCGAAACTGCATTTGGAAAATGTCAAAGGTCCTCCAAACTATGCATCGTTAATCGGTTCCATCGCAGCACTCTTAAAAAATCCAAACCTGTGTGTTGATAAATATTGCTTGCGATCCAACGAACTGGAAGTAAAGTCGATCACCGCACTTGCGAATCTAATTTTCTATCACACCGAATCGCCCTGGGGCGTCTTTACGATCGGCGGTACAATTTCCAACCTTTACGGGGGAAAAATTGGAATCGAAAAAGTAGCGCCTGGCACCATGCAAGATGGACTGATGGGCAAGAGGCTGGTTGGCTTGGTTTCCGAAGCGGGACACTATTCCAACGCGACGCTGGCAGGTTGGCTGGGAATCGGGGTTAAGAATCTTCATTCGATTCCAACCGATCATAACATGTCAATGCGTCTAGACTTGTTGGAACAGCGGTTAGAAGAACTGTATACCGCTGGGACACTTGTGGCATTCGTCATTGCGACCTTTGGGACAACCGATGCCTTTGGAATCGATGACATAAAGTCGATTGATGAAATTATCACTCGTAAGGCAGAAGAACATAATGTGGTGCGCCCCCACTTGCACGTGGACGCGGCCGTGGGCTGGGTAAGCTGCTTCTTAACGGACTACGATCGCAAGCAAAATCCGATGAACTGTAGTCAAAGCACGTTAGACTTGATCCGAAAGAACCAAGAGGCGACGGTCGGCTTTCGGCACGCCGATTCGGTTACAATCGACTTCCATAAGATGGGATGGGGACACTACCCCTCAAGTGCGTTTATCGTTCGCAAGCGTGACGACTTCGCGCGGCTGACCAGAACAATCGAAGAGATCCCTTACTTCTCCGAGGCCGACTTTCGACACGACCCTGCACTGTTCACCTTGGAATGCTCGCGTCCAGGCATTGGACCCTATGCGGTCATGGCTTCGCTAAATGGTATTGGTCTGAACGGTTATCGTTTACTAACGGCCTATGCATTTGAAAAGGCAAACCAGCTGAAGGAGAGAATCGAAAAGTTGGAATTCTGCAAAGTGTTGAATCTTGGCACGCCTGGCCCTAGTGTCTGCTGGTGGGTTCTTCCCAGGGGCCGAAACGCGAAAACCATCTTCGAACAAGTGGAAGCCGGTACCTTAAACGAGAGTGAACAAAAACAGTATTTCCGCGAAATCAAGCGGCTTTACGACAAACGTGATGCATCGATGGACCCGGCACTCGATGCTCGACTTAGTTTCACCACTTCAATCGGCTATCGCCCGCACGGCGTGCATTTGCCTGCCTGGAAAGCCGTTTTCTTTAACCCGAAAACAGACGACGAGGTGATTGATCGAGTGATCAGCAGTATCGAAGACCTAGTCTAGAATTTATTTACAACGTTTGGCGTGACGCCTGTTCTGCACGGACCGCCCTTTTCAAAAGGGGCGTATTCTGCAAAGCCACACCTCGGACAAAACGGGGGGCCTAACGCTGCAAAAATCGACAGCCAACTGCGCCTGATCGCTGGCAAATCTGCCTAACTACGCCATGATTGGTGACGTCGATGCGTGACGTCGATGCGTGACTTCGATGCGTGACTTCGATGCGTGACTTCAAAAAAATTGCCAACCCAATGCAATGTTCAGAACCAAAATTGTGCACGATGCCGTTTTACCAGGCAAGCTTTTTTTACTGGGCAGTACGACTCGGAGACTGCCAACGCCCCTCGCGCTGGTGATGCTAATTGCGTTGCCTGTCGCCACCATTCCTGTCGCCACCATTCCTGTCGCCGCCATTTTTGTCGGTGCCATTTTTGTCGTTGCCATTTTTGTCGGTGTCGGGCTTATCTAAACATCCAAAGATCATTCGGCCGGCACTGGTTTGCAAAACGCTGGTAACCGAAACGGTGACATCTTTTCCAACATAGTCCCGAGCCTCTTCGATCACAATCATCGTACCGTCGTCTAAATAGCCCACGCCCTGCCCTGCAGTTTCGCCCGGACGCACAACCTTGGTCTCGATGCGTTCACCTGGCAAATAAATCGGCTTCATTGCGTTTGCCAAATCGTTCAAGTTGATCACCTTGACATTATGAAGCTTGGCCACTTTATTCAAGTTGTAATCGTTGGTGACGATCTTACCTTCCAACTGGGTCGCCAAGAGCACCAATTTTTGATCCACGGTCTGCCCAGCTAATTCTGCATGGTCTCTTTCATAAATCGTCATGTCGATTTCTTTGTTGGACCGAAGGCGATTCAAGATATCCAAACCGCGACGTCCGCGGGCTCGGCGCATTTTGTCACCACTGTCGGCGATTGCCTGAAGTTCCGCCAAAATGAAACGCGGAACCAACAACTTCTGATCCAGAATGCCGCCTTCAACCACGTCGGCGATTCGACCATCAATGATCACGCTGGTGTCCAAAATGAACGGACGAACACCTTTGACTTCTCGGGCAAATTGAACATAGGGAACGATAAAACGAAAATCATCTTTGGTCTGGACAATGAAACTGGTCGTGATGTAGCAAAGCACACTACCCAGGGTCAATGAACACGCGGTCTTGATCGCTTGCCCATTCAGTTTATCGGCGGAAATCAATTCGTTGAAATACGGATCCAAAGCCAGCATGGCCATAAAGTTCAAGAAAACACCGACGATGATCCCAAAATAGATGCTGCTGATGGCGTCAATGCGTTTCTCTTTGACGGCAATGTCCGCCACCACAATCAAGATCGCAAGCCCCAAGGTCAACGGCAAAATCCAATAGTAACCATTGGCAAGTAGCGGCAATTCCATTTTGGTCCAAATCAAACCAATACTGGCGGCTACCAAAATAAAGATTATTCGAAGCACCCAAAGAATCATTCAACCACTTTTCCCGTCAAGCGTTATCACCCCAAAAAAACGAGCACTTTCACCCTTTTCTAATCGATTGGCAAGCATCAAAACCCTGTCCCAACAGCATCCCATTGGCACTGTTTTCCACAAACAGCACACAAAGTTCATCTGATCGACACGGGTATTTAGTGATTGCTAACAGAAGCGATCCCGGCTCATTCACTCTCTAACTATCCTCAGTATAAGAAACCCTGTTGTCTATGAATAGGTTTCTGCGACAAGTAGGAACATCCAGAAAAAATCTGATCTGGCTTTGGCTAGTCCTTACGATCGACCGTTTCGAACGCTCGACGCCCCTAATCGCTCCCTTAGCACCGATGGTTCTTTGGCCACAGTGACGGCAGAGCCACCCTACTTCTTGGGAACAGGATCCAAGCCAAAATGGTCACATGCCCTGTAGAAGCACGGCAGCGAACCCACCCTTATTCAGATCGACGCTAACTTCTTAGCCCTGATCGATGACAGGGGGACAACGCACCACGCACCCAACCGACCTGCTTGGCCAAAAACTGAGAAATCAGACCCACCAACGATTCAAGTCAGGCAACAACGTCGGCAAACCCCTCAAAATGACTTCCGGCCGGCGGACGGCTACTCAAATCAGTGGCACTCGAAGACGCCAAGATCACCTAGGAAGTCGGGCCTACGTCTGGCAACTTATTCTGCAGCATATTCCAACATTGCAATTGCATCCTGGGCAAATGAAACGGGCCTTTCCAAATGTTACCTTTGGCAAAATTACTAACTTCACCATCGCGTCGCAGATAACCAAACCATTCGCCAAACTGCGAATCAGCAAAGTGTTGATAAGACCAGTCATGTACCCATTGATGCCACTGCTGATACTTGGGATTGCCCGTGGTTAGGTAGGCCATTAGTGTCGCAATAATCGTTTCATTGTGCGGCCACCAAAATTTCATATCATGCCAGTACTCTTGAATGGGCAAATGATCAAAGCTGGTGAAATACAACAGGCCTCCATGTTGCTGGTCCCACCCTCGCTGCCACATCCAATCCAACATTTTGCAGCCCAACTCAATCAATGCTTGATCATTTCGATAGCGACCTTCGGCCATAATGAACCAAGCACCTTCAATCGCGTGCCCTGGATTAAGCGTGCGGCCGTCATAATGATCGATTCGACTACCATCGATCGCAACCGTTTCAAAAACACACTGAACATCGTCATGTACGTGATAGTGTCTGATCGCTTCAATCGATTGATCAATCCAATGATTGGCTTCAGGCAATTGGATGGACGTTCGTAATTCTTGGGCCGTGTTGATCGTGATCATGGGAAAGCCAATACCGCGAAGAGGCCGATTGGCAGTAAACTTGGGCTGAACGCCTTCAGGGTTCGAATTGTGATCAATAAAACGATCAAATGCCTGCTTCGCTTTGACCTTGTAACCATCCTCGCCAGTGGCACGGGCAATTTCCCCAAAAGCGATCGCAGCGAATGCTTCACTGTAGGCATACCGCCGTTTGCGAATGGGCTGGCCGTCTTGGGCAACATGGAACCACATTCGACCATCACTGGGATCGAAGCAATGATCGATCAAGAATCTGGCGCCATGCAGAGCAAGATCCAACCATTCTTTCCGCGGCTCCACTTCGTTGTACAGTTTGGCCAATAGCCACGTGAAACGCCCTTGTTGCCAAACCCCTTTATCGGTATCGACAACCGTTCCATCGCGATCCAGAGAAGTCAAAAAGCCGCCATACTTTCGATCAACCGAATGGGCTATCCAGAATGGAAGAGTGTCCCCCAGCAAACCGTCACGATAAACGACCAGCAGGTCGCGCAAATGCTGCCGCGGCAATCCTTCACCATTTTTATCTGTCGCCCAATCCTGAATCACCGGCAATCCAGTCCGCTTTCAGATTCAGATCTTAAGAAAGCAAGCATAAACCGACGCCCGCGTTGAATCTGGGCACTGACCAATTGACGAGCCCTTTCAGCGTCCCCTGCTTCAATTGCCTGGACCAATTCCACCCTACCTTCACAGGTTAACTTTGCAATTTCAACCGTCAAAATTTCCGGACGATTCCGTTGCGAGTCGAAGACTTCGCAGATCGCTCTTTGTTCGTTGATCACCCGTGCTAATAATTTATTCTGGGCCGCTTCAATTAATAAAGCATGGAACTGAAGTTCATTTTCTAGCCAACGATCAAACTGTTGATGGGTCGCGTGGCCATTGGAAGAGGACAAAATTTCACCAGCAATCTCCCACGCCTCAGCCAAACCCCTCTGTGCCAAGATAGCTGAGACAACATTGAAGTTTCTAATTAAGCTTGAGGGCTTGGAGAACTTTGATGTCAGATCCTGGAAAAAAAGCAGATAAAATATCGTCGGAAGTATCGGAACGTGCCA
>Ga0209491_10000508_pt1 | contig 78282 bp, 77 predicted proteins | sample BON02_FD_187213 | JGI IMG/M metagenome (GOLD analysis project Ga0209491, IMG submission 187213) | Freshwater microbial communities from Lake Bonney liftoff mats and glacier meltwater in Antarctica - BON-02 (SPAdes) (version 2) | ecosystem: Environmental > Aquatic > Freshwater > Ice > Glacier...
TTAAAATATCAAAATTATTAAAATTAAAAAAATATTAAAATATCAAAATTATTAAAATTAAAAAAATATTAAAATATCAAAATTATTAAAATTAAAAAAATATTAAAATATCAAAATTATTAAAATATATAAGGGGATATTATATATTTTAATATAATGAAAAAATGTATAATAGAATATATATGGATAGGTGGTGATGGAGAATTAAGATCAAAAACAAGAATATTAATTTTAGATGAGATTAAATTAATTAATCAAATACCTGATTGGAATTATGACGGATCATCTACAAATCAAGCATCAGATACAGGTAATACAGAGATTATTATGAAACCATGTTTTTATTGTAAAAATCCTTTAAATAAATCAGCTTATAATACATATTTAGTACTGTGTGATACATATGATACTAATAATAATCCATTAACAACGAATACACGGTATAATGCGAATAATATATTTAATTCTGGTGTTGATAACGAATCGTGGTTTGGATTGGAACAAGAATACTTTTTTCAATCATCTGATATTATAAATTCACCATCTTTATCAGGAACATTTTATTGTGGAACAAGTTTAAATTCTATCCAAAGAATTATAGTTGACGAACACTTGAATGCTTGTTTATACGCAGACTTGGATGTATCAGGAACAAATGCAGAAGTCTCGCCAAATCAATGGGAGTTTCAAATTGGTCCATCTATTGGAATTAATGCAGGTGATCATTTATACGTAGCACGATTTTTATTAGAACGAATTGCAGAAAAATATAATATAAAAATTTCATATAACCCAAAATTATTTGATGATTTAAATGGATCTGGTTGTCATACAAATTTTAGTACTAAACAAACCAGAAAAGATGGAGGTATTAAACATATATATGAATATATTACAAATTTAGATAAAAATCATTCAACACATATGGATGTATATGGTAAAGATAATCAAACAAGATTAACAGGGATACATGAAACAGGACATTATGATCATTTTTCATTTGGTGTAGGTACTCGTAATACATCAATTAGAATACCAACCCAGTGTGCTGTTGATAAATGCGGATATTTAGAAGACCGACGTCCTGCGTCAAATATGGATCCGTATTTAGTAACCTCTATAATTTATAAAACATGTTGTTTAAATTAAATCTTTAAAAAATATTATTATTTAAAATAATAATGTTGTTTAAATTAAATCTTTAAAAAAAAATATTATTATTTAAAATAATAATATTTCTTATTACGTATCAAAGAAAGAACGAAATAAAGAAAAAACTTCAGAATACTATCAAATCATGTTAAACCCACACGATGATGCAAACTGCTTGATGATCCGAATACACTCTCTCTTGTCGACAATGTTTGGATAAACACCATTCAGATCTTTGAATACAGAGTAAGAAAGCCTGACGATGTTATCGGTTATCCGTCTTGATAATTGAAACCGCCTTTCCAACCGAGATTGTGCGGTGGGGAAGACATATCGAGGCACATCAATGAGTTTGAAACTCTTTTTGTATTTGACGATACGAACTAGCCGTGCAACGCGTGTAAAATTGCTCGTGTACGAGGTCGGAATATCTTGTCTAAATCTAAGGATTTCTGGCGTTGTGTCGTAAAATTGGTCAATAACAGAAAACTGGAAATCACCAAGAAAATCACAAATCGACTTTTTGACACGTTCGTGTCCATTTAGTTGATATGTTTTACTACCTTCAACGGTTGTGCATAGTAAAAATGCCTTTTTACCATTAATGTTCCTGACAGCGAATTGTAAATGGATATAATTCACTGTTATATCCTCAGACGTTCTAAGTAATTCTGGGTACAAGTTCACACAACGCATCATGAGGATTTTGTCTTTTTTCAAAGAACTGTGGCAGTTTTCGATAAAGGCAACATCAATCGTCAATAATTTCAACAACAACTCAGAATCGGTGATAAGTCCCATGTATCGAGTTGTTTTTACCAAGCGAATATGATATATTTTGCGTTGTAAATCCACGTCGTGAAGTAATTGGATCGGAAGATGATTGAAAATGTCTTGGAACAGCGATGGATGTTTGGTAAAACCCATCATGAATAGTTCTGGGTTATTTAAAACCTGAGGATCGGTGACAGACAAAAGACCAAGTAGTCCATGTCTGTTAATAGTTGTCAAGCGCTTCATTAGAAGCCCTGGACTGACCGTAAATTGTGACGGTAATTTTGATAAGTTGTTGTAATTATTCATAATACTAAATTTATATATACCATTATATTTATAAAAATTCAATTTTTTCATATAAAAAATTACAACATGGTTTAAACGTTTTTCTGTGAAATTCTGTTATCCCATGTTTTTCTATTCCAATAAAATGTTTCTTTGTCCCATACCCCATATTCTTTAATAAACCATATTTATCATCTAATCCAGGATTATCTAAACATAATTGTTTAATATATTCATCGTGATGTTCTTTTGCAATTATTGATGCTGCAGCAATTGATAAATATTTAGTATCGCCTTTGACAATTGAATTTGTTGTATAATTAATAAATTTATTATCCCAACCCAATCCATCTATTATTAATGTTATTGGTTCATTATTTAAATTAAAATTAGTAATTAAATTTTGGATTGCACGATCCATTGCTATTTGGGTTGCTTGTAAAATATTCTTATTATCGATTTCATCAGCTTCTGCCCAACCAACACCCCATGCTTTTACATTATTTTTTATCCATTCTAATGCTATTTTTCTTTTTTTAGGTGATAATTTTTTTGAATCATTTATAATTAAATTTATTTCTGTTTCTTTTCCATAAATAACAGCACCCGCATAAACTCGTCCAATTAACGGACCTCTTCCTGCTTCGTCAACACCAATTTCTAATTCAGAATTTAAATAATATTTTTCCATTAATTTAAAATAAAAATTTATCTTTATATAAAAAATAATTTATAACTTTTTAATAGTTTGTATAGCAATAATAATATCATTAAATACATAATCAATATAATATGGATATTCGTCAAGATTATTATGATCAATTAACACAGTTATCCATCCCAGTTTTTTTGCTGTTTTTAAATTTTCAATAGAATCTTCAAAGAAATAAATTGTATTAGATGGATGTAATTTAAACTTCATTATGGCATAAAAATATGCTTCATTATTTGGTTTATAACTTTTATTAAAATCATCATTACTAATTGTATTATTTTTAAAATATTTAGAACATTTTAATTTATTTAAACATTTATTCATATGTTTTTTTGACGCATTTGTAAATAAATAGGCATGGTCATTTAATGATTCGAGTTCTAAACATAATTTGTTATCATGATTAATGTAATCGTAAAATTCGTTATCTAAACACCATTCAGTTTTTGTATTTTCATTCGCACATAAAGTCCATAAATTTGTAATTAATGGTTTGTATAATGTATCATCTAAATCAAATATATATTTTGTTGTTGTCATTATATAATATATGATATATATTATATAATATTTTTATTCAATTTTTTAAAAGTATATAAACAAAATAATCATCTCATACCTTGAATGAATTCATTTTAATCTTTATCAATCCAATTACAAAAACATATTGGACATGTTTTATTTTTATAAATCCACTGTAAAATACATTTTTTATGAAAAGAATGACTACATAATCCAGTTAAAATATCATGATTATGATGACATTGTTTGTTTAAACTATATCGACATATAGTACAATCTGTGTTTGATGGTAAATCATATCCCCAACAACTTAATATTTTTATATCATTAATAATAAATTTACTTGACATAATATATTATGAATATAATATTTAATTTAATAATATCAATTTTTTATATAAATATTATGTTATGTAAGGAATTATAATAAATCAGAATCGTCGTCTTCAAGAGCAGATAAGATTGAAGCACTACTACTATTTATTGAACCTAAACTAGAACTTGAACTTGAATCAGAACTATCGTCAGAAAATAGTTTCTTTGAATTACCTTTAACAGTAATAGAAGAGTCTGATGTATTTACATTACCTCCATCCATATTGAATGCCGTTGGTGTATCAGTTAAATTTTGGATTTCAAAAAAATCAATAGTTTGATCCCCGCCTTGTTGTTGAACACCTTGTTGATCTGCACTTTGTTGTTGAGTATCTTGTTGGGTTCTTTGTTGTTCCCTACCTTGTACATTATCATCTTCCCCACCTATTTGAGTACCTTGTACTTGGTTAATTGGGGTGTCTGTTAAATTTTGTATATCAAAAAAGTTAATTGCGTTTCCGCCCATTTGTGTTAAATTTTGTTGAAATTTATTATTTTTTAAATCTAAATATTTTGTTTTATATTTTAAGTATTTTTGTTCATAAGTTGTCATATATAGTTATTTAGATTTTTTTTATATTATATTATATTTTAAAAAATCTAAATATTAATAATGAAGAAAATAAAAGAAACAAGTTTACTAGAACAAACAAAATGTGCACCTAATAATACATATAATGACGGATCTTGTTTTACATTTGAATCTTTACAAGAAATATCAATAAATTATAATAAAAAAAATAAAGATCAAATAGATATCCATTTGGATAAATCTGGTTTAGTAAAAGTGTTGCAAAAAAAATTACAAAATGTTTGCACCGAACAGACATGTTGGTTAAGATTAGATATAGTAAAAGCATTATCAGATAGCGTGACTGAAAATACTTTTAGACCAGAAGGTCCAATTAAAAAAAATGAATGGTTAAATACGACAAATATTAACGAGGTTCTTTTACAATATCAAAATACACACAAAGACTTTTATTTTCTTGGAGCTGTTCCATTAGATTTTGATAACATTCCAATATTAGGGATTAAAGATTTAGATTTAGATGATTTAATAACACAAGGTAAAACTAAAATTGGTTTAGTAATTAATCATGATGAACATTGGAAAAATGGTTCGCATTGGGTTGGTTTATTTATTGATTTAAAAAAAAATAATATATATTATTTTGATTCTATTGGAAATCCACCATTGTTATTAATTAAAAAATTTATAACAAGAATTGTAAAATTTTTATATTTTAAAAAATTTAATAAAAAATTACCAATTAATAATATTATTAATTGTTTAAAAAAATATAGTAAAGATAGTAAAGATAAAGATAATAGGAAATATTATAAAAATTTAATTGATAGTTTTGATATTAAATTTAATCATATACAACATCAATTTGGTAATTCTGAATGTGGTATTTATTCTATCAATTTTATTATTGATTTAATTGAGGGTCGTACATTTGATGATATTATTAATAATATTCAAACCGATAATAATATAAATTTAACTCGCAAGATTTTTTTTAGAAATAATAATTAAACTTTTAGTATAATTAAAAAAAAATTCAATCTACCATCTGGTTTTTTAAAACAATATGTAAAACTTTCATTTGTTAATTCTAATATTTGTTTAAAATCATAATTAATAGGAACTCTTAATGCTACTATTTTTACTTTTTTTTTATCAATTAAACTTTTTATAATTTTACTTATTGATATACCATCTAAATATAAATTCATTATTATCTTTTTTTTATAATCTGGACCACCCCAAGGTGGATCAAAAAATATTGCATCTTGTTCTAGTTTATTACCAACATCTAAATAATCATTACAATAAACTGTTACATTTTTTGCATCATAATTTTTTATATTATTTTCTAATATTTTACAATGAAATGGTATTATTTCAACAGAATTAACATGATCAAAATAATCACTAAATGTTAATGTAGCACCACCCATATTTGCATTTGCATCAGTTATTGTTGATTTATTAGGTAAAAAGCTTTTGATTATTTCAGAAACTTTAACAGCATCATTTGGATAAAGAATACTATAACTACCTATATTAGACAACTGGTAATTATTAACTCTGGTATCTTTTTTAATTGGAAATATTTTCTTCCAAAAAACATCATTATATTTTAATAAAATTAAGTCTTTCTCTGGTTTAAAAATTTCTCTTTTTTTCTCTAAATTTTCAGGTAATAAATTTGTAAAAATAAACCTTTTATTTCCCATTACATTATAATAGATTAATTTTTTAAATTAATTAATTAATTTGTTCAATTAAAAAACTTAGCGAATGTGATAAATTATTAAAATCATATTCACGAAATTTAGAATCTTTAAAGGTTATATCTAATTGGTCTAAATCAAATGGTTTTTCAAATCTAAAATGACAATCAGATTGATAATTAAAAAATAAACTACCGAATGGAGATGTTGATAAATTATTTAAAAATAAATAGATTTTATTATCAATCCTCAAATCCCATATATTATCTGATTCATATTTATTATTATTGGTTTGTTTTGTTTCAAAACCCAAAACTTCTTTACTCATTACAGTATCAATTATATCAAAATTGATACCGTTAGTTGATTCAAATATTATTTTTTGACTATGATTAACAGATACTTTAATATTAGTATCAATTAATTTACTATTTAAAATAAATAATACATCGTCAATATTATATTTACCACATTCAATTTTGATGTTAATTATATTTTCGCTGTTTTCTATATTTTCACCATTTTCTATATTTTCACTATTTTCTATTTTTAAACTTAATATATTATTATGCTTATTAATATTATATATTGGGGATGGTATCGAATATGAAATTAATTTTATACAAATTATATTATTTATTGGGTTTTTCATCATCCATGTATATGACGAATTAGATTGGTCTGATATTTCAATTTGTAAGTTATTTGATTTAAATAAATAATCATATTTTAATATTTTAGTATTTAAATCATTATTTTTATTCAAAAAATCTAATTCTTTTAAATGAAGTTCAGTTTTTGTTTGTTCTAATATTTGAAATTCAGTTTTAATTTGTTCTTTTAATTCTAATATTTTATTATTATCAGATGTTCTTTTATCATCAAATGCTATTTCATTTTTAGTATTTTTTAATTTATTAATTGGTGTTGAAAAATTATCATATTGTTGATCATCAGATGTATTTGTTAACGAAACGTCTGATTGATAATCAGATATAATATTTGATAATTCGTCTGTGTTATCATAATAGTTGTCTCTTTGATTGGTTCTATTATCTTGTTGATTGTTTCTTGTATCTCTGTTATCTTGTTGATTGGTTCTATTATCTTGTTGATTGTTTCTTGTATCTCTGTTATCTTGTTGATTGTTTCTGTTATCTCTATTATCTTGTTGATTGTTTCTTGTATCTCTGTTATCTTGTTGATTTTTAGACTGATTATTTCTTGTATCTCTGTTATCTCGTTGATTGTTATTGCGATTATTAGAAACTTTATTAGTGTTATTGTTTCTTGAATCTATATTATCTTGTTGGTTGCGATTATTAGTGCTATTGTTTCTTGTATCTCTGTTATCTCTGTTATCACGTTGATTATTAGATTGATTATTTCTTATATCTCTGTTATCTCTGTTATCTTGTTGATTGTTTCTTGTATCTGGTTGATTGCGATTATTAGACTGATTGTTTCTTGTATCAGGTTGATTGCGATTATTAGCCTGATTGTTTCTTGTATCAGGTTGATTGCGATTATTAGACTGATTGTTTATTGTATCTTGTTGATTATTAGTTTGATTATTTCTTGTATCTGATTTAGACTTTGAATTTGGATTTATATTTGAATTTGTGTTTGAATTTGTGTTTGAATTTGTGTTTGAATTTGTGTTAAACGTATTATCACCAATTTCTGATATAGGAAATTCTTTTGATGTAAAATCAATAGAACCTTGATTATTACTAAATTTAATAGAGTTTCTATCTGATTGTAATCCTTTTAATCTATCTTCAAATGAATTATTATCTTCAATTATATCTTGTTCAATAACAGGTTGATCAATATTATCAATACTAAATAAATCATCTCCTACAGTATTAGATAACCCTTTAAATTCAGTATTAAAATCATCAGATGTACCATCTCTAAAATTTGGTTTACTATTGCGATTATTAGTATTAGTATTAGTATTAGTATTAGTATTATTATTATTATTATTATTATTAGTGTGTTGTTCTTGGGAATTATTAGTTATTTTAATTGATTTTAGAAAGTCAGGAGTAGGTGGTCTTTCGTTACGAAAATTTAATTCTTGATCTCTCGATTGTTGTGCATTATTCATTAAATCAGTTGTATTTCCATGTTTCTGTTCATTAGAAAAATTATTAAAGCGGTCTTGATCATTTGAATTATCTACAATTGGTCCAAATGCTCTATCTAAAAATGAATCGTCTTTTTTATTATTATTATTATTATTATTATTATTATTATTATTATTATTAGGTGCGGAAACATTATTTTTAGTTGCAGTTGGTCTAATCATCATTTTATTTCCTTGAGTGGATGTAGATTTAAAATCTCTATTAAATTTGTGGTCAGAAGATGTTAATGATGATTTAACTTCACTTATTGCATTTTTTAGAGAATTATTTTTAAATTGTTCAAATATTATATTAATATTTGTTGGTGTTATTTTTTTAAAATCTATCTGTCTAAAAATATTTTTCATATTATTAATTAAAATATTAATTAATGCTTGTTTATTATCACGTGATGTATTTTGATTATTAGTTTGTTGTAATAATATTTTATTTAATCCAGAAATTGTATCTTTTGAAAAGAATTTAGCCTGAAATTGTTCAACCATTTAATAATATTTATTTTTTTTTATATAAATAAACGAATTTAAACTAAAATAAAAAATCTTAAATACTTTTTTTAGAAACATTAGAATGACTGGATGAATCAGAATCATAGTCTTTTTGTTCAATAGATAATACAACTTCATTATTACCATTTAATATTTTATTCCATGGTGGGTGATAAATATCTGATTGAGTATACTGGTCTAGTTGAAGAATATTATGATTAATTAATGCCATTTTTGCAGCATTTTGTTCTCCTTCTTTCTTTGAATTACCAATACCATATGCAATACACCTATGTTCGAGTGCATCACCTGGTTTAACATCATGTTTTTCAACACCCATTATATATTTACGTTTATGAGGTAGTCCTTCATAATGAATTGTAATATATTTTGGGAAAGTCCATTTATTTTGATGATGTAATCTTAATAATTGATCTTTATAATTATTATCACAATATAATTTTTCTGAATAATCAACTAATGTTTCTAATAAATTTATAATTAAAAACATACATGGTTCAAAACCATTTGATAAAAATAATGCACCAACAAAAGATTCAAAAATATCTTCATGAATTTTATCTAAATTTCGTCCATTCATTGATTCAATTTGTTTACTAATAATAAAGTATTTACCTAACCCAATTTCTTTTGACATTATTGCTAAATTATTCTTATCTTCTAATTTTGTTTGAAGTCTTGTCATAAATCCTTCATTCTGTTTTGGATAACGATGAAATAAATACATTGATACAATAATTTTTAAAACTCTATCCCCTAAAAATTCAAGACGTTCATAACTAGCATCAAATAATTCTAATAGTTCTGGTGTATCTCCAAGTTCTTTTTTTGCATCATAAAGAATCTTATCAGGAAAAATTTCTTTCTTACAATATGATTTATGTGTAAATGCTTGAATAAAGTATTTATGTTCATTAATTTTTTCAACTGTGACATTACATTTATCCAAAATTTGAATAATATCTTTTTCTTGAACTAAAATATTATTCAAATTATAAGGTATTTGAATAACTTCTTCAATCCCGTCATTGTTTTTATACAGGTATCCATCATTAATATAAGTGGTTAAGGTCATTAATAATATTAATTATTATTTCTATAAATAATATTATCAATTTTTTTAAAAAATAATAATATCTATAAATAATATTATCAATTTTTTTAAAAAATTGAATTTAAATTATTTAAATATATCTTTTTATATATATTTAAATAATGTTAACTTCAATTTGTGCAACATGTGGAAAATTCCTTTCTAATAAAGTAATTATATATGAAAATGGAAAAGATAAAATCTGTAAAAATCCTAAATTATCTAGTGAAGAAAAGGATGATGAATTATCGAAATTATTATTAAGTTTAAAATTAAAAAGATATTGTTGTAAAATGAGAATGATTACTTATAAAGATATTGTTCAAGATATTATTGCACCTCCGTTAGATGAATAATATCTATTTTAATATATATGGCATCAAATAATACAACTGCATTTTCAGATAGAAATATTAATATTCAATTTGATGCTGCAGAATTTAATAAAAATTTTGAAGAAAAAGATAAAGAATTAGATTTAATAAATAAAAAAAATGTAGTTGAAAAAAAGCAAACTTGTCCTGATAATACAAGTATTAATTTATATCAATTTATTATATTTTGTATAATTATGGTGGGTATATTATTATTATTATTAAATAAAATTATTTCTTAATATATAATGAAAATATTTATATTAAGACACGAAGATAGACCATGTGATTGTACATTTTTTTCACCATTAACAGAAAATGGTTTAAATAATTCAATTAAATTAAGTAAAGTATTACAAAATAATAATATAAATAAAATTTTTTCGTCACCATTTATTCGCACACTACAAACTGTTGATCCATTTACAAAAGATACTAAACAATCAATTAATTTAGAATACGGTTTGTGTGAAATACATCACCAGACAATAATCCCTGTTAAATCAGTTGGACTTTCTTTACCAGAATATTTAGCTAAAAAATATAATTATAATCCAAATTATACATCATTTATTAAACCAACTGGAATAAAATATCCAGAAAATGCAACAGATTGTGAAAATAGAATGAAAAGAGTACTTAAAAATATAATTGAAACATATTATAAAACAGATGATAATATTTTAATTGTTACCCATCAATCGTTATGTAATACAGCATTAAAGATAATTAATAAATATAGCGTACAATATAAACACACACTAGATGACGAAATTGCAAAAGGTTATCAAAAAGGTAAAGTAAGTTTAATTTTTTCTACAGACCAGTGGGTATATACAAAATTAAATTAATTTTTGTGTATAATATTGAATAATTAAAGTCTTGTATAAATCCAATAATTCATAATAATTTATATTTAGCTTTTTTGATAATTTTTTAATTTTTTTTTTTAATTTATAAAAATTTTTATTATCCATTGTATATATATATATGGATAATTATATTGAAAAAAGAAATAAATATGTTGAAAAACTCAATGACAAAATTAAAACATTATCATACACTGATTATAAATTTAAACAATTAGGGGGGGCTGTTGAGTGGAACGGATTTAAAGCGGGTGATAATAAACTGGTAAGTGCAAATAAGTTTAGGTCAAGTATTAACACAAACACTATCAAATCAACCCTTGAAAATAATATTAAATTATTGGAAATAAATGTTAATTTTATGACAGAACAATATAAAAAGTATAAAGAAATTTATAATAGTATAAGTATTGCTAAACATACAATAGTGTTAAATATGGCTAATGATGCGGATAAGACTTCATTAGCGAACCTACATACTAATACTAATAATGTTCTTATAGAATTCACTAATGAATCTAAGAAATTGATAGATGTAAAATTAGAAAAGGATGTAACAGAAAAGAAAATATCCGATCAAAATACTGTTTTAGAAAATGTTAAACTAAAATTTGAAACTACCAAACAAACAGAACAAACACTAATAGATAAAATAACATCCTCTAATACATCCAATACAAAAAGTTCTGCTGAAAAATCAACTGAACTAGTAGAAACTGTAAACGAATTAGAAAAAGCATTAATATCTATGTCTACATTACAACAAATTATAGATACTCATAATGAGAAATTAACAACAATGAATAAAACTGCAACTGAACAAATCGAAGAAGTTTCTAAAACAACCCCTAAATAAATTATTTTTAAATAAAACATAATTATTCTGGATTAACTAACAGCATATCTGTTTTAAGTTGTGTATTCAAATCATTTAAACTAGTATTAAGTTGATTTAAATATTTATCACATTTTTTTTTAACTATAGGACATTTTTCTTCAACTATAGGACATGTTTCTTGTTCAACTATAGGACATGTTTTTTGTTCAAATATAGGACATGTTTTTTCTTCAACTATAGGACATGTTTTTTGTTCAACTATAGGACATGTTTTTTGTTCAACTATAGGACATGTTTTTTGTTCAACTATAGGACATGTTTTTTGTTTAGGATATATCATAGGTGAATAAACATAATTTAAATTATTAAAATTCTGTTTAGTTGATATACTTTTTATATATAAATTTTTTATATTTTTTTTATATTTATTATCACCATTTTTTTTAAATCGACTATCATTTTTTAATATATCTTCTAAAAGATATATTACATCCTTTAATTCGTCAGACATTATTAATATATTACATATTTTTTATTAATAAAAAACAATTGATAGTATTAATAAAAAATATAAAAATATTTTTCTATTTGAATATATAAGATGTCAATTTATTCACATTCGTTGCAAGGAAAACGAGAATCAAATGAAGATCAACATGTTCATATATTAAATATAAATGGTGAAAATAAAAAATTAAATAATATTAATTTTTTTGGGGTATTTGATGGACATGGTGGTAAACTTGTTAGTAGATATTTAAAAGAAACAATGCCTGATTTTTTTATTTCCAAATTTGAAAAAAACTTGTACAATAATGATAAATATATAACTAAATATTTTAATAAAGTATATCAGTTAATACATACTAATTTACAAAAAGAACATCCAATCGCAGCTGTACGTAGTGGTTCTACCGCATGTGTTGGTATTTTATTTAAAGATAAAAAGAATGATAAACAATTATGGATATTAAATGTCGGTGATTCACGTGCTATTAAATGTAATAAAAATAATATTGCAGAGCAATTAAGTTTAGATCATAAACCTAATTGTCCATACGAAAAAGAAAGAATAGAACAATTAGGAGGTACAATTAAATATGATGGGTCAGATTGGAGAGTTAAAGGATTATCACTATCAAGAGCTTTTGGAGATTTAGATAGTTTGCCATATATTACATATTTACCACAAATTTATAAATATAAAGTTGCACCAACAGATAAATTTATTATATTTGCATGTGATGGATTATGGGATGTGTTATCTAACCAAGATGCAGTTGAATATATTAATGAATTAAAATTAAAAAAATATAAAGGAAATTATTCAAAAAAATTAGCTGAACGTGCAATAGAACTAAACTCGTTAGATAATATAACTGTCATTGTTTATTTTATATAATAAAATTTGATTTAACTGGACCTGTTTCAGTAGTATCTTGAATATTATTTTCTGTTTCTGAATCAGTATTTTTAACTATTTTTGAACCAAAATATTTATCAACTTCATCACTTGAAGCTAAATCATATAATCTACCAATTGATTTAATTTGATTATCGTTTTGATTAATTCGTTTGTCTGTTATTTGAATTTTAATATAAGATTCTGTTGCAAGTTTTGTTTTAGTTGCTTTATTTTCATATCCATCTATTACATCCCAGTTATTACTATCAATATTTTCTTTAGGGATAAATATCATTATTGGACCATTAATTGCTATTATTAATTCTTGATTAATAACCTTAACTTGTCCAATAATTAAAGTATTTTCGATAGGAATACAAATTTTACAATGATATGTAATATTATAAAGGATGGAACCATTTAAATTTTCAGGTGGCATGATACCGTCGGAATATTCTAAAATTTTATATACCTCGTCAATAAATCCATTTTTATTACATTTCTTTTCTTTTTTTTTCAATATAAATTTAATATTAAGAATAATATCTGAATTCATATGATATGGATGGATTGAAATTCTAGTATGTTGTTTAATATTTCGATATGGACTTACAAGATTCATTTAATATCATATATTAGATATTTTTTAAATATGTTTTTCAATTTTTATTTAACATTAATTAATATTATTGTTAAATAAATTCTTTTTTAATACAAATATCATCTATTATGACCTATCAGCCTTTGTTAATTGATTAATAATTTTTAATTTAGCATTCATTAATTTAATAAAATCAAGTGTATCACCAGACTGTATAACATGACATTCTATTTTTGGTTCTATTTTTGGTTCTATTTTTGGTTCTATTTTTGGTTCTATTTTTGGTTCTGGTTCTAATTCTGGTTCTAAATCAATAAGATTTTCTTTAAATGGAACATAATATATTTTAGGTATTTCAACACGAGTATTTGTAAAATTTGTATTAATAAAGTTATTGATGAAATATAATATATCTATTTTTGAATTAAATAATTTATATTTATAAAGTATATTGTGTTCAATAATAGCATCCCAAACATTATTATTATTATAATTTCCTCTTGAACATTTAAATTTATTTAAAAAAATAACATATCGATTAACATTTAATTTTTTATTAGATTTATATTCATACGAAATAAGCACATCATTCATATCATACCATGGTATAACCTTTATTTGTTTAGTATTAATAAATTCATCGTAATTACTTAAATAATCGATAATAATATCTTGTTTCTTTATGATATTTCTAATATTAAAATAAAAGTTATTATGATAATGTTGTGTATATTTCTTTATTTTTAATTTTGGAAATATATATTTTATAATTTTTCGATATCTTTTATTATTAATTATTATTATTTTATTTAATAAGATGTTGTATTTTTTACATATATAATATATTAATGTTAATATTATACCCCTTTCTATCCAAACAATATTAACTATTTTACATTGATTATTTAATAATATATTATTCATGAATAATTATTAAATAATAGAAATTAAATTTTATTTTTTAATAATAAATATTTCCTCTTGTATTTTAAATATTTCTTTTCTTTGGAACCATTTTTATGTGCTTGAGTTGCGTAACCAAGTGACGGATGACCACGATGTGCAACAAGAGGGCTATGAGTTCCATCTGCCGTGTGGGTCTCAGTCAGTTGACTAGATATGTTCCAGCCCTGTCCTGGTTTGGGAGGTTTTACAGACGCAGTTGCTAGTGGTTTTTGTACAGTCTCTTTCTGTTTAATTAAAACCTTTAATTGTAGGAACGCTAATGTTTTTATTAATTCATTCATTGTATCATCTTGACCCCCTGATTTAAGAAATGTACCAATTTCATGATCCATGTGTAATAATGATTCACTGTCGGAATCATTTACTCGAAATTTATGTCCATTATCAATATTTTTAAACTCATCTAATACATGCACTCCGTCCCTAATAGAAAGTTTAAGTAAATAACACATTGTTAATAAATAATGAATGAAAAAATAGCTATATTTATCTCTTGTTGTCGGTAATAACTTTAATGAATGAGCAGTAGTAGTATAACCTACCGCATCAATACATTCAAAAACATATTTTAAATACAAACATTTATCAACTTCGTCTGTAATTTTGTATAATTCCATCAACGAATCTAATGATTTCATATCAACGTCATTTATACCAAACAGGTCCCGTAATATTTGGTCCTGTAATAAATCAATTTCCGTTTTGGGTCTATTAAGAGTTTCTGTATCATGTTGTGTTTTCATTAAAAAACTATTTAAAAAATATATATTGGTGTTTTGGGGGATAAAGTTTGTGTTAATTTTTTTTATTTCTTGCAACAAATAATCTTTAATAATTTTTTGTAATGTTGTGTAGAGAATATTAATCCCACTGTTTATCAGTTCATTAATTGAAATTCCTAATTTATCAAGTAAATGATTACCATCTTTTTTTATTAAATCATTTATTTGTCTTCTTCGTACTTTTTTTCGATCTTCAGATAATTCCTTTTCTGGCATAATATTATGTTATAGAAATGAAATCTTTTTTATTCTTTATTTTTTAACTTTAAATATTTTTGTTTATATTTTAAATATTTTTTTTCTGCATTTAAATCATTAATACCTGTTTTTAAATATTTTCTAACAACACCAGCAGCAGCAGCAGCAGCAGCTGTCACTACTGCTGCTGCTGCACTAGCAGCATCACGTGTAGTTGTTCTGGTAGCAGCAGCAGCAGCACCTGTAGCAGCAGCAGCAGCAATATTACCTCCAACAACAATAGCAGCAGCAGCGATGGCAACATTGAAAACAACAGCAGCAGCAGCTGCTGCGGCATTAACAGTAACAGCATCTGTAGAAGCAGTGTTGGCAGCAGCCTCAGCAGCACCAGCACCAGCACCAGCATCAATAGCAGCATTAACAACAACATTGGCAGCAGCAGTACCTGCAGCAGTAGCAGTGGTATCAGCACTTGCAGCAACAGCAGCAATAGCACTAGCACCAGCACCTATAGCAACAACAGCAGCCGCTGTAGCCGCAACAGTAGCAGCAGCAGCAGCAGCAGCAGCAGCAGCCTGACCAACAACTATATTACCACTATAGACACTACCTGCGACAACTGCAAGAGCAGCAGCATGTGCAGCACGTTCATTAGCACGAATAGTACCAGTATTGACAGTATTGACATCATTATATTTATCTCTCTCTGCGATATCATTTAGTTTTCTTATTTTCTTTTTAATTAATCCTAATAGTTTTGTTATATCCATTTTTGTAATAGTATTATATTGCAGTATTCCTAATTCCTCTTTTAACTCTTGCCAAACAGGTAAAACATTGTAATTATTGGTGGTACCAAATGTGTTAATACTTGCATCAATGGCTAAAAGTTCATCAAATAAATGTGTATTTCTACCATCAGGCATTATTATACCGTCAATTAACATATGTTGCTTATCAGCTGTTAAAGCAGAATATTGATCAACTAAACGTTGTTGTTCATAACCAACAATACCAAGAGAACCTAAAATATTTGTAATAGCCGTAGTAGTAGGAACAACAGGTACATGTGCAGCCATATATATATAACATATAATAGAAAAAAATCGATTTAATTTTAATTAAATATAATATAAAATTATGATTAATGAAATTATACCATTAAAAATTAAAACATAATTATTTTTAAACAAAATTATTTACTTTATCATAATTTATCAGTTTATAATTTAATTAATAATATGAAACTGAATATTTATATTAATTCTTGTTGGAGTGATGTTTTAATTATGAATCCCTAAATCAGACGATATTCTTTTTATTTAAATAAACGATATAAAACAACTGTAATTCCATACGATAATATTAGTAAAAATTTAACAATACCAATATTTATGGTTTAAAAAAAATATTAAAGTAACTAGAATAGATTATTATAATATTAATAATGATCTATTCTGTATTGTTGTTATTCTTTTTATAGAGTTTTCTTTGTGTTACCCGTTGTGCAGACTTTTTTTGATTTAATTAATTCACACATGTATTATATCGAATACCCGATTTAAAAAATGCACCATTGTCACGTTCTGTGTGTAAATAATGAATCACTATCAGAATCATCTACTTGAAATTTATGTCCATTAAAAAAGATAATACCAATGTTTATTGTTCTAAAAAAAATAGCTATTTCTACATGTTCTCGGTAGTAGTATAACCTACGTTATCAATACATACTTTAAATACAAATATCTATTAACATCATCTGTAATATTGTATAATTACATTATTTTATGATGGGTTTTAACTGTTTTATAGTATGGAGTGTAATAATATTATATCATAGAAATGAAATATTTTTTAATTTTAAATATTTTTGTTTATATTTTAAATATTTTTTTTTTGTATTAACCACATCACTATCTAATTTTAAATAATTTTTATGATTAAAAATATTAGCTGCTTCTTTATAACTATCATCAAAAACCGCATCAAGATCTCTATGAACAGCATCAAGATCTCTATGAACAGCAGCAATAGCAGCTGCAGCATCATAACCATTGTCATCATCATCATCATAATCATCAATACGATCAACTGGAGTAATATTAAGATTAGTCTCATGAATTAACGCAGCAGCCTCATCACTAAGATCATAAACCTCATCAGTATTAGAAGGTGAATAATCATCATCATCATCATAATCATCAACAGCAGTATGACCTGTAGCAGTAGTACGATCAATAGTATCACGTTCATCATCATAATCATCATCCGCAATATAATCATTAACAGCAGTATGACCTGTAGCAGTAGTACGACCAACAGTATCACGTTCAGCATCATAATCATCAACATCAGTATGACCTGTAGCAGTAGTACGACCAACAGTATTCCTATCGATAGTTGCAGCATGATCATCATCAACACTAAATTTATCTCTCATAGTAATTTCATTTAGTTTTTTTATTTTATCTTTAATTAAACCCAATAGTTGTTTTATATCCATTTTTGTAATAGTATTATATTGCAGTATTCCTAATTCCGCTTTTAACACTTGCCATACAGGTAAAACATTGTAATTATTGGTATCACCAAATGTGTTAATATTTCTATCAATGTCTAAAAGTTCATTAAATAAAGGTGTATTGTTACCATCAGACATTATACCGTCAATTAATATGTGTTGTGCTGCAACTGTCAAAGCATAATATTGATTAATTAAACGAGTTTGTTCATTACCACCAATACCAATATCATTTAAAATACTTGTAATAGCATTAGTAGCCATATATATATTTATAACCTATAATAGAAAAAATTGATTTAATTTTATTATAATTAAATATAATATAAAATTATGATTAATGAAATTATACTGTTAAAAATTAAAACACAATTATTTTTAAATAAAACTATTGAACAAAAATTAAATAGTTTTATTTTGAATTATAATAAACAAAATTATATAATATCACTTCATCATAATTTACCTGTTGATTCAGTTCATACTTTAATTGATAATATGAAACTGGATATTTATATTAATTCTTGTTGGAGTGAGGTTTTAATTATGAATATTGGAAAAGTAAATATTAAAGATTTTGTTATAAATTACAATATTTTCAATAGAATTCCTAAACCAGACGATATTCTTTTTATTAAAACAAATGATCAAAGATATAAAACAACTGTAATTGGTTATGAATTTATTCCATATGATAATATCAGTGAAAATTTAACAATCCCATATATTAAAACAAAAATAAATGAATCAATTGAAAATATATCAGGTTTATCAGGTTCACCTGTTTTTATTGACAATAAGATTGTTGGTGTATTATCAAAATTTAATATTAAAGAATCTATATTATATATAATACCAATTTATATTATTATTAAAAATTTAAGTAAAAAAGATAATACTAATATTTATGGTTTTGAAAAAAGTATTAAAGTAACCAGAATTAATCATTATAATATTAATAATGATCTATTTTATCACTCTACATTAAAAATTAATATTAATATTGATACATATTTACTATTAGAAGGTGATTCAGATCATCAATTTACAATACAAGAAGATAAAACAGATATAAAAAGTGATATTATAACAACGCCGATTAAATTAAATATATCAAATGAACCATTTATACAAAATAAAGAACGTAAATACAAAATTACTATAAGATTATTGGTTTTATTAAAAAAAATGAATGTAAATAAACAAACAATTATTTGTTTGTTTAATCATATTTGTAAAAAAGATAAAGATAAAGATTTATGGATTTCGTTTAAATAATTATCAAGCTTTATTTCTAATTCTTTTAATAATATTTTTTTCTTGATTACTTAATTTTATTCCATTATCAGATATATTATTTTCAATGTCATCTGATTTATATGTTTTATAATTTATTTTTTCTGTATCAGTTTGTGATGCAGATAATGTTATTTTTTCGTCAATATAATCAACCAAACTTTTTATACTTTTATCAGATAATAAATTCATATTAATAAAAATACCATTTTGATTAGTTGAAAAATCATTACCTATATCTTCAATAATAATATTATAAATATCTAGTAATTCTGATTTATTTTTTATTTTTTCAAAATTATTGACCAGTTTTTTTCTAAAAATACTATTATATTTTCTTGGTTCCATTATAATAGCATTATAATTTAGATTTTTTAAAAACGAATATTATTTATGCTTTTAATGCGTTTAAATTAAAGTGTTGTTACATACGAGACTTTTTATGGTGTTTTATGCCATTCTGGGTCAATTCTATTTTTTTTTAAGAGGCTGATCTAATTTCTCTTTAAGATGCCGTTCAATTTGTTGTTCTTCAAAACGTGCGTTTTTGACAGCATTAAATATATTCTCTATGGTGGATAAATAGTTTATCTGTATTTTTAATGTATTAACTCTTTTAACCTTTGCTTTTTCTAAGTCTTTTTCTACTAATTTTTTCGCTTTTTCCTTTGCTGTTGTATTTACTTGGGTTGCTTTCATATCTTTTTGACCTGTTGATGAAAAAAACACACCCCCCCCCTCTAAATCTTTTAGTAATTTGTTATATTTTGCTTTGTATTTTAAATATTTATGGTAATCTTCAATTTCAGAATTCGACATTTTATATATATATAATTAGATTTTTTTTAAAGTAATTTAATTCGCAAGACTTTGTCAAATCTTGATTATTTTTTGTGATATGATTTGTGGATTATTTTTAATAAAATCTTGATTACCTAATGTTTTGAAATCATATGTACAATCATGTGATTCAGGGTTTTTATGAGTTATACAAAAAACACCATCGCATTTACACTCAAAACACATAATTTTAATACGTTTGCTACATTTATTACATTTGTTATTGGTCATGTATAATATATGTAATTATATATATTAATAATAATAATCAATTTTTATACTATCAAAAAATTGATATTTATATATATTAAATTAATAATAATACTATTATAATGAATCCATTTGATGAAATTGAAGACAATGAAATCCAAATAAAAGAAACCAAATTTATTGAAATTTGGATGGAATCAACAGGTCGTAAAAAAAATACATTTATATCTGGTTGGTGTCTATCTGATGTAGAATTAAAAGAACATATTAAAATAATTAAAAAAAAGACTAGTTGTGGCGGTACTTTAAAAGAAATAGAAAATGATGATGGTGAATCATATAATATTATTCAATTACAAGGTAATCATATTGATTATGTTCGATCTTATTTAAAAGATCAAAATATTGATTCTGATTTAATTAAAATAAAAGGATAATTTAAAATATATCTTTAAATATATATGAATTATAAATTAAAAGCTGAAAAATATAAACAAAAATATTTAAATTTAAAAAAATATCAATTAATTGGGGGGGGATTAAACTTGGACGAATTATTGAAACATGGTTTAACAAAAGAGGAAATTAAATTACTAAAAATAATACAAGATGACAGTGAAGACCCCCTTACTCTTAAACAAATATATATTTTACTTGGTAAAGAAATGCATACTGATGGTGGTGGTGGTGGTGGTAATATAGGCCAAAATCATTTAAAGATCACTGATTATACATTAACTACACAAAAGAATAACGGTGTTGAAGAAGGATATGGTCAATATGGTAGTCAATACAAAACACGAAACAATTGTTTATTTATATCATTAAAGAACATATTACAACATACTAAAATTGCACCTGGTATTACTGTTGAAGAATTGCGAACTATTGGCGGTCTTTCATATATTAATAATTATAACAATTTATGGGATTCTTTAAATATAACTCACGCATTGGCATTACATCGTATTTGTATTTATTTTAATATTCGTGTTAGTGTTATTGCGTCAACTACTAGCGGTAATAAACAAATTATTGGTGATTCAACTATGGAAATACCAATGCCGATTTATGATTATTTTCCTAAGGAATATGCTGAACAAGATATAACATTTAAATATAAAATACCTCATCATACTACCGACCCAATTGATGTTTATATTGCACAATTAGGATTACATTTTGAAGCAGTAAACACGATAAATCTCGGGGATAAGGTTGAATATAATATAAACTTAATAGGTAAAAGATCAGTAATTGATCATAGTATAATAACACAGGAGGTAGAGCAACTAAAAGGTTCTGCAACACAACTACAACATAAAATGGCAGCAAAAGCATCACAATTTGTTGAATCAGAGTTAGCTAAAGCAATCAAAGAATCTATAAAGAACGCAGAAATAGCGGCAAAACTCCATGAAGCCAGTCAAAATAAGGTAGAACACGAACCAGAAATGGTAGCAGCATTAGCAGAATCTATGGCAACATTAGCAGAATCTACGGATGCACAAGACCCAGGAATGGTAGCAGCATTAGCAGAATCTACTGAAGATGCACAAGACACCGAACAAATGGCAGCTGCATTGGCAGAATCTAGGGATGCAGCAGCATTCACAGAGTCTACGGATGCAGAAGAAAGAAAACAAATTGCAGCAGCAATCGCAGAATCTGCAGAACCCGACAAACAAATTGCGAATGCAAATGATGATATTTATGAAGGAATTAAAATGAGACCATTTATTCAAAGTTATTATGATAACTTAATTAATAATAACTTAAATGAAAATGAAGTACAATTTCATAATCTAATAGAGTTATATAATGATTTAAAATTAAAATTAAAAACAAATAATAATTTAATTATTAAAGAAAAAGGTATAATGTATAATTTAATAGGTGTAAAAAGTGTAGAATTAATACGTTTAGATAAAGAAAATGAAAGTTTAAATTCCACATTGACTAATTTATTAATTCCTTCAATAAATGGATTTAAATAAAAAATTGATTTATCTTTCATTAAATAACATAATCTTATATATTTTAATGACTTCGATAATCCAAAATCAATTAATCAATAAACTTAATTATACTGTCCATAATGACGATAATGTTCCAATAGATATTACATCTAAAAATATTGATACATATTATAAAGAAGTATACATACTTTTAAAAAGGGATCATGATATCATACCAATTGATTTTTATAATTTATATGTTAGTGAAAAACTGTATAAAAATGTAACATCCAATTTAATGATTTATAAAGTTTCTATTTCAATTATATTAAAAAATATATCTAAATTTTTTCATAAATTAATGATTAAATCAAACACAGAAATTGAATCATTTAATATATTTAATTATACATTAAATGATAAAAATTTAATATTACCTATTTTTAATATACATTATTTAGATTTATCAACATATATGAATCAATATAATATTACCAATGATATTGATAACATATATAAATTAATATTAATGAATAATTATTTAGAAAAACAAACACACACAGGAGATACACTATTTAAATTAATCAATAATATACATGAATCTACATATTGGACATGTGAAAAAAATTGTTTAATTAATATTACAGAACAATTTAATAAAAGACGAATCACATTTGATATTGGGCGATTAAATAATACAGTTGTAATTAATAATATTAGTAAAGTATTAAAATCAAAAATATTAACAAATGATGAAGATTATATTAAAGATATTAATAATAAAGATAAAAAATATATTGATATTGCTTCTTTTTCAAATTATGTAATCGAAGATAAACCTGATATGAATCATGAAATTTATAATAAATTATTTGATTCATTAAATGAAAAAGAACAATATTTCTTATTTACTAATTCTATGATTAGTAAAAAATATGTTCATCTCGCAATTAATAATAAACATATTATGGATATTATGGTTCCTAGAATGAAACCAATGGCGTGCTTATTCAAGTATTTATTATCATATTCTTGGATAATGTTTTATTATGAAGAATGTATTAAAAAATCATCTCTTATTAAAACAGATACTTGTATATTTGATATTGATACTGCATCAACATTACCTGTATTTCCATTTTTTCATACAAAGATGAAAGAAAATCCATATATGCCAATACTTGTATCAGACCAAAAATTATTAAAAGATACTAATATTGGTGGGATACCTGAAATTAATAATATTATGTATAGAAATAATGGTATTTGTAATTTAAAAGAATTTATTCATAGAATGAATATATTTTGTATTAATGATGAAAATGTTGATATATTTGAAAACTTTGATTTCCATAAATATAATGTTGCAATTTGTGGGAGTATTATGACGGCGTGTCTTCAAAAGAAACATCCATTAATGAATGTTATTGAAAATTGTACATTTGATAAATATTTTAACGAATATTATTATGAATCGGATATTGACGTTATGTTTATTGCAAAAAATATAAAAACATTTATAACTAATGTTAATGCATTTTATAAACAAATATGTATTAATATGTTAAAAACAAATAAAAAATATAATGATGTTGAATTAATATTAAATAAAATTGGATATTTATTTGTTACAAAACAATTTATTGATAAAAATATTAGTAAAGATCCATCAAAAATAAAATGGATCATGAATAATATTAACTCTGACGAAGTACAAGAGATATTCAAACCTTTTTATGATAAATTAAAAAAAGAAAAATATCAAGAATTAATTCAAAATTATACAGAACAAGAAATTAAAACTCTTGAAGAAGAATATCCAGATATATATAAAACTATTGGTGTTAAATTTAAAATATATGTTAATAATCATAGCGCAAAAGAAATTGACCTAGCTTACACTTTTAAATATAATATTACTTCAAAATATCTTAAACATTCATTTGAATTATTTAAAATTTGTTCAAATGATTTCTTCTCTCATGTATCACAATTTCATCTACCATGTGTTAGAGGTTATTATGATGGTAATGTATATTTAACACCATCTTGTATTAGTTCTCACATGACATATATGAATATTGATTATAAATATGTTACAGGAAGTACCGATATTATAGAAATTATTAATAAATATAGAGCACGAGGATTTGGTACAATATTAAATAAAAATGAACATACAACGGTTACTAATTATTGTTTAAATATGCCACACTTAAAAAAAATATTTCCAACAAATGCATCAATTAATGGACCAATACAATTTAATCATTTACTATACAGACCACGAAATGAACTAGTTAATAAATATAATTTAAATTTGTATCTACCATCATTTTATAATTCTTTTTCATATATGAAAATATTAAAAGCAATTGATCCATTAATATTGGTTAGTTCTCTATACAAGAATACTTGTGTAATTAATAATGACGGATGTATTAATCCATTAAAAAAATGGATTATCGACTATACCTGGGATTTTGCACAAGGTTTATTATAATTTGTTTTATAATTTATTTTATTAATATTTGTGAAAAAATGAAATAATTATATTTAAAACAACAATTATTATATTATTAATGGATATTGAACATGAATGTAGAAATAAAGTTATTGAAATATTATCTAAAATATTAGATATTAAAAAAGATGATAAAGATGATAAAGATGATAAAGTTGTAAAAAAACCTACAAAAAAAGCAACAAAAAATAAAGAACCAATTGTAGATAATGCGGTGTTAGATGATACATTAGCTAAAGAAATTGAACAAAGTATTTATGATTTTTGTATAAATTATGGCGAAACAAATGATACACCAATGTTTTTAATTCAATCAATTTATGAAACAAAAAGTAATGATATTATTAATGAAATTACAAATTCAAATTCTACATATCTTTTAAGTGGAATTAAATCAGGAAAAATTAAAAGTAGTAGTGTCGCATATTTAAAACCAGAAGAAATTAATCCTGATAAATATGAAAATATTACCAAGAAAAGAGAAATGGAAGAATATAAAAAAAATAACAAAACTGGTTCATCTGTATTTACATGTTCAAAATGTAAAAAATCAAACTGTTCTATTACTCAAAAACAAACAAGAGCAGGAGATGAACCACCAACTACCTTTGTAGAATGTTTAGAATGTTCTCATGTATTTAAGTTTAGTTAAAGATTTATATATATTATATAATAATATGATAAATACTCAAATATTAATAGATTCGAGATATAGGGATTTCTCAAAATATTCTAATGAATCAAAATTCACAATAAATTTTGAAAGCATATATAAAAATATACTTGCAGTTAGACTTGAAACATTAGAACTCACAAATACCATAAATTATATTAGTTCAACAAAAGGTAATAATTATGTAACATTACATTTACCAGATGTAATAAATGATCCAATTGGAATAAAGATTTCTTTAGAGAATACACAATTACAACATATTGATAGTATTAAAACATTATTTAATTCTTTAATTACAGAAGATTTATTAAATATTTCTTTAGAAAGATATTTTTATATTTTTTATTTAAATGATAACTGTATAATCACATTTGATTTTAATGATACATCTAATCCTATATCATTAGCAACACCATTGACGATATATAGTGGATGGTATAGTATGTATGGTTTAGTTATTTTAATACAAAATTATATTCAAACAAAATATAATGAAAGAGTATCATCAAATAATGGTTCATCAATAAATTTAGATAGTGGGCATTTTACAATAAATTCATTTACATTAAATATTTTTGATAAAAGATTTATTAATGATATTAGAGTTGATACTATTTCTGGAGCTACATATAGTTCAGGATTATCAATAAATTTAACACAATTTAAAAGTGATTTATATGAACAATATGTATCATCAAATACTTTTATTCCATCTAATACTGGATCTGGTATTTTGGATAATTTAATAGATAGTAAAAAATCAATATATTATATAAATAATGTATCTGGAACACCAACAAATAATGTATTATATAATATTTCTATGAGTGTAAATACGAATACATTAAAGGTATCGTTTAGTAATAATTATGATGGATTTTATTATACATCTGATGATTGGACAACTATTGAACAATTTACAAAATCAAATATATTAAATAAAGATATAGCTCCATTACAAATTAATTTTAATACACAAGGTAGTACACAATCATCATTTACCAATAATATTATAAATATTAATAGTTTAACATATCCATCATTAGGATATTATTTAGGTTATAGATTATTAAATAATAATTTTACGTTATCATCTGTGTTTAATGAAACATTAATGTCGTCAATATTAACTGCAACAAAGAATCATAATACATTTGGTGAAGATTATATCTTTTTAAAAATAAATAATTGGGGAGATTATGATTTTTTCAATGAACCTGTATATAGTAAAATTTATTTAAGATCCCCACTTTATACTGCAACAACATTTATTAATAAGGTTTATCATGTTTCAATGATAGAATATGTTTTTCCTAAAATAACAAATATATCAAAATTAGATATTGAATTAGTTGATTATTTAGGAAAAACAGTCGAGTTGAATGGTACTGATTTTTCATTAACACTATCACTCAGACATACCGATAAGAAAACAATTATGTGATATTTTATGGTGTAATTAAGAAAAAATTGATTAATATATAATTTATATAAATTTTATATTAATATAATGTCTCTACAGTGTTTAAATACAAAATATCATACAAAATATAAGAAAGATCATGAACTAGTTAAAAAGATTATCAAAAATGCCACGGAAAAGGAATATAAACAAATCGCAAAAATTAAGAGTATCCTAAAGAGTTTTGACAAATTACAATTTCCAATAATTGAAAATCATTTAATGAATGAAGACCATATAGAAATTGCAAACAAAATAGAAAATTATATTGATAATTATTTAAATTTAGATATAAAAGTAATTGCAGACGAATATTTTGAACAAGTAATCAGATTAAATAATTTTAATATTGAAAATATTATACCTAATATTTTAGAACAATTAAATAATAATATTATAACAAAACGTAATAATATCAGATCTTTTATTAAAAAGGGTGTTTTTGAATTAAAAGATTTAACAAATTTTTTAAAAACATTTTTTAAAAAAATAATATATCTTTCAAATATTTTAAATATTGAATCATCAATTAATCAAATTTGTATTGAACCATTAAATAATTTAATTATATCAGATAGTATAATTTTAATATATATTGAAGAACAAGTAATTGAATTTAATAATGATGTGAAAGAGTTTTTATTATTTCTAAAAAATGAACATTATAATTTTAAAAAAATTATTAAATTTATTGGAAATAGCTATTTAAAACATTTTTTAAATAATGATGATATACTTGGTCCTATTAATATTAAAAGAATTCAACAAATTGATAATACTGAAAAATATTATAATAGTATTTTTAAATATTATTGGTTCATTAGAGACGATAAAAATGAAATATGTTTTCCAATAACTAATTTAATATTAGACCAATTAATTGAAATTATAAAAAATAATTCATTACATGAAATTGAATATACTCTTAATAATATATGGAAATTTATCAAGAATATTAAAAAATTTTATTACGATTCTGAAAAAAATTCATTAATTATGAATAAATTTGAAATCGCATCTAACGAACTTTTAAATAAATGTTCTGAATCAATTTTATCAATAGATAATATAAAACTTAATATTAAAATGTGCAATCATTCTTTATTATTTAATAAAACATCCCATTACAATAAAAATAATATATTTATTACAAATATTGTAAAATCAATTATTTCATATTTTAATAATAATTATTCTGATGAAGTAGAAATTATTAGTTTCATTAATAATAGTATTAATAATGATATTTTAAATAATCGGGTTAATGATATTAAAATATTAATATTAATCAGTACCTATTTAGATAGTATTGATATTTTTATTAATAATTATTATGATTTATTAGTTAAAAGATTAACATTAAAAATGAAAATATCTGTTAAATCAGAATTTGATATATATATTCAAACTGAAAAATATATTATTAATACTTATTTATCCAATTTACCTAGTATAAACACAATTGATGATAACTTTTATAATAAAATTAATACAATTATTAATGATACAGAAAGGTCATTTTATGAAAATATAGAATTTAATAAATTTTCAAATAATTTATTAAAGAAACCTATGTCTGTTTTAACAACATCTTTTGAAAGTTGGAATATTAATCAAACAGAAGGGCTTTTAAATAATAAAATTATTAATACGATTAAACATACACAACTTGGTAAATATTTAAAATATTATGAATTATATTATGTTGGAACTTATAATAATAAAAGAATTATTAATTGGTTTCCTCATTTTGGAGAAATTAATATTACTTATTTAAATCAAAAATTAAAAATGTTACCAATTCAATTTATGATTGTTGAAATGTTTAATGATGTTGATAAAATACCATTAACAGAAATATTCAAGTCAAGTATATTAAGTAACTATACTGATAAATTTAAAAAAGATATTATTGATTCAATAATAATGTCAGAATTATTTATTATTAAAGATACTGATATTATATTATCACAATCAGATAATATTAAAAATGATTTAATTGAAATATTTTTAAATATATCTAATTATTCAAAAGAATTAGAACAATTTAAAGAATATGAATTATCTTTCTCTCGTGATGAAATTGTAAATACTATAATTAATCATAGTCTTAAAACTGGTTCAAAAACAAAAACAGATTTATTTTTATTGATTAAAGAAAAAATTAAATTATTTAAATTAGAAGATGAAATTTTTAATAAATCATTAAAATATTTAATCGAACTGGATTATATTAAATTAAATGATTCAGATGAATACGAACAAATTGTTTAATACACCATTTATTTATATAAAAATTGAAAAAACATATTATTGTAAATTTATAATATATATACTAATGACTATCGAAAACATTAATATTGCTATTATTGGACCAGTCTCAGCTGGAAAATCTACATTTTTTAATGCACTTTGTTCAAACACATGTTCTGAAATGAAACGAAAGAAAACAACAATGTTGCCACAAATTTATCAAACTAGTGATAAAACAGAGGATTCTATTGACGAGATTTATAAAAAAAATAAAGATTCAAATGAATTAGTTTTAAAAAAACGAGAAGATGGGACTTTTGATTATGATAAAGATTTTAAAGAAATTTGTCATTTTATTAAAACTATTCCTGATTTTATTAAAATGAAATCAAAAGCATCGTATTCTATTTTAGATATGCCTGGATTAAATTGTGGTGGTGATACATTATATTATGATTATATTTTAAAAAATTCACATTCTATTGATGTTTATATTTTAGTGTTTGATATTAATTCTGGATTAAATACAACAGATGAAATTAATATAATTAAAATGGTTATTGAACAAATTGATAAGAATAAAAATGGTTATATGCATATTCTTATTAATAAATGTGACGAAATCTCTTTTGATAAAGACAAGGTTGATCTTGAAGACGATGAATTAAATGATCTATATGAACGATGTATTGAAACTATTACAAAGTTATGTGCTGAAACAAATTGTAAATTTACCATATCACCTCTTTGTTCATCTAAATTATATATTTTTAGAACTGTTAAAAATTGTATTGATAATATTGACGAAAGTCTACTTGATAATATTATTAAATTAGAATGCGGTAAAATAGAATTAAAGAAATTAAAAACTTTTATAAAAAAGAAAAAATTTATATCAGGGCTTTTAAAATCTGAAGAAAATAATATGTATAATGATTGGATGTCGTCTACAGGGTATAAAACATTCCAAACAAATTTAAATGAAATTATTTCTGATAATTATGATGATATTATTTATTATCATATTAATAAAAATTTAATTGATATTAATAAAACATTAGCAACTGATACAGATATGAATGCCATTACTGATGAGTTAAAAATCATTAATGCAAGAATTTCTAATTTAAAATCAAAAACTCCAAAAGATATTATTTCAAATATCACTGATATAAATACATATTTAAATACATATTTAACAGACAATGTTAATAAATTTACTGCATCAACAATCCAGTTTGCTAATAACTATCTTGACAAGATTATGTTATATTATGACCAAGTTAAACATATATTTAAAAGTAATCCATTAGAGTCGTCATACAAAGCGATTGAAGATAACAAATATAAATTATATATTGATGAATTTATTAAATCTTTTGATAGTACCATTTATCAAAAACTAATTTATAAAGATAAATTAACACCAGTAATCTTGTCTCTTTCAATTAATAAGGCGCTATCACAAAATATTCATACTTTTAATACAATTTTTAATACTATACGTGATGGTGAACACATTGATATATTCATTGATATTTTTATTACTAAATACAATACAATGAATATTAATGAATACTTGAATTGTCTCGAGAAAATTCTATCAATTAAAAATGATAAATCATCAGATTTACAATTAATTAGTAAAGTATTACAATTATATTTTAGTAAAAATAAGTTTTTTGTATGTTGGTTAAAATTAAATTTATCAAAAATAAATGAATGTTCCCGAAAAATACAATATATATATTTACAATTTGATAGCACAAACACTATAACACCAAATTGTCCGTTTGATGAATTCAATGAACATTTTGACGACCTTGATAAAATTTATAAATTACTTTGTAAATATATCGATAATGTATTTGACCGTCATGATTCTGATACTAAACAAGATGGTTCTGATACTAAACAAAATGTTGAACTACTTTCTGAACAAGATTCAGATGGTGAAATTGAATCAGATATTAAATCTGATAAACAATTTGTAGAAAGTAATGATGGTGATGCATATTATGATTCTGATAGTTCTGATACAATATATACAAAAGCTTCAAAAAATACTGCTATACGTGCAACAAAGATAATGAATAGTACAGCATGAAACGAGGTTATCAATTTAATAAAAATATTTTTATACAATTTATTAAATATTTTTATAAAATTGGATTAAATATTTTTATACAATTTATTAATTACTTTATCCAATAAAATATTTTTATCCAATTTATTAATTACTTTATCCAATAAAATATTTTTATCCAATTTATTAATAAAATAATTTATTGATTATCAATTTAATAAATGTTTTTATAAAATTGGAATAAATGTTTTTATAAAGTTGAATTAAATGTTTTTATAAAGTTGAATTAAATATTTTTATACAATTTATTAATTACTTTATCCAATAAAATATTTAATCCAATTTATTAATAAAATAATTTATTGATTATCAATTTAATAAATATTTTTATAAAGTTGAATTAAATATTTTTATAAAGTTGGATTAAATGTTTTTATACAATTTATTAATTACTTTATCCAATAAAATATTTTTATCCAATTTATTAATAAAATAATTTATTGATTATCAATTTAATAAATATTTTTATAAAGTTGAATTAAATATTTTTATAAAGTTGGATTAAATGTTTTTATAAAGTTGAATTAAATATTTTTATACAATTTATTAATTACTTTATCCAATAAAATATTTTTATCCAATTTATTAATAAAATAATTTATTGATTATCAATTTAATAAATATTTTTATAAAGTTGGAATAAATATTTTTATAAAGTTGGATTAAATGTTTTTATAAAGTTGGAATAAATATTTTTATAAAGTTGGATTAAATGTTTTTATAAAGTTGAATTAAATATTAATATTTATTGATTATAAAATAATTTATTGATTATAAAATAATTTATTGATTAAATATTAATTCACAATAATCATCATAAGATTCAATGTTATTAATATTTTTTTCAATTGGGTTCATCATTACAATATTTGCATTAATTCGTTCAATTAAATTATGGTCATGTGTAATAATAATAATACTTCCTTTAAAATCACAAAGACCATCTATTAATGATTCAACAGTATCTAAATCTAAATGATTAGTTGGTTCATCTAAAATTAAACAATTAGGACATTTAAATATAAGGTTAACAATTGCAATACGAGCTTTTTGTCCACCAGATAATTTACCGATTTGTTTTGTGTGTGATGAACCTTCTAATCGTACTTTTCCAAGAAAGCTACGAATTGTTTGTTCAGTATTACCATTTTTAATTAAATGTTGTGGTACTATAGAATATAAATATTCAAGAGGTGTTTTATCTAGTGGTAATTGATTGTCAAAATGTTGATTATAATAACCAATTTTTAATTGTGAATTATAAATAATTTCTCCAGACATTGGTTGAATTTCGCCTGCCAATAATTTTACAAATGTTGATTTTCCAGAACCATTTGGACCAACCATAACAATTCTAGAATTGATATCAATACCAAAATCGATATTTGATAAAATCATATCATCTTTATTATAACCAAATGATACATTATCCATAGTTATTAAATTAGATTTAACTGCATCAATATCTCCAAAATTAATTATTCCATCAAATGGTTTTGGTGGACGGTCAATATGATTTTTTTTAATATATTCATTAATTACTTTTTTTGTATTTTTATTTTTTAAAGATTGTACTTTTTTCTCATATTGTTTCCATTCTTTTTCTTTTGTAATTAATTTAATATTAAAGGCTTTCTTAAAAAATGTATAATTACCCTTATACATTGCTAATGATTGATTTTCGATATTTAAAATATAATCACAAACATCATCAATGAAACCAATATTATGTGATATAATAATTGATGTATGATTCCAACTATTTAAATAATTTATTAACCAAATCGTAGCTTCTAAATCTAAATGATTTGTAGGTTCATCTAAAAGTAATAAATCTGGTTCTAGATAAAGTGATCTTGCTAATGATATACGCATTTGCCATCCTCCGCTAAATAGATTAGTATTTTTTTTTAAATCGTCTTGTGAAAATCCTAGACCGATTAAAATTTTAATTATTTCACTTTGTTCTTTTTCAAGACTCCATGACAACATTATATTCATTAAATATTCTAATTTTTGTTGATAATATTCAATTTCATCACCCTTTAGAGACTCTGATTCTAATAATTCATTAATATTATCAATTGATTTTTGGATATTAATTTGTTTATAATTTGAATCAATAATAAAATCAATAGGATTTCTATCGTCTAATTTAATTTCTTGATCAACATACAATGTATAAATTTTATTTGTTATAGTATCTTTTGTATGATTATTTCGTAGTTCTAACAAATTTAATAATAATGTTGTTTTACCTGAGCCATTTGGTCCAAGTAATCCATATTTTTTTCCTGATGTTAATCGAAGAGACGCATCTTTAAAAAGTTGTTTATTTTGAATAGTAATATCAAACTTGTTGATATTAATAATGTCGTTTGTAATAGTATATTTATCAAATGTCATATTAGATGCTAGCATTGTTATATAATGATTAATTATTAATTATTAATTTTATTAATTTTCATTTTTTTTTAACTTTATATATTTATAATATTAATAATTGTATTATAAATAAAATATGTTAATAATTTAATGCAATCAATACAATTAACAGGAACAACAACATATGCTGATAATATTAAAAGTCTTAGATTAGGTGATACGGTTAAAATAATTCGTAATTTAAATAATAAAATAAGTTCTGATGCCATAGGTGCATATAATTTAAATGGATTAAAAGTAGGATATGTTCCTTTTAAAGATACACAAATTAATATTAAAAATACATATACTGTTGCAAAAATTAATTTAATACATCATCCACCAATAGTATTATTATCATGTGATTTTGAAGTAAGTAATTTTATTCAAGTTGAACCAACGTGTATTTTATACGAGAGGAAAAATAATATTATAACAACAACTGATGGTGTGAAAACTTTTAAAAAATATGCACAGGCATCAGGGATAACTGTGGATAAAATTGGTATTACTTTTTCTGATATAAATTATATAAATTTACAAATGAATGATAATCTTTTTTATACTGTTACCAAAGCATATTATGAAAAGAATATATTTATATATGATGAATTTTTTAAATTTAAATTAACACCAAAATGTATATATCAACCGTTTCAAATACATCGTTTAGAAAAATATTTAGAATTAAAATATAAAACAATTACTTCATTATTATCTAAAAAAATAAATATTGATAATTTAGACTTTATTGAAACAAAATTTGATATTATTAATAAAAAAATATTTAATAATTTATCTGACGAACAAGAATTAAATTTAATGAAATTAACAGTTCAATATAATATTGAACCAAATGAATATTATAATCCACAAACATATTATAAATTAATATCAGATGATATAATTGATATTAATTATGATTTAGGAAAACTTTATAACCACTTTAATGATTTAAAAATAGGTGGATTATGCTACAATCATACATTTAAAAGATATTGTAATATAGATTTGTACGATGATAATAATATTATAGATGTATCAACAAGGAAGATTAATAAAGAATATTATAAAGAATTATTAATAAAATTAATAATTAGTAATAAAAATATTATAAATGTATTTAATCCAATAACAGGAATATTATATTCACAAGAAATAAACGAGAGTACAAAACAGTCTATTAAAATAAAATAAAATAAATAATATATTGATTATAAAAATCGAATTAATTTTGGTGTTTTTGTATTGACATTTATTCGCATATATTGATCTAAATATATGCGGTATATCTGGTTTTTATTAATGACAGTTAATGATCTAGCATGATTTTGTATTTGTTCGCATATTTCATTTGAAAAATTATATAAATCACCTACATTATTTTGATATTGCCACTTTCTACTTGATCTTTTTTTACATATTTTATTTACGACATTTGTGTTAATATTTATTTGTATATATTTGTCCAAACATATATTATATTCTTGTGTTCCTATTGTAATAAATAAAGATTGTGCATGATATTGAATTTGATTTGATATATTTATTTGAAAATCATACCAATCATTATTATGGAAATATTGCCATTTTTGTATATTATTCATTAATATAATATACTATAATATTTTAAAATAAATGTTTCTAATATTTATTTTTTATTTCTAATATTTATTTTTATTTTTTATTATTTATTTTTAATTCCCCACTAAATAAATATTTCCAATATTTATTTTCCACAATAAAATGCTTTTTCTAAATCAACACTTGATGAAAAAAATTTAATTAATTTAATATGATAATTAATTATTTCACTAAATTCTTCTTCTAATTCGTGTAAGCTTTCTACTTTATCATCTTTAACCCACTTTAAAACGGTATTATTATTTTTTGCAGACATTATATCTTCAGAATTTTTCCGATAATCTTTAATCATTGCTAAAAAATTAGTTTTATTTACTTCATCCATATTTTTTCTTTCATCTATTTTTGCCCATAAATAATTCATATCTTTTAATAATTTAATTTTTCTAATTTTAAGTGCATTAACTAAATAAAAATGAGATGTTTCAATTAATGATTTATAAAACAATAAATCGTCCTTTTTTTGTTTTCCTAAATATTTTTTTAAATTATTTTTTATTTCATTAATACTATCAATATTATTTAAACACTTTGTTTCATACACACAATATTCGTTAAATTGTTCTTCCCATATTAAAAGCTTGGAGTCTGTATCGTCCATGTATTACTATAATAAATAAATTAAAATTGGGATTTAAAAATTTAAATAATTTTAAATAATTTTAAATATATCTTTTTCAAACTTATTTAAAATAGTTTCATCATAATTTCCTAAAATCCAATCATTAATATCAATTGAATATTTATCAAGATACTTATCTCTAATTTCTGTAATTTTTTTACTAAAATTTCGAATAACACTTTTAAAACTTTTGTTATCGAGTTTAATATAGTTTATTAAATTTAATGCAATATTATCTAGCGTTAATTTATTATTATTAATATTTAACATACGTTGATATACCCACCAAATACACCAAACCCCACAAAATCCATTAGGATCACCTATTTTACATTTTAATATTTCATAACTTTCTATTTTTTGAAAACTAATATTTGGTAAAAACTTATATGGTGGAAAAAATATTATATTTTTATCAAATTGTTTAAATTTATTTTCTAATAAATTATCTAATAGTTCTGGGTTGTAATTTAAACCTGTTGGAAAATTAGATCCATTTGGTTCAAATCTTTCTATTATTTTATTTTCAATATCCCAGAAAAGTATATTTGCATGAGAACCAACTGATGTTATAATACCAATTGGAATAACAATATATTTATTATTTGTTATTATTTTTAAAATAATTTCATCAAAATAAGATGGAAAAAATATTTTTTGATAACACCATATAATTTCTATATTGGAGAAATCTAATTTATATGGGTAATCCAGACTTAATTTTTGATAATATTGTTCTAAATTAGTATTAATTGATAATGGATAATCTAATGCAACACTTAATCCTTCATTTTTAAAATCCTTATTTAATAAAATTAAACCGAATAATATATCAATTGGAGAACCTGTATAATAACAAAAATTTGTAAAGATACCATTATCCAAAATTAAATTTATGTTAGACTTTGTAGGTATTGATCTTTTTTCAATTTTAATAATATGTCTTATTTTATTTTTACATATTTCTTCACTTGTTTTACCAACAATACCATTTTTATCGTCAACAATAGTTTTTAATTTATCAAATAAATCAACAGAACACCATTTTTCCCAATCTAATAATAACTCATTTTTATCATTTTTTATTTGGTTATAATACGATTCAACCATTAATGTTGTAATAGTATCTGTTATTTTAATATGTTTAAAATTATTGTCTTCAATATAAAAATTTAATGGTTTAATAATTAAAACATCATTAAATATTTCTAATAAATCATTAGAAACAATCAACATTAAACATGTTTTTCCTAAATTATTTTGTATATTTAAATCAGATCTAATAATTATTTTATTAATATTAATAATATTTCCTTTAAAATCAATATTTTTACTTAATAAAAGATGTAGTGGTATATTACCATTAATATCTGATAAATTAAAATTTATATTTTCTTTTTCTAAGAATAATCCTAAATAATCAAATAAATCATTATTTATAATATAATGCAATGGTGTACTTCCATTAAAATCTGATAAATTAATATTAATACCTTTATCTAATATTTTTTTAAATAAATTTAAATTTTCTAAAATTATTGATTGATGAATTACTGCTAGTCCGAAATTATTAGATACATTATTTAAATTAATATTATGATTAAATATTATATCAATAATTTCAATATTTTGATAATTTATAGCAACTTGTAATAATGTTTCATTATTGGGTGTTTTAAAATCAATAAATGTTTTATTTAATAATAAAAATGTTAATATATCTACACGATTATACATTAAACATAATATATATGCATTATTACCATCATTGGCTATTATATAAGGGGCTGCATTATTATTTAATAATAATTTAAATATTTCAATATTGTTTAAAATAATAGAATAATGCAATGCAGAGTATCCTAATTTATCTTTAATATCAATAATAGAAATCCCAATAGTATTCTTATTATATTCAATTAATAATTTACACATTTCTATATGATTAAATTTAATACAATTATATAATAATGTTCTTCCATCAATATCAAATATATCAATGCGAAATATTGATGTATTGGATTTTGTTTTTTTTATTAATAATTCGAATATAGAAATTTGATTATAATTTATAATATATTGAATAAAATAATTATAATTTTTATCTTTAAAATCAAAATTTTTGATTTCATCGTTTTTAATTAAACTATATATTTTTTCGAAATCGTGATTTTTAATTAAATTAAATATCTCCATTATAAATAAGAGATATATTATTTTACAAATAAAATATCCCAAGAACTATTTACAACACGACGATAAAATATACTTTCACCTGCTGTTATACTTGCACGTGTTATTTTAAAAATATCACCTACAATAGCGCCATAATATCTTGCCATCATATCTGTTAAAAATATACGACCTAGTTCTTGTTCGCTAAATTTTTCTAATAGTTCTTTTCTTTCATCACCTATAATTATTTCATGAGTTGGAATAAAAACTTTACCAGGAATATCTTCTAACATTTCACTTTCAAAAAAAAATTCAACATTTTTATAATCATTTGCGATTTGTTTAACGACTTTCTTTGATACATCTTCAGCAATAAATATTTTATGAATATCTAAATTATTTGATAAATAAGAGTCTATAGATTGACCATGTGCAATTGTTGTTAATTTAGCATTAACTAAATAAATCTCAATTTTATTTTTTTTTAATTCAAATATATTTTTATTTTGAAAATCATCAGGATTAATTTTCTTAAATTCATCTTCCCATGATGTTATAATTTTACGACGTTTTAACATTTTTAGAACATTTTCTAAAATAGTTTGATTAATTTCACGATTATTATATTCAACATTAATAGACATTATTATTAATGTGATTTTATTCTTTTATATAATTATTTCAATTTTATTAATAATGATTGAAAAAATTGATTTTATAATTATATAATAATAATTATTATTATATAATGACATTAAATCAATTATATTCAGAAATTAACCCAACAGTTGGAGAAATTGTTATTGTTCAATTTACCAAGCGTAATTCGTCCTTTTTTGAAGCGACTTTGTTAGAATATTCATATATAGGCATGATGACCTATAAAGATGCTACTAAAAAACGTCGAATTTATAACTGGAATAAAATAATTCCATTAAATAAAGACATGGTTGCACGTGTAGATACTATTGATGAACAAGCAAAAATTGTTCAAATATCAATATCTCATTTATGTGATCTTTTTACAGAATCGTTAGAATTATCTGATATTCAAGATAAATTAATGATTCCTTTTAATGAAAATAAAATATTATATAATTTTATAAAATCTGTTTCTGTTGTGAATCAAATTGAAATTAATATTATTTGGGAAAAACTAATTCATTATGTAGATTCTCAAAGACGTAAATATAATGATGATGAAGATAATGAGAATGATGATATTTCTTTGTGGAAATATTTTAATGATAATTTTAACGATATTGATACATGGTGCGAATATGTTGGTCTAAATATATCAATTTGTGAATCGATTAAAAACATGTATGCAAAACGATTTGATATAAAATTAAAATATACATCAAAGATTGGTATAATTTCACCAAATGGTATTAATACTAGTAAAGACATTTTAAAGAAAATAACAAATAATTTTACATATAATTATACATTAAAATATGATAGTGCTCCATATTATATATTTGAAACAAGTTCTACTGATACTTGTGTGTTAGAACATGAACAATTTATTAGTGAATTAAAAAAAAATACTAATATTTTTATAAAAGTTGATTATATGGCAAAAGAAATAAAATTATAATAAAAACATTTATCTATTATAAAAATCAGGTGTGTAATTAGACATTGTCTGATTGATAAACCCGTCCGAGTGTTGTACGTAATCATTTCTTTGTGAAGATGGATATAATGTTGATTGTAATAAATGTTGTGCATTAGATTTTTCATTAAATTGTGATTGACCTGAATTAATAAAATAGGATGTCGAAACATTGTGTTCATTATTATTATTATTATTTGTATTTGATTTTTCAATGTCATCTAATGTATGTAATATTTTACGAAGCTGTTTTTTTAGTGTTAGTTTAATTAAATTAGAATTATCTGTAAATTTACCATTTTGAGATGCTATGGTATCCATACAAGTAGCTTGATTAGATTTATTTATAACTTTTGCTTTAGCTACAGACCGATTTGCTTTTATTAATTTATTAGTTGTATCACGTACTCGTACGTCTGAATTATTTTTAATTATATTTAGTGAAATTATAGATTCGTTTTTAATCATATTAGATATACGAGATGCTTCTAATTGTGCTGAAATATTCTCACTTGTTGCTTTTTCAACAGCTATCTGTGCTTGTATTACTCTATCATTTGACATTGCTATATCTTTTGTATGGGTATTTATGTTCAATATTGATAATGTATTTTCCTTTGTAATAGTTTCCAGGTGTATCTTAATGTCTAGTAATGTCTTTTGGTGTTTTTCAAAATCGTTAGTAGAAATAGAATTCATATTCACGTCTTTTTTGTTTATATTATCTTGGTTAATGAGACGGGTTAATTTAGTATTAGCTTTAATAAGGGATTTTATTAGTGCATTGTTATCAGCCCTAGCTTTCGATAATGCATCTTCAATTATTTTTTCATCACCATCAATTTCTTTATTGTTGGTATCAATAATTACCGTTTTATCACGAACATATTTCATTACTGGTTCATCAACTACTATCGCTGCTCTCTCTGCCTCTCTCTCTCTCACAGCTTCTCTCGCTGCTTTTGCTGCCTCTCTCGCTTCTATCGCTTCTCTCGCAGCTTTTGTTGCTTTTGCTGCCTCTAATACTTCTCTTGCTGCTTCTAATTCATTTGCAGCTTTTAATTCATTTGTTGCTTCTATCACAGCTTTTAATTCATTTGCTGCTTCTATCGCAGCTATCGCATCTCTTGCAACTTGTGCTGATCTTGTTGCTTCTCTTGCTGCATTCGCTCTTGTTGTTTTTAATTCATTTGCTGCTTTTAATTCATTTGCAGCTTTTAATTCATTTGCAGCTTTTAATTCATTTGCTGCTTTTAATTCATTTGCAGCTTTTAATTCATTTGCTGCTATTAATTCATTTGCTGCTATTAATTCATTTGCTGCTATTAATTCATTTGCTGCCTCTCTTATAGCTTCTGCTTTTATCGCGGCTTGGTCTGCTTCCTTTTTTTTCTTTATTTCGTCTGTTTTTTCTTTTCTTTTTCTTCTTCTTTTAGGATCAGTTGGTTTTTTCTTTTTACCAAATATGTCCTTTTCCTTATTTTTCTTCTTTTTCTTTTTACCAAATATGTCCTTTTCCTTATTTTTCTTCTTTTTCTTTTTACCAAAACCTTCTATAAAATTTTTATTTAAAAAAGAATTACAAAAAGACTCTACAATAGAAGTACCATCTGAAGTACCAAATAGTGTATTAATAGCATTATTAAATGATTCGCTGATTTTAGTATTTTTTGACATATATTAACAATTAGATATTATTATAATTTATAATAATAAATAATTAGATATTATTTATTATTAGGATTTAAATTATTTATTAATATAAGAGATATCAATTTATTAACTATATATAGACATTGTGTATGTATTAAAATCATTTGTTGGTTGTGCATTATAAGAATATGGATAATTCGATTGTTTATTATTTCCTCTTTCACTTTCAATAACATCCAATATATATAATATTCTACGAAGTTGTATTTTTTGATTTGCTATATTAGAATTATTAATCGCATAACAAGATTGTATTGTATTTCTCGGCGCACGCTCTGTATTATATAAACGAGCATTTTCATGTTGTTGTTCAGAAAAAGATAATTTGTTATTATTAATGATTGGATTTTGCATAGTTCTATATACAGGCGCATTGTTGCCATCTATTGGAACATTGTTGCCATCATTTGTGATTCCATATATTGGTACATTGTTGCCACCCATAGACACGTTATCACTATTTGTGTTTCCATTCATTCTAGATTCTCTTTGGTTTTTTAAAATATTTGCGTTAAAATTGTCAATAAAAATTTGTTGAGACTTTATTTTTTCTTTTAATGTTTTATTTGACGATGACATAATTTCTAATTCGTTTCTGATATTAAATAATGCTTTTTGTTGTTCTGTTGAACTATTAACAGTGTTCATATCTATTTTATATTGTTTTTCATTCTGTAAAAGTTGTTCTATTTTAGAATTGGCATTATTAAGAGATATGGTTAATTTGTTTGATTCGTCAAGTGCTTTCGATAATGCAACAGCATTAGCATCAGCAATAATTTTTATTTTTTGTTCAAAATTAGACAATGTTTTTTTTTGTTCTGCTGTATTATCATCATTAATAGATGATATATTTTCTTCATGTTGTTTTAAATAGTTTTTTTCATTCTGTAATAGTTTATCTATTTTAGAATTGGCATTATTAAGAGATATGGTTAATTTGTCTGATTCTTTTAATGCATTTGATAACTCTTTATCATTGGTCTCGGCCATATTTACTAATTTTTTCTTAATCTCAGAAATTTCATCTGATTTACTCTCATTCATTTCTTTTAATTTTTCATTAATATCAGATATTTCTTGTTTTTGTTTTGTTTCATTTTCTTGTAAATTATCCTCATTGGTCTTGGTCATATCTATTTTATATTGTTTCTCATCAACCAAAAGTTGTGCTAATTTAGCATTAGCTTCCTCAAGAGATTTTGACAATGCATCCGAATCTGCCATCGATGCCTTAAGAGAATTTGACAATTCGTTTGATTTTGCTATTGAATTTGATAATGTCACATTATCTTCATCTGTAAGTGTTCCTGCCTCTGCACGTTTTCCCAAATCTACAAGTCTTGTTATCTCTGCCTCTCTTTCTTCTGCAAGTCTTTCATTATCAGCTTCTGCAATTCTCGCAGTCGCTTCTACAGTTCTTATTGTATCTTCAGCTGCATCGGCTTCTTCTTGTGCAATTCTATTGTTCTCTGCAACTATCGCAGCCTCTTCTGCAGCTTTCTTTTCCTTTTCCTTTTCCTTTTCATTTTTCTTTTTCTTTTGTCTGTCTTCTTTACCACTACCACCATCAAAATTCCTCATAGGTTTCTTTTCCTTTTTCTTTTTCTTTTCCTTTTTCTTACCAAAATGTTCAATATTAGAATTAGTAAATAATTCTTTTATTGGTAAACTAACCATTTTATAAATTGAACAAACTATTGATTTTTCTGCAACACCATCTATGCATAAATTAACTATATTATTTTTAATTGGTTTTTCCATATATATTAATAATTAGATTTTTTTAATTAAAAAATAAATATATACAATATTATACAAAACCATCTTTTTCAAAAATTCAAGGGTATAATTTAATTAATCCGTTTAATTTTTAGTAAATATATATTATAATTATATTTACTAAAAATTATGGAAAAATCACATAATGGTACTTTTTATGAATTATTAGATATTAAAATAAATTCAACATCGACAGAAATTATATCTGGATATAAAAAAAAAATAATAAAATTTAAAAAAATAAAAATAAAGAAAAATCAAATTTTAGAAATAAAAAAATTAAAAGAAGCATTATATGTTTTACTTAATAAAAAATTAAGATTAAAATATAATAAAATTATTAATACATCAAATGAACCAGTTGCAGTCAATAATGAAATTGATGATTCATTAGATTCTGTATTTAATATTGATAATTCGTGGATGAAAGAGACTACAAATGATAAGAATGATAATAAAATAGATATAATTAGTAATAGGATATTTAGTTTATCAAATTTAAATAAAAAACCAGGTCATTCTACAAATGATGAAATTAATTTAAGAATACCACAACAAGGACGAGGTGACAAAAAATATTAATTAACAATCTTCTAATAATGGTTCAAATTTTAAATCATTATAATCTAATAAAATTATATTAATTGCTTCTACTCGTCTATTTATAGGTAATCCTTTTAATCTTCTACTTTTTATTTTAATTTTTTTTTCAATACTTAACGACTGTCTTTTCTCCAAATTTCTAATAAATCCATAAAATTTCCACTCTCCACCACATTTATTACTAGTTGTATATTTTGCACCACCACAAATTTCACCATTATGTTGTCTCAATCGTCTTGTTGGATTATTTGTTATACCAACATATGTTTTATTATGGATGGTATTTATTAACACATAAACTAAATAGTCTGTCATATAATAACTTATTTTATAAATATTACTTTAAGTATTTATAAAATTATTTATTTTGTTATATTAATATGCTGATTGTGATAATACAGGTTTTTTAAATTTATTATTACTATTATTAAATCTGAAAAAAGTTCCTGAATAATTATCAGTTTTAAATTGTTTTAATGTAGAATTTTTTGAAATTAATTTATTCATACCGTCTAATGAATCAACAATCAAGTCGCCACAATTCATATATTCATCTCCTTTACGATAGAATTTACAATATAACATACTACAATCTGTTTTAGATTCAATAAAACTTGTAATTTCATTTTTAGTTTTATCATAATCAGAACTAGTAACATTAGTCGACAATGTTACAAAAATTTTATAATAACTATATTTAATAATATAATTTAATTCTAAAACTTTATAGGCTGCTTCAGAATTCAGAATTGTATTAAATGTTAAAAATACTGTGTTATTATTTTTAATTTCAGATGTATTTAATAAACCAACAAATTTATCGAAATTAGATAAATCAATACCATCAGATAATGTTGATTTTACAAGAATTGTTCTACCAGGCATAACAATTTTATTTATAATTGGTTTAGTTGATTCTTGTGTTGAATCTTGAATTGATTCTTGTGTTGGTTCAGGATATACTTTATATTTTTCTTCAGTCATTGTTAATATTAATATATAATATATATTTAAATAATAATAAATAAATATTGTTATTAAAGAAAATAATCAATTAATAAAAAGAAAAGAAAATAATCAATTAATAATCATTAAATAAAATAATTAACAAAATAATCAAACAAATCTATTATTCAAATCATCAATCATATTTTTATTATATTCCATAATTATCTTGTTAATATATGTATATGATTGCAACCAATCTAAATAAATATTAAAATCTAAACCTGACGCAAATTCATTTTTATTTTTATGTATTTTAAAATATTTATTAATATTTAAATAAACAATACATTTTGTTATAATTTCGCAAAAATGTTTGAAATAATTAATTTCTCTTAAACTAGTTAAATAATTATTATTATCTGATATCGTGTAATAATATATATCCCATATTTCTTTTAATATTATCCTATTACCATTATCATAAATATAATAAACATTTATTGAATTTATAAAAAGTACAAGTTTATTAAATTGAGTTTCAATTAATCTTTTATATTTACTAATTAAATGTGATAATTCTGGTATTATTTTTGTATAGATTATATCCATATTTAAAAATTTTTTAATTAATTCTGGTAAATAAATTACATCATATAATGAATATCTTAAAATATCATGGTCAAGATTATAAATATCCATTGTGATTAAATAAATAGGACCAGTAATATTTTCTATATTTTCCAGTTCATCGACTTTTTCAGGAGTAATAATATTATGGTCTAATAATAAATCATATATTGAACATTTTCCTTTAACTTTATTTACAATATGATTATAGTCACAAAGATATTTTGTATCATAAAAATTATGACAAAAATTATTAATATTATCTAGTGTAATTAATATTTGATTAAATAAATATGGAATATCCAAGGATTCAGATCCATGTAATATTTTTATTGCTCTTTTCTGAGTTATTAATGTAATTAATAAATCATAATTTTCTTTAATTAAACTTGGTGGGTATAAAACAAATATATATCCAATATTTGAATCATTTTCTAAATTAATTTGCATTAATGCAATATCACGTTCTTTTTTAGCAACTTGTTTAAATTCAAAATCAATACCTAAATAATGTTTTTCTTTTATGTTAGTATTAATATTTTTTATAAAATTTTTAAATATTGAACACATAAACTCTTCTTTAATAATTGTGTCAACTTTTAATACGTTATAAGTCTTGTTATTTATTTTTTTATAAAATTCTGTTTGTCCGTGTAAAATAATATTATATTTCATTTAATATATTTAAAATTAGATATAATTATTTATATTGTTTCAAATTCTTTACATTGTTTCGAAAAGTTTAAATAATTCTTTATTATTATTTATACTTTTTATATTGTTTTCAGTATCTTGTTCCCACTTTGTTATTGTTTGAATAATTTCTTCTTTCTTCATACTAAAATGATTTTTAACAACGTCTTCAAATCCTGGTGGTGGATTTTTAATCATATTAATCATACCTAATCTAATTGTTTCTGGATATATTTTTTTATTATAATCTCTTGTTAATTTATCGCCTTTTGCAGTACCTATTGATTTTTCATATCCAGGTTCATTAAATATTGGTTGTTCCACCAATATTAATGATTGAATTGATATCATAACTTGTATAAATGTTGATGTTTTTGAATTCCATTTTTCATTTTCTTGTCCAGACCATGTTCCTAATAAGCTTAAACATACTTTCCCATTTGCATATAAATTTGGATTAAATCTTATTTTACCCCCATCTGTTGTATAAATAATTACACATGGAGGACTATCTGGATAATCAACTGGAAACTGCACATGAAATTCAAATAATCCATTTTCATATGGTGTATCTTTGGGTCCAGAAATAATAAAACTAAAAAGATTAATATTTGTTTTCGATATTCTAACCCAAATAGATGATTCCCAATTAAGTGGAAGCCCTGTTTTAAAACTTGATATTTCTGAAATTGTTCTCATAATAGCAGATTTGTTTAATTTATTAATATTTTTACCAAAATAATGATATTTTGGTAATTCATAATTACCAAACTGTAGTGGTTTCATGATTTCGCAATATTTTTCTTTATGATCACTACAAATCATAATTTCTTTTATAGTCTCATTATATTTTAATAAAAATAATTTACTTGTACTTGTTATTAATAAAAATAAGGAATGTGTTTCGTATTGTTTATCATTAATTAAAAGGTCGTTAATATCTTCATAAATATTTTTAATATTATTATATATAATATTAATAAATGATTGTGAAATATTATTATTTATTAGTTTGTATAATATTTCAAAAATAGCCATGTATAATATATTATTTTTATCTAATTCTAAAATAGTTAATTCTAATGTATGTTTTAATATATATGATTCTAATACTGAATTTGTTATTATATGTAATGTTTCTGGTGTAATTAAATCATTAATTTTAACAAGAATCTTTGCAATCTTTTCAATTTCTGATTCCTGTTCTAATACATATTTATTAATATCCCACTTGACTACATCTGACGAACTACCATAACCTGTTCCAGATTTCCAATGACTGTTTGTTTTCGTTGTAGATGATTGCACTGGCATTGGTATATTAATATTAAATTGATTATTGATTTTTTCTTTTGTAGTATATGCAAGATTTGTAATTTCATATTCTAATTCATCAATATCATTATCAAATTCTTTTATTATATGATTATTAATAATTGGATTTAATTTTTCAGCTAAATTTACAATTATATATTCTAAAGATATAATTGAACACCAATTTTTAATTATTAAAATATCTAAATTTGTAATTGCAAATAATAAATCTATATTAATTTTAGGTTTAACATATTCAATCTTTGGAGGTACATATGAATATAAATATGGATCTATAATTATTCTAAGTTCTATTGTTTTATCATCTAGTTCTAATTTAACAATTAGTGATAAAATATTAAATGGATCAATATTAATAGTATGATTATGCTTTTTATTTTCATTAACTTTCTGTATTTCATTAATAATAAGTGGAACTGATAACGATTTTTTAGCACAAATATTATTAATAAGAATTCTTGTTAGGTCATAATAATTAATATTTGTTTTATCATATTTGTCAATTTTTTGAAAAATATGAAAAGAATCAGGCAATTCAATTTCAGATGTATTTTTTATACATATATTATTTTCTAATTCATTAATTATAGTTGTAATATTTTTACATTTAAAACATATTGATAAATTAAATTTATCTATTCCAATTGTTTTAATTATTGAATCTGCATAACAATATTTATCTAAATCTGTTATTATTTTTATTGGATAACTATATAAATCAATATGAATAATTATGTATGATTCATTGTCTTCGTATTTTAATAATTTTAAATTTTTGTTTTTATTAAACATTTTAATATCTTTAATATAATCATTAATCATTGATATATAATAAATATTAATATAATATTATTAAATATCAATTTTTTTAAATATCCCAATTAATGCTGTTATATAAATAAATTCAAAGGTTGAACGAGAAACCATATTTTCTAATTCTGCTAAATCAATAATTATATTTATCATTTTTTCTAAATCAGGGTGTTTTATAATTTCTAAAATTAATTCTTTTAAAAGAATTGATAGAGAATAACCTTGATCAACTAAAATTCTATTAATCAAGTCTAATGTTTCATTAATATCTATTGTGTTGTCTAAAAGAGTTTGTAAGATTATTTTAATATCAGTTATACAAGGTATTCCATATGATTCATAACATAATTTAATTGTTATATTATTAGATCTCATTGAAACTGATTGTAATAAATTTATTGCCTTTCTTAAATCACCTTTACAAATATCAGCAATTACACTACTAACTCCGTTCTCACAAATTATATTTTCAGATTTAATTATTTGGTCTAATTTAATAGATATATTTTTATTATCAATATTACTAAATCTAAAATTAGCACATCTTGACCGAATTGCAGGAATAATTTTATTTTCATAATTACAAATTAAACAAAATCTTACAGTTGATGAATAAATCTCTATTATTCGTCGAAGTGCGAATTGTGCATCAAATGTCATTGCATCTACTTCATCTAATATAATTAATTTTGTACCCATCTGAAACATATTTCTTTTCTCTGCAAATCCTTTTATATCATCTCTAACAGAATTTATACCTCTATCATCAGATGCATCCAATTTTAAAACCATTAGTCTAATATTTTTACCATATATTTTATTTGCAAGTGCAGTTGTTAATGATGTTTTACCAGTACCAGGAGATCCATGAAATAACAAATGTGGTAATGAATTATTTTCAAGTAATTTTTTAATTGTATCAATATTTTGAGTATGACTTATAATATCGTCTAAATTGGTTGGTCTATATTTTTCTATCCAAGGCAAGCAATTATTATCCATTCAATATTAAATATAATACTATTATTCTTTATATAATATATAAAATGATGATTATACAAATATTTTTAATTAAATAAAATAACTGGATTAATTTTAGTAGAAAAACCAGCTGCATTTTTATGACCTCCGCCGCCAAACTCTTTTGCAACAATTGAAACATCAACTTTATCATCCGATCTCAAACTAATATAATATTCTTCTTTTGGATGATTATATCTCCATAATGCAGCAAAATCAATATTATCAGTTGATGCTAACATATTTCCAAGATCAGACGATAATTCACTTGAACAATTTACAATACAAACATTATAGTTATTATACTTGTTGATTTTTTTACTATGATCAAGAGCTAAATATTTACATTTAAGTAAATTTGATTTATTAATTATATTTCCAATATCAATGTAAAAATTTATTCTTGAATCATTTGTATATAACTCGTAACATAATTCAAATAATTTATCAAAATCATACATATTAATACTAGAACAAACCGTTGAAAAACCAGATGTAAATTCTCGTGAATATGGTATTTTCCATGACCATATATCTCGATCTTGTACCATTTCAAGAAATAATGGTATATGGTTGTCTGGATAAAAATAATCCCATGTTAATCCTACTCCTGATTTATTCATATCAAATATTGCATATGTTTTATCAACTAATGCTTTTTGAGAACTAATGTGGTGATCAATAATTGTAATACTTGATGCAATTTTTTCAATTTCATTTAATACTTGTAGTGGTGGTGCATAATCACAACAAATTACTTTTTTATTAATTAATCTTTTCAAATTAATTTCTTTACCATGTTGAATTGGGTAAAGTTCAATTTCTTTATTTTGGTTATTATGAAAATTGTGTGCAACCCACGCAGATGTTAGACCATCTTGGCATGGATAGTGAAATAATATAATATCATATAGTTTATTTGTCATTAATAATATAATTTATTGTATTATTAATTAATAAAATCAATTTTTATGATGACATGGTTTTTGACATGTTAAAAACGAACCAATCATTTTTAGTAATATTAATAATACAAATGAATATACAAGACATAATATGACATTTACTGATACTTTAACAACATTTGGTGATACATTAATAACATTTGTCGATGTCTTTGAAAGATTATTTGATAAATAAATATATGGAATTTTATATAGATATTTATATAGAAAATTATATATAAATTTATTTGGTTCTATACTAGTTTTTGTATATATAGAAATTAAACTTAATGATAATAAAATTATAAATATCACTATGAATAAAAATAAGAATCCTATGAAACCACAAAACATATATATATATATATACATTAAAAAAAATAAATATTTTATTATCAACAAGCCCATCCCTTTCCTGTCATAAAACTAATAATACCATATATTAATATGCATATGAGAACAGGAATAATAATCCATGTCATGACTACAAATAAATTTATTAAGAATCCTATTCCATAATTATCATCTTTAGATTCATTCATGAATTTTATATACATGTCATTAATAAATTTATATGGATAGAATTTATCTTTATTAGGAATAAATGGAGCAATTAAAGCAAATGCAGCTGAAATTAATACACTTACTAGTAAAAATGTTCCGATATATGGAAGTAATGTACGATGAATCATTTATAATATATTATATATTATAAAATAAACTAAACTAATTTATTATAAATTTCAGATGAATATTTGCATTTTTTAATTGTTGTACAATACCATAATTTGGATAAATTGACAGCTTCTTTACTATCTATTTTTTTTTGTTCAAGTGTTTTAATATAATCTACTCTTTTATTAAAATCCCCATTGGATTCAGATAAATATTGTAATATTTTAATAGGTTTATCCATATATTTTATTTCTTTGTAATTTGTTTCCATTATTAATTATATTATATTATTATTTTAATATAAAGTTTTCAATATTTCTATATAAACATAATTTATTTATTATAAATAAATGAACGATTTATGTATTTTAATTAAACAAGCCAATGATATTATAATTAATAATAATCCAGTCGAATTAATTAGTAAATTAGAAATTACAATAACTAATTTACAACATGAAAATCTTAATATATCAAAGAATCTTAAAGAAATTGATAATAAATACTTTGAAGAAATTAAGAAATTAAATAATGATATAGAATTAAAAAATATTGATATTGAACAAAAAAATGAAGAAATTAATAATTTTGCAAAATTTTCAATTATACAAAAAGTTAATAAACAATTAGAAGAAAAAAATCAGTATATTCAAATTTTAGAATCACAAATAAGTAAATTTAAAAATAAATCATTAAATCAAATACCAGAACCCATACCAATTACCAAAACACACCCCAAACCAATTCCAGAACCAATCACAGAACCAATCACAGAACCAATCACAGAACCAATCACAGAACCAATCACAGAACCAATCACAGAACCAATTATAGAACCAATTATAGAACCAATTACAGAACCAATTCCAGAACCAATTACAGAACCAATTCCAGAACCAATTCCAGAACCAATTATAGAACAAGAACCTGAACCAATCGCAGAACAAGAACATGAACCAATTACAGAACCTGAACAAGAACCTGTACAAGACACAGAACAAGAACCTGAACCAACCCCAGAACCTGTGAAAAGAAAGAAAACCAATAAATCATTAATAGATCCATTTAATTTGGATAATTTTATTCAAGTTAATGGATATGAATTAATGAAATATAAAAAAATATATTATTTAAGAGATTTAAAAACAAATCAATTATATAATATTCAAGATAATAAACCAAATCTTTTTGTTGGGCTTTATAGTGCAATAACTAACAAGATTAAATTAAATAAAACCTAATTACTTATGTATCATTAAAAATAGATCTAATTGTGAGATTTAGATGACCTGAATATTTTATTAATTTATTCATTATAATATCCCGTGAAACCCCAATATTTATATTCATAATATAATCTACTAATTTATTATAATAATGAATATCGATATCAAGTAAAGTTATTTTAGGTAATCTTTCATCTATTACATCATTTTTTTGAATAAAATTAGATAACATATGAAATAGATTTGGTTTATTTATATAAATACATAAAAGTTTATTAAAGTCATTATTATAAAATAACAAAGGATTTTCTTGAAATTCTGTTGCTATATCATATTTTTGAATAAAATTAGATAAAGTATTAAATAATTCTGGTGATTTTTTATAAACATATAACATATTAATAAAATCATAATCTGATAATAATAATAATGTATTTTCATTCATATTATTAATAATATCACGAGTTAATACATATTTTTTGGTTTCAACAATAGTATTTTCAATAATATTACATAATTTTTGCTTTATGTTTTCATTTTCAACATAAACAAAAATTATATTTTGTTTATTATAATCAATTAAATATAATTTATTTAAATCTATCATTAATTCAGAATTAATAATAAATTTAATTTGAACAACTTGTTCTTGTTTTAAACCCCACGAAATAAATAAATTATGAATATTTAATAAATTTAAATTTGTTATGGGACAATTTATTTCACAATATTTATCATTTATCAAAAAATCTACGATTTTAAAAGAGATTGGCATTAAATAAATAATATTATGAAAATATAAATAATATTATTCAATTTTTTTTATAATATTATTTATTTAATAATATTATTCAATTTTTTTTTATAATATTATTTATTTAATAATATTATTCAATTTTTTTTTATAATATTATTTATTTAATAATTTTTTATACATTTTGAAATTTATTATAATTTATAACAAGTTTATTAATTTTATTAAATAATTTAAATTTTGTTAGACCATATTTATTTACTAATAATGTTAATAATTGGTCTGTATTTGGTTTTGTTAATTTTAATGTCTCTGGTATAATTTGTGAATGACGTTGATCAATAAAATATTGTTTTGCTTCTTTGTATTCAAATTTTTTTGGAATATTATAACCATCAAAAGATAATTGTTCAATTGTTTTTTCTATATTTTTATGATGCATATATGTATTATATATTTTATCAAAATTAATATTATTAAAATGGTGGCAATAATCACAACCAAATAAAATACATAATTCAATAAATTGTTCATGATTTATATTTAGTTTATTTAATGTTGTGTCCAAGTCAATTTCAATTGGTATTTTATTATTTGATGATAAATTTCGAATTATTTTTGGTGATCCAAATGTTAATATATCCATATCTTCTGTTAAAACAGCATGTACCATATTTTCTTTACATAAATAAGCTAATTCAGAATCTGCTTCTTCAGGTGCATTAATATATGGTATACCCATAATTGTTAATAATTCACGACATTGATCATATTGTTTATGTGTTATAATAACACTCTTTTTTAAATATTTTATTTTTTCTTCTAGAGTCATGACAGTTTTTAATTTTCCAATAGCATTTTGTTTTATTTGTCTTCTAGCATCAATAACTTTCTTTTTTAGTAACGGTGGTTTGCCATCAAATACATAAATTGGTATGATACCTTTATCTAAAAAATTAATAGTTTTATTAAATAATCCTAATATATGTGATGTAATTTCACCTTTATTATTAGTAAGGTCTGAACCTGATTTTCTAATTGCAATAACGATTTGATATAATATAATAGAAATATCAACAGCAACTTTTTTTCCATAGTATTCTTTGATATTAATATTTTTTACAATATCTTTTTGTTCTAATAAAAATTTTAATAAATTTTTAATTCCCATTTAAATATGTTATTTTATATTAAAATTATTTCTTTAAAAAGTATTAATCAATTTTTTAATAATATAATATCAAATATAAAAATTTTTTTCTAATATCATTATATAATGAACTATACCGTCGTTTATCCACGATTTCAACACCCCATTGTAATTACAGCAGATTCTTTTAAAGAAGCCATAAAAGAATACGTTAAAATGAAATATGCAGTTGATATACATCAAATGATAATTAAGGATCAATGGACTCATATGAATGCTGATTTACGATATTATAGAAAAAATAATATTGATAAAGTTGGTATAAATATGTATCCAATTTGTCAAAACTATATAATTCCACAACAATATTCTGCAAATAAAATTCATGTTAATCCTTTGTTGTTAAATTACGTTCACAATAATGTTACATTTTTAGGATAAGTAATTTCTTTTTTTTTAATATCGCCACACATATTACTAAAAAAATCGTTAAACTTATTTTGAAGTGTGATAATAAAAATAATAGCAAGCAATAGTGCTAATGTTGGATTGCTTTTTGTAATCACAACCATAATAAATAAAATTACAACCTTAAATATATTATTATTATATATATATGTAATAATATTTGTAATATATTCATTTTTATTATTAATAATAATACATATACTAATAATTAATATAACTATAATATTTATAATATCTAAAGTATCCATTATTATAAATTATATTTTATTTTAAAAAATATAATATAATTTTTTAAAAAAATAACCTTGTAAAATTTTATATTATTTTAATAAATAATCTTGTAAAATAATATAATTTTATAAATAATCTTGTAAAATAATATAATTTTATAAATAATCTTGTAATTTTAATAATAAAGATTGATCTATTTGAGATGACTGATTTTCAGACAATTCTATTATTAATCTTAATAATAATTGATTTATTTCATGTGATGGTTGTGATGTTTGTGATGATAAAGTTTTAGATTGATATTTTAGTAAATTGATTAATAATTGATGCATTTTATCTGGTGATAATGTTTTATATTTCAAATCATGAGATATCTTAATTAATAATTGATTTATTTCTGTTTGTTGTGGTACAGTTTTCAACTGATGTTTTTGTATTACATCTAATAATAATTGATCTATTTCTGATGGCGGTGGTGGTAATACAGCACTAGACGGAGATTTATGTAATACATCTAATAATAATTGATCTATTTTTGTTAAAAGATGTGATCGTTGTTGTGTTACTGGTGATCTTAATGGCATAGATAATGGTGATCTTAACGACATAGATAACGGCATAGATAATGGTGATCTTGATGGCATAGATAATGGTGAACTTGATGGCATAGATAACGGCACAAATAATGGCGATATTAACGGCATAGATAATGGTATAGATGATGGATTCCATGGCGACATTAATCGTGGATCATGATACATAATTGAAGAGTCTTTAGAAGGTCTGTGGTGTCTAGACGAGTCGCGGTGTTTAGATGATCTATGGTGTTTAGATCCTCCGTATATGATATCTTTTGGTGCTAATCCATTAATACTATCTTTATATTGATGTTCTGGCATTTATTTGAGTTAGAAATTAATAATAAATTTACTAAAGTATAATTTATAATATTATTTTCTAAATAAAAATAATATGGCAATCTTTAATAAAGAATTTAAAAAATATAAAATACCAATTACAAATGAAAAAATGGAAGATTTTTGTTATCCAAAAAAATATACATTACAACCCCCTCAACGATTTTTACCAGAACTATTGACAAGTAAATTATGTCCTTGGAAGGTACATCCTAATATTCGTGGTATATTATTATTTCATCAAATAGGAGCTGGTAAAACATGTACTGCTATTTCAATTGCTGAGAAATTTAAAAAAAAAATGAATATTGTTTTTGTATTACCTGCAGCATTAAAAGGAAATATTTTTACAGAAATAAGATCTGAATGTACAGGATCTAATTATGTTACTGTTGATGAAAGGAAACAATTAAAAAAATTACAACCAACTGATGTAGAATATAATAATATAATTACAAAAATCAATAAACGTATTGATAAATATTATACAATTTATTCATACCATAAATTTGTTGCTTTAATTAATGAAAATAAAATAAAAAAATTAAATAACACTTTATTAATTATTGACGAAGTTCAAAATATGATATCTATGAAAGGTTCGTTTTATAAATCATTAAAAAAAGTAATAGACAATTCTGACTCAAATTTAAAATTAGTATTATTAAGTGCAACACCAATGTTTGATCAACCTGTTGAAATAGCGTTAACATTAAATTTACTCAAAATAGATGATTTATTACCAATAACAAAATTTAATCAAGAATATATGAAAATAAAAATTAATACTTGTGCAACAAATTATGAAATAGATAATATCCAAGATTTTAGATTAAAAGTTTCTAATTTAATATCTTATTATAGAGGTGCGCCACCACAGGCTTATCCAAAAACAGAATTTAAAATAGTTAAATGTAAAATGTCAGAATTTCAATATAAAAGTTATTTAACCAGTTTAAGCACAGAAGATAGTTTTATAAGAGGTTCGTTTAAAAATGTTGATATATTAAAATTACCACAGAATTTTTTTTTAGGACCAAGATTTATTTCAAATATTGCATTTCCAAATAAATCTATAGGTGAATTAGGATATAGTTCGTTTAAAGGTGATAAATTACAATTTCAAAATATTAATAAATATTCAATTAAATTTTATAAAATCCTTAAAAAAATCAATACATCTGACGGTCCTGTATTTGTATATTCTAATTTTAAAGAACTAGGTGGTATTAAATGTTTTATAACTTTCTTAGAATATCATGGATGGAAACATTATGTTAAAAAAGGTTCTGGTATAAAACGATTTGCCATATGGTCTGGTGAAGAATCTCAAGATGTTAAAGATAATATTAAATATATATATAATGAAAAAAAAAATGAATCTGGAAATCAAATTAAGATAATGTTAGGTAGCCCATCAATAAAAGAAGGTGTTAGTTTATTTAGAGTTCAACAAGTTCATATTATCGAACCATATTGGAATATGTCTAGAATGTTACAAATTATGGGACGTGCGGTTAGATTTTGTTCTCATAAAGATGTACCAAAAAATAAACAAATGGTAAAAATATATTTATATTTAGCAACATATCCTGGCGAAACAACAATTGACCAATACATTTGGAGTTTGGCTAAAAAGAAAAATAAATTAATTGAACAATTTGAATTAGTATTAAAAGAATCTGCAATTGATTGCAATTTATTTTATAATAGGAATTCTTATAAAACAGATGATGCACCATTAGTATGTAAAATTTAATATTTTCTATAATGTATTATATATGAGTGATTTTTATAAATATAAAAAGTATAAAATTAAATATTTGGATTTATTAAATAAAATAGGTGGTAGTAGTGTTAAAACATACCCTTCTACAGTTAAGACTCGTATTCGCGTTGTCAGCACAAAAATATATTCAAATAAGGGAATAAACTCTGTAACATTTAAAAAAAAATTGATAACTATCCCTGACAAATGGTTGTCGAATAATTATTTAACAACTGTAACAATTCCAGATTCTGTAATTACTATTGGCGACTATGCTTTTTCAAAAAATCATTTAACAACTTTAACAATTGGAAATTCTGTAACTACTATTGGCAACTATGCTTTTTCAGAAAATTACTTACCAACTTTAACAATTGGAAATTCTGTAACTACTATTGGCGACTATTCTTTCTCAGAAAATCAATTAACAACTTTAACAATTCCAGATTCTGTAACTACTATTGGTGACAATGCTTTCTCTAAAAATAAATTAACAACTTTAACAATTCCAGATTCGGTAACTACTATTGGCGACTATGCTTTTTCAAAAAATCAATTAACAACTTTAACAATTCCAGATTCTGTAACTACTATTGGTAAACATGTTTTTTCAGAAAATCAATTAACAACTTTAACAATTCCAGATTCTGTAACTACTATTGGTGACTATGCATTCTCTAAAAATAAATTAACAACTTTAATAATTCCAGATTCTGTAACTACTATTGGTGACTATGCTTTCTTTGGAAGTCAATTAACAACTTTAACAATTCCAAAATATGTAACTAAAATTGGTGTTAATGCTTTCACTGGAAATCAATTAACAACTATATTAAATGATAATGAAAATCTAAAATCAATAATAGCATTAACACTTTCTAATCAAAAAAACATAATATCGCAATAGATATGATTAAAGAAAATGTTTTATCAAATCATATACTATTGATAATGCAACAATTCGTATTAAAATAAATTTTTCATCAATTCATATTTATTTTTCAATTTCACGAATATTTTTAAAGACATATTCGTATTAAAATAAATTTTTCATCAATTCATATTTATTTTTCAATTTCGTGAATATTTTTAAAGACATATTCGTATCATAATATTTATTTACTTTAGGGTAATGCGATATATATTACCACATAAGAGTTGTTTTTTTATAAAAATTTTTAACAGATATTACGATACCTGATTCAATAACAATTATTCATGATGATATTTTAAAAAAATTATTTATTTTCAATATCATCAGGAAATACTTGAACAAAACATGTAGTTCCTTCATATGTATAATTTACATATTCAAGATTTCCATTATTATTAAATTCATCGACATGTGTTGCATTATCATGATAACCAGTTGATATATGTTTTATAAATTTACCAACATACCTACCTTTGTTTGATGAATAATATAGTTTATTTTGATATACGCCTGTTGACCTAGTAAATACATATGTTTTGTAATAATTATTTACTTTAGGTGAAATTCTAAATACTTGTGTTTCAGTTGACATTAATAATATTACTAATATGTTTATAAAAAGATTTAATCAATTTTTATACAAAAAATATAAAAATTGATTATTACTATTATTATTAGTATATGTATAAGATTATTAATGTCTATTACACCCCCTATTAATGATCAATTAATCGAAATCCGTCTAAAAAGACATAATATGTATCTTTTAAAAATACAAAAAGAAGAACAGTTAGAACAAGAAGAAGAATTATTGTTAGAACAAGAAAGAAAACAAGAAAAAGAACAGTTAGAACAAGAAAAAGAAAATTTGTTAGAAAAAGAAAGAAAAGAACAAAAACAAAAAAAAGAAAATATATATGAAGAAAGAAGTATATTAAATCATCAGAAACGAATTGATGGCGGTGCATCACAACAACTATCTGAAGAAAAAATACCAAATTATAGATTGGATAATAAAATAATGGAATCTTCATATTATATTATTTTTTCATTATTTAAAAATGACGAAATTGAACAACATCCAATATCAGAATTTATTAATAAATATATTTTAAATAATTTAAATAATAATATTCAAAAAATTGATAAAAATGATTTATTTCTATTTTATATTTCAATCAAAGAATTATCATTAATATATGATATTACGAAAAATGATATTAAATTTATACAGGAAGCATTAAGTATAATTAATATGAATATTTATTTTGTTGATGTTCTAATAAAATCAAATAATACAAATTATATTCAAGTTATATTACAAGAATTTGTTAAAATCATCGATAATTTGGATATTATTTAGTATAAAAATATAACTTGCTTTAAATATATTATTTTTTTAAAAATAATTTAAACTTTTGTTATTTTAAATATTAATGACAAGTTATTCCTTCAGTGCAGAAATCCCAAAATTAATGAATATGATTATTCATAATTTTTATTCATCAAAAGAAATTTTTATAAGAGAACTTATATCTAATGCTTCAGACGCCTTGGATAAAGTTAAACATGAATCATTAAACAAACCCCATTACTTGGAATCATCAACTGAATTATCTATTAAAATTCAAGCAAACAAAGATAATAATACATTTATTATTGAAGATACTGGTATTGGTATGACACACACAGATCTTGTAAATTGTCTTGGTACTATTGCTAAATCAGGTACAGAAGAATTTATTAAAAATATTTTATCTACAGATTCAACCAAATCAAATTTAATCGGTCAATTTGGTGTTGGTTTTTATTCTGCATTTTTGATTGCTGATAAAGTTCAAGTTTTTACAAAACATCCAGAAGTTGATAAAGTATTACTTTGGGAATCGGATGCAGTATCAGGATATTCTATTACAGAAGTAGAAGATAATACATTAAAACGAGGAACACGAATGGTTTTACACGTAAAAGAAGAACAGCTTGAATATTTAGATGATAGCAAAATTACAGAAATTGTTAAAAAATATTCTGAATTTATTTCATACCCAATTTTTTTATTAAAGAAAAAGAAAGTTCAAAAACCAGTTGTAGTAGAACCAAGCACAGAGGTAGAACCAAGCACAGAGGTAGAACCAAGCACAGAGGTAGAACCAAGCACAGAAGTAGAACCAAGCACAGAGGTAGAACCAAGCACAGAGGTAGAACCAAGCACAGAGGTAGAACCAAGTACAGAGGTAGAACCAAGCACAGAGGTAGAACCAAGCACAGAGGTAGAACCAAGTACAGACGAATCAGTAATTGTTGATTCAGATTCTGATATTGGTTCTGATAACGAAGAACTAGTAACAGATGAAGTTACCGAAATTGTTTATGAAAAATTAAATAAAGAATCAATATGGGTAAAAAATCCATCAGATGTTTCACAAGAAGAACACGATGTTTTTTACAAATCAATAAGTTCTGATTTTGATACTTTTCAAAAAGTCAAACATTTTAAAACTGAAGGAAATTTAAATTTTTCAAGTATTTTATACATTCCAAAAACAGCACCTTCTGATATGTTTGATAACAAGAAAAACAAGAGTAACATTAAACTATATGTTAAAAAAGTATTGATTACTGATAATTGTTCTGATTTATATCCTGAATATTTTAATTTTATTAAAGGAGTTGTTGATTGTCCAGAACTTGAATTAAATGCAAGCAGAGAATTATTACAACAGAGTAATATTACCAAACAAATTCGTAAAATTCTTGTTAAAAAGACAATTGATATGTTTAATGATCTTGCTGATAACGAAGACGAATATATTACTTTTTATACTAATTTTAGTAGGAACATTAAATTAGCAATCCATGAAGATAAAATGAATAAAGATAAATTAATTAATCTACTTCGATTTTCAACATCTAAATCTGGAGAATCTCAAATTAAATTAGAAACTTATATTCAAAATATGAAAGAATCTCAATCTGGAATTTATTTTATTAATGCAGATTCGATGAGTTCTGCAAAATCATCTCCATTTATTGAAAAATTGGTTCAAAATGACTATGAAGTTATTTATATGACAGAACCAATTGATGAATATTTAATGCAAAGTGTTAAAGATTATAAAGATAAATCATTTATTAATGTATCTAGAGATGATTTGAAACTCGAATTACCTGATGAACCTGTAGATGTATTAACTAATGAAATTTGTAGTAAATTAAAAGAAGTTTTAGGTGATAAGATTGAAAAAGTAGTTGTTTCAAAAAAATTAGTAAGTCAACCAGCTATCGTAACAAGTGCTACTGGAATGTCCGCTAACATGGAACGAATTATGAATGCACAAGCATTAGGTAATAATGATATGTTAAAATTTATGGCAGGTCGCAGAACACTTGAAATTAATCCATCACATGCATTAATCACTAAAATTTCTCAAGAAAATTATAATAGCGAGTATGTATCTTTATTATATGACATGGGTTTATTAGCAGGGGGATATCAATTAGAAAATATGAACGAGTTTCTATCCAAGGTATATAATAAATTATCTTGAACAATCTAAACTAAAATAAATAATTATTATAAAATAATTATTTATTATAAAAAATAATTATTTATTATAAAAAATTGAATTTTAAATGTATATAAAAACAAGATTGAATATAATAACAAATGGATAAAAATAAATATTTAGATATGGATGATTTTCAACTTGATAACCTATTATTAGGATTAGATTTAAATAAAACAGATTCAACATTAGATGCTGAATGTATTAGTTGCAGAGGCACAAACTTGATAATTGATAATGCAAAAGGACATATGGTGTGTACAGATTGTGGTGTAATTAATAAAGAATTTTTAAATGAAAATCCTGAAATGAATAATAATATTGACAGTAATGCATCATCATATGGTGCACCTACAAGCCACTTTTATCCTAAATCATCATTAGGAACAAAGATTGTATCAAAAGGATTTAATCGTTTAAGTTTTCTACAAAAACAAGGACAGATGCCGTATAAAGAAAAAAGTTTAATGGATGTTCTTGATACTATTCAATATAAATGTAAGAAATATGGGATTACACAGACAATTATTGATAGTGCTAAATTATTATATAAGAAAATATCTGAATCGGTTCATGTTAAAGGAAAACGAAAAGGAAAGAATATAATTATGAGATGTGTTAATCGTCGTTCAACTATTGCTGCATGTCTATTTTATGCATGTAAATTACAAAAAGAAACAAGAAGCCCAAAAGAAATAGCAGATATTTATGATTTAGAAATTAGAAATGTGAATCAAGGATGTCGCAAGTTTTGTGATATAATTGATATTGGAACACTTTTTTATGATATTAAAAGTTCCCAATCATGTGATTTTATTGAAAGGTTTTCAAAAAAATTAAATATTGGAAAAGAATATATTATTAAAGCAAAGGATGTATCTAATAATATTCACAAGTTAGAACTAGCATCAACACACGAACCACCGTCTGTTGCATCTGGATGTATATTATTAGTTGTTGATTATTATAACTTGGCAGTAACAAAAAAACAAATTTCTGATATTTTTGAAATATCTGAAGTTACAATTGGTAAAACTTATCGAAAAATTTGGATTTATCATAATATTATATTATCAAATACAATTACTAATTTAATAGTAGAAAGAAAAAATAATAAAGAAAAAACTAATTATAACGAAATTGTTAAAAATTCAAATATGTCTGATAGTGATACAAGTATAAGATTAGATGAATCAAATAATAGTACTACAACTGAACAAAATAATTTAATTAATTTTTAATTAATATTTTCATTAATATAATATGTTTTAATTTGATCTAATGTTAAATGTTTTGCTAAAAATCCTAAATTAATTTTTATATTTTGAAAAAAATCATTTATTCTTAAATTTATTCTTGTTGAAGTTAATATAATTTTTTTATGCAAATTACAAAAAATTAAAAAATCTTTATAAGTTTGATTATTTAAATTTTGTTCTGTTATGTTAAATAATAAATATATTAATTTACCAATATTATCAAAATCTTCAAAATTTAAAAACAATGGTACTAAATATAATTCATCAACTCTATTTGATATAAAATGTGTCCATATAATAAATTCATTTTCATTTTTAATATTTTTATACATTTCAAATGGGTTTTCTATTATTTTTTTAATTTTAATATCAAAATTATTTGGAATTAAATTTTTATTTATTTTATGATGATAATATATAATATCACTATTAATATAATAAAAATCGAGATAATTTAATTTAATTTGTATCGTTGCCAATGTTAATTTATTCGATATATCAATTAACAATAAATTATTTATTATTATTTCTTTGAATCTATTATATATTTTACTTGGGATAATTTCTTTAAATAACAAAACAGTTAATGAATCTGTATTACCTAATAATAATTTAATTATTTTTTTATGCAAGTGGTCTGTGTAGAAAATATTATTAAAATTTATTAAATTATAATCTTCTTGTATTAATGTTTGAATTATTTTTAAAAAATTAATATATATTTTTTTTATTTTAAAAGGAATGATATTATTGATTTTTGAGTTTAAAATAAAAGGGTTTTTATTATTAATTATGATTTTAGAATTATGTATACTTATATACATAATATAATCAAAGGTTGTTTCAATGTTATAACGATTTTGTTTAAACGGATACATATAATTATTAAATAATATTTCAAGAATTTCATATATTTTCTCATTAGCTGTATATTTTGTTGTAATATACTTTATAAAATCAGAATCATATGAATTTGTTTTTAATATATTTATGTCATCCATAAATATTTTTAATTCGATATTAATATTTGATAATAATTTTAAATTATTTAATTTATCATCAATCATATAATATTTAATTATATTTGTATCATTAATTCCTATCATATTTTTAATAATTTCATTTGTAAAATTATTATTTATATTTGTTTGATATATTATAAAACTTTTACTAATATTTATATTTGAATAATAATACCATTCATTATTTTCAAAAATTATTTTATTATTAATTATATTTTCAGTAATGGTATTAATAAAAATTCGAAACTTTGTATTCTTTGTATTCTTTGTTTTAATAAAGTAATAATTATTTATTTTTAAATCATCTAATACTAAATGCGTACTATAATCATAATTTATATACTCTTTTAATGACATGTTATATTCTGAATTAATATTTGTTAAAGAGTATTTAAAATTTAATAAATTATTACTAATTTTTTGTATTATTTTAGGATTGTTATGCAACTTTTTTTTATTAATTGGATGATTTATTAATATAAAAGTAATATATAATTTTATTATATTTATATTAAACCACAATTTTTTTATAAATTCTGATAATATTATTTTATTCATTTCTAAATTAACGTTATAATTATTATTTAAAATATTAATTAAATTAAATTTTGGATTATTTAAAAAGTTATCAAATGTTATAATGTTAAATTTAAATTTATTAATTATTAATCGGTTTATATTATTAAAAAAATCAATATCATTATTATTTTGTATATTATATGATGATAAAATAATATATGGATTAAAAACAGAATTATCTATTATTATATATTCAATTGGAAAACATACGGGAATATAATCAAGACCATTATGTTTATTATAAACAGGTATTTTTATTATATCGTTTTTTATATCTTGGATTTTTATTATTATTTTATTATCATTTTTAATAATGGAAAACCAGCAATATACCAATTTTTCATTATATAAAATTATATTTTTATGTATCATTAATAATATTATATAACTTTCTTTTATCTATAATATTTTTAATATAAATACCATTTTTATAATTTAATGATAAGATATTATCAATTTTGTGTATAAAACCAGTCTCTGAAAACATACCACATTTATGATTAAAACCATATATATATATTTTTTTATTCAAAGGTCTATCTAATGATATTAATATTATTTTTGTACATGTCAAGTCTTTGATAAATATTGGATAAAGTTCTTTAATAAGTAAAATAAAATTATTTATATTATGTTTTGTCAATACGATTTCCGTAATTATTACACCATTAAATGTAATTTGAAATCTATTACCAATATCGTATAAATGTAGGGATAAACAACTTAATATATTAAAATTATGAGGAATTATATATTTATAAGAACCTGTTTCTTTTATTAAAATTTTATCTATTTTTAATAAATCAAATGAATTACTATTTTCATTACATGTCATTGTAAAACCTGATATTGATATCCATTTTAATAAATAATTAGATTGATTTTCATGTTCATTTTTTAAAATATATAAAACAAAATCATTCATTTTAAATATATGTTTAATTTTATCAATTTATAGCGAGTTTTTGTTTATACTTTTCATGTATATATTTTATTTTATATATTAAATTAATTTATAGATATGCTTTTTATATTGAATCCAATCATTTTTCCACATTAAAGATGCGTCAACATTTGCAGGTGATTCAAAATTAGGAGTTGATAATATTGATAAGATACTCATTAATACGCTATTTACGCTATGAGAAGGACTCCATCTTTCTGAAATATCTTCATATCCGAATTGATCTGCTCCTTCATGTAAAATACTAATGCATACTTTACCATCAATATAAATATTTGGATGTAGTATATTAGACAAAAACTTAAATTCAGGTGGTTTATTCGGATATTTGTTACTAAATTTAAATTGACATTTAAATAATCCACCTTCAAAAATAGTTCCTGATGCACCAAATAATAGAATATTCCAAACAAACATATTAGTAGAGTTTGGTTCAATGCTGTAAAAAGGATTTGGATCTTTTAAATATTGGTTATATTCAGTATGTAATCGTTTGATAGCCATTATATTACTATATAAAATTATACAGTAATATAAAATAATATCAAATTTTCTTATTTTTGATTGAATAAAGAAAACTAGTCAAAAACTAATTTTGAATAAAAAAAAACTAGTCAAAAACTAGTGATGTCGCTCATCACCTACCAACAGGGTTTGAGGGGTGCGAGTACGAAAACCAGTGGCAGCCGTTGCACGAGGGGTCCAGTAGTGGTTCCAGTGGCAGCCGTTGCACGAGGGGGTCCAGTAGTGGTTCCAGTAGCTCCAGTGGCAGCCGTTGCACGAGGGGGATCCAGTAGTGGTTCCAGTGACTCCAGTGGTTCTAGTAGTGGCACCGGTAGTAGTGATGACATCTCTGCCGCTGCACCATTCTCATCAGCAAAGAAATCAATAATACTTGGTTGCATATGTTGGACGTCCGAGATCATCGTCTGCCTCTGCACCAAATGCCGACACGGCGATGTGGCGCACCATTGGTATTGGCAGTAGTTGTTGTGGTGGTTGTGGCGTAACTGCATCACCAACAACCGTCTCTGCCGCTGCATCACAAACAACCGTCTTTGTCACACAAATGGGGCGCCACATCGCCGTGCCGGCATTTGGTGCAGCAAAGACGGTTGCATTAGAACGCAAAGATGTCTTCCATTCAACCATGCTTGAAGCTAACTTTTTTTCACGTTCGATATTCTTTTCAAGCTTTTCTATGGTATATCCAGTATTGCATGTACCAGTGAATCTCATACAATTAAACATCGCATCCACCAATGCTTGATCGCATTTGATCTTCTGTTCAAGCATTTTTTTGGTACATCCTTGAATACAAAACGGATCATAAAACGGATCATAATCAGGTTCCCAATGCTTATAACTGTAATAATCGGTTTGAACAGAACGCACCATTGGTGGTGGTGGTCCGGGATCATCATCGCCTGCTATGATTATGAATATCTTACAGTCGCGCTGTGCAGCGGCTAATGCTTGTTCGTATTTCGATGGTGGTCGCTGTGTGTGAACTCGAGGCGAAAATGGCGAAAGGCTTCGCACAATGTCTTGCTGTTGTCCCAAAGCATAACAACCTACCATTGCATCTTGACGCTCTAGCAGTGGTTGTGGTGGCTCACCATCGTCGTATGGTTCAGCCTTGACACCAAGAGCTATCTCTGCAGCCGTCTTAGCGTATTGACGCACTAGTGGTGATGGTGGCGACCCCGAATAATCAACCGTCATGGCATCACAACGCACTAGCTGTGGTGGTGGTGGTGGCGGTCCCAATTCATCATCTGCAGCGGTGAGTTCAGCACTACGATCTATATCATAAGCTGTCATGCCATCACAACGCACTAGCGGTGGTGGTGGTCCCAATTCATCATCTGCAGCGGCGAGTGCAGTACTACGAGCTATATCATCAGCTGTCCAGGCATATTGACGCACTAGTGGTGGTGGTGGTGGTAGCGGCTCCAAATCATCTGTCTTGGTGATAAGAACAGCAGCAACCATCGGAGGCATTGGTGGTGGTGGTGATGGCGTCTCATCATCTCCAGCAGCGAGTGCATCAGCTAATGCTTGATCGTTTTCAGTCTTCTGACCATGCCTTTGGACTAACGATTCCGACATGTTGCTGTAACCTTGTTTGATTAAAAAGGTCGAAAAATATGCGTGGTCCAGGAATGTTCCTGAAAAGCTGCGACAGGTTTAGCTAAAAACTGACAAAAATGTGATGTTGTGGCAGATTTGGAAGTCTGCAAGTTGTGACAGGTTTAGCTTAAAAACTGACAAAAATGTGATGTTGTGGCAGATTTGGAAGTCTGCAAGCGGTGATCGTTTTAGCTAAAAACTGACAAAAATGTGGCGGGGTCGGATTCTTAGAGTATGTTTCAGGGGAATCCTATAAACTAAATATATTAAGAATCAGTATCAACTTTAAATTTCAATTTTTTATATTAATAATAATTACAAAATTAAATAAATAAAATAAAAACAAATTTAAAAAAAAATAAATAATTTATAGTTTTCTAATAAATTATCATCGCATAATAACACTATCGTGTTATAATATATACGCAAGGATTTAAATTTTTAAAATATTTGTTATATTTAGTATGTAATCGTTTAATAGCCATAATTACTATATAAAATTATATAGCAATAATAAAATAATATCAAATTTCTTTATTTTTGTTTAAATAAAGAAAACTAGTCAAAAACTAGTTTTGAATAAAAGAAACTAGTCAAAAACTAGTGAGGTCGCTCATCACCTACTAACAGGGTTTGAGGGGTGCGAGTACGAAAACCAGTGGTCGCTGTGGCACCTGCGACACCTGCGACACCTGGGAGTCCTGCGACACCTGCGACACCTGCGACACCTGCGACACCTGAGAGTTCTGCAGTGATTCCAGTGGTTCCAGTGGTTCCAGTGGTTCCAGGGGGTCCAGTAGTGGAACCAGGGGGTCCAGTAGTAGTGATGGCATCTCTGTCGCTGCACCATTCTCAGCAGCAAAGAAATCACTATACTCGGGTTCGTTAGAACGCATCAAAGATGACGGACGTCCGAGAACATCGTCTGCCGCTGCACCAACAACCATCTCTGCTGTAGACACTGCGAGTGGTGCAACTGCATCACCAACAACCGTCTCTGCAGCCGACACTGCGATTTGACGAACCACTGGTAGTTGTGGTGGTGGTGGTGCAACTGCATCACCAACAACCGTCTCTGCCGCTGCACCAAATGCCGACACTGCGATTTTGCGAACCATTGGTAGTGGTGGTGGTGCAACTGCATCACCAACAACCGTCTCTGCCGCTGCACCAAATGCCGACACTGCGATTTTGTGAGCCATTAGTAGTGATAGTAGTGGTGGTGGTGCAACTGCATCACCAACAACCATCTCTGCTGCTGACACGGCGATTTGGCGAACCATTGGTGGTGGTGGTGGTGGTGCAACTGCATCACCAACAACCGTCTCTGCCGCTGCACCAAATGCTGGCACGGCGATTTGACGAACCATTGGTATTGGTAGTGGTGGTGGTGCAACTGCATCACCAACAACCGTCTCTGCCGCTGCACCATCAGCAAAGAGATTACAATACTCCATTGCGTTATAACGCTTCAACCCTGTTGATCCGGGAACATCGTCTGCGTCGACAAATGTCTTCCATTCAATCATCATCACAACAAGTTCTTGTTCGCGTTTGATATTCTTGACAAGGCTTTCAAGAGTATATCCAGTATCGCATGTACCAGAGAATCTCATACAATCAAGCATAGCAACTGCCAATGCTTGGTCGCATTTGATCTTCTGTTCAAGCCTTTTTTTGGTATATCCTTCATCCCAAAACGGATCATAATCAGGTTCCAAATGACTATAATCCTCGCTGCGTTGAACAGAACGCTTCAGGACTGGTGGTGGTCCAGGATAATCGCCTGCACAGGCAACTATCTTACAGAAACGCAGTGCGGCGGCTAATGCTTGATCGTTTTCTGTCTTTTGGACAAGCCTTTTAAGCTTTTTGACGAACGATTCCGACATGTTGCTGTAACCTTGTTTGATTAAAAAGGTCGAAAAATATGCGTGGTCCAGGAATGTTCCTGAAAAGCTGCGACAGGTTTAGCTAAAAACTGACAAAAATGTGATGTTGTGGCAGATTTGGAAGTCTGCAAGTTGTGACAGGTTTAGCTTAAAAACTGACAAAAATGTGATGTTGTGGCAGATTTGGAAGTCTGCAAGCGGTGATCGTTTTAGCTAAAAACTGACAAAAATGTGGCGGGGTCGGATTCTTAGAGTATGTTTCAGGGGAATCCTATAAACTAAATATATTAAGAATCAGTATCAACTTTAAATTTCAATTTTTTATATTAATAATAATTACAAAATTAAATAAATAAAATAAAAACAAATTTAAAAAAAAATAAATAATTTATAGTTTTCTAATAAATTATCATCGCATAATAACACTATCGTGTTATAATATATACGCAAGGATTTAAATTTTTAAAATATTTGTTATATTTAGTATGTAATCGTTTAATAGCCATAATTACTATATAAAATTATATAGCAATAATAAAATAATATCAAATTTCTTTATTTTTGTTTAAATAAAGAAAACTAGTCAAAAACTAGTTTTGAATAAAAGAAACTAGTCAAAAACTAGTGAGGTCGCTCATCACCTACTAACAGGGTTCGAGGGGCGGGAGTACGATAACCAGTGGTCGCCGTGGCACCAGTGGCGGAGTAGGCGGTGGCGTGTTTTTTGGTGAAAAACATGGTTGTGCATCTTGATTTTTCAAAGTTCCCAAATATCGTAGAGAAAATGGAGACTTGTCGAGATTGGTGTCATTTGGTGATCGCGGTGTGTGATCTCGAGGCGAAAATGGCGAATGGCGTCGCACAATGTCTTGCGGTTGTCCCAAAGCAGAACAACATACCATTGCATCTTGACGCTCTAGCAGTGGTGGTGGTGGTAGTGGTGGCTCACCATCGTCGTATGGTTCAGCCTCGATACCATGACCTATCTCAGAATCATCATCAAGGGCTATCTCTGCAGCCGTCTTAGCGTATTGACGCACAAGTGGTGATGGTGGCGTGCCCCAATAATCAGCCGTCGTGGCATCATAACGCAGTGGTGGCGACGTTCCCAATTCATCACCTACAGCGAAGAGTTCAGCACTACGATCTATATCATAAGCTGTCATGCCATCACAACGCACTAGCGGTGGTGGTGGTGGCGGCGGCAGTCCCAATTCATCATCTGCTGCAGCGAGTACAGCGGCGAGTACAGCACTATGAATCATATCATCAGCTGTCTTGGCATGTTGACGAACTAGTGGTGGTGGCGTGCCCCAATAATTAGTCGTCTTAGCATCTCGACACACTAGTAGTGGTAGCACCTCCAATTCATCTGTCTTGGCAACAAGTACAGCAGCAACCATCAGTGGCACAGTACTTTCGCGCATCATTCGTGGCATTGGTGGTGGTGCATCATCCATCAACGGCACAGTACTTTCACGCATCATTTGCATCATTGGTGGCATTGGTGGTGGCATCTCATCGTCATCATCGTCATCATCATCATCCATCAATGGCACAGTACTTTCGCGCATCATTCGCATCATTGGTGGCATTGGTGGTGGCATCTCATCGTCATCATCATCATCATCATCATTCATCAATGGCACATCAAATCCTCTCTCCTGAAGCACAGTACTTTCGCGCATCATTGGTGGCATTGGTGGTGGCATCTCATCGTCATCATCGTCATCATCCATCAACGGCACCTCAAATCCTCCCTCCTGAAGCACATCAAATCCTCCCTCCTGAGGCATTGGTGGTGGCATCTCATCATCTACAGCAGCGAGTGTATTAGCTAATGTCTGTTTGCGTAGTCGCTCTTTGGATCGGTTCTGAAAACCGACAAATCCACGCAAGTGATGTTTCACGCAGTCATGGTTATCACACCTGATACCAAGAGACAACTGTTCCATTGGACAGACCCCCCATAGTTCGGCTTGACCGCTCTCGAGTTCTTCTTTAGAAAAACAGTTAACACCCGGAACCATCGATGTGAACTTTTCGTGGTCTCCAAGATGGTTTAGCCCACACGGCTGACCATCCTGCACTCTTGGGCATTCCTCAAGTGTTTTGTAGCGGCAAGCAGTTTCGAGATAAAACAGTGTGTGGTTCTCTCGCAAGTGCTCGTTCAAGTCTTTTTTCGTCTTGAAAAAGGCGGGGCAGTTGCGACAGTGCAAGTGTTTGACACGTCCATAGGATTTGCAAACAATGCAAAAGCACATGAATGGTTTGTTATCAACGCGTCCTCCTAGTTTTGCGTGAATCCCTGCGTGGTAATTGCGCAGATGTTCGTTAACACCTGCTGAATTGTTCGCAACCTTGCACGAACACTTGTGCATGGTGCAAGTAAATTGAAATATTTGTGTTGAAATAGAGTTCATATAATTGATTAAACCATAAGGACGGTTTAAACTTTAAAAAAATCAATTTTTTTAATAATTTATTTATTAAAAAAATTATATGTTATAAATAAAATATATTCATCAATATTATTTGTATAAAACATCATTATTATATGAAGTAGTATGACGTACTAGTTTTGGTTTCGCAAAAAAAAAGGAATCTCATCATTTAATACATGATCGTCTACTAAATGATATAATTCATCATGTGCTATATCTAATGGTTCCAATACAGAACTTGATACTGGTTCCAATACAGGATTTGTAAAATCGTCATTATAATGCACGGCAACTTGGCGTTCTAGGTTTGGTTTTGAAAAAGGACCATCATTATCAAATACTTTTGATGAATGTTCATGAATTAAATGTTCATGCAAACCTTCATCGTTATGAAAATGCTTTGTACAGATAGAACAATGTGAATGAGTATATTTATCAATTAAATCACATATATTACAATAACAAAAATATGGTTTCTGTCCAATATATCCAAGTAGTTTAGCATATTCTAAACTATGACATTGTTGTAAATGATGCTTTATTGATTCTGTATCATTACGGATACTACATTTACATTTACCGTTATTAATCGGACAATTAAAAATATTAAAACTATTGAATGAAGTCATATAATTATTAATAATTATGCTCAAATATATAAAATATTCAATTTTTATTTCTATTATTAATTAATAATGAATTCTCTTAAATTAGAATATTATAATAATTTTGAATATTTAGAAAAAAAAGATGATTCATATGTTATTGATACTTGTAAAAAATGGATTTTTTTAACAAAGTTTAATAATTCATATTTAATAATAAAACATCCATATGGTTGTATTGAAACGGTTATTGATAAAAAATTTGTTTATAATCAAAATTTTATATTAGGTTCCGATTTAAATTTTAGTTATAGATATATTTTTCCATTAGGTAATCAAAAATATAAAAATAACACATATCCAAATATAACAGTACCATTTACTGGTAATTTTGATGGAAATAATTTTATCATAAAAAATGTAAATATCATTGATTGTAATAATAATGGATTATTTGGTATAATATACGGATCGACCATAAAAAATTTAACAATTCAAAATATTATTATTAATGATGGTGTAAATAATGGTGTATTGGTTAGTAAAGGTTTTGGTATAAATATTAATAATGTAAAAATACTTGGAAATATAATATTAAAAGGTGATTATTGTTCATGCTTTGCAAGTTATTTATTCGGTACATCCACAAATATTCAAATATGTGTTGATGGAGAAATTACCTCTCAAAATAAATCTATTGTGTCAAATAATTTTAATGGTGCAATAAAATATTTAAATGTAATTAATAATATTAGTGGTTATATTAGTTGTTTTAATATAATAAATGGTAATGTAGAAGCATCTAATATAATATCCTTTTATAAAATGAATTATCCGTTTTATATAACTCCTAAAAATCACAATATTGTGGATTGTTATTATTTTCAATTGAATGATCAAGAATTACCAGAAATGCAGTTATTAAATAATTCATACTTTATGAATTTAAATTTATCCAGTATTATTTATTCGACAAATAATATAATTCACAATAACTCAAATTGGATAATGGAAAATAATAGTTATTATTTAAAAAAAATTATTAATTATACAATATGCGATATTGAACATAATACAAAAATATTATATTATAACATACAATCAAATAAAACAAATATATATTCTAATTATATTAATATTAATAAAGAATATATTGTTTGTGATAATAATAAAATTAATAAATATAATATTATAAATATTGAAAAACAATGTAAAAAAATGAAAATAATTTATGAACAAGAAATTAAAAATTATCAAAGTATTGTTTCAATAAATAAAAATAATAATGAAATTAAATTAAATATATTATTAAATAAAATAATAAGAATTAATAAAACACTTGATAAAGATTTTATTAAAATTGATATTAATGAAATTGATTATGTATCTGATGAATCAGACGAAGAACAAGATTTATTAATAGAACAAGAAATTGATGCAGTAATAGAACAAGAACATGATGTAATAGAACAAGATGTAGTAATAGAACAAGAAATTGATGCAGTAATAGAACAAGAACAAGATGCAGTAAAAGAACAAGATTCAGTAATAGAACAAGAAATTGATGCAGTAATAGAACAAGAACAAGATGCAGTAAAAGAACAAGAACAAGATTTATTAATAGAACAAGATATAGATTCAATAATAGAACAAGATATAGTAATAAAACAAGATATAATAATAGAACAAGAAATAGATTCAGTAATAAAACAAGAAATTGATGCAGTAATAGAACAAGAACATGATGTAATAGAACAAGATGTAGTAATAGAACAAGAAATTGATGCAGTAATAGAACAAGAACAAGATGCAGTAAAAGAACAAGATTCAGTAATAGAACAAGAAATTGATGCAGTAATAGAACAAGAACAAGATGCAGTAAAAGAACAAGAACAAGATTTATTAATAGAACAAGATATAGATTCAATAATAGAACAAGATATAGTAATAAAACAAGATATAATAATAGAACAAGAAATAGATTCAGTAATAAAACAAGATATAGTAATAAAACAAGATTTGATAATAAAACAAGATATATTAAAAAAATCCAAAAAATCCAAAAAATCTAAGAAATCCAAGAAATCCAATAATTAATTTAATACATATTTATATTCTCTTAATTTTTTAATTATATTTAATTTTATATGATTTGTATCAACTAATATTACATCCGAACAAAAAAATTGTAAGAAAGTATACCCAGATAATCCAACAAATCCAGCTACCACAAACGATTCTATAATTAATAATTTCCATTTATTATTAAAATCAAAATCTGTTTTACTACTTGCACCATCTAAACAATATAATACATAAACTATTATTACAATTAAAATAGTAAATAAACCCATTGTTATCTTTGCAGTATTAATATTTTTTTTATTTTTTTTTAAAATTTCGATATGAGATGGTGTTATTTTTTTAATCTTTTCATTGGATAAGTAATCTGTATTAATCTTTTCATACAATTTTTTATTATTATTGTTACCAAATAATTTAAATCCATCCATTAACGAATCACTAATTATATTTATTTGATTAGATATAATATCCTTTCCTAACGAAAGCCCAAAAGTATATAGAAATATAGATATTAATATAGATATTAATAAAGTATTAATAAGAATTTTACTAATTAATTTATAAGCCATATATTATATAATATAAAAAAATTTTTTATATTATATAATATAAGTAAATATGTCATCGTGTTATACAAAATTATCTCTTAATATTATAGTATTTATTACTATGTTATTCATAATGTTATCTACAGTGTTTGTATTGAATGTCAATAAAGTATCATCTTTGGTTAATAAGGAAATTAATAATAATATTAATATTAGTTTTGATTATTATATGGATAAAAATAAAAATCATATATTATCACCAATTCATGAACTATCTAATGAAATTTCAGAAACTATTATATCTTCAATTAATATAATTATTCAGAATGAAATGAATCAAATATTTGATGATACAAATATATTCTTTATTGATAAAATTCAAAGAAAATCTGAGATGTTAATTCAACAAAAACTCTTAGAAAGTGGTGTTGTTATAAATTCAGAAATTTATTCAAGCATAACTAAAACACTTGAAAAGTTTCCATATGATTATTATATTAATATTTATAAAAAGGAAAATAAAACTAAAAAATTATTTAATGAAAAAATGGTAACTAATATAAAATTATTTAATTTATTATTAATAATATTTTTAATATTTTTTATTTTTATATCATTAAATACCAAATCAATAATATTAAATGATGTATACGAAATATTTATATTATTTATTGTTGTATTTATTTTTGTTGGTGTTTTTCAAATGATATTTATTAAAACAATCGTTTCAAAGTATGTTCCAGTAACTTCATCATCGTTATATATTTTATTTTTTACATCATTAAAAAATAATTTGAAAGAAATTATTATTTAGTGTTTGTATTTATAAATAAAAACAACCATACCCTCAAGAATAATAAATTCTACCCTTTTTATGAATATGTATTATATCATATAATAATTATATTATATGGTATAAATTTACGTTTTATATTTAAGCTTCTTTCTTTCCACACATACCATTAGCATAAATATTATGTTGTGAAATTACATTATTTTTACGTAATTCGTCTCTATCTTGAGAATTTAGTATATAGTGTCTTGAAAAGACTTAAAATTCATCTCAGGATTTAGGTTTCTCTAAAAATGTAATTTTAATTTTAAAATCGTGAAATGGTGCTGAAATAAGCAGAAATTTTTCTATTTCTTCTGGTGTATATTCAATACCACCAATATTGTATGTTAATTTAAGATTTAACACACTTTCAAGACGAATATTATTAATCATATCACTATTTTTTTCTAGACTATATTCATAAAAATAATTTCCGTCACTATCTATTTTAAAAAGACTTATTTCAAACAATGAACAATGAACAATGATTTACTTGATTATATGTGGTCATATCAATTTGTTTTTCATGATTACTAAAAAACATAATACCTTTAGTATGATCCATAAGTGTATTGCTGTGGAGTATTTTTTTACTTGATAAAAAAGATTCTAATTCTATTGTTTTTTTACTATTCATTAATTTATTTATTAATCAAATGATTCTTTAATATGATATTTTAGTAGGAATCAATTATAAAACTTTTAATTAAATAAAAATATAATAATATTTTTATTTATTTTACATCAAAATATTCATTGCTATTAACTCCAATAATGTTTTAGATAAATAAAATAATATTTTCTGTAAATTCGTTTTTATTCAAACATATTTTTATTAAATGTTGTTTCTTTGTCCAAGGATTAATTTTATAACAGGATAAATAACTTTTGTTTTTTTTTCATAGTTAATATGGTTTGTATTCACAACCCAATATATTCATAATTTTTATTTATTCAGGTGTATATTCAATACATCAAATATTGTATGTTAATTTAATATTTAACACACTTTCAAAATGAATATTATCACAATTTCTTTCCACACTATATTCATAATAATAATTTTATTTACTATTTATTTCACACCTTTTGATATTTAAAATGTCGATTTTTTATAATAATTTGTATATAAAATATTATAAAAACTACTTAATTTTATTATAAAAATTGATTAATTTATATTTAAAATATAAATAAATACTTTATAATGACTACAAACGAAATGAACTTTACTAATATGAATATTAAGGATTTTATTGACTATATTATAACTTTTAATAATGTTGATGATATTTTAGAGAATTGTGAAACACAATCTGAAAAAGGTTTTATTTTTGAAAAATTATTTGATATTGTTATTAAATTTGGATTTTGTGATGTTTTTACTAATTATAATCATTTAATTGGTAATTCTAATAATGGTAAACTTAAAATTTTAAAAAATCTTAATAAATATCTTAATGAAAAAGTTTTTAGCGGTAATTCTGGTGGATGCTCAGATATTACACTACAAAATAAA